>VTLG01014417.1_pt1 | contig 90407 bp, 119 predicted proteins | sample 4694571 | NCBI WGS metagenome assembly VTLG01 (sample SAMN12604809, study PRJNA352737) | marine metagenome | biome: ENVO:00000447; feature: ENVO:00000209|ENVO:00000569|ENVO:01000036; material: ENVO:00002151; isolation source: viral sequences binned using virsorter ...
TGAGGTTATCCACCTCATTTTGAAGTACAGCCACATCCACGTTGGATTGTGTCTCCTGTATATTTGTAACGTTTGTATCCAAGGTCTTTACAGTACTATCTAGTTGGGCAACGTACCAGATCAGTCCGAATGCCTGTACTATTATAGCAGCGACGATACCTAGGGATACTTTTATATTAGCTAAATCCATGTTAAACCTCCTTACGGAATTGTTTGGATTTTTATGTGGGATACCCGCCTATAGAATCACCAACACGGGTCTTTACTGTGCGTCCACCCTGTTGTTCTTTTTGGTGAGCGGGGTATAGTAAGGCTGCTTCCTTCCAACCTTCTTTAGGGATTTCTCCCTCTCGCCTACTGCCCGGTCTAGGCCCCCCACGTTGTGTGGGTTCAGGTAAGTTATCTCCATGGGGATCAGGGGTTGGAGCCATATTATCTCGATCTTCTGCACTAAAGGGTAATTCATCTTGTACAGGTTGTCTAGGTCGGGTGCCCGGCATAGAGTAGGGTGGATGCCCCTCTCGATAACGAGTGTTGAATCTTATATCCCCATCTTTAAATGCCTTCACTCTCTCCTCACCAGTCATATCCTTTATAGCCTTAATTTTCTTACCAGCTTTAATCATCCCAAGAACAGCGGGAGACGCTCCTCTAGCCCCACTATCATGCTCTTCCCCACCATCAGCATGAGGATGTTTACGCTTTTCGGTGACGGTTTTAGGGCGATGTTCTACCGGATGCAGACTATGCCTACCTCCAGTTTCTTTAGTGAAGAAGCCACCTTCGGAAGTAGGTGTGATGGGCAAAGTTCTCTGCTTCCCACCGGGCATAGAGATAGGTACTCCAAAGGCTTTTAGTATATTAGCTTTTTCCATATGCTCCAGCCTACCTCCTTCTTGAGTGGCGTATGAGTCGTAGCCTCCGAAGCCATGGCGTTCACCCGGCTTTATGTATACATCAGCGGGTATCCCCATTTTTCTTTTGTGTGCATCGAAACGATCTTCTTCCATTGCTCTAGCTGATCTTGGTTGTTTAGGTGGGGTTGAACTATCGGACTTCCCCCGTTCTGCTCGTATCTGCCTTACAAAATCCACCCTTTTTTGTTCTTCTGGGGTAAAGTTTCGTTTTAATGTTGGACTATAATCGCCCTGTTGGGATTTCTTTGCTTTCTGCATAGATTCAAAAGTTTCAGGTTTCCTTATAGTGGCACGATCTATGTTTTTATATTTGTCGGAGCCTCGCTTCCAATCAATGCTGGTACTCTTCCTTCGGGCCGATCCAACTGTATCGCTCCCAAGAGCGTGACCAGAAACCTCTCCAGCCACACCACGCTTACCTGCATCCCTGTATCTATAGGAGCGTCCACCAGTACCTGTCTTCGAACCCTGCGGCGAATTCCACTGCTCACCCGGTAGTTTTTTCTTTCGACCTCGTGGGCCTCGTGTTAGCTTCCAACCCTCACCCTTTCTGGGCTTCGAGGGTTCATCAACACCCGGCGTTTCGCGAAAGAGGTTCTCATGTTTAAACTGATATGGTCTCTTCTCTCGTATTTTTAGTCTCTCACCTAATATATCTGCCTGTATTCCCGCCCTCCGCATCCGTCTTAGTGAATCTCTACCTGTTGGCGATGCGGCAGTCCGAGCCTTTATGTCATCGTCGAACTCCCTGTCCATGTCCATGTATGACGGTCGTTTTCTTGGTCTTACTGGGTCATCCGGTTTTAACTGTCGTCCAGCCGTTCCCTCATACATTTCCTTCTGAGCCTTATCCCGTCGAGCAGTCTGTGCCTCTCTTCTAGCCCGTGAAATTTGGCGACCCAATCTTTCTTTCATCATACCTACTACATAAGTAGAATCATCAGGAACAGATGCATCAGCTTCACGAGAGCGAGCAGCTTTCTTACCCCTACCCACAACTTCCTTACTGGGTTCCGAAGTCTTAGTGGGTATACCGGGGCCTTGTATAGGAGATTCCTTAGTTAGGATATCAGAAAAGATATCCATAACTTTAGATAAGTTAGTCACAGTTAGCCCTTATGTTTGAGTAACCCATGGTAGCCTTTCTACGTCCGGACTCTCGCCTCTTTTTGCAGCTAACCTGCTTTTAGGGGTTCCTTGTGGTAAGACTCCCCTAAAGCTTCTCCCCTTTTGTCTCCCTGCCCAGTCCCGGCGATCTCTGGTCATACCAGCCTTTTGTTCAGCAGCATGTTGTTCCGGACTAAGCTCATTGTAAGGATCAAAAGTTTTTGGGTCTACACCAAACCCTTCGCCACCCGCCCTCTTTGTTTCACCCGCTTGTTGTTGTTCCTTAGTACGAGCATTCTGCATAAGGGAATCTCCCTCACAACCACAGTCATTATCTAGGAACTTCTGTAAGGATATTACGGCTTTCTCCATAGACATTTGATTCGCCGACTCGAACTGTTTCTTCGCCTGTGCAGAAGCAGCAGCGAGACCCCCCCTAGCTGCTTGTTGACCTGCCGCCTTTTGTGCTTTATCCTGCAAACTACTACGGTATGGGTTATCATAGGTCTTAGGCTTGAACTTCTCAGTATGATCCTCTTTAGTTTTATTAGCTCCCACCTGCCATGTAGGTTTGTTGACCCTGACCACACCCCCACTAGCAAATCTGTCAGATTCTGACCTCTGACCAGTGATAGCGATATCTTTACCCTGTCGGGCGAGGTCTTTAATAGCTGACCCACGCCTACGACCCTCAGCTATTCCCTCTTTTCCACGAGCAATTCCCTCTTTCCCAGCAGCAATTCCAGCATCTTTAGCCTCACCGATTTTTCGTCCAATGTTTTCTCGCTGATCTATCTTTTGTTTGGCTCTACCAGCAAAACGACCTATGCCACGAGCTAATCTTTCTGCTCTACCTTCTTTAACGGTTTTCATAGCTGCATCTACCTCTTTACTTCTTCTCTGTCTCACTTGCCTCTGAGCTTCTGCTTGGGTTATAGGTTTGTTGAAAAACCCGACATTAGGAGCTTCTTTCTTGGGCTTTCCATTACGGACTGCCGAAGCATCTAAACCAGTACTTTCAGTTTTCTCTCTGTCACTCTTCTCCTTCCCTTTAAAAGGGTTTCGGAGACCTAAAATTTTCTCTAACCGAACTAAATCTTCTTCCGGAACATTGTCCCAATTCATGTCCGCCTTTTGGAGAACCCCATCATATAAATCAATAGCCATATCCATTTTATATAAGGGTAACGAGGAAGTCAAATTTTGCGGCTTCATCTGTACACCAAACGCTTTATAAAGGGAAGATTTTTCCATATTCTGTGACCAAGATGTATCAGCAGTATGTGCCGCAGCACCAAACCCCGTACCTTTTGCCCCTGCTCTTGCCCTACGTTCCCTAGAAGTAGTGAAATGGGGTGCTCGTGCTGCTTTCTCCAATGCCGCTACTACCTTATCTAGGTGTTGTGCCTCTAGTTGTTTTTGTGATAACTTCCAGTTTTTATCTGCACCTTTTGCCCCACCGCTCTTGATGTCAGGGTTTTTGTCCCTTTTAGACTCAAGTTGCTGGCTCTCTAAAGGTTTAGCTGGCTCTCTTTTTGTATCACTAACGGATGCCCCACCCTCTTGCGCGTAGTGCCTCTCGAAAAGTTTATCAGCACCACGGGCACCACCGCTCTTGATATCCGCTTTTTCGAGTTGTTCTATAGGTATAAGTTTTGGCGTAAGCATTGAGTTAGCTCCCTCTCTGATTGTTATAATCTAAAAATTTATGTAGCGGTGTCTCAACTTGAGGAGTTACCCACTCAAGCTCTTGTTTTTCCATGTTTTGCATAGCTTCTTTTTGTTGTCCATGTCTTACACCAGCAATGTCTTGTGCTGATCTAACAATGTTACCAATTACACCCCCACCTTTACCACCAGTATTAACCCAAGGTTGAGATGTATCTTTAGGTTTTGATACCGTCTCCTCTGGCTCTGGGTCTGGTTTCACATCAGGGGGTTTAGTTCCATCGTCACTCCCTGCCGGTTGGTTTGGAACTGCTGGAGTCCCAGTGTTACCACTCTTCGGCTTAGGGGAAGTCATAGAAACGAATTTTAGAAGAGCTTTTACCATACTAGAAAAACTTTCCGGGTCGGGCTGACCGGGGTTTGCCTTCCTCCAAGCATCCTGTGCGGCAGTTCTTCTATCTGCGGCTGCGGGAGCAGCAGGAACGTATTTTCTTTTACGTCTTTGTGATGTATCTTTTGGAGTAAAGCTCTCACCGTATCTTTCTTTTGCATCCGCTATAGCCTTCTCTTTACGTTTATCCGCTGCCGCTGCTAACTCTTCCTTAGAAGGTACTTTGTAAGCTTTATTTATATATTCATATACGGCTTTTTGCATGTTGTTTACAGGTTTAGTATCTTCGGGATGCCTCACAGTATGATCTATATCATATGTCCTATCTCTCCCACCCCTCTCATGATCTCCTGTCCTGTCTCTCCCACCCCCCTGACCGAATGGTTTTTTATAATCCTTAGGGTAATAAGCCGGTTGTACATTACCATATCGTATATCGTGTGCTCTCTCTAACCCCATTCTTCGCTCCGCTCTGTGCTCAGGGGTCGCATGACGGGGGCTTGGACTCCCTTCTGCAAGGGGTTCATGTTCTGGGTGTTTAGGATCAGACCTAGGCGAACTAAGGGATGGTCTTGCCTCCACCCGAAGCTGTCGTTTTCTCCTTGTTTCCACTCCTTTTTGACCACCACCCGCTCTTGCTGCCGACGCACCTTCGGCAACTCTACTCCGAAGCGACGACACCTGATTAGGATGCAAAGATAGTGTATCAGAGTGGGGATGTCGCCAAGGTTGCTCTATTTTACTCTTAGTCTCTTTATGTTGAGCCTCTAATCCTTTATCCTGTTGCTCCTTAGTACGAGCCTTATTCATATATTCATATACAGCTTTTTCCATGCTTAATGCTGGATCGTCAAACTCCTGTGCCTTTTTTTCGCGTACCTTAGGGGAATCCTTATGATAATCAGGGTGCTTCGGATTCCAACGGGATATCGGAGTGCCCCCCGATTTTCCTTCGTCTTCGTAAGGTATGTACTCAGTATCCCCCGGATCGAGGTTTAGCTTTTTCTTATCACTAGCCTTACGATGCATACGGCTGATAAGGATAGCTACTGCATGTCCATGCCCTGTATGTCCAAGTGTGGGTCGTCCTTGCCTGTCTGTCGCATCACGAGAGGAATCGTCTGCGTGTTTGTCTGCCCATGAGGAGGCTGATCCGCATGTTTCACATACACACCCTTGTAAATGACCTTTTTGCATATCTTCTATAAGTCCTTGATTACTAGTATCTTCCTTATTCACGACTTTCTGTGGTTGATCTTCAGGATCGTTAATTGTTTCCTTCTGTACCCAATTAGTAAAACTACCTACTGTATCTATTATACCATTCTCATCCATAAATACCTCTGTTTCCGAATGTTTATGTTCTTGAGATTTGATCAAACAGCTACCATCTACACAGGAGGTAGTTGGACGTTCTGCGTCAGACTTCATCAATTCAAATTTAGCCTTTTGGTTTACACCCTGTTCACAGATAGTTACCTCAGCTAACTCCATATCATTTACCTGCATAACCATACCGCTAGCTTTTTGCATGGCTTCTACACTTGTGGCACTACCAGCTATAGAATATGATTTCATTTTCCCATCGCTAATTTGATCCAACACCCTCTTAGAAATCTTAGTATCGTCCCTAAGTTCGGTAATAAAGAACAGGTGGTCTCCTGTCACCCCAGACTTGTATATCTTCCCACTCTTTGAAATATATGCGGGTAATGCCCACCCTACCTGTACATCGGAATGGAGTACCATAGCATTACGAGTCCGGAAATTCGCCATGAACCTGTCGAAAGCTCGCTTCATAGCGTCTACGGTTATAAGGTGTCCCTCCCTGTCCACCACCTCTACTGAAGCAGGGCCTCCTACTACCACAGGTTCCTTTTGGTCTAATTCCTTATCTATAACAGCGAGGGAGTATTTTTCCTCGTCAGGATAAGCTCTTGACAGGGTGAGTATCTCAGCAGGGGAAGCTATCTCAGCTTTGAATAATCTAACATATTCCTCTAAAGCTTCGGAAATATCGGAAAGATCAACTTCCGAAACCTCAGATTTTTCCAGAACCATTATAGATTCAAATGGGTTCACCGTTGAGTCTAACCATTTTTTATAAGCTGGATTATTTATAGTCATAGGTTATCCTTGGTGGATGCCCCAAATAACTCCGTGTGCAGCAGGGGTATTCTGGGCTGCTAGAACTGTAACTTTCTCTCTAAAATCTATAGGCCAATTTGTCTCAAATGATTGACCACCCAATACCGGAATTCCAGTAGTAGAAGAAGCGTCACAATCTAAGCCAACATAAATTATGTCAGCCGCAGTACTCGATTCATTCACTAGTTTGAACCCACGTATTACTGAGAGTCCTGCCCGTCGTATCGAAGTAGAGGCATTCGCAGTCCCAGTCCACTCATAGTTCAATCCCTGTGCTCCATCCACGTAGGTTGGTATATTACTATCCCCAATCCGTTGCTCTACATGTATTTTATCAACATAAAAGTTTATATTGTGTTGGGTTTTAGAACGAATCATCACTCTATACGTAGCTGATCCCTGATCGGGTAGCCGATATTTTACATTCATTGCTTGGAATGCTGTACTCAAACTAATTGATGTACTTGCAACAAGGTCTGTACCACTAGAATTTTGGATTACGAGTTCTGCATCTCCACTAGCGGAAGCTCCCCTAACCTCACATGTAGCTATCAGGTACGACGGATTTGGGTTTGTCTGTCCTACGATAGCATCTGAAGTCCAGTAAACCCCTTCCCCTGCGGCAGAGTTATCAGGGTTTACTAACAATGAGTTAGACCCTGTGGATGCCTGAGCGGAGCTTTGGGATATCGCAGACCCTGAAGCGGTATACATGGTAAGTGTTGAACTTTCTATGGATGGATTAGTTACTAGGTTTACTGACGGCTCACCCCTATCAACTGTCAGGATAGTAGTTACTGCATCGTTAGCCACGCTTGCATCCCGAAAGGGGTAATACTTAGTAAAAGCATGTGTACTAGTACGGGTACTGGGGTCTACTTCCCATCCTGCCCATTGATTATGATAAATTGCCATTCACTATCTCCTATCGGTTATTTGTCCAACCAGTCAAGGCTACTAAGCTGCCTAATATAACCACCGTATGGGTGACCAGTATCCCGACAGCTATTAAACCAGTTTTGGCACCGTATACACGACTACGCCAACCTTGTAAGGTTTCAACATTATTATTTAGTTTTTCTATGCTACCCACTAACCTCTTGTTTAAAGATTCCTGAGTCTCTATGTACCTATCTAAACGTTCTGTATAGATTGCTAACTTGACATCAGTAGCCTTGTCAACCATCACTTATCTGCCAAAGGCTAGGATACGGACTGTAACATCCCCACCACCAGTATTTCCTTCGTCAAGCACGGCACCGTCGGCACCTGCTTCATACAAATCTAGTGTAGCATTTGTGTAATCATACTGGGCTACCAACCCAACAGATTCCGGTTCCGCAATTACTATAAATAATTGTTCTAAACCTAGATCAGCAGCGGTCATTGAGCCAGCCGCATATGTACTGGTAAAAGTAGCTGTTTTGAATACGTAGCGACAGTCTCCGGGTACGCCACCCATATCACTAGCGGTACCAGTTTGGGCAATTGTAAAAGCCATTTATATTCCTCCAAATTTACAAAGGGAGGGGGGCCGAAGCCCCCCAACCCCTAGATTAAGACCTAATTACGCACTCAAGTCACCAATCTTAGCATGTACGTCGAAACGGTGTGCCCTAAGTTCACCCATGGTGTAGAGCAGACCACGAACTACCAACGCATTAGCTGCGAAGTAGTCACGGTTTTCGATATACTGAGTTGGTTGCGCTATCGCAATTTCAAGGTAGTCGGTGTCCAAGATGTAAATGTTGGAACCAAGAACCGCATCAGCCGTAGAAACTGACTTAGGTGTGTCAGCATCTGGCAAAATCGGAATACCCTGATAAGTAGCAAGAACAAGACCAGTTCGAGTACCGGGGAAGGTCTTTTCAGAACCTACACCAACCTGATACTCTTCTTGACCTGTGTATCGTTGCTGTGAGTTGAGCAAACGCTCAAGTTTGAAGTACTGGTCATGACCCATAACAATAAGCTTTGGTTCACCACCATTCTCACGAATCTTCTGGATACCTGTATCCAAGAGGTTCAATGAGAGGTCTCGCCCCACACCAGCGTTAGTTTGAACGCTAGCAGCAGCATTCCACGTACCTGCGACACGATCAGAAATCGTAAGATCGTAAGCCCTAGTCTCTGATGCGGCACCACCAGTGTCCTGTGCATCTTCTGAAACGATGTCGTCTAGCGAGGTGAAACCTGCTCGACTGTAGATGTATGCTACGTCACCGTTAGCAAAAGCAGTACCTGAAGCCACTGTTACAGCACCGGATGTAGTGTTGACTGCGGAAATCGCAGAACCACTTGTCCTGTCCTGACCAGTACCAGTGTCATTCATAGCTACAGCATCTCCAACGTGGAAGTTACCTGCTACTGCGGCTGGAACTGTAAAGGATGTTGCGCCACCGGCTGAAACCAGATAGGCTGAAGCAGAAGTTAGCTCTTGGTTCATCTCTTTGAGGTGATCCTTCTGAGCCGCTTCGCTTTCAACGGCGAGAACGTCCCCAATACCACCTTCCAAACCAGCAGTAAATACTGACTTGACTGATGCACCGAAGGTCGTTGACACTATACGTGGTAGTGACGAGACTACTTCGATGTTGGATACGTCTACGGTTGGAATTGAACCCGTTTCTGTGACCGGTCGTGATCGAGTATCACCACGGTCTGTACGGAGCCTCCAACCAACTGTGCTACCCCAAACATTTCGGGGAAGCGCATTAAACACACGAGTCTGGTTGTTTAGTGCTGTCCAGACCTTTCTACCATACGTGGCTGTGAATACATTTGTGCCTGTACCATCCACAGTATGATAAGTTTGCTTTGCCATATAGTCGGGGCCAAGAATAGATTGTCCTAACCCCCTATTTGACTGAGCAATAAATTCACTAATTGAGATTGCCATTTTCTATTTTCCTCCGTTTAGGAATAGAGTTCAGTTGGCAAACCTTCGGTCTGACCAGACTCAACTCGCTCTTGTAAAGTTCGAAGTTCACGGAATGAAAGCTTTGAAAGCTGTTCAACTACATCTTCAGTCTGTTCGGACTTAGATAGAAATGATTCACTTTCGGTACCAAGCGTTTCGTCCGGAATAAGTGTGGGGGCTGCTAGCCCTTTCTCCTCACGGAATCCCATTCGCTCTAGGCGACTGACAACTTCCGCATCATCGGACTTCTTTATTACCTCTTGGTATCCCGCAACCTGCTTCTGTAGGTCTTCGAGCTGTTTCTTCATTGCAACAAGCTCGTTTTGCCCACCGCCGCCGCGTCGCTCTTCCTCTTCCCGTCGTCGCCTTTCTTCTTCTGATTCTTCACCCTCATCTTTCTTAAGACCCATACCGGCTTTGGAAACGATAACATCTTGAGCATCCGCAGTAGGAGTGCCCTTTGCATTATCGACTGTCGTAGAACCGTCATCAGCGTTGGCATCACTTAGCTTAGTGCCGCCAACTTTCTTCTCTTCTACATCAATACCAACCTCATTATCTGCTTTTATCATTGCTATAACTTCCTCAGCTACACCTTTAATAAGAGCGTTATACTGTTGCTCTTCGGCTAGCTGTAGGTCTTCCTCATACTCAACCTCTTCTGCTTTTTCAAGTCGGGCTTCCATCTTCTGTAACACATCGGCTACAGCAGACAACCCTAGGGTGTTACCCTCAAGCTGCTTCTGGATTTGATCCAGTACATCACCATTTTCTGCCATATCTTAACCTCCAATAAAGGTCTCTATTATGTAATTTACATAAAGTTGGTCTAAGCCACCCCCGACTTTATACAAAAAAATATACCGAACAGTAAACTCTGCTCAGTATATTATACTCACGTTATACAAAAATCATACTATAAATATGATTATTCTATAGTTTCGGGAACCTTACCACTTGTTATAACCTTCAAGACATCGTTTCTAAGTGCATAAAGATGTTGCTGTATAAGTTTTTTAACTTTCTCGCATTGAGTTCCCTCTGGTAGAGATGCTTCTATAACATCTAAAACTTGTCCCACTGTGCGAGAGTGCCTCGCCATAAGCCATTCTTGATTTTCCGTTACCTGTTCTGCTAGATTCATAAGTCTATTCCCCTATCTTGCTTTTCCTCTCAGTATATACGACACTTTCTCTTTCGCAGACATGGATGGGAACTGGCTGGTTGTGCCCCCCATAATAGACTTTTTCTCTGTCTTTACAGGTTTTTTCACTTCCCTCCAGTACCCTTTAATTACTTTATACTGATTAGTTTTGTTATCAAGCTTAGTATAAGGGTCTACCCATTCTGACGAAGTTTCTTTTTCCGTCTGTTGTTTATTATACTCAGATTTTCTAGGAGTTAATTTAGTTGTATTACCAATTGTCGTCACAGTGTACTGTGCTGATAGAAGTTTCTTTGCATTATTATGTATCGTAGCTTTCATGAGAGAGGCTATATTCATTGGCATGGCTAGGTTCCCCACACTTCTGGTAATTCCAATTCAAACTCTGATTCTTCTTCATCATACCTATCAAGATATATTACTTCTTTACCCACCTGACCATGTTGTGGGTGGAAATACAGTACTATCTGCTTAGGTTTTGTAATAACATTGAGACGACTTATAGTAAACTCATCCCCACCTTTCATTGTACCGCAAATATGCAAACTTCCAGTACCAATATCTATCTCATCTACCCTGTGGAAATGCCCTAATAGTACATCATCAAATGATGAGGAAATATTAAACTCATCATCTGTGAGTAACTGAGTCTTATATTGAAGGACAGACCGAAGTGCAGTGACTGTTCGAAGTATTGTAGCTGTGGCTCCGCCACCGCCAATAGCATCACCATGCATCATTAGTACATTACGGTTAGCTATGTTACTTACATGACTGGTAGATTTAGGAATCTCAAACTTTATATTAGATTGGTTTGCACAGAACACCGCAGTCCACTGGTATAGCATGTAATCCCAATCCATGTAACGATCTTTAGATGGTATCTTCCTTGTCATGCGCCCATGGTTTCCTACGACACAAGGTACTCTGATCTCATCAAAGTGGGGTGCTAGGAACATAAGAGCCTGACTAATTATCTTAGCCCCGTACATCATTTGCATCATACAGTTATCCACATTGGTACGAGCGAGTTCCTCATGGATATCACCGGAAATCATATCACCAAGCATAGGGATAACTAATTCGTCTACTTCACAAATATTCCTACGATATTCGGCAAGGCTAAGGACTTGGTTTGTCCATCCCCACATTCTTCTACTAAATAACTCTATATCGTATTCATTTAATCCTATAGTTTGTTCCTTACTAACATTGTCACCAACGTGAGTATCGGTTAGGGGTGCAACCATTACCTGTGCTGCCCTTCCCCTTTTACCTGAACCCGGTTTTCTAGTAGGATATTGCCTAGCAGCTTTGAGAGGAGTTACATATCTTTTGATTGTATCTATGAGCACTTCAGATTTAGTAGACTCTTTAATCGCTCGCTCATATAATTTTTTATAATAAGTTGCTTCAGATTTAAAGGTTACAAGCCTTTTATCTAAACGAATTCTATCCTTGAGGAGGTCTTCTTCTTCCTCTGGAGCAATGGTATCTGCCATATTTGCAGCAGCTTCATCTAGAATCATATCCATATCTAAATCTACAACTTCTCTATCATACCATCGTTGTATAGTAGACCTGTGGAGTTCCACCCCATACTCGTCAGCTAACCATCTAGCCATGCTTGTCCACGTTTGTCCTGCTTGCCTTTTCCTTATTAACTCTTGCTTCGCAATCTCTGGAATCATAAATCCCTCCAACTGTACTTATCTTATCGCTACTACTAGTCTACTTCTACAGGTATATCCATGTCAATAGCTTTCATTAGATTCAGTATAGAATCTCCAGTTTCTAGAACCCTAGATATGTTTTCCATTTTCTCAAAGTTTTTAAATTCAGACTGACCTTTAGCAGGTGTGCCCGGTCTAGGTCTACTGGGGCGGCTTTTGCCTGTCGGAATATCATCTACATAGTTTGATGGAACCCCACCAGTTCCCGGTCTCCGTCTAGTTGGGTCTAAATCCTTAACAAGAGCATCTTCTACTAACCATGTAGCAAATTCTTGTACCGAAACTGATTTTCTAGTTTGGTTTACCTTCTCTCCTCTAAGGAATCTATCTAGCTTAGTAACTCCGGAAGTTATAGCTTTATCCTTCTCTTTCTTCTTCCCTTTCTTTTTCTTCTTTTTCTTAGCGGGAGTCATTCCTAAGCGTCGTTTAGAATCGCCACCATAGGTATTAGTAAATACTCCGGGGTCAGAGGCTACCGCAACAGTCCCGCCACCAGCTAATCCTCCTGCTCCGCCAGCACCACCTGCACCTCCTCCACCGCCACCCTCTTTCATCATAGCAATTTCCCCAGTGTCTTCAGGAGTTCTAGTAACTGTGGGATTGTCGTGTTCTTTTAACCTATCTGTCATCACTTCAGCCATACCCGCTCTGGCAGCTTCAACCCTAGCTTTTTCTCTATCTTCTGCCATAGCTCTATTTGTTTCGGCTAACATATCTTTGTCTTTTTCCGCTGATCCTCTAGTATCATACGTGGTTCTGTCTACGGGGCCTAAATCAGGATTCCGTCTTTGTTTCTCTAGAAAGTCCTGTAGATCAGATAGCTTACTCATCGTTCATAATATCCTCAATTACAGGGTCGGTTTGGGCTATCTCAGTTGTCTTAACTTCCGGTGGTCTAGCGAAGGTAGCTTTCTCTACTCTAGATAACCTACCATTGTGTAGATGTGCTACAAAATCATCGTCATTTTGGGAGAACCATAACTTAGACCCATCATCTGATAACTCTTTTACCAATGGGGAAGGATAGCCCTTCTCCATAAGGTCTTGCATCCACGACTTGGTAGCAAACGTATTATAAAAACTGTTCTTCTGACACCTAGTACATAAGCATGAAGCGTCATGTTTTTCATCAAGTTTATTTGTTTCGTTTTGAACAGCTACCATACTGTTGTCTGGTGTAATCCCACCGAAGATACCCTTATGTTTTCGTTGGTTGCGAGGAATGGATAACTTCATCTGTTGTTGAAGTAGTCCTGCTAATTCGGGAGAGAGTTGTTGTTCTTCTTCGCCACCGCCTTCTTGTTCTTGCGCTGCCTGTTGTTTTGCCATCTCTGCTTGTTCTTCAGCCTGTTCCATCTGCTGCTCTTGTTGTTCTACACCCAACTCCATTTGCTTAGTCTGTGCCTCTATCATCTTAGGCTTACCAGACACTACGAAACGAGCTTCTTCTACATCCACAGACGGGTCTTTCAAATTAACTGTGTAACCCAATTGGGCTAACTGAGCGGCTAACTGGGTTCGCTGTAAAGCAAAACTAATTCTGGTGGCTTCAGCTTTTTCTTCAGGGTTTGGAAGCTCTAATTTCCATTGCTTAACATTGAATGCCTTAAGTATATGAGGGAACACCTTCTCATGGAATATACGCTGATCACCTTCAACTACACGACTCATAACCACAAGTTGTTGTGTCTGTGTGGATAATCCACCGAACGCTTCCGGAGCACCCTGCCATGCAGGAGTGACCCCCCACATAGCTGCTACACGTTCTCTGATCTCCTGACGTACAGGCAAATAATCCATTTCCTGAAGCGTGTGGAACAACCGTACCATATCTACCCTACCCCGTTGATTACGGCTTGACACTGCTACCATAGGTATAAAGTTAGGGTCTGCCTTGACATTGGCGGCTAAGTTGGCTCGCTCCCGACGTAAACTTTCTGGATCATCTGTATGAACCATGACCATCGAAGCTGGCATCTTACGCTCAAAGAAATACCTATAAAGGTTCTTGTCCATACCCATAAGAGTTAATGCTTTTTCAAATATAGTTAATATAGGCGACCAACCATAAGTTTCAGTAGGAGAAAACTTTGAGATATGGATTATCTCCTCATCAAATAAATAAATATTAGTTTCCCTGTGGCGATATCTATACATCACCGCTGCTCGTTCATGCCCCTTGCTGCATTTCCCTTTTGTTTCAGAAACATCTGACCGATCTATTGGGCAAACCCAATGAGAATTCTTAGGCAATCCTTTGTTATCTAAATCAAACTCTATCAATGCGGGGTTCAGTCTGCGTATTTCCCTAACTTTAGATTGTATAGACTTATCTTTCTTATCTACATAATAATCTTTTACCATATATATAAAAGCATCATCTGTAGAGTTGAGGTCAAAGTGGGCTTGTCGAAGAACCTGCTCTAAACTTTGATCAAATATGTTACAATCCTCTAAATAAGTTTTTAATATTTCAACTTCGTCATAGTCTGGGTTTTCTGCATCAGGAACTAACTGTATCCCACGACGAAATACTTCATTAGTTATGTGGTGGAGGGGTGCTCTAATCTCCTCTGCTTGCATGGCAATAGTTTGAATATCCTGAATCAGTTGTTTCCGATACGCCATCTGGTTGCGTATCCAACCATTCACAACTGTCTCAATTCCTAGCGTGGGGGTTCGCCCATCCATAGAGGCGGCTGAAGTATCATTGTATCCTTTAGATAAATTTAACCACTCTAAAGTGTTATGGATATCCCCCAAACTTTTAGTCATTTCGGGAACTTCGGGTAGATAATCACCTAGTTTCATATATTAATCCTTCAGTATTTCATCCATATCGGACATAGCTGCTAGTTTTAGAACAGCCCCTAACGCTTGTTGTTTCAACTCAAACGATTCCGTTCGTTGCGCCTTTTTCGACAACTCCTCTTTCTCAGTTTGCAAAGTTACTATCTGTTCTTGAAGTCCTATAATTTGATTATTTAATTCATCGTTGTCTGCCATGGAAGCATTTGCTAAAACGCCTAAGCGTGATGCTTCTTTTACTAGAGCGAGAAACGCTCCCTCTTTAACTATAGTAACCGCAGGACTAGAATCAGGAACATCCTCATCAGGTTCTAAAACCTTCAGCGCATCATGCCAAGTATCCAACACACGCCAAGTTCCTGTCTCATCCTGATTAGCCACATACTGTTCGCCACGCTCTCGTAACATATTACCTATAGCCATACTTCACTCCTTAAAACTAATCTATTCTTATTATACTACCAATCTACAGTTTTATGCAATGTGGCACTTAGACCACCCACACGATTTACACGTTACACAACCACTCTCTTCCACATGATGTGGAGTAGAGCAGCATTCTCCACCTGAAACTAGGACTGGCTCCTCAACTAAGGTATCAAAGAAATCTAGTTGTAATTGCCTCTCTACAGCAGTATCTTGGGGAGTTTCTGCTTTCACTAGAACCTCTTTCTCCCTGCTACCTGAACGGTAAACTGTGATACCTTTACAACCTTCTTCCCATGCAAGGATGTACGCTGTGTATACATCTTCAATACTTGCATCATTAGAGAAATTAATAGTTTTAGATATCCCAGAGTCACAATACTGTTGGAAAGCAGCTTGCATTAGGACATGCGCTTCTGGCGTGATATCTCCCGCTACAGTGTAAACTTCTTTTACCCACTCTGGAACATCATTTCTATCTTTTAGAGACCCACCCCCAGAAATATATTCCATTAAATCTTCGGAATAAAAATCGAAGGCTCTCGCATCCCGCTCAAAATATTTATTTACATAGTAGAGAGTTTCTCCCTCTAATATATTCATTTTCTTCCATGCTAAAGCAAATGTAGGTTCTATACCACTAGACGTATCTGCCAACATAGAGATAGTACCTGTCGGAGCAACGGTAAGTCTGCAAGCATTCCTCAGCTTTCTGTCAGACTTTGCGTAATCACTATCACCCCACGCTGGGAATACTCCTCGTGATTGGGCTAAACGCATAGATTCATTGTCGGCAATATCCCTAATGAATCCCATTATATAATTACCTATTACTCTACCTAATTCTGTGTCGTAACCTATACGTAATTGGATCAACAAATCCGCAAATCCCATGATACCTAAACCTATTTTTCTAGTAGCTTTAGTCATTTCTTCTATCTCTGGTGTTGCGTAATGATTTGCATCAATAACATTATCTAAAAATCTAGTGGCTAACCGTGTAGTTTTATCTAGCTTGACCCAATCTACATTCATTTTCCAATCTAGCGCAGGTTCTGTTGAATCGGACAAGTCAGTAGACTTAAAGAAATTAGCTAAGTTTATAGACCCTAAATTACAAGACTCGTTTCCTAACAAAGGTTGCTCTCCGCAAGGATTGGTTGCGATCATGCGTCCATACTCAGGAATAACTTTATTATCTTTATTTATAGCATCCAAGAATACCATTCCGGGTTCACCGTTTCGCCACGCACCGTAGACCATTTTGTTGAATACTTCTCTGGCATCTAGTTCCCCGACTACCTCATTAGAACGAGGGTTTATCAAAGGATAGGAAATCCCTGCTTTTACGGCTTTCATAAAATCGTCAGTAACTCCAACAGAAATATTGAAGTTGTGAATTTCACCTTCAACCTGTTTGCAGTCGATGAATTCCAGAATATCCGGGTGGTGTACATCCATGACAGCCATGTTCGCACCATCTCGCTTTCCTCCTTGAGTAATCATTGAGGACACCCTTGAAAGGGTTTTCAGTACTTCTATTGGCCCACAAGATACACCGTGTGTAGTCTTTATCCGGTCTCCTTTTGGACGAAGTTTAGATAACGCAAACCCAGTTCCCCCACCAAATTTCTGAACCATAGCGGCATCGTGGGCTGCTTTCATAATACCTTCCATACTGTCTTCAAGAGGAAGTACGAAACAGGCAGATAAAGTACCTTGTTCTGTGCCAGCGTTCATAAGGGTTGGGGAATTAGGTATGAAATCCAATGAGGACATTATGCTATGGAAATCATTAGCTAAAAGGTTAGCTTCTACATCTAGTTTTCCGTACATTGTTTCGACATCACCGACTGCACTAGCCACTCGTCTAAACATATCATCTGCATTCTCTACTGGTTTATTCTCATCGTCTTTTAAATAATATCGTTTTTGTGCTACGAGTTCAGCTTGTGTTGCTAACGTGACCATTTACTACCCCCTGAGTTATTACTTCCGGAATCCACAATATAAACAAAGACCCCGCTCAGGTATCCATACATTCGGGCCGCAATTTGCATCCTCACATTCAGGATTTAACGGTCTAGGGGTAGGATTAGTGCCGGGTGTACTATCATTATACTTTAAAATTTTGTCTTGCATAGCCTGTACAGGATTCTTTTCCGCTTCATTAATAGCAGTTTCTAAATCTTCTAAAACTTCTTGCATATTGCCCACTGTTTGCACTTGATATTGTGAAGCTTCAAAACATGCTTGGAGTGCCATAGCTATAGAAAAGAAAGCATCTCCATGCCCTTGAGGGGTCTCAGGAGCCTTGAGTTCATTGTTAACAGAGAGTATCTGCGAAGTCTGCCGTTCATCCGCTAGTAGCCTAGTATTTCCTTCATGTATATAAGTTTCAAATATCTGTGCCATGGTCATTTTACTCTTTGCTGTAAAGTGCATGGGCCACCATTTCGTATCTAATCCTCTATCCTCTAACTCCCCTCTGGTATTATCTATATAGCCCTTAGTGAGATTGAAGTTTTGAGCAATCTCGTTCAAAAAATCTATTTGTGCTGTGTAATCCCAACCATCTAACCATGTTTGGTGTATCTGTTCTATCCTGTCACCCCTTTTTCTAAAGATAACAAGGTGGGAGGGGTGCCTCTTTTTCCCGACATCGAAGCCAGCAAAAACTTTATCTGTCTCAGAAAAATGGTGGTTGTGATTAGCTGGATAATTCCTTAAATTATAATCTAATACCTTAGCTATATCATCCTCAGAGAAATAAGATTCTTGACTCAGGAATGGCTTCAGTAGGAACTCTGACGCAAACGATTTAGGTTTGGCTTTTTGCTGTTCTAGTAGCCAATCCTCACTATATAATTCTGGCATCAATACCTTTCTCCCCGGCACAGGGTCAAATGCGGGGAGCTTTCTGTGTTTGAATCGAGTATCTGTTTCAAGTTTTGCTAAAATATCTCCGGGTAACATGGGCGTACCCATCACTACAACTGGCACACCTTGGTTCGGTATAAACATAGATTCAGTCATAAAATGTTCTTCAATCTTAGTTATCTGTGACAGGTTCAGTGGGTTCTCTGGGTCTTTTAGTATGTCATCTGCTATCAAGGCTCCATTGACATGCATACCTCGTTTGAATGAAAACAGCCCACCGTGTTCTATTTCTAAGGAACTCCCATTGGAGTGTCTATACCTAAATGTGTAATCTGCTTTAGGAGCCTCGTTCTTTATCCAAGTTGAGATTTTAGGATTACGAGATACCTCTTTGTTTATCTCACTCATATGATACTTAGCCATGGTGTCACTGTAAGATAGGTATAAAATTCTTGTATCCGTTTTCGCCTTCAATAACAACCATACAGCAAAGGCATGTCCCAAGATTGTACTCTTGAAGTGGGCACGGGGTAATACCGCAGTATAGTTAGTACCCTCATTAATTGTAGCTTCTAGTTCTTCACATAAGAACTGTACGTGCCAAGCCTTAAATAATTCTGGGCGTTCGAAGCTAAGGCTCCATACATCACGAACAAATTCCCAGAATGTACCTATAGCAACCTTGTCGCTATTTTTGATTCCTGTCGAGAGAAGACCGAAGGCTTCCCTAAGAGTTACTACTTCGGTCGGCATTCTGCTCCTCTGTAGATACTAATATTTTTAATTTGTTTGCGATTTTAGCTAATAGCTCTCCATCATCAATTTCATCGACCAACACACGCATGACCTCTTGGACAAATTGTAGGTTGATCAACCCTTCTAAGACTCTCCGCTCACCCTGTATTCCGACATCAGCAGCTTTGACCGCATCTAATGCTCTAGTAAAGTTTAAATTACCTAACTCATTATAAGCTTTCTCTCTAATGTCAGTATAAATTTTGAGTTGCTCATCTTGTATCTGGAACGCTTTATTTGCTTCACTTTGAACTATCTTGTTATCTGTTTGCGTAGCAACCTGTGTCCTTTTATTATCCCAATCATACTTCCTAGCCCACGCATAGATAGTTGGAGGGCGTACACTCACATTATAGTTGGTAGTCAGATGTTCAGCTATTTCTCTAGCACTCATGCTATTAGCTACATATAACTCCATACCTTTTAGACGTACCGCAACTGGTATATTCTTAGGCATGAGACCTCCTATTAGTTATCAAACTCAATATCTCTATCCTTAAAAGGTAGATCACCTATATCCGGTTGTTCAGCAGTACCATAGTGATATGCTGCGTGTTCTGGGTTTTGGGAATCTATACTTCCTCCATAGGGGCTTCCGTCTGATTGTAATAACCTACTAAAGTCCATATACCCTGTTTTGTTGGTGGCTGCGTTGAAACACATAGGCACTTTAAATTTAGCTCCGTTTGAAAAGAATTCTTGGAAACCCACACCTATCTCATCTCTGGTACACACACCCTTCCAAACATTATCTTTTACGCCAATAGGTTTATAATTAGTATTCTTTCGTAATGACCCTGTAGTTCTTTGAGTATCTTCAAATTGCTTATTGTTTATACAAGCGAGATATTTGCACCAGATGACCACACCATGTTTTTCTTTTAAATCTTCTAGTGTGGTTCCCTCAGGAAATCTATCCTCGTAAACTGTGTCATCTACTTTTTTAGACTTATTAACATATATCTTAAACTTAGGTTCCATCTCTTTTCCTCCACAATGCTATGCAAGCAGCATCCGCATAATCCTGTTCTGGGAATATATCTCCCCACTTAGATTTCGCAAAAGCCATTATATCACTTTTAGAAGCGTTTCCTTTTCCTATAATTATCTTTTTCCATACTCTATTATCCACAGAAGCGAACGGAGTACCAGACCTATGAAGTTGTAATTTTACTCCCGCTATTACCGAAGCAATGGCTATAGTAGCCTTGGCATTTTGTATGTATATAGCGGACTCTATCGCTGCTGTGCTTATATCTATTATACCTGTATACGCCTCAAATTGGTCAAGTATTTCATAAAATCTAGTTTCGTAATCCTTATCCTTACTTTCAAATTTTTCTAATCCTACGAAATTTTCATCTTCATCTATAAGAGAAAGATGCACAGCCTTAGAGGAACAGTCGAACCCCGCTATCATTCTGAATCCTTATAAGCTTGTGTTCTAAGGGACACTATCCTAGAGACTGTCGCAAATGCAGAGGTATATAATTTTAGTTGTCCTAACAATCTAGTATATAGAGTTGTGACATCTATTACATCCCGCCTCAACTTAGCTAAAGACTCTCTGGACAACATAATCTCTCCACGCAGTTGCTCCTTAGTGGGTTTACGTTCACCCTTACCTATATGTTCCTCTGCAACTTGATACATTGCCACATTATAACCTTCGTCAAATTGAGCTTCCATTGCCCCTTTGCGAGCTTCTATATCTGCAACATGCTGTTCCAACAAACTTTTGTACCCACCATAAACAACCAGATACTCCTCTAACTTAGTTACGGATGCATGTATTACATCAGCAAATTTCAAATCTGTATCCGGAGTATCTAAGGACATACCGAATGTAGGAATGTTTAAATTTCCTATATAGTTTTCTGCAAGGTCTGTAGCGTTCGTATAATTCCAACGTTTTTTCATGCTTCTACCTTTCTACAATCACACCATTTATTGCCCCCGCATTTTTCCGGAGGCTCTGCCATAGCCATTATTGTATTACATCTTTCTAGAATGTCTACCCAAAGTTGCTCATCTTTTTTTAATTTGAAGCACTTCCAATCCTGAGTATTTTTATTTTCATATAATACGTAACCATGTTTATAGTTACCCATGTTTAGGTACAACTGAAGCTGTAATAAATGCTCTGGTTTTGGCCCCCGTAACTTCTTGTAATCCTCCTGTTTGATAGTTTTCAACTCTACCGGAACAGGGTCATCAGGAAACACTATGAAGTCTATCCTACCTGATATAGGAGGATTCTCTGTTTTTATGGGAAGCTCCCTATTTACTAGAAGGTTCACATTATTTAAATATTTCTCAAACCTTTCTTCGAACGCTCCTCCAACATCGAAGATTCGCTGTATTCTAGGCGGTATATCATTCCATGGCAACATACCATTATAAGCCATGTACATATACCTATCACACTTATTACCTAAAGTAGATGGGTAAAATACTCCTGCTCTTGGGGGAGAGTTCTTTCGTTCTAAACCTTCTTGTACCAGCGACGTTAACCCTAGATCAACCCTGACATCAGGAGTTTCTATGCTATTTGATTTTGATATCTGTTTAATTCCTGACATAATCTTTCCTTTATATCCTGCAATGTTTTCTCTTTTAAGTGCCACACTTCTGCAACACCCATATCCTTCAAATCCTGATCTCTACGTGCATCTCTCTTAGCCAAATGACCAAAAGGCCCATCTGCCTCTACTACCACATCAAGCTCTGTAAGAAGAAAGTCTACATCATACTGCCCAAACTTAGCCTGAGCAAGATAACGCAGTCCTAGTTCTTCGATACATCGCTCTATGAGCTTCTCCTGTTTAGTCCCGTGTCTGTATGGCACTAATTATTTTCTCCATACCTTCAGGATTTGCAGCAGCTACTAATCTAAGGTTATCGAATCCCTGTATAGTTTCATCGCCAAAGAAGTCGCTTGTATACCATGCACCACTCTTCGTAATAAGTCCCAAGTCTAAAGCTTCTCTAAGGTAAGTCTCAGTTACATCTATTCCGCCCTCGACCCGGAAGGGTATCTCTACCTGTTCCCATCTAGTGCCACCAAACTTATCTTTCTGTAATGATGTGATGATATTGAACCCAAGTCGTTTATTCTTGCTATCTTTGATGTATTCGCCTCTACGTGTCTCTAATACACCGTGGGCAAAGAACTGCTGTCCTTTTCCACCCGGCATGGTCTCTATCGCCGCTACAGGCCCCATAGACCCCCTCACTTGGTTTATAACCACAAGGGCGGAACCGTTTCTCAGTAGTGGGAGAAGTCTGATCAATGCTTGATTCCAAGACCTTGATTGCCACGCCATAGGACTGTAGCTAAACATATCCTTTTGCTTTACAATTTCACTAGGTATAAGTCCTGCCACACTATCCAATACCACAATATCTACACCCTTCTCCATACCCGCAGCCATAGTGTTATAAGCATCCTCAGCATTCTCTGGTACCTTGAGAAGGACTCTATTAGTATCTAGTCCACACTTAGTCATCCACTCGCTATCCCAAGACTGCTCAGTGTCTACCCATAACACAGTACCGTTTTCTTTCTGTACATTCTCACAGAGTTTGGTACATAGATATGATTTACCTGACGACCACCCACCGTAGATAAGTGTAAAACGTTTCTTAGGTATGCCCCCATTTGTTATGTTATCTAGTTGAGGTATACCAAAAGATATACGATCATAATCTAAAGCTTCGTCATTACCGATAGATAAACCTAAATTTTTATCTTTTAGTAATGTTTCAAATAAATCTTCTGCGTTAGTTTTCATTGCTCTTCCCCGATTGGGACTCCTGTATTCCGGTTTAGGAATGCTTCCGCCCAAGCAAAAGCCACTGCTGCACACTGGATAACTTCTTCAAACATCCCTGCTGACCGCCCCTCATAAACTTCACGAGCAACCTCGCCCAATTCTTCCGTAAGTATTACTGTCCAATGCTCATCTGAGTTAGCAGTTTGATCCCCCCACTTATCATCTTGGCGTTCTCGTTCAGCTAATACCGCCTCCAAAACTTTCATTCGTGTCATTTCAGTAGTCATTCTTATCTCCTAATCTATTGAACCCTCATGCGGGTATTTAATCTTGTGTAATTCTTTGTCCGCTAGCACAAATAATTTTACGAAAGCTTTACCTAAAGCTACTTTAGCTTCCTGTAACTGCTTATCCACATCCTCTTCAGTATCTATGTCGTGAATACCTAAAGCAACTTTTGCGTTGTTGTAATCGCCTAAATTTACTGTAAAGGATACTTCTTGTGAAACCTTTGCCATAACTAGCTCCAATCTATATATTCTTCGACGGGTACAGGTGCGGGAGAGTTCCCGAATACCACGTTCCCATCATGTACTTGAAAGTCATGTTTAGTTGCCCATGACGGCTCACACAACTCCATGTCTACCATAAGAGGTATGCCTAAACTATTCTCTTGTAGTATATCACGAATTTGGGGTATGAGCAATACATCATCCTTGTGTATTTCGCATATTATTTCATCATGAACCTGCAACAACATCTTACTCTTAGTGCCGGTTAAAAACTTAGCTACTTCTATCATGCGCTCACTTAGAAGATCAGCACTAGTTCCCTGTATTAGGTAGTTTACTGCCCTGTATCCTTTGTCCTTATCTACTTTGTATATCCGGTTGTACTTACTCTTGACCCAACCTCTTTGCTCAACCATACGAACCACAGAATCAAAGAACTTCTTAGACCCCGTAATATTTTTAAAGTATTCAGCTTTATACTTACCCGCCTCTTTAGGGCTTGTGTTTAGCTGCCCCGCAAGTTTATCTCTACCAATACCATATATAACTCCAAAAGTTATGGTCTTAGCTAACTGTCGATAGAACTTATATTCCGGATGATCTTTATCAACTTTAAATGCTATCTTTGCAGCCTCTCCGTGGAAATCCACATCCTCTTGTTTCATGAGATCAAGCATAGCTGGATTACCTATATAGTTCATAAACATACGAACTTCCATCTGCGAGTAGTCATACGAGACTAGGTAATGGTCTGGTCTTGGTTTAAACATTCTCCTGATAGCTAATTGCTTATCGTTGGTTTCATCTAACGATTCATCCCCTATGAACCCCCATACCTGTAAAACATCCTTACGTAAACTTTTAGCAGATATAGCTGTATTCTGCCCTTTAGCTGCAATAATAGCGTCAACCCTACCCTGAATTTCTGCTAACTCATCCTCAGTATTAAACTCTACATCATGTAATTTAAAGTGATTTCTGGGGATGTTCTGTAAATTAGGTTCTCTGGACGACAGACGACCTGTAACAGTCCCCCAGTTAGCATAAGTGGTATGCATTGACGATGCGCCCCTGTACGGTTCGATATAGGTGGAGATCAGTTTAGCTAATGTCCGGTACTGCCTAATCCAACCCGCTAGTGGGTGGTTTATCTGTACTAAAGCCCCCTCACTCCACGAATCCCGCCCCTTGAGGGTCTTCTGTGGGGAGCGGATACCTAGACTAGTAAACACCTCTCCTACTTGTGCAACACTGGCTACGTTGAACTCGTTTCCCGAAATGTTATATATATTCTGGAGAACTTCTTCACTACGTTTAGTTAGCTTCTCTAGAGAATTTTCGACATACTCGTTATCGACTGCCACCCCCGCACACTCCATAGTATATAGAACCTTAGTTAGATCAATTTCTAACCGCCATACCTTTTCCTGCTTACTCCGTAGAATCTTATCTTTACAATCTACATATAGTCGGGCTGTTCCTGCTACATCCTTCTCACAGTAAGGGCCAAGTATATCAGGGGGACACAGGGAGAAATCCTTTGTCCACTTATTCTTACGCAATACCTGCTTCGTTTCTAGATCATATGCTCCCGCATCAGGCCCATACCTACGTATGAGAGTATCGGTAAGATTTAGAGCATTCACATTAGTACTTTCTGTGAGACGCACCATAACTATAACATCTACTAAATCTTTATCCTGTACCTCTAAACCTTCTTTCTCTAGAAACTTTAGGTCAAATTTGAGGTTGTAACCAACTATGGTCTTGCAGGTATTCATTACTTCCATAAGTTTAGGAAGTAAGTCGCTGTCAAGATTGCTATCTAATGTTTGGTGTCGGAATGGGAAGTAGTAGGTTTTATCCTCTACCCCCACCCCGACACCACAAAGCTGATTACCTTGTAAGGCATACAACCCGTTAGTTTCGCAATCGAGTACCCACTCATCGTGACTTGATAGGTCAGTGAGTACAGTATTGAATTCTTCTGTAGTTGTTACTAACACTAGAACGGCAGATCATCGTCATCTGAAGCTGTGTCAATGCTTACCGCAGTATCCGGTACTGTCACTTCATTAGAAACAGCTTCTTTAGTGGATACACCGTATCGTTCATTCATGTACTCCATGACTGGCACTAACTCATCTATTTCCGCAAGTTTATCGCTAGGAATATCTAACTCCCTAGGACTTACCACCACAGTGTACGATGTATCCTGCATTCCCGACCCTGTGCGACGAACTCGTACTACACCTTTATTAAGAGCACCCCAGTCGTTATAAACATCTACAAGTTGGTTCCAGATGTAATTGCTACGACCGAAAGCGAGAGGGATAATCTTAAAATCGTCTACATTCTCTCTGTATAACTTACGACCGGAGGGGCCTTCTACAGGCTCCCACGTATCTACTCTACGTTCTGTGTGTAGAACGTCATGGACAAATGCCCAAAACCCGAACCGGTGAGAAGGGCGAGTACCTTCAGGAACTGGAGCAAGTGGGCCACTTGTGCCACCAAGAACACTGTTCCATCGACCCTCTTCATTGAATGTATACATCCAGTAATCTGCAAGCTTGGGGTCATCTTCATCACCTGTTGCTACTATGGACATGAAGGCTTGATCTCCATCTTTAAACCATAGTTCTTTTCGTAATTCCGCCGAAGTCTCCGACGAAGTACGCCTATCTATTCTGCTCTGTATTCCACTAATTCCTACCATGGATTTCTCCTTTACCAATAATGTCTATCTTTTAGAACTGTATCTAGTATATCAGACTTTCGTATGTCTTGTACATCTTTATACGGCTCTGGAATCTTTACATAAGAAACTCTAACACCCTCACCTAATACTGTCAAGGCTTTACCCAAACCAATTTGCCCGGCTTCATCGTTATCGAAGCATAATACTACTTCTCCAACTGAAAACTCCTGTAGCAAATCTGCTTGCGCTCTCGACATGTACGCCCCAAGTAGGGCTACCGCAGGATACCCTGCCTGATCTAACCACATAGCATCGAGTGGGCCTTCTGTTACATATATAAGTGGAGCATCGTTTATTAGGTGCCCACCGAAAAGTAACTTAGACTTCCTCAATGACTGGTTATATAGATACTTAGGGAACCCCTGCTTTCTTCTCACCGCCCAACCAACAATACGAGCAAACTCATCCCGTACAGGGAAAGCTAACCCATTCTGTCCGGTTATCCCACATTCCCAACGCTTCAAAGTTTTGATTGTAAACTGCCTCTCGAAAATCCAATCGGGTACAAATTTAGTATTGTATGGGAAATCTACTTCCGGAAGCGTGGTTAGTTCAGGCTGCTCATCATCGAAGAATGAGGTATCTATAACAACCTCATGATCTCCTATGAAACTATCTACTTGTTTACCTGATAAACTCAGATACCTTCGTAGAAACGATTTGAGACCTCCCTGACCGCACCCCCGAAAGCAAATCCATACACCTTCTTCTGTGTTGATTGAACACGAGTCATGTTGGTCAATATGAAAAGGACACCTAATAGTGAACTGTTCTACCCCTACCGGGGTATTCAACCCTGCTTTTAACAAGACTGCTGACCAATCAATCATTACTTACGAGCCTTTCGATCTTGCTTGTTAGCCCTGACGAAAAGTACTACTTCATTCTCGTAACCGTTAGAATCGCTAACTCGTCCCCGGCGAATATCAGCTACCGTAATCGGTACAGACAGTTTCCCCGGCCCTTTGCTTTTAGCGGTTTTAACGACAACACTATTCTCATCTTGCTTCAACCATGCGAATAATTTCATTTCTTTCCTCCTAGAAAACGTCATCTATTTCCTTTATTTCACCTTCATCAACATTCCACAAAAAGGTACACATATCGACCGGCAAATCCCCATCCCTATACTTCTGAAACTGTATTGATCTGAGGTTATCAGAATCCTCTACCATGCACATAGAAAGTGCAATGTCAGAAGCACGGATGAGAGCGTCACCAAATGCTACTTGATCGGCACGGGGAGGCGCAAACATATTTGCTGCATCCCTCGTAGCCTGTGTTGATACCATAATAGTTGTGTCTTGGGCTAAAGCCAAGTTTTTAAGTCCATAGAATAAGCCGTGGTTCTGTTCCCATGCGGCTGAATTCTTCATGGCGGTAGACACTAGATACACACCATCAATAACAGTGATATCTGGAGCGTGTTTTCGTATTAGATTAGCTATACTACGGAGAGAAATACTATCTTCTCCGCTTATATGATCGCATATTAGTAGATTCTTCTCGTCTAGTTCAGTTAGAAACTTAGCGTACTTCTCCTCATCAATAGGGCTACCTGTTCTCAAGGCTCGATGAGACAGCTTGTATCCACTTTTGTTTCCCATTATTACATCCATACGCATATCAATAGATTTTTTCGTCATTTCAGTGGACACTAAGAGTGTTTTATGTCCGTTAAGAGCCGCCGTTGCAGCTATATCAGTACACAACCATGTTTTACCCACTGTTGGTCTAGCAAAGGCAGATATAAGGTCTCCGGGTTGCCACCCTACGCCCGTAGCATTAATTGAGCGGAATGGGGTTTTTATCCCTATGAGACCATCACCCATTTTGCGTAAGTCGCTTCGTTCTTTCCACTCTTCTAATCTGTCCAAGTTACCAGTATTATATTCCTGTACATCTTCATCATATAAAACTTCTATCTCATTCAAATCATGTAATATTTTACCCATTGCTTTCTTAGGGTTTTCTGTAAGGTCTTCTTTGTTTGCCGAAAATGCTGATACAACTTTTCTAAACAATACTTGCTGCTTGAACTCGTCTTGAGCATAGGTAAACTCTACTGTAGTCGCATCTTTTCTAAGTTTAGAAAACTCCTCAAGTAATACTGCGTGAGTGGGGAAATCCCTATATTCATCGAAGTATTTCTGTAGAAACATATAAGCATCTTTATGCACCGCAAAATCATTTTGGGGATGCCTAAAGGCTTTATAGTTGTCAGAGTCACACAAATTAAAAATCAAAGCGGACTCTATAAAATTAAAACTATCACTATTCATGCTGTATTAATCCTTTACTGAGTATAGAACTCTGCCATATGAGTTGTGTACAAATGCCGATATTCCTTCTTCTCTGGATGCTTTATCGGCTTCGGTCTTTGCTTCTACGTATGTTTTATATGTTCCTAGTATCCATGTTTTACGTATCCCAGAATTTTGAGTGATAACACGGAACAGGCCCTCCTTAGGTGCCGCACGACTCATTAGGTCAGTGTAAGGTATCTCTTTCGCTTTGTCAATTGGTGTCATTCCATTCCTCCTTGGTCTCCAAGTGTACCATAATTATCCGGAGGTGTCTAATTAAGCGAGGTTACGTCCAAGGAATTTTTGTCTGACATGTTCTCTTACTGATGATAACGAAGTATCCGGAAAAGTTTTCTCAAATTGTTGATGTATCTCTTTTAAAGAATGCCCTGCTTGACGCAGGGCTAGAAAGCCAAGTTCTGGCTTAGTAAGATTTAAAGATTCTACTAAATCATTAATCTCTACTACATTAAACCAATCTTTTGGGTCTTCTAAAAATAAATCTTGGGTCAATGCCTGATTAGATGTATCGTCATCTAATGAATCACTGAAAAATGTTTGTCCTAGATAAGACGCTGAGTTATTTATATTTCGTTTGGACTTTGCAGCTAAAGTCCTAATAGTATTCACCATGGTTGTGTGTAAATAAGTATGGAACAATACATTTCTATCTGGGTCATATCGTTTGGCTGCTTTCAATATACATATACGGAGTTCTTGCGCTAAATCATCTCTATGCAACCCCTCAATTTGATAGGTTGATATCATTCTAGTTATTTTGGGTTCCCACTGTTTAATCAGGGCATCATCAATTTCCACTGTACTGTTCCTTTTTATACTTGTTGTAACATTGATTGTTACAGAACGCGTGTTGGTATTTTAGTTCGTGGGCACGGCGTACTTCTGATTTTAACCTATAAATGGTGGATTGGCAATAGTCGCAGGATATTTTTATACGTCTATCCTTCTCTGAACACTCTTTAGAGCAGATGGGTCTCTTTTTAGCCCTGTTCAGAATGGCTGTATTACACACTTTACAATAGATGACGGGGCGCAACCTAGGGGGATTGGTATCCAACCCTCTACGGTTTAGTATAGCCCATACTCTCTGCTTGGTGGCTCCTAACTCAGCAGCTATTTCTGAGACTCGCATGAAGGGGTACTTCTTACGGAGCCTTACTACCCTGTTCTTAAATTTCACTAGAATTCGTCTGTGGAGAGTTGGCTTTCTTCGTAAGCTTTTACATGTTTAGCTACTTGGGTTTTCCATTTAGCAGCAAGTTTAGTTGCATCTATTGTCCCCTCATCTTGTTTAAGTATGAAAGACGATGCTGCTACTATTCTTGCCCATTGTGCGTCTGTAAATGTTACTGTTACATCTGGCATTAGTTTGCCTCCTTTAATTCATCTAGTTCTTTTCTAAGTTTTTGAATTTCCGCTAATAAAAATACTGGTAATCTGAGATACGAAACTGCGTCCGGTTGCCCCTTCTCATTATAGCTAATTAATTCGGGATATATTTCATTGACTTCTTCGGCTACTAAACCAAAGGAATTATGTTCCTCAACACCTTTCTCAGTAATCGCATTATACGAGACCGGACGCAAACTGTAAATATTGCTAGTATCTATCTCTAAATCACGAATATTTTCTTTGTATCTAGCTGAAGATGTATATTTGATTAACTGATTAATACTACTAGCTGAATCAAACTGTAAATCTGTTAAATTAGACGTTGAAGAGGTGGATGGTAAATCAAAAGGAAAGGTTATTTGTCCTGCACCGCCATTCTGCCCTAACGTCAGTACTGTATCATCGTCACTCGTAAACCCAATATTTTCACCAGAAGTTAGGTACATACCTGTATCCGTATCGGCTGAGAATGTATAAGTGGGGCTAGTGGCACTTCCTGACCCAGCCACATAATAATAAGAATATATAGCAGTTATCCACGGTTGTGCAAAAGCAAGTGAACCTGCCCCATTTTGGTATGTAGGGGATACGCCATGATCTGGATAATTATAACCTATATAACTCCATGCTTCTCCTGCCGTTCCATCTGGCGTAGTGTCCCCATCAGAATTAAAGGGGTACAAGAAATTTCGATATACACCACCTGAATCACTGGAAGAATGGAACCTCCACCCATTTAATGTCCCTGAAGCATCTGCTGATATATCTACAACACCCCCATTATTATTTTGACTAGCGTTAGCAGAACTAATTAATATATTATTATTTGAACTTATCACAAAAGCATCTCTGTTATTCGCACCTACAGACCCATCATATGCCCATCTCCATAACCCTATAGCCCCCGCTTTATTCCACGTAGTTGTAGCAGTTGGGACTGAACTATAAAAAACTATGTCCGATGAATTAGAACCATTAAAACTATTGAAATTCCCTGCCGCATAAGTTGATAGAGATTGACCAGAACTCAATCCTATCTGTACCCTTTGATTAGCTGTACCTTTACCACTAGAGTTATAGTAGGTTAAAAGTGAGGATGTTTGTTCGGAGGTTATAGTGGCATCGCTTGGAGTATTCGCAGTTGCATTATAATATGTTAACCCTGTTGAACTAATTTGAAGAGCTATATTACCGCTACCATTATGAAACCTAATATTGTTAGATTGGATATCCATAAGAATGTTTGTAAGAACACCACTACTATGCATTCCGCTACTATTGTAAAACCTTGCGCCACCAGCATGGTAATGAGCTATTGCTGTGGCATCAGATGCGGCTGTCTGTGTACCCTTGAAGAACCTCAATCCTGCTCCGTGGGACAAACCAGACCCATTACCTAGAAGTAATAATAGATAATCGTTTGAACTTCCGTCATAGGCAGCGAAACCAGAAGCACTCATTTTTGTCAACCAGTTATCTGATGTAGCCCCATCCAAAATAGTAATAGATTGATCATATCCATCTATATCTAACCATCTACCATTATTGTCTGCACTACTATTAGCCGTAAAACCTCTAATCCAATGCCTAGACGAATCTGCACTTGACCCAGCACCTGCCGCATCGGCACCGGGAGTATTAATTTTTAACCTGAAACCAGTAGTAGCAGTAGTACCCATATTAGATACTGTTGCTGCGGTAAGCGAATCTTGTTGTCCTATTGCAGTTATATTTACCTTTGTAGCCGTCGGAACATCAGTTTTATATTCGAGATTAGCCTTAACCGTACCGTGATGGGCTGTAGATGATTGTCCCGTAACTTCAGAAATTATATGTTTCCCGGCAGGGGATTGAGACCCCCAACTAGATGCTAAAATAGTACTATACTTATACGGAGAGTTCTCATCCCAATAAATATAGTACAATGTGCCATCGGCTAATCCACCACCTGATACAGGAATATCAGTATCTGTACTATCAGCCACTATATAATAATCTTTACCATCACTAGCAGTTAGTGTATGTGCCGACCAGCTTACTTTATTATGTTCATTAGCCATATATACTCCTAACCAAACGAGAATGGGTCTGTACTAAGTTTCTTTGGCGTAACATATCTAGGTTCTCCCCTAGAATCGCCGCTTCTCTTTATTGTAGCAATTAATTCACTTAGTGGGCCAAATTTTGCAATCAAAGCTTCATCATAACCTGTAGTTTCAATACTTGTTTCTGTTGTCCCCATTCTTTCATAATAAGTAAGTTTAGTTATGATGTGGTTTCCTTTGACCCCTGCTGCCGTATGTTCAACCCGTACAGAATTACCAGCCCTTAGGTATACAAACATCCGGTAATAATCGCCCTCGCCCCACTCCCCACCATTATATAATCCTCCTACAACAGCAGCCGATGTAACACTATTAGCGTGTGTAAGATCGGCAGGTGGCCCGTCTAATCCAGTAGTTTTTTCCACCATCATCCCCGCTCGACCACCGTAAGCAACTGGGTTATCTATAGGAACTAAACTAGAAGCCGTTGTACCTGATTGTGCCGCCCCAGTTAATTTTATTACAGGATAACCAAATATTTTACATGTAGTCCGTTTAGCAGGGATAATCACTCGTTTTAGTATCTGGGCTACAGTATCTCGTACTGTGTCTCTACTCGCTGCACTATCATTGTATTGCAACGTATAGGTTTTGGAGACATTCTTTTGATTTACCATTCGACTTAAAATTTTAGCTTTAGTTGATTTGAATACATCATTACTAGACCCTTCAGCCGAATCTGTTGCTGCTTGATCTCTGCCTATTACGCCTGTAAGACTATCATCAGAGTATAGGAAACGGGTTTCAGAAATATAATCTCCCGGTTGAAATTTTACTGTAACCTTACTATCAGTAGAAAAATCGGAGGCTGCGGCATCAGGATTTGGAGTCAAGGATGTGCTTTCATTTAATCTTGGCATAGTTTCAAAACTATTAGTAATCTTATTAGTATGCGGTACCGTAGTATACCCAAACACTCCACTAGTAGGATGTTTTACAGACGCAGGATTTTCCGCAGAATTTGCCACTAAAGCATTAACCTGTATACCTTTATAAGGTTTATCTGCTTTTCTTACATCAGATATGACTAGGTAGTCTGCGCCTTTACCCGTCGTTTCGGTTCTAAGTACGGTATCTTCAGTTTTAGTTGACCATGTGTGCCCACTAGCCCATTGTACTCTACACGCATGTTTAAAAACATTATAAGCAACTTGATAGTGGAAAGTCCCTGTGGTGCTACTAGAAAATCCTAATGTTGCCAAATTAGATCGGTGTGTTTGGCAAGCGGTAATATTGAAGGTGTCCTCGCTTACTCTTTTTACTCTATAATAACTACCTGTTGCCGTAGTAACAGCATCTTCATTAACTCTAGTAGGAGCGGCGTTTACCGTTAAGCCGCCTACGTTCGAAGTTCCACTATTTATCTGGGTAATTTTTATTATGTTTCCAGTTTCTAACGTGTGATCAGCCTTAGTGATAGTTACAACAGACGTACCTGCATCGTGGGTTCCCTGAACTACAGGCCCTAATAAACCTTCCTGCTCTACATTATATACATCTTTAATTAAATCTGCGGCTGTAAGAGCGGTTGCTCCATAATCAGAATTATTTTTATCTTTCTCAGCATTAGTGGAGGGCGGGTCTAGAAATGGTCTACCTACACCCATATTCTCAGGGCAAGCGGCTACGGCACCGGCTGCCGCTCTTCCGTCTGGTACTCTTGACAACCCACCTAATCCAAGAACAGATTGATGAACACTGTTACCAGCACCCCCAAATACCCAAGGGCCGGTATTATTATTTCGGGTATTATGTGTCAAAGCTCCGTGGGTACCATCAGCATAGTGTGCTCCCGATGTACCAGAAAAGTAATCTATGTTATTAGCCCTTCCTGCTGAAGTCCCCTCTCCATCATCCCTCCATCCTAGTCCCTTAGAACTATCATCTCGCTCCCAGTGAAATAACCCTTTACCCTGTTCCTTACCGCTATATTCTTCATGACCAGACGAAAGTTGGGCTACGTAATCTTCATTAGAAATGCTATTAACTTTCAGCATTTCTAGCTTATGTCCCAAATCCCCAATATCTTCCTCTCTATCATCAGTATCCACATTTTTAAGTCCTACATGGGAATATAAATCTTCAGCATACATACCATGGTCAAAGTGAGGCATAAGGTGGACTTTAGTTGTATTAATGCGCCCGGAAGATGAGGCGGTTCCCCAACCAAAAACGTCTTGAGATTCATCATAACCTTGTGGGTATTGCAAAGTTAATCCTGTGGCTTCCGGGTCTACAGGTCTAGACCCCCGTAAAAAATAATTTAGGTGGGGCCTATGAGCATCTAGAGTATCACTAGTCGCATTACTTGCATACATACCAGTATCTAAATAAAAGTCGTATCCAAACGAACCTGTTTTGCCCGGAGCTATGGTACAAGCCACCCCACTACCCGCTGCGGTTCCTTGAACGTAATCACCCTCTAAAGTTTTAATTTTAAAAAAATCATCAGTTTTATTAGCCACTATATAAGAAGCATGTACATGTGTACCGGCACTATCATAAAACTCAACTAGATTTCCATTTACATACCCATGATTTACTTCCTCAATAACAACGTCCTTACCTGATCCTGATATTGCCCAATTACCAGAACCATAGGTAGTGCTTCCTGAATTTACCCAGTAATACGTCGCAGCTTCTGGGGAACCAGCGTTCCCTTCAGCCCCGACTTCGGCAGAGTGGCGTTCCGTCATAGCTACATTTTTTATAGCATCTAAAACTTTCGTATCCCTACCCCCAAATCTTCTAACTGAAGCGTCATCGGCAGCAGCAAAAACAAATGATGAATCTTCAAATTTAGACTCACCTAAACTATTTGTTCCGTCATAAGTATTATCTGTGTATAGTGTTCGCCCATATGACCAATCGGTAAGTATTTCTTTTACCGTATCAGAAAGTTTCTGATTATCGTAAGAAACATCTTGGTACTTTCCGTCTTCAGTTCCTACCTCCAGACTGGTAGTTGTAAAATTTTCAGGGGTTGGTGGAGGAGTAGTAAACGACCTAGTAATTATCTCTCCAGATAAATTAGCTAGATAATCTGAAGCTTTTATACTAATACTCTTACCAACTTGGTCACTATAGCTAACATCTAATGCACTTATCCGTCCAAAAAAGATAGGATACATATGATGTTGACTGTTAGATATTATAACTATAGTACCTGTATCACCTGTCCCCGTTACATTATATGCATAATTTTGCGAAGCGGCAGAAGTTGAAGCTGTACCTTTTCTATAGAGAGTAAATGTGTTGGTGGTAACAGCTTTTATTTTGTATTTACCGTCAGGTACGGCTCCTGTACTTTCATTCATAACATCTATAAAATCTCCTACGCCCAGTCCATGAGAATTTAAAGTGAATGTGATTTCGGAACCGTTACCGTTATGAGTAGCTGTATCAGTATAAAGTCCTCTAGGAACATGGAAAATCCTAATCGGTTGGAATCGTCTAAATGTGGGGTTACTGACTTCCCCCTCAACTGTATATAAACCGGACGCAACATTTGAATCATCAGATAATTTGTGATTCATATCAGCATTACTAATAACCATATGAACTCGCATGGGCTGATATACGGAATCTACTAACTCTAACCTGTTGAGGTCGCCAGCTTCCAACCCAAGCCATTGATAAGTATTATGGCTAGTAGACCAGTATTGTACGTAACTTCTACCATGCACAGTCATTAAATTCTACTCCTTCCTACGTATTCTGGCTTGGGCGAACCGCCGTCGGGCGGGTACAGACAAAAGCTATATCGAACGACCACCTTCTTTGATCTAAAGAAGACATGTTAAAATTACAAGTCTGTATAGCTACATTATACTCATCGTAAGTGACTGATTGTACATTAGTATGGATAACCGTTACCATCATTTCTTGACCTTTTATATAATTCCATTGTGTTACAGCATGTTGTAACTGAAACATAGTAGGATAATAATAAGTATTTTCCAGATGTTTCATGGTTTCACCAGTTGATTCAACATCTACAAACCCACTGATAGCTAATGTAGGTCTATAACTACCTATATCAAATAGTATAGGGCTGTTTCCGGGGATACCTACTTGTAGAGGCGTTCGATAGGTTTTAAGAGCTACACCATTCGCCCGTAAAGCATACCTAGCTCTAGTCGAATTATCCCCTCCCCCTGACACTATGCCGGGATCAGCCGTGCTAGGGTCTGCCACATCAATATAAGTTAATGCACTAGGATTTTCGGGAGTTCGTTCTAATAATACTAATGATCTAGCCATTTTACCTAACCCTCATTAAAATGCGGGTAATAAGACAAAGCCCTACTACACACAAACGACATGGAAAAAGTTGGACGTTCTTCTGTTGCGGCAGCATAATCTAGAGATAGGTTCTGTAACGACGCTGTATATCTGAAAAAGCTAACATAGTTTCCCCCGTAATCTGGATTTAAGATATACAGGTACATAGCCTGTCCTGAATCATACCACCAATCTGTAGACATTCGGGACAACTGGTAAGCAGTAGGAATTCTGTAAGTTTCTGATCCTGAATCTAAAGTTATTCCTACAGTCCCTCCGGTACTTTGGTCATCTGCAACCCCAGTCAGATTTATAACGGGTTTGTAAATTCCTAGGTCAAATAGGTACGGACTCATTTTAGGAGCGGCTATTTGAACAGGGTTTTTCTGAATAGCAATTGTTATCTTCTCTACTTGTAAAGCGAACTTTTCAGTAGTAGCGGTGTTTTTAACAAATACATTTAAATCTTCTGTAGCCATATTAATCTATCCTACTTACGGAAAAGTAGAGTAATCTTCTTCCATCTTTATATCAACTCGTTTACCGTTTTGCTCATACTGAATAATTTGTTGCGTCCCATCATGCCCACCGAAAGTAATATTTAAGTCCACGTTCCTAGCCGCTTCGCCTTCACCCCCTTGTTGACTTAATGTTATCCGATCACCTGACCCCGAAATTGCATAATCTCCTGTAAATCCTAAACTCCTAGCTATATCGTAATTACCTGATTTCCTACCTGCTTTAAGCTCATCCATTATTTGCTCTCGCTGAATCTCCATAGCTGCTTTATTAGTTCTTACATCTGCCATACCCGCACCTCTAGCAAAAGCTACCATAGGGTCTTTTGCTATCGCTCTTGTAATTTCCCCCTGTCGTAGAAAATTTCTAACTTTTTCAGACATTTCCGTACTAACCAACCCTAAATTAGTTGCAAAATCATCTAGTTTTGGGGGTGTTGTATCAAAAGCAGCAACGGTCTTCATTACCGCAGCATCTAAAATTTCCCCACTCTCAGTTACTTGATCTGAGTACTTCTTGGCTGACGACGCTATAAAAAGGGGAGCGGAGTATCCTGCCAACCCTTGCTGACCAGCCACATCCATCCCACCTCTTTTACCACCTCCACCACTATCTGGTGCAAACATTTTATCAAACAACCAGTTTCCTGCTGTAACACCCATCGCACCACCAGCAACAGTTCCTAAGGGGCCTAAAGCACTCCCTAGAACTGCTCCTCCTGCACCTAGAAGTCCCGCTGTGGCACCTCTAGCAATCGACATACCTCTAGACATACCTTTATTTCGTCCACCAGCATAACTTGTAACTCCACCAATTATACCACCTCCTACACCTCCTGCAAGCCTCCCAACGCCCCCAAGTGCATTACCCCGTGACAGAGCAACCCTCGAAAGCATCCCACCCCCACCTGCTGCGGCGGTAGCTCCCTGTGTTGCTACTTGTGTAGCTCCACGATTCGTAACTGCACTAATAATACTTCTTGCCGCACCACCCTGTCTAAGCCCTAGAACGCTTCCTCCTAGTCTTCCCATTTTTAACGTCATATTTATAGCAACTAGTCCTGCTAAAAATAACCCTGCCCATTTAGCCCAGTCTTTATGGAAAAACTTACCTATCCTATCTACGCCTCTAAATATAGACCCTATGAAATTAGCTATTTTTGGTACCCATTTTTCAGCCATTGCAGCAATTACAGGTATCTTTTTACCTAAATCTGCTAGGGCTTTAAATGCAATGGGGGCTAAGGGAGCTAGTATAGTGTCAATAAGTGCTCCAACTATAGCGAAAATGTTTCCTAGGTAACCTGTGAAAATCTGGGATTGTTTAAGGAGTGCTCCTAAACCTAGGTCTATACCAACTAATTTCTTTAAGCTAGCTCCTAAAGTTTTAGATGTTTTATCTCCCCCGAAACCACCACTACCGTTACCTGTTTTATTACCACCATTGGGTGTGCCATGCTTAATAACTATTGCTTCAGCTTCCGATACTCCACTAACCAAATCCTTTCTCCTTTGTAGCTATTGCTGAGTATAGTTCCATCATCATATCAATCTCCTTAGGATGTAATTCATCTATTTCTGACCAGCTAAAACCTAACTTCATTAAGTTATACTTCACCATGTAGTAGGTAAACACCAAGCTTTCTCTAGGTGTTACCATGTCACCTCCCCTCAGATAAAGAGCTACTCTTTTTTTAGTTCATCATCCGCTTCGTCTGTGTCCTCAAAAGCTCTTGGAACTAACGTTTCTAAGGCTCTACCTAGCTTCTCATTAATACTTATCAAGAATGTATCAGTTGTTTTACCCCATGGCGCATCGACAATAATAGCTTTTAAAGATTCTTTTACATAACTATCAGCGTCGAACGACATACCCCCGTTATTTGCACCAAATTTCATTGCTTGAGCTACAAGTTGATTCTTTCGACTCCAAGACAAAGGTTTGATTTTTACTTCAAATGAAGTATCATCTATATCTATAGTTCTTTTCTCTACTGCATTTGTAACCATATATTGATTTATGTCAAACTCTGGTTTCTCTTTGCTAGTCTTCTCTTTCGCTGTTGTCATTATCTCCTCCTATGGATACAATGGTTGATTGTCTACAATAGTTATCCCCATATTCCTGAACAGGAAGGAAGCTGCTACTTCAAATGGGTTCGATCCATCTATGGGGTGCGGAGCCTCTGTTAGGTAAGCTCCTTGATTATTTAGTCCTGTGGCTGCGGCTACATCCATACCACCCACAACGTTGTCAGTTGGGATATCAATCGTTATCTTATGGTCAACGTTTGAGATAGCGGCCCCGTTAACACCTGTCATTATCTCACCTTTGTTAAAGACTAGTTGTATGGCAAAACCTTTCATACCTGAACCCGTGCCATCGGCTAGCCCGTAATCTCCTTCAAGTAATAGCTCTTTGAACAAGCTAGGAGTAGTGCCAGTTAGGGACGCTTCTGAGTCTGGTAAGGTAACGGTCGCACTCATAGTATATTCCCTACGCATCTCTACTAAATCGTTAGGCCCTCTTTGCCTACTATCTCCTCGTCGTTCAATATAGTATCTTGGCTCAACATTGTTATTGATACTGAGAGAGAAGTTCCGTATACGAGCAAATGTTTGTCCAAAAAGTGAAACGGTACCTTGTGAAAAGTAGTAGGGTTCTTGTGTCGGATATGCTAATGCAGAACTGGCTCCTGTTCTAGAACCTATATTATCAGATTCAATTTTCTGAAAATGCGAAAAGAAAGGTAATGCTTCACTACCTGAGAAATTAGAATCCAATTTCTGGTTATGAATCCCACCCATAAACGGAATAGTATCCCATCCCATAACTAGTAGTCCGCCTTCTTCTGCTGAAAGGGTAGCAGCCCCTACCTTACCGCCATAAAATCTCCGATCAAAGTCATTAGCTGCGGTTTCCCCACTATCCCTCATATGCACATTCATAGAAATACTATCTAACACATTCTCTTCATGGATAGTGTGTGTAAAATAGTTAACCGCTCCAGTAGCCCCATTCATGGGGGTTACAGCAGCGTCGTCATCGTGATCGAATCGTAAGGGGTCACTTATACGTACTTTATGGGACTGAACAGCACTTATAATCCGAACAACTTCCGCTGTAGATGTAGCACCTATCTGTACATAATCGTGTTGAGCTACGTTACCCGATGTACTTGAATCAAGTTGTAAGAAATAATCTCCTTTTTTATGTGCTCCATCTAGAGCCGTAGCGGTATCTGTAGTCCCAGACATAATGGTATTTATCCTACCTATAGGGAACCGTAAAGGCCACCCATTCAACAAGATGAAACTAGGCACAGACCCACTATAGGCTTGAGTACCTTTGTATGCGGCTGTAAAGTTCCGTTTAGAAGCTGTTCCTAGATAGTATCTAGGCTCAATAGTGGGAGTGAAATCTGGAACTGTTACTGTGTCATATACTCCGGGTATATAAGTAATCTGCTTGTCATTATCGTTATCAGTAACTGCTGTAACAGTTTTTACTGTTTGCCCAGACGCATGATAGTATGCAAGAGGAGCATCTACATAATATGTATCGTTAGTTCCTTGCTCTGACTTACTAATTACTCGTCTAATTTCTACTTCCTGCATTGTAGCCCCGCTACCAACAGTTCCTATAGCTACATATGTACCCGCTGTAAAAGCCGTAGCACTAGAAAAACTTCTATCCCCGGCGTTAGCTGCCGCTGCTAAGGTGCCAGAACCGGAAGATGTTCCATTGCTCCATCCACTTTCTCGATATCCTCCAAGCGCAGCTTCGGACGCGAATGTTACTACAGCTTGATCCGAACGATAAATTGCCATTTACTCACTCCTTAAAAATTCCCATGGGTTATTATATTATACTCAATTTATCCTAAATCTAAGATGTGCTTGCCTGTACTGCGTTGTTTACTAATTGGATAGAAACTGTCCCAGCCCAAATATTTGCTTGTTCTTGGGTTAACTCATTAAATCCCTCAAACTGTACCCTTTGAAAATTCGTCATACTATGCCGCCTAGCATAACAAATTCTACGAATCTCTTGTACCATATTATACAGCCGTTGGCGACTAACCTGAGTACTTAACTCTAGTTCTACATTATAAACTCTATTCACGAACTCCCACCTATTGCCTACCGGCTCTTCTGTAATGCTTGGAGTTCCTGCTCTAAACAAAAGAGCATCTTTTACATTCAAATCATAACGCAATGATTGGGCACTTACATTCACTTCTATGAATGTTGGTGCCGCAACATTACTAGCGTTCCATTGTCCGCTTATCTCAGTCTTTAATAGAGCAACGGGTACTGGTAAATCAGCCATACACTACTCCTAGAATGTTTCGAAGCCTCTAAGCTCGTCTAATGCATTATTCACTTCCACTTCCCACATTTGGAGTTTCTGACCCATTGGGACTCTATCACTACCACTAACTGTAGTAAATCCAAAATCAGAATTTCTAAGCACATCCGCCGCAGCCATTTTCTTGGTTATCTCGTGTACAAAGGCCCCTTCTCTAGAATCTCCATGAATTGATCTACCTGCAAGGTAACTAACTTTTACAGGCATTATAAATTCTCCTGCCCCCCATCTCCATAGAGGTGCTGTATAAGTCTGGAATCTAGCTGGTAAAATAAAGAACCTAGCGAAATGAACCATCCCAGTATCCGGAACTAAGAAATAGTCATTACCTCGTCCGGGGGTTTTTGTCTCCCAACTGTTCCCTGTCCAAATAGCTAAATCCATAATTTTATATGGATCAGCCCTATCTAATTTGAAACCGTTTAGATTAAATTCTTGGAATTCATCTATTACATAATTAACTCTCCACGATTTTCTACTTCGGTAATCTATGGTAGCTTCTGCCGCCTGTATATAACCTTCCACAGTCGCTTTAGAAGGTACAGTAGCCGTTGTAAAATCTGTCCCATCTAAAACATTCTTTAGTTGGAGAAGCTCATAAACATCTGAGGTAGTGCAATAAGTATTAATGGGTCTAATACGAATACTCTTAAGTGAAGGGGCTTGAGTGACTGAGGATGTTGAAGTTACCCTTATCCAATATTTTGTTTGACTATTTACTGCTCTCGTAGCCCAATTAAACAGAGCATCTTCTGTTATAAATTCTCCACCATCTTCTGTAAAATCGTAGGAATCCTGTCCCATACGATTTCCACTATTATCATACCGTTTCTCAGCAAACCCCGGATAGAATGTAACCCAAGTACTACCAGTACTATATTCCCATACAAGAGTACCTAGATTACCAGTTTGATCTACATCAAACATAACTAAGTTAAATTTTTCATCATTCCCTAAATAAAGAACATCATTTGTGTCTGCTAATACTGTAGAAGATGTTCCAGCCGGGGAACGCATTTCTTGCGTTATATCAGTATACGTACTACTTCCATCGAAAGCATAAATTAAATCTAGATATTGTCCAGACGTAGTTGGCATTAGGTCTCCTTATTGTCAGTGTCTCCATCCCCCGGTGAAAATGGTGTTTCTTCAGGGTTAGGGGCTTCCTTACCACGTAGATACATAGCTACCCCATTTAAATTCTGTATTTGCTGTGCTAAGGTCTGCCTTTTACCATCTAATTCTTGTAACTCTTCTATACCTTTTTGTATCTGTTCTGTTACTGCTGCTAAATCTGAACTAATATCTATCTCTACCATTTCTGTTCCTCCTTTAAGGATTAAAGCTATACTCTTATTATTATACTGCTATACTTGGTAAAATCAACTACTATGGTTTAGGGTTATCAGACCTAACTTTATTGTAGGCAGTTACATACGCATTCCACTTAGTAGCGTCCCCACCGATTTCCTTTTCAGTATACGCCTCCATGAACGTGGCAGTATCTGGATATTCCACAGCCCTTTTTCTTTGATACGTCTTTGCGGCATTGGCTGCAAGTATCGCATTCAACTCAGCTTCAGTTGGTTTAGATTTAGAGTCATCGTGGATTACGAGATTTGCGTAAATTTTTTCATGGTTACCACCCCAACCAAACCATTGCCCAGTATGCATGGACATCAGAGCGTCTTCAATATTTTCCATTTCGCCATTAGGCTTCATATTATGTATCTCCTATTCGCAAGAAAACCATTCCTGTTTCGTTTCTGCTGGTTGACCCGTTGGAATAAGTCCCTGCTGCTTGGTCAGCAATTCCCATTTGCACAGCAACATTTGTTTTATTTGTCACATCAATTATTGCTTGGCAAGTGGAACTACCATACCCAGTTGTTGAATAAAGACCTATGAGTCCAGCAGCCCTTTGGGTATAAGTTGCACCATCCCCGTTTGTACCAGCGTCTGCATCTAGCGAAACATTGATAATGACTCTTGATTGGTTGTCAGCAGTCGATGATGCTGTTACGCAATTAGCATAAGCCGTAACGAGCCACATTCCTGTCGATGGGAAAGTAAACGTCCCACTTGGTCTTATCTCACCATCGTAAGTTGTGCTACCGTCATGTTTATATACTTGTGTGCCGATTTCTCCGTAATCAGCCTCATCGTCTGCTACTCGTACCCAATTTGAAGTTATCGGATTTTCGCTACCGTTGAACCCTCCTGTAAGTCGCCAGTGGTCAGCGTTTTGTATCCCAGCAGCAACAGATTCCCATCCAACACCACTGCCAGTAGAAGTTAGTACCTGCCCATCACTCCCTTGTGCGCCACCAACCGTTATATTGTCAAGTTCCGCCGTACCATCTACATCTAAGTCTGTCCCCACATATAACTTCTTAGCAATACTTGCTCCACCTTCTACCCGTAATGCCCCAGTATCTCCAGAATCATCAGAAGAATCAGTAGTATCTGTAATGTCTATAATTCCACTAAAAGTAGCATTCTGAGCAAAGGTGACTCCCCCACCATCTGCGATGGTCATAGCAAGGTCGCCATCTGTGTAGTCTATAGTAGCTGTTTCCAAACTCCCACTAACAATATTCAGCCCAGTAGAATCTATCTTTACTCTTTCAGCGTTGTCTGCATCAAAATGGATTTCATTAGCTGTCTCAAAATCTATCATAGTTTGAGAATCTTCACCAATCTTAATGTCAGTGGCTAGAAGTCCTGCGGAAGCTACTTTCGCCCCAGTTACAGTACCATCCGAAGGGGTTCCTACATCCAAAGTATCCCCCAACAGGATACCGAAGAAGTCTGCGCCAGAAGCAGGAGCAGCAGTAAAGGTTAGGGTACTACCAGATACAGTATATGCAGATACAGGTTCCTGTAAAATACCACCAACAGAAATCAACATGGTAGTTTCTTTAGGGGGAGTTACATTAGCACTTCCTACTTGAAGCGTAAATTCCGTCTCGCTTCCGTCAAAACCGGAAGAGATGTCATCTAATTTTCTATAATCCCCCGAAAGGGGAGCGGTTCCAACGTAACCCATGTGAAAATCTCCCTCTGTATATTATACTTCTTACTACGGTTTTGTGTACTTGTCTTTGACTGCTTTGATTGCCGTATACCAAGTCCCGGTCTTTGCGTCTGCTCCAAACTTTCCATTATCTATGTCGTGATATAGCTTGTCTAATTGATCAGGGATATTTGGGTAACTGTCAGCAACCATGGGGTCTGTCCTGATCTGTGCGTAACCTGCTGATGCTCCACCACTGGCTATGATACCTTCCCGAACATCATTTGCTGCCCTACTCGTTGCCCAACTATCAATCGTGGCTTCGTATTCCTCTGAATCCATAGTCGAAGTTACCCCGTTTACCATTTTGTTGAGTGTGGGGTTTTGCGACTTATATGTTGCTACCCATTCTGCTTTAGTTGCCATAATTCCCTCCTAAGAAAGCCCGTACTGATGCATAATTATTCTGTCAAAATTACCTGTATTTGGCGAAAACCTTATAGTCGTTAACGCTCCAGTTTCTTTAATATACCCAGCAAACATATGGCAATAAGCATAATACGTACCCCCACTTTTATAGTTACCATTTCCGTTAGCAATAAAATGCTTCCACATAGAAGTGCCTTTTGGACTATATAATGTTAGTATACCAGAAGAACTCATATTTGATATAGGATCGCCTGACTCATTTTCTCCTGCCATGACGATAGATTGACGAAAACCATGAGAGCTGTGTTGCCAAGCAGCCCATTCATCAGTGGTACTATGGTCGTTATAAAGAGACGCACCACTCCAGTCGTAGGTTGAGCCGCCACCAGCGGAAGAAATACCGTAGTTCGCCGTTACCATCGGCTTGTCGTAATCTGTATCACTCCCAGTCTCTACCTGAAATGTCAATCCATTTCCGTGGCTATCCCCACCACGATACTGTTTATAGGAGAAAACAATTTCATCGTACCCAGAAGCGATATCTATCGTTAATGTGGCAGTATCACTCGTTATGGTATTTGTATTTAAATAGGTATAAGTCATTATGAATATCCAAACACTTTTATCATGCCGCTATCTATGTTACCAGACCCAAACCTGAATTTGATTTTGTCCACCGCAGAAGTTGTGTCAACATACCCTGCAACTTGGGTATATTGTTGATAAGTAGAACTCGTCTGAGTATCAGTCTTTGAAATAAAGTGTTTGACATACGTTGTACTTGCAGGATCGTACAAAGTCATTACTCCTGACAAGGAATTCTCAGCGTTCCCACTATTTACAGTTTCACTCAGACAGCACCATGTCCCCGAACTAGCACCTACATGCTGATCGGCTGATGATTGATAGCCAACTGAGTTGCTGTGCGAAGTATTGTCATGTGCCCAAAACCTCATCGCTGTTGAGTTTATGTTTTGGTTATAACTTGTATTAACTTGAAACTCGAAATCGGCGTATGCGGCAGATGGATGAAGGTCATAGAAATGAAATTCCAAGGCTTTATAAGTTCCAGCATCTAAGTTAGTAATTTCTACATCGGCTGTACTGCCTGAGATAGCTCCTGTTGATGATATTAAAGATAATCCCATTATGCTATTGCCCACCCCCAAAGTCTTATAGTTCCGCTCATATTACCTGTTGATATTTTAAAGTTGAAATCATCTATACCAGTATTACCGTTCTGTGTCATACCAATTACTCCCCGTGTTTCTGCTGTGTAGGTTGCATCGTAATGAGCATTGGTTGTCATAATCGAATGGAACGGTTTACTGTAACCATTTCCACCCGCTCCCGATGCCCCTGCTTCCAGATTCCATATATACAACTCCCCAGAACAAGCTTCATCTGCGCCAGTACCTTGATAGCTTTCTAGTATAGCATATTCAGTCTGAAGAACACCACTATCTACAGTATCCCTGTTTACATCATATCCCCAACCTGAACTGGAATCATCTTCATCGTGAAACGCAGCAGCGAATGACGAATGTATCGCAATATCATTAAAGTCCGCCGTTGGTTCTATGTTATTAACCTGCCATACAAAGTTTGCATCTGAAGCGTCACCTGTATGAGCGTGAATGTTCACGAATTGGAACATGAACATATCATAGGTGCCCCCCGTTATAGACCCGTCTACACTAGCGAGGGTAAACGTTACAGATGCTGCATTCGATGCCGTTTGCTCTGAAATCAGAGTCATAGAGTCAACTACGCCAGTGAACTCAAGACCACTTATCTTCTCAATATTATCATCAGTCTTATTAATAATTTTTTCTATATCTGCGATTGCTATCGCATTTACTTTTTCAACTTCATTTGCCATTATGCATGTTCTATCACTGTTAGGTCTGGATTAATAAATGCGCTTCTCACCCCAACAGCCACTCCCATAAGTTGCACAAAATCCCCATCATCGCCGGGAGCGGTTGTTGTTAAATTGCCGGGAGTTTCGGATACGTATAAATCAGCACCTACGGTCATGTTTCCCCCGAAACCTCCATCATCCCTATAAACACCGTGGGTAAGTACCCGTACCGAACTACCTGCACTTCCTTGTGCCTCAATAGCTACTCCAATAGCTGGCAACTTAGCATTATCATTTGCGTCTGCCCTACCTACTCGTCCTGTAGTTGTACTAACATATACAGCGTCCCACTGAGTAATAGCTTCCGCAGCAAGGAATTCTATAACAATACCTTGGGCTTTATCATCAGTTGTTGGTGTTCCTGCGGCTGATGCAAACTCTACGAATTTACTATCTGCAATTTCAACATCATTTTCTATCACTACCCCTGCACCAGCAATACGTAACTGATCTGTACCGTTCTCGTCGTATTCAAGAGAAGCGTCATCCCCGTCACCAAAATATACCTTTTTATCGTCAGCTATTGCTACATCACCCCCAGCAACGGTGAGTTTACCAGCAGCATGGGTAATAGTCACATTCCCATTGTTAAAATTAATAACTCCAGCACTAGCTAGGAACAAATCTGACCACATCAAGCTACCAGTACCCAGCGCAACTCCATCACTAGTTACAGGTGATATAGCGTTCTGTACCAACTCTACTTCATTTACTCCTTCTACCCGAAGGATAATTTTGTTATCTGTAGTCGCAAAATCAACAAGGTTGTCTGCATCTCTACCCACTTTAAGGCTAGCATTATAAACAGATGTAATCCCAGTTTGGGCAGGAGTTGTGGTAAATGTACCAGATGAAGCAGTTATTCCTGTCCCCGCCATAGCAGTAGCAAGATCGGCAACACTTTCTTTATTAGCGTTCCCTGTAGCACCCCCATCTAAAAATAGCACGTAATCATTAGCAACAGCTATAGCATCTTCTGTTACTAACGGAATTCCTGTTTCTATTGTAGTTAGTGCCATTAATATCTCCTCCTAGTATATTATACTGCTTAGGATGGTTTAGTGTATTTATCTTTAACTGCTTTGATTGCTGTGTACCAACTGCCTGTTTTGTCTAGCTTACCATCATCAATATCGTGCCAAAGCTGGTCAAGTTGGTCTACTATTGATTTATACCCGTGTCCTGAGTGGACACTTGTTCTAAGTGATGCGTAATCTGCCGATTGCCCGCCATCTTCTACAAGTGTCTTCCGCACATCTTCCGCCGCCCTAGTAGTTGCCCAATCGTCAATGGTAGCTTCGTATTCGGAATCGCTTAGTGTCGAACTGACCCCATCTACCATTTTTGATAGTGATGAATACTGAGCCTTGAGAGCCGTAATATGTTCTGCTTTAGTCGCCATTTTTTATCTCCTTACGATAATCCATACATTCCAATGTCAACATACGCTATGTTTGCATCTTGGTCGCCAGCATAGTTACATGACACAAACCTGATTCCTGTTAACGCAGCAGTTTCTTTTACATATCCTGCCGTTCTCATCGATTGCTGGTATTGCTGGAAATCAGATACATGAGCGTTGAAACACGATGCCTCACTAAGAAAGTATTTATAGAAGCTGGTGTCCGCAGGTTTATATATAACCAACTCCCCACTGGCAGCAGAGTGCGATTTATGCGTATCCCCGCCCATCGTCAGACGGGCAAACTGAGTAGAGGTACTTGATGCCTCTCCCACATCTGAGTCCCATGCATGTTCGTAGGAGGCAGTTCCGTGACTATAATCGTAAGCATAGAGCCACTGTCCCCACACCGTACTTTGTATCTCACGATCATACCCGCTTTCGCCAGAAGTGATGAATTGATAGCCCAAATTTCTTTCATCTGTAGTGCTTTTAAAGCCAGTGACGGTGAAAAAGATTTCGTCATAATCAGCATTTATTGTGAAATCTAATTGAGTTACAGGTGTGTTGTTGAAGTCAACTTTTTGCCTTGAAATTAATGTGTAGCCCATTACTTCACCCCAAACATTTTAATTACGCCAGAATCTATATTGCAACTTTCAAATCTGAACCTGATTCGGGTGATCGCAGATGTCTCTCCGCTTCCCGCAGATGAGGCAGCAGTACCGATCATTCCAGACCTATTATGGTCACGAGCATAATCTTCTTCTCTTGCGATACACCTACTAATATACTGCTTTAGAAAAGCTGTACTAGCAGGAGCATATAAAGTCAGTACACCCGACAGGGCTTCGTAACTATCTGACCCTACTGTTCCAGTTAAATTGATATACGCCGTATCTCCATTTTGTTGATCGTCACCGGAGTTCTGTTCGCTGTCATCTGATACGTTCCCTTCTTTATGCCATGCGTTATGTGCCGTAGAAGTTACGTGCTGATTCCAGTTCGTATTCGTCCCCGTGTCTACTTGGAATTGCCAATCAACCCCATCGTTGACCGGACAAATATTGTAGAAGTGGAATTGATATTCGTCATAGGTAGAGTCTATGCCAGAAGTAATCTCAAGGGCAGCACTATTCGATGCAGTATGTGTGGAAATTAGGGAAAGAGTCATTATGCCAACGCCATCCCGAAACACCGAATTGTCCCGTCAAATGTCCCGCTGCTCATCGTAAAATCAAGCTGCGAGATCGCATCATTACCGTTGCTTCCGTCGTGGACTATGATTCCCTGATTTATCGTGAAAACGTTATAGTCATCCTCGCTATGGTGACTTGTCCTAGAGTACCAAGCTTTCCCATGCTGCAAAGGCGTGTTATTCAACCCATAAATATACAAATAACCGGAAAGAGATTCTGTTGCCACACTACCTAACCCCGCAGCCAGATTAGCGTTGATATTTGAAGCGTTCAATAGGACATCGTGATCACCATCGTATGCCCAAGATGTATCATCAGTCCCCGTTTCATTGTGCTTTATCTCCACGAAATTTGCCCACTGGTGATCGTCCGATACATTTGATGCGAACCGGAACTGAACATCGTTGGTATCAGAGTGGATGTTGATGAATTGGAACAAGTGGGCCATGTAGCTACTCCCGCCTAGAGAATCAAACGATACGGTTGATTCATCGGTAAACGTTTGAGCTTCGATAAGTACGCGAGCGTCAACCGCAAGGCTCACATCCTGATTATTAACTTTCTGCCCGTCAGCAAAAGTAATCGAATCTAATTTAGATATATCGGCTACGGCTACATTATTTATCTTGTCTATATCTGGCATTATGCAAGTAGTACCTCAGTTGTGTTGAAGTTAAAGTATACCATATCAGCATGGAGAGCGACACCTACCTTTTGGACAGTATCACCACTACCTGAAGGGGCTGTGGCTGTAACTGCACCAGCAGTTGTGCTTACAAATATATCTGCCCCGACTGTGAAGGTGTCGAAAGCTGAAGTATCGTGCATGATTCCTTGTACTAAAACATCTACTGCATTACCATCCGTACCCGAACCTACACATATACCAATCGCTGGCATAGAAGTTACGGCATCTGCGTCTGCTTTTGCTACTTCCCCATCCGTGTGCATGTAGACAACATCGCCAACAGCCAGTGTTGTTCCTGCTATAAATGAGAACACAATCCCTGTTGCAGCGTTATCGGCAGGGGCTTCATCTCCGAAGTCAATCTTCCCCGCTTCACCTAAAGTAATAACAGCATCATCAGACAGAGTTACCGATTGTGCAAACGTAACCCCGCCACCGTCGGCTATTGTCATAGCCAAGTCACCGTCACTGTAATCAATCGTCCGAACTTGTAAACTACCCGTAGTAGTAAGGGTATTGGAACCTAAATCGACAGCTTGGGCAAAAGTTACCCCGCCTCCGTCAGCAATAGTCATGGCAAGGTCGCCATCACTGTAGTCGATGGTACGAACTTGGAGGCTCCCTGTAGTAGTGAGAGTGTTAGACCCTAAATCTACAGCCTGAGCAAAGGTGACACCTCCCCCATCAGCAATAGTCATCGCAAGATCACCGTCAGTATAATCAATAGTTGCAGTTTCTAAACTTCCACTAACAATGTTTAGTCCGGTAGCGTCTATCTTTACTCTTTCCGAATTATCTGCATCGAAGTGAATTTCGTTCGCCGTTTCAAAATCTATAACAGTTTGAGCATCCTCACCTATTTTAATGTCTGTTGCTAGTAAGGAGGTGATCCCTGTCTGAGCCGCATCTACGTTAAGCGTGTTTGTAGAAAGGGATATGCCAGTACCCGCTGATAGAGCAGTTTTAGATAGAGCTATAGCGGCATCCGAAGCTATATCGGCATTTGCTATGGTTCCATCCGTAATATCTGAAGATGTTACATTAGTTGCTAAGGGGGCTTGTCCAACATATCCCATTGATTACTCCTTATGTGCTAATTGCATCCACAACAGATACCCAAACATCTAAAGCGTTGTCTGTATTACAATCAACCTTTAGGGCATCTCCACTTACCACTACAAATCTACTAGCTCCGTCAATAAGCTCCACAGATGAACCGCTAGGGATAGTGATTCCTTTGACTAAATAGTAATCATTTCCGCCTGTAGTTATAAAACAATCTGCCGTAATAGCTGAACTAACAATATTTGCTAACCTTATGCTAATAATCGCATCATCACTATTGGACGTAAAAATAGTAGCTCCAGAAGTCCCGGTACTTCGTGCAATATGTCTTTCAAAATCTTGTGCCATCTAATTTAATCTCCTATAGGTTATTATACTATTTATAGAGCTATTGCCATTGCTACTGATAATCCTACTGTCGATGCGCCAATATCACTGGCTACCTCTGAGGCACTACGCCCCTCTATAGATGTCCCATCGACCCGGAGGAAATCATTATCCGCAACACCACTTGTAAAGACAGGAACATTAGTATTTGATATACCAGTAGCAGCTACAGCAGCAGTCCCAAGTCCTAAGTTACTTCTCGCTCCCGAAGCAGTCCCCGCTCCAGTACCCCCATCAGCAACAGCTACATCTGTGCCACCCGCTCGATAAACAGCATTTCCTTCGATAGTTATGTCACCTGACCCAGAACGTGCAATCGTTGTATCTGTAGCATGTCCAAGTTCTATTGAGCCAGAGAAAACAGAAGTATCATCTGCGGTTATTACACCTACATGAATGTTGGCGTAATCATCTAAATCTACGTTTCCGGTAGTTGTACCATCCTCATCATTAGTGTTAGCAAAAGCAAATTCATCTGCGGATTCATCCCACAGTATACCTCTGTTAGCTATGTTAGTAGAAGAGCCGTTACCCCTTGTAAAAATTATACCTAAGTCATTAGCAGGTGAAGCGGTTGTGCCTTGTGCTAGTTTTATTAATGGGTCAGTAACAGTAAGGTTAGTAGTGTCAACTGTGGTTGTAGTCCCACTAACAGTGAAATCACCACTAACAGTAAGATTATCTGTTATAGTTACATTACCGTCAGCTACTTCAAGAGAATTCTGACCATTAGTACCTGTAATAACTAGTTTCTCGTCTGATGCATCCCAGAACATGTTATCCCCGGCTGTAGCAGAGTAGAAATACACATCTTCTCCAGACCCATCCGTACCAAAGCCTATATTGCTACCATCAGAAGTAATAGTATCTAAGGCTACGCTTCCTACATTAGTTATGTTGTTATCATTAAAAGATGTGGCCCCTAACGATACTGAACCTGTAGCTGTTAAGTTACTAGACCCTATATCTATGTTCCCAAAGCCAGAGGAGATTGATCCACCACCCAAAGTACCTACAGAGGTCACATTCGTCTGTGCGGCTGTCTGGAGCGTTCCTGCTAGCTGTGTAGCAGTCAGTCGCCCCGTAGATGGGTTGTATGTGAGATCACCATCAGACTCTAGCCCAAGATTTCCTCCGTCAACATCCCCACCTGCCGTAAATATAATTGCATTATCTTCGTCAGTACTTTCGTTATCTGTAATAGTTACCGTTGTAGCAACTGTTGCAACATCCGCTGTGCCTGTTACATCCCCAGTAAGAGGCCCTGCAAAAGCATCTGCCGTTACTGTACCATCGAAGAAAGCGTCCTTAAATTCTAAAGAAGCAGTACCTAAATCTATCTCATTGTCAGTGACTGGATATAATGCACTCGAAGTTAAAGTAAGTCGTGCTGCATTATCCGCTTTGAAATCAATTTCGTTTGGTGTACCAAAATCAATGGCTGTTTGTGAATCCTCCCCCAATATAAGATCGGTAGCATAGATAGATGTTATGCCTGTTTGGGCGGCATCCACAGTTATAGTCATATCGTAAGGGTCGCCATCTGATCCAGTTGATGTGTCTGTCCAGTTAGTAGTTACTCCAGACCCTATAAACTTTATTTCTTTAGCGTTATTAACAGTAACTTCCGTACCATCATCATCTTCTAAGAAGAAGCTACTCATAGTACCCGCATTATTATCTATATAAGCCTTCACAGACTGCTGTGTAGGTATAAGAGTAGCGGAATCTGAAGCCATATCATCTTCATCTACCCAAGCAGTTACTGTTATAGTGCCATCTGACAAACTCCCGTAAGTAACTGTTCCTGAAGCTGTAACACCTGTCGTAGTAAGTAGTCCTGTTGACGGGTTATAGTGAAGGTCTCCATCAGATTCTAAACCTAGATTACCTCCATCTAAATCACCCCCCGCAGTAAAGATTATGGCGTTATTTTCATTTGTATTTTCGTTATCTGTAATCGTAACAGTTGTTGCTACGTCTGCGGTACCTGTAACATTTCCTGTAAGTGGCCCCGCAAAGGCATCTGCGGTAACCGTGCCGTCAAAGAAAGCGTCTTTAAACTCTAAGGTGCTTGTTCCTAAGTCTATTTCGTTGTCAGTAACTGGATACAAAGCACTAGAAGTCAATGTTAATCGTGCAGCGTTATCTGCCTTAAAATCTATTTCGTTAGGAGTGCCAAAATCAATAGCAGTTTGAGAATCTTCTCCTAGTATTAAATCCGTTGCATAAATGGACGTTATGTCTGTCTGCGCCGCATTTATAGTAAATGTCAAATCGTAAGGATCAGCATCAGTTCCATTATCCGTGTCTGTCCAATTTATATCTACCCCACCACCCTCAACAAACTTTATTTCCTTAGTGTTAGTTATTGTAACTTCTGTACCGTCCCCATCTTCTAACACCCAGTTACTCATTGCCCCTTCTGCCGTAACATATGCAGATATATCTGTAGCAGGAATTGTTTTCATAGTCCCGCCATCATTGACAATAAACCCGTCGGTGTCAGCAAGGGTAATTGAGCCACCTACCGACGTATCTCCGTCTAATAAGTTTAGTTCATCAGTAGTTACTGAAGCACCATCTAATATCTCTAATTCAGCTTCTAGAATAGCCGCACTACCAATAGTGAAGCCTCCAGCCGTTATAACACCTGATGCTGTAAGAGTAGAGACACCTGTTACTGCTCCACCATCAATACTGACAGTTCCGTCAATAAGGACTGCTGAACCTGCTGCGGGTTCTAGGTTGATAGCAGCACCTGAGTCTAATGTCAAGACCCCTGCTGAATCTATATCTACTGTACCATCTGCCGTAATTTGAATGTTAGCTGCGGCAGCGGCATCATCGGTAGTTACTATCGAAAGAGTACCATTAGTCCCAACAGTGAACACAGCCGTATCACTAGTACTACCAGTCATAGTGACTACTTTACCATCTATAGCTACATCATCTACAGTTAGAGCAGTTAGTGTGCCTAGTGAAGTGATGTTTGTTTGCGCCGCTCCCGTAACAGTAGCTGCTGTACCACTTGTGTTACCCGTGACATTACCAGTAACATCACCTGTAAGAGTTCCAATAAATCCTGTTGCTGTTATCTTGCCTGTACTAGGATTGTAGGTTAGTGTCCCGTCTGACTCCAACCCAATGTTTCCCCCATCTACATCCCCGCCAGCAGTAAAGATAATGGCATTATCTTCGTTCGTACTCTCATTGTCAGTAATGGTTACGGTGGTAGCTACTGCTGCGGTGCCAGAAGTGTTCTGATTACCCGCAGTATTGACACCGGGTAAATTAATATTACCTGTCCCATCAAAGGATACACCACCGATAGTTCTAGCTGTTTCTAATGCCGTTGCAGTTGAAGCATTACCTGTAAGCGGCCCTGCGAATGCATCCGAAGTTACAGTACCGTCAAAATAAGCATCTTTGAATTCAACAGAGCTAGTTCCTAAATCAATATCATTATCATTGGCGGGAATTAACGCCCCATCTTGTAAAATTATCTGATTAGCATTATCTGCATAGAAGTTTATTTGATTAGCGGTTTCAAAGTCTATTTTAGTTTGGTTATCTTCACCTATTTTGAGGTCGGTAGCTAGTATAGAAGTAATAGTCGTTTGAGCAGCAGCTAGATCAAGGGTTACCGCTCCGCCTTCAGCCGTTCCATTAGTAACTGTGATGGTACTATTTCCAGCATCAGCTATGGATTGTACATAATTTCCCGTAGTATCAGTTCCTAACGCTACAGAATTAGCTTGTATGGTAGCTGAACCTGTTACATTACCGGAACCATCGAAGGAAGCTGAAGTCCAAACTACATCTCCTGTCATACTAATAGTTCTACCAGTAGCTAGTGCAGTAGCCGTTGACGCATTTCCTGATACAGCCCCCGTGAACTGTGTAGCTGTCAAAATACCTGAACTTGGATTATATGTCAACCCTGTATCTGTTTCTATACCTTGCGTACCTGTAGCCGCATCCACAAAAGTAGGATACACAGTTTCATCCGTTGAATTATTAGCACTTGCAGTAATACTAGTGGCAAGGGTGGCAGTACCGCTAAAATTTGATGCTGTTACTGTACCTGTACTAGGATTATAGTGAAAGTCCCCATCCATTTCTATAGCATGTAGACCGGTGCTAGACCCTGCGTCAGCGACAAAAGTAACTAGGTTATTTTCATTCGTGCTTTCGTTATCTGTAACTGTAATTGTTGAACCAGATAACCCAGATACAAAATTTGTACGGGTCATGTACTTGATTTTATCGGGGTCTTCCGACACATCCAACATTAGTACGAGGTCATCCCCCGCAATGGTTTCTTCTACTTCTTGGTCAGTGAATATATCCTTATCAATAGTAGTTGCGGGTACATTGGTATCAAATAAGGTACCTCTGTGTAATCCACCATCTCGATTAGCTACTGGCATTTATCTCCCCCAAATTATACCACGAATACGTGCATTTGTTGAACCTGCTCTCTTTATGCTAATCTTTGTGCCTATCCAAATCCCATCATCGAAGTAGCCCTCATTCTGAGGGACTAACATAGATGAAGTAGTTGCATCATCATCAAACTCTATGTACGCATCTGCTAACTCTACTACGAATGAAATTTTATTTGCTTCCGACATGACCGAAGCTAATGAAACAGCGTCTTCTGCACTAGAGCCAGACGTTGTAAAGGTAAATGCTTTATGTTTACCATATTGCTGTAATAGTTCTATTTCTTGCCTGAATAATGGGCCTGTAGTCATTACGCCTCTCTCACTTTCAATAATGTCGGTTTACCTGTTCCTAGAGAATTTTTAGGAGCTATGAATTGACTTGGGAATTTAAATCCTTCCTGTCTACTTATTGCTGATATAGATGCATATCTAGGCTTACTTAATTCAACAAGATAGGCATTATTACGCTCTCTTAAATATGAGTTAGTGTCTAATAAATCATCCACCGTTTTACCCATATCCACTATGGTTTGTTTAGCTTGCTGTAATTCCTTATCTTGCAAACTGCTTTTTCCTGTTAGATTCGATGCCTCTCCCTGAATCTGCTCTAACCAAGTAGTTAAATTCTCTTTTATACCAGTTAAATTAGTATTCTCTTCCTCTAAAGTACTAAATCCATTTTTCCATGTTTGAATACTTCTATTAGCTTCATTCAATCCTTTACGTAACTTAGTATTATCCTCAGTAACTTTAGACAAAGTACTACTCATACTATTATACTTTTCTTTCATCGTTTTGAAGTCAGTTTCTGTAGATTGTATGTATCCTTCTAAACTACTTACGCGGATACTAAGCTCACGTTTCTCATCAACTAGGGTACCAGATGTTTCGGAAAGTCTTTTTAGATCATTTTTTGTTGCTGTGTAGTTATTCTGAGCCTTAGCATAGTTGTTTGCTAAAGGGGTTAGCTTATTCACCTCGCTTTTTAGTTCATTTATGATCGTATCTCTACCCTTTAAGGAATTAGTTAGAGCTTTATTATCTAATTTTAGTAAGGCGATGCGTTCTTGTACTTTAGTTGTTTCATCAGCCGCTTCTTTACTTTTCCGTATGGCAATAGAAAATTGCTCTTTTTCTTTTAAATGTTGTTCTGTAGAAGAGGATAAGCTCCCCTCAGCAAACTCTAATTTCTGCTTTAAATTTTCTATCTCAGCTTCCAAACGAGTTATTGTTGCGGTATCAACTACATTTTGTACCCCAGATGCTGTAATTTTTAATCTATTACCTTTATCTTCGGGAGATTTATCAAAGAAATTATTGATTTTCATAATAGGTTACTAATTCAGATGCGTACAATCTTGGCCCCAATGTTGCCTTTGGGAAAGATTTAATCCACTCGAACGGGGTCTCTGATTTGGAAACTAGAACAATTGGTGGGCCTTCTACGTACATATCACCCTCAATTATATTCTCTATCTTAGCTTCATACTTAGATTCCAGTGGTACTAAGGTCACTTCCCCCGTAGACCCGTGAAACGCCACCTTCGCAAGTTCTTGGTCTTTGGATACTGGTTCGTTCTTATATAGTATAGTTGTTTCATATACCAGTCCTGTAACAGGTGATGCGAATACATCGGGTTCCTCAGTTTTCTTCTCCACCGATACTTTTTTAGATGTCACCTTTTTAGTTGTTTTATTTTTAGCGACCATACTTCCTCCTCTGAACTTTTGTTCCTCTCCGTCTTGCCCTTGCTCCACCTTTTGGTTTAGGAGCAGGGAACGGAGGGTAATTTGTTTCTCTAAATCTTCGTCCCTCAGTAAATTTTCTAGCTACACCTCTACCTCTACCACCAACAGTTTTCTGACCTCTCTGACCTATACCAGAAGCCCTAAGCCTTTTTCCGCTAGTTTCTTGTACAGATTTACCATAGTTTTTAGGGTTTACCCATCTGTGTTTCGCAGCATCCCATACCAGTCCCGCAATAGGAGGTGCTGGCATATGGTCTTTTAGTATAACAGTAAAAGACTTCTTTAGAAACTCTGTAAGTGTATTATATGGGGTAGTCATAATATATTATACTAATAAAGTGATACTTCCTTATCTAGCGTAGTCAGGTAAACTAGCTTCGCTATCTCTTGTTTGTGCTTTTAGCTTATCTGCTGCTATCCGCTCATCAGGATTCCATGTCCCATCCATTTCCCGGTTAAGGGGAGAGGTAACAACCGCCTCTTTCTCTGGTTCAGGTATAGGGCCTTCCGGAGGGTTAACTTCTTGGGGGGATTCTGAATCCTGTTTGTATTTTGGAGGTGCTACAGTAATTTTACCTTGTGTTCTTTCTAGAGGCCCTGCATATTCCGGGTCTTCCGCCTTAGGGTCGGGTGTATAAACTTCGCCTTCTTGCCCCGCCTGTTTCCGTCTCCAAGCTTCAGAAGTTTCGTGTTTTAGTGCATCTGGTATCTTAGCAACGCCAAACCACTTCCTAGCCCCAACATCAAAATTACCTATACGCTCCGGAATAGGTAACTTTAACCAACTTCCCCAACCCCCAGCCTCAGACCAATGCTGATCCAAAGGTTTAGTTACGTCAAGGTTTCGAATTTTATCTCCCCCAAAGCCTGTACCTTCCCCAATAGTTGCCATAACCGCTTGTAACATGGAAGCAACCCTAGAATTACCTAATAATCTAGACTCTCTATACGCTTCCCCGCCAACTCTTAACGCATCCGCCACAACATTCTTCCCATCTTTTAACCTACTATAATTACTTAATTGTTGTTGTGCATCAGCAGATAAGCTAGTATTATCCATTTTATTGTATACTTCAGCAAGACCATACTTTGGATCATATAATTTTTCTATATGTTCATCTGAACCATATGTATATCTTATTTTTCTTTCGTGGAAATCGAGGTAACCATCTTGTAACTTAGAATACCTCTCATAAGCTTCTTTTTCCTCCTTAGTCCACTCATCAGGAGGGGTTTCACGGGGGTCAGGCATTAAACCAGAAGCTTTCAAAGCTTCTTGGTATTCTTTTATAGACTGCATAGTGTGTTCCATATCATTTACAGTATTCTTATGATCTTGTAACTCTTTATCTATGGCATATAAATCAGCACCACCTTCTACCAACTGTCTAGATAAACGTCTGAATTTAGAAGCACCATCCCTATCTATCCTTATCATATCTGGATGTTCTACTATAGCTGCTCTCATTAATTCCCTAGTTAACCTATGGGCATCTCCCTGAGTTTCAAGCAACTTCATTTGTTCTTCTATTCCTGCTAACCGCTGTCTCCATGCTGTAGCTCGTATATTTATAGGAGCATTTTGTAAAATTTCTGAATCATGTTTATCTTGAAGTTGCTTCCTGTACGCCCGAACACTTGGGTCAGCCGCTAAATCATCCATAACTTGCGTAAAGGACAAGTTTCCGTACCTATATCCATCATCGTCATCAGCAGCAGCCTCAGCGTCTGTAGGGTCATCTGGTGTTGGCGGTTTTACTGGGCCACCGTGATCAGCCATGGGGGTGCCAACCTCATAATCTGTGTCAAAGTGTTGTTTTAGTACGCCTCCCGCTTCCGCAAAACCATGACCTGCTAAATACTGATTTACTCTTTTGTACAGTTCTGGTCTATCAGAAACTGGGGTTATATAACCATTTTCTTTCATATCACCAAGTCTAGACTGGATCGAAGCAACATTTTTTACCTCTGCATCCTGACCACCCCTATCATTAGGCGTAAGCTCTATGAGATTTTCTTGATCTGGGAACAACATATTTGCTTCGAAAGCGTTACCTAACTTCTGAGACATAGCATACTGTTCAGCATTACCATATCTATATAACTTACTATCTTCTCCGAAACCTTTATCAGCCTTAGCAGGATCGGGTTTTATCACCCACGCATTAGGCATTATGCCTCCAAAAGGCATCCAAATACCGGGTTCCGTATCACTCTCCTTATCCGCATTCCCAGCCCCAGTTCTGCGATAGAAAGCCTGTCTACTACCATCTGGCATAGTTACGACTGTCATAAGTCGTCCATCAAGAGCTATTGGGGGAGCAACATCTAGAGCATCAACATCTGCCTGTATTTGATTCACATCGCCCCCATAATAGAATATATCTTGCCCATTACCATATCGCTTATTCATCTGATTGACAAGCAAATTATAAATATTACTCCTAGCGGATTTTATATCTGGATCAATGTGCTCCGAATAAGCGTTAGCGATTTTAATTGCGTCTGGATTAGCAGGATCAATATCATACTCAAACGAGGCAGGGGAATTATCAAAACCTCTGTATAACATATGTATCTTTTCATTAGGAGGATAATCAGATACCATAGCATGTATAAAAGCTACTCGTTCGAGGCACTCTGGATCACCGTGTTTTGGTGGTTCGGGGGCACCGGGTCTCCTTTTTACTGCTCCAGACGAAGCATATTCTTTAGGAAGTATACCATCTCTAACAAATTGATCTAAGACACTGGGTCTAAATAAGTTATATAGATTTCCTGCATACTGTGTTGAGTTACTATCTGCAATGTCTATGGGGAAATCTGTTAATTCAGCCTCACCCTCTCCCTCCATAGGATAAGTCAATCCTTCTATTCCTAGTTCCTCAGGGTTGGTATGCCTGAGCCTTAAACTGTAGTTCCCATCCTCGTACTTCGGCCCCAATTGTAGAAGTCCACCTATTCTTAGACTAAATGCATCATTTATATGGTTGACTTCCATATTACCTGTACGATCATAATAGTCCCACTCGTCTGTAGTTGGATGCCATTTGACTCCTAATAAAGTATCCATAGTCATGTCATGAACAAGCTGATCCCCATCGACATCAATACCTAAAATATGCTTGGCAATATCACTTTTATCCACCTGATTCAAAAAATTGGCTTGTTCATTTGAAAGGAAATCCTTATAGCTATCATACTCATTGAATATCTCACTTACCGGAAGCCCGCTCAGTATACTGTTTTCATCTACATTAAATTCACCATCATTATTTATTAATTCATGTGCTCCTTTTTTACTTATCGGCTTAAAGTTTGCGTGATTTTCTATATGTGCTTTCTTACTGCCTCCCGCCAGCATATCTGATAATAACTTTGCAGATTTATTCCGGTAAGCTTTATAAATAGCTTGTCCATTTTTTGTATGCTGAAGGTACGCAGCCGGTCTATCGTATAAATCTCCGTAATGATTACGTAACAACTCTTTTTCATCAGCCGTCATTTCATCTCTAGTAACAGGTAGCCCAGTAGGTTTGAGAGGTGGAGAATAACCAGTTATGGGGTGGGCCTCGCCCCTATCTACAGCAAATTTTTTACCTTCGGCTGTCTCCTCATATCTAGCATTTCTATTATTAAGAGCATTGTGTAGATCGGCCTTATTAACTCCATGTTGGTCGGGGTGCCCTATACCCATAAAATTTTGAGCCTTATGAGTCTCATAGTCTTCTACGAGTGTGTTCGGGTCAAGTCTTGCGAGATTATTTATCATAGAATATAGTACAATGTGATCGCCCGCTAACTCCTTGACAGAATTTATATTTGGGCTGTCTGCATCTAGTTTAGCTCTCTCTGATATTTCTGCTAATTTACTACCTATCAAATCTTCTTGTGCTTTTGTCGTCTGTACAGTAGGAATATGGGGAACTATGCCTCTATCAGCATTAAACCTCTCACTACCTGATAGTTCAACCATGCCTCCGCCGCTGTAACCAGTTCCGCCTTCAACAATGTGGTCATTCCCCCGCATTCCCTCTATATCTGATGGTGACAGAACACTGTTGAGGTGGGTTAGAGCTTCTTGTACTGGTGTTAATAAACCGTTTTCTAATAATAAGGATGATCGTGTGTTATCATAAGTTATCTTATTACCGTCATGTGCTAGCCCATCGAAAGCTTGCCACGGTAACCAATCCCCTGCTGTATTTTGTCTTCTACCAAGTAATATTCGACCAAAATCGTGATGGTAAGCTTCTACATATTCTGGGAAAACCTGTTCCCCATCTACTTTCAGGGGAGCGACACGACTGAATCGCATTGGATGGAGGGCGTTCTCAGTCCTCTCAAGATAGTGCCATTCCTTCTTGTGACCATCCTCCCCCGGAACAAATCCTTTTACAGCAGAGTGGGGGTAAGCCTGTTCGTGCTCCCTGAGCCTTTTCTGAGCATATTCTCGATATCTCGTTTTATAAACTTCTTTTTCAGTACGAGGCCCCATTCCTACTTGCCGTAGCATTTCACTTAGTTCAAAGGAGGATAATAGGTATAAAGCTTGCTGCATTTTAAAGTGGGCTAACTTCATCGCATCCCCGCCCCCATAATCTGCCTCTTTCGTACCTTCTGGTGCATTTCTCAGCGTTCTTGGTGCAAGTTCTTCAGTTAATCTACTAATATACGAGTTACGCATTTTCAAGGGGTTTCCGCGGTCATTAGTATGTCTTTCGCCCGGCTCCCCCGGCTCAATCGGTTGATTACCCGCACCCCATATTTTATCGTGATCAGCCACCTTTCCGTCATGTAAAGCTTTCCATCTAGCTGCATCTGCTGTTTCTGGCGGCACGACTCTAAACCTATCCGTCCTGTCATCTGTAGGAACAGTGGGGTAAGCTTCTAGGTGTTGAGGCTCGTCTGTATTACTAAACCGTACAACCATTCCTAATTTAGGATTTGAAAAAGGGTGTTTACTTATTGGCATCTTCTATTCCTTCACCTACTCCTCTGGCAACTCTAGCAGCATACTCCGCACCTGCACCTTCTTGAGCCGTTTTAACTTCTTGAGGAGATGGTGATGTTACGGTTGCCAATCTAGCATCTAAGTCTGGATCAATTGTTGGTTCCTGTTGAGTATCTTTTGTTGCCGCTTCAAGGTCTTTTTGATCTTCCACTATGTTCTCAGTTTCTATAGCTTCAGGAGTTCGTGCCTGAGCCTCTATTTCTTCGTCAGTCATACCCCGCCCACGCTGTGTCCTATAACCTCCCGCACCTGTAAATTGTATTTTTGTGGGTGCCCCCCAAAGTGGGTGGACAGACGAAGTAGTGTCTTCCTCTGGTTCTTCTTCTTTAGAGGAAAGATTAGCATTATACTCTGCTATAGCCTCTTCCTGTGCCTTATTACTAGCTATTCTATTCGCAAAAAGAGCTTTTTTCTGTTCTTCAGTAAGTAATGAACGTTTTGGTCGAGACTCACCACTGTACCACGTTCTTACGTTAGGTCTAGGCATATCCCCATCTTCCGATTTACCGTCTCTTGCCTCCCTAACACTGCGAGCTTGGGATGGAAAGTCGGTCGCTGGTAACCATGCGTTGGTTTGTTCTTTTAATGGAACATTTGATCTTTGTCGCAACAAAGCTTGTTGCTGGTCTGTAACAAGTCTTCTCTCTTGATCAGTTCCCGCTTCTGCGCCAATCATTCTATGACCCTTTTTACCTTGCGGAGGGACATAATCTATGGGTTGATCTACTGGATCGGGTAAATCGGCATGGTAAGCATCATATTCTTTCTGAGCACTATCTCGCATATCTTCGAAATCCTCATCAGACATATCTGTGTAATCTTCTCTCTTTATAGTGTTTGGGTGAGGAGGTGCGGTTTCTGTATCAATAATATTATCTACTTCGCTTTGAACTACATCTGTTGCAAACATGGATAGTTCTGGACTCTCCTCAAGATTTTCATTTGCTAACATAATCTCACCATTAGCTACAGCACGTAAAACTTTTCGGACTCCCTTAAAATAACCAGCTAGTCGTTCTGCATCGCTACTATTTGTAAGGGCGGAATGTGGATCGGCAGTTCCAAAATACTGATCGTCTAACCCGCCCTTGCGACCAAAAGTAGCTTCAATCTGATCCCTCTGTCTTTGTGTAATGTCTGGTAGCTCAGTCTCGAACAAGCTATCCATTTGTGCGTCATAATCTCGATCTCGTTTACGTTGAGCAGCCGTTTCGGGTGCATAACCTAGTTTCCCTTCAAATGTTAGGGCTTCGGTCGCTTCCGGAATAGTGTCTGTTACTTCTACCGTACCATCTTTTTTAGTTGTGGTATACCTAAAACTCCTAACCCCGTTATCGAAGTCATCCCATTCCTTAGCAGCTTGACGAGCAGATTTTCCATAATTACTTCTATAGTACTTATCAAACATTTCGTCATCTAATGACAGCCCCTCCTCTCGTCCCTCTAGGTCTCGATAGTAAGCCTCTGTTAGTCGGGCTTGATCTAATGGTGATAACTCTCCAAAACCTTTGGCATCCAGAGGTGTTCGCTCAGTTCCATCTGCATTCTTACCTGTTGTAGTAACTTTTAACGCTGTATTTTGTAAAACATTATCTTTATGCCAAGCTGCATATTCCTGTCTAATGTCGCTAGGGCGTGGAGTGTTAGGTAGATAACTTGCTCTATCTGATTGGGGGAACTTCTGTCCCGTTGTTGTAGTATCTGTTTCTGCTGAGTTTATTAGGTTCTTTTTGAACGCTTCTAACTTTGGGTCACTCGCTAAAACATCCCCATCAGGGTCATATCTTTGGACAATTAAAGGAGCTTGAGACATAAAATGTGATCTAACTTCCTCATCTATCTCTCTTAACACTCGCTCTTTTATCATCCCGTTCTCATCCTCAATTTCAGTAATATCAACTGTATCATACAACTCCTGAATTCTTGCTTCTACACGTTTATCAAATGCGTTACCTAACTTAGCCATCATATTCCTGTAATGTGCGTTTTCAGGCTTGTTTAACCATGCCGCAGTACGAGCATTTAGTTTGTTAGTTTCCCCTCCTATAAGTCCTCCTTCTATTCTAATTATAGCGTCCCCATCTTCTCCTTCTTCTATAGATGGCAATTTTTTTACAGTTACGGGAGCACCATATTTATTTGTAGCATCAATTGAAGTACTCTCTGCCGACGGAAACATAGATTCTCCACCAGTAATACCTAATACTTTTAGAAAAGTTTGTAAGTCTTTATGAGTTACGTCTACTGGTGCGGGTTTCTTTTGGCGGAAATATGTGTTATTTTTTACACTGTTAAATACTCTTTTGTACCTATTATATAGTGCTCCAGAAAGCGGAACACCATCCCTACCTGTAGGTATAGGTTCTAAAAAGAGATCAGTATATAGTTGTAAATTCTTATTGTTATTTTGCTCTCCCCAAAAATCTTCATTTAACAAAAATTCGCTATTTAACTTATTCAATACATCATTTATTTTTTTCCGCTTAGGGTTGTTGTATCTTTTCAATTTTGCAGGATACTCTGCTAAGGCTTTGTTGTAATCCGCCCACTGCTGTTTTAACTCTTCGAGTTGCTGGGGTTCCAAACCTTCCGCATCCTCAATATTCATTTTCGGTTTTTCCGGTTCGGTTGGTCTTTTGTTATCTGGGAATTCAGTAACGGAGTTAAATTTTTCTTTTAGTTCCGCCTCTAGCTGGTTCTTTCTCTCTTGTACCCATGGAGCCATCTCTGCAACCGGCCCGCTAGGGGCTAATTTAGCTTCAAGTCTCACAGTTCCATCTGGGTTGTAAACTGTGGGCTTATATGCTCCTCGTAGAGAAGCTCGCAAGAAATGCTCTTTTAATGCTCGCTCCCCATATTCTCCAGAAGCAGTTTCATCAAAAAGTTTTCGTTGATTGGGATGCATACGATCTAACTCATAACTAAAATCTTGTCTAAACTTATCCAGCACCTCTGCGGCGGTTGCTTTCCTTTCTGTTTCTACTGCTTCTGCATAATCCTCCCACTCTTCAGTACGCATAGCATCCCGTATTACGTCAGCTACAGACAGATTTTCATCAGAACCTTTTCTAGAACCGACATCAAGACTAGGCATTGCTGCACCTTGCCCCCTAGCTCTAGGAGGCCATAAAGTATTATGGAAACTTCCTACTACATTCTGTAACCTAGACATTACTTCATGGGAATGGGGTTCTCTTAGTTCAGTATGTATAGACTCTAACACATCATCAAACATATCCGATAATGTACTGGTGCCGTATTTATCCAGTCTTTGAGCCGCCTCTACTAGTTGCGTAAGTATGCCATCCCTATACCCACCTGCTTTACTCCCCCATAATTTTTCATGCGGAGTATTAGCCATCCGCCCTCTTACCTCTAACTGATTTCCGGATATGTCCCCCCCAATTTCCATGTCTGACAAATAGGCATATTGCACCTTATATGGGAACCGTCTAACAAATTCTTGTATATAATGTGCATTAAGAGGAGGGACACCAGTAAGTTCCTCAGAGGGTTCCTGCCCTTCAAAATTCGGTACTCCACCTCCTTTTAGCCCTAATAGTGCTCGAACTTGCTCCGCTTCCGGTAATTTTATGACTTTAATCAAACCTGTGCGAGATGGGTTCTTACGAATATCATCTGTTGTGATTTTACTACCGTCTAGATAACCTCCCCGTGGGTATTCGTCGGTCTCGCGAACCTTCCCGCCATAAGCGTTAAAGAGGCCCCCAGTTATTTCCGTCTTAGCAGTCCAGTCTCCGGGGTTTGGTCTAGGGGAAGTACCAATAGGAAGTGCCGTATCTTCATAAGCCTTACGACCAATTAAAGCGTTATAACCATTTTCCCCTACTGCTAAAATATGCGTAGGTTGGGTACTACTCCCGTAAATAGTAGAAGCAATTCTAGGAACTAAATCTTGAACTATATCAGAGTATGACATACCACCAGATTGAGGATCGTGCCGCTCAAAAGGTTTTGTATCATACATTACAATACGTTCTCCTGTTGGGGATACCCCCGTCATGACCCCAGTTTCCTTACCCTCCCGAATTGCTCTCTCACTAGGATATCTAAGAGCACTAGTAGATTTATCAAGTCCCTGCCGAAGCATCCCATCATAAACGGGTAAATGTTTAGCACGTTTTAGAGCCTGTAATTTAGCCCCATCTGACATAGCATTCCAAGTTGTTTGTGGTATACTCAAATTGTCTACTAAATCTTTAACTTTAGGTGTTATTTTATGCGGATCATCTTCAGCGTATGTAATTTCCTGCACCTGATCAGGTATTTCAAGATCATTATTGGTTACATTTATATATGCATTATGCAATGCTCGTATAAAATTCGAGTTTGTTTTATCCCCAGTCCATTTATAGTCATTATTTGACCCTGTTTGATGGTTTAGACTCCTTATGTAATCCAAAACCTCCATAGGTGCTGCGTTACCCTCATCATCTACTTGGGACGTAGCTATTGCTTGCAATGAATCTACTAAATCACCATGCTGTTCTAGTTTGGATGTAAGGATATCTACCATTAGGTTAAAATCATTAATCAGTTTATCGGTAAATGTTTGAGTTCCTTCGATTGGGAATAAGAATGCGTCCCTATTGAGAGTCGTGTCGCTTACATCCCCACCCCCGTATCTACGGTGTAGGGGGTCGGCCCAAGGTTCACCACTTTTAGGAATCCCTGTGTATCCCATGTAACCCTTTTCTTGTAATTTGTTATAAGCTTCTTCTGCATTACGATAACGGGTACCACGTATTTCTACTCCTCGATCATTGTAACTATTAGCTAGGTCTCTAAAGAACCTAGCGTGTTCATGCCCCTCTGCTTGAGCGTTGATATTGTTAGGGTCTTGTTGTCGGGCTTTACGAGCTTCCCGTTCTTTCGCAACATCTTCTGCGTAACTCTGTCCAAGACTGGCTAATTTCTGAGCAGTATCTATTCGTGGCTCCCTCTTAATGCGTACATCATCATTTAAAGGAGTAAATTCTTTGTCAGTTTTTTGGAACTCACCCAGTCTTTTACAATAATCTTCTATAGCTTGCTTACCCACATCTCCTATTTCTCGACTCCCCACTCCCGCAAAATCTTGATAAAACGGTATATCATCTATATCTACTTCATCCCACCTCTGTCCATTAGCATCATTATCCCATGTATACCATTTATTAGTATCCTCAATAAAAACATGGACGGGTATGCCTTCATCAATCCCCATTTGAACTGCCCAGCCCGTACCACCGTCTACTTTATCAGGATTATTTTTAACAAATTTTCGGGCTGAAGCTATAACAGCGTGAGAATCCCTGACTTGGTACCAGTTTCTTCTGAGTAGCTTTTCAACAAAATCAGGATCATTGTTTTCTTCCTTTCTACTTGGATACGGTCTACCTAAAGTTCTAGCAGTTTTTCGCAATATATCTCCAGATTCAGCATCTTTCAGTATATTGGGAATTTCTGCCGAAGTACCCCCACGAACTGTATGTCCCGCAAACGACCACGCCTTTGTCATACCAGCTACAAGATTACTAGCAGTATGTTTAGCAAACTCCGAATCCGCTCCTTTAGCCCCTCCAGAATGTATAGTAACGGCTCTAGGGTCTATAGGTACGCTATCTATATGTTTACGTTCAGACTTGGGGGCGGGGTCTTCAGCCATATCAGACCAATCCCAATCATCTCCTTCTGCTTTGAATATATCTACCAGTACTCTCATATCATCTATAGATTTATTCAGGTTAAACCCTTCGGCATGTTTAGTTATTGCTTGCTGTACAGCCCGTACAAGAGCTTCTGATTCAGGCATCATGAAATTAGTATGATCTCTAACTAAACCTTTTTGGTATATCTGATCTCCTAACATCATACCAGCAGCATGATCTGTAGGATAATGTAGACCGGCTATAAGCCTATGTAAACCTATCGAAGCCCCGATCTTATCGAACTCAGCCGCATAATCTGGATATTTATCTCCTAATGCTTTACCTAATACTCTACCAGCCGCTGAGTGAGCACTAGGATATGATGGGGAGTTCGCTGACTCACCTTCGTGGGCAATTAGCTCTAACCCCTTCTGTGCTGCTAGTTGTTTAGGTCTGGGACGATTAAACATATATTTAAATCGCATGGTAAGGGTATTCACATCATCTACTAACAAACGTAGGAAGGTTTCGTCTACTGGTAGATTATGCACCTTAGCGAACCTCATAAACGGGGATATTAAATCTTTATCCTCATCATCTATATCTCTGACTGTATTCGGGTCTTCGGATAACTTCCTGAGCATACGGATAAACTTAAGTTCAGAATCCATTTCTTCGGACGAATTTGAAAAGGGTTTTGGTATTGATAGGTCATTAAAATCAGTTTGTAATAGTTTTAACCTAGCAGTCATAGTCTTTAGATCAGAATCTGTAGGTTGCCCATATTTTAAATCATTAATGTGTAAAAGAGTATTACGTTTATCACTAGTATTAAGGTACTCTCTTAGTTGGGATACAGCATCATCTTTTTTAGCCAGCAAATTAAATGCAGCTAAATTGTTTCTTTGCTGTCTTTCCATGAGGATAAACTCTTTTAAGTCATTAACTTTAGGCATTTGCGAATAAACATCCTTGCAAACCAGTCGTGTCTATTGTTATTATACTATGAATGAGGAAGAATCTATATCTAACTTGGCCCTGCTGCGGCAGGGGCGGAAGCAATAGAAACTTCTACGTTGTCTTCGTTAGTGAAGTTTTTGTACACAACGCTAGTAGCTATTTGGAATTCCTTAGTCGCAAAACCATTACCAAGTCCAACCTCATTCAAAATTATTTCCAACGTACCTGCCTTGATCCTGTCTAGAACACAAGCTCCACCCTTCGTGTAAAGGTTATTTAGGATTAGTCTATCAATCTTTCCGTTTACGTTTGTGGTTGCTGCTGTGATTTTCACTTGGTCATAGTAGCCACCGCTTGTGTACATATCCGCTGCTCTGTTACCACCGGATATACCCCGATCTCTTGGGGTACCCGCAGTTGCAGAGATTGATTGTCCATCTGAAGCATTGTCCCTGACTATGAGATCATGTGCCTCAATATTAGTTAGCAATAGGGAGTCGCACCTCCACTTCTCCACAGTCATATGTCCAACCTCAAGGAACGTTTCCGCAAAGGCAGGGTCGGAAACCGCTGGTAACCCACCTACTATTACAGGCTTTGTTTCACCTTGGGGCAAAGCAGAGTTACTATATGCAGTACCTACAGTAATATCTGAGATTTCAACTAACCCGATAGGAGTTGTACCTAAATCTAGGCGCAACGTATTAAATTCTTTAGCACTAAATATAGGTGAGTCTAACGGAGCATTGTATACGCCGGGGTCTCCTGCTGCGAAAGACGGTGGCTTCATAGCTTCGTTTGCCACAACACCAGTAGTAGCAGTAGTGCCTACAGCTATTAAACCAATCGCATACTGGGGTGAGAATCCCATCTTTAGTAGTAAACTGTACGGAGACTTTATAATCTGGAATGTACGCTTCCACTTAGCAGACTCTGCTTCTAAGTAATCTATCTTCTCCAATACCCAATCTCGCCACTTCTTTGTTTTGTGATATAGTTTTACTGGTGAACGGAAGACCATACCCGGAGCCGCCGCTATACCGTAACATACTTGTCGTAACACCCACAGAATTTTCTTAGGAGTCCATAAAACAATAGTTCCTAGTTTACGCATAACCTTATTCCTAAAGGGGAGGAGAGTTAAATCTTTTAAGGCTGTAAGAAAATTCACTACTTGGAACCGAGGCATTTTTGGTTTAGGTATAAAGTTACGCATTAAAGTAATCCTTTTTCAATGAGTATTTGTTTGTTGGCTTGGTGAATTTCTTGAATTTCTTCTTTACTCTGACCAAAGTAAGGAGCAGCATACCCCTCATTACACATTTCTTGGTTTATACTTATAGTAGCTTCTTGTTTATTATACTCAAAAAGTTCCCCAAGTATGCGACCAAACTTGCCAACTCCATGGCTTTTAAGCGTTACGTATTTCCCAATAGGGCATTTAAGTAATAAGTAGTTTTTACTTAAAAGACCTCTTTGCTTCTCTTCTTTATTTCTAGTTCTACTTTCTGGAGTATCTATCCCATATAATCTTATACGCTTTTTAGTTAAAGTAGTATTAAACCCTAAATCTATATCTACGTCTATAGTATCTCCATCTATTACCTTTAGTACTTTAACTTTGTATTCATACATAGTATTCTCTCCTATTATTTACTTTAAGTAATAAAGTATTATACTTAATATTAACTATCTATTAATAATAAGTAATCGAGTGCTTACGAAATTCGTAACTATAATAGGTTAGGGAATCTTATGGTAGGTTCCACTAAGGCTAGGAGATGACAATTATGCGTCTACCACTATTATCAGCAGTTACTCGTTGGATTAGTAGAGAGTATTATCTTCATAATAGAGATGAATACATTAAATATGCTAAAATGCGATAGCAGTTGACAAGCCTAACAAAGCCGTGCTATCCTAAGTAGTGCGGCTTTTTAGTTAAAGGAGATAGGCATGGCAAGTCAGAGAGAGTGGGAGTCAGTGGTTTGGCACTTTTTGGGTGACCACTTACGAAACACTGACAACGAGTACATAAAAGAATGGATTCCGGGTTTCGTCCCAAGCACCCCAACTCAGGAGGATAGATGGGAAAGTGCTATAAGTAAGGTTTACTACCAGCTTATAAAGTATGCTGGAGATGAGACTTGTGACAGAGAAGAGTGTGTAGGATACCTTTTAAATGGAGGCTAGTTATGGGACGGAAAACATGGACAAGATGTGTCTGCGGTAAAAAGCTGAGAGTGAAGTCAGGGAATACTGTATGCTATACTTGTTCCGACACAAAACACAAGCACAAGACAGCTAATTCAAAGAGAGGTACAAATGGCTAACATACCGGTAACCCCCGTTACAGACCCGAAAGCGTATCCTAGAAATGCACAACAATCTAATCAAGACCCAGAGCATTATAATAGTTTGTCCGTAGAACCATGGGATTTTATCCAGCAAAATAAACTTGACTTTTTTGAGGGCAACGTGATAAAATATATATGTAGGTGGAGAAACAAGGGCGGAGTAGATGATCTCCGTAAAGCTATCACCTATATTGAAAAAATGATAGAAGGAGAAAGTTAGTCATGAATGATTTTATGTATAGATTTTTCAATTCGCCGTGGATTACAAATAGTCGATCACCACTAGAGCTTACACCACAGATGGACATTGTGGAACGAAGTTCTGGGTATGAGATAGCTGTAGCTGCTCCCGGTGCTAACGAAGACATCAATGTTAGTGTAGAAGATAATACTCTTAATATCGAGATCGCTCGTAATACATCTGAAGTCGATACCGATGGAGTAGTCTCATCCCACAAAGGTATACAAGATTACTCTTTTAATAGGAAAATCTCCCTTGAAAAGGCTAGTATCGAGACAGATAAAATATCTTCTAAGTATAAAAATGGTATACTTACTATAACACTCCCTAAAGCGGAGACTGCACAACCTAAAAAAATAAATGTGAAAGTTGAATAAATATGCCTTCTAACCCTTTTCGGCCCCTACAAGAATACCTGCCTATCCTTATACTGCTCTTTGGAGCGATTTCCGCAGAAGTGGGTATGGAAATGGAAATAGCTACAATGGCAATACTTGGATTTGCATGTGTTTTTGTAGGGGCAATTGGGTTTGCTAGAATGGTATGGGACAGGGTAAAGAAATGAGCCATATAACCGCCTACAATACACAAGCAGCCCGTTCAGAGGTAGCAGAGGGGGCTTTACTAGCCGACGGATTTGAAAACGCTCTGATAGGCTACGGCTACCAATTTAATTATCCCATTGCGGTATATAGTCGCAAAGCATGTATAGATATTCTTATGGATGATGGTATAATGGATTATGAGGAAGCTACAGAATATTTCGATTTCAATGTAGCGGGAGCATATATGGGAGATAGTACTCCCGTATTTTTAGATGATGAGTTTGATTTCAATGACTTAGAATAGGGGGTATCCCAATGGATAAGAAAATAAAGACTGCTACTACAACTTTGGGGGTACTCGCAGGATTAGTTGCCATAGGTGCAACCGTATATGCGGCAAAAAACAAAAAGGAAATTTCACAATCTATAAAGGGTGACATGGAAGACCTAAAGGATCGCTCCGCACTCTTTCTGCATAACAGGGTAGGAACCCCTATCTACAACTACATCAAACGGAAGGAAAACATTCCTTTCTAAAGACTGGAGTGTACTATGTCCTATAAAGATGATCTGTTCTATCAGAAGTTCCCACGGGAGTGGATTTACTTTTTAAAGGATGAACTGGCTAAGGAGTTCCCTGAATATAATTCAGGCAAGCTGTTAACCGGTTACCTTCCCCCTGTGTCCAAGTCCTCCTTCACCGGCAAGATTGCGATGAGGTTCCCGTCCAGACCAGAAGGGATTACCTTAGGCGGCGTTATATACCTCACCCCCCACTACGCAAGGGTACGGAACTTATATAGTGCCGCAAGCGGAGCGGAGGCCGCGAAAATTTACGAGTTCGGTATGTATGCCCACGAGACCTACCATGCCATAGATCAGGAACTAACGAAGGACTTCCCACTATTAAAGGGGTCGGGTAAATGGAAGTGGTTTATGAAGTATGTACTCAGGCTGATAAAGACTCCCAATGCATATAAACACCCTATGGAGAAACCAGCATATAGCTTCCAGAAGCATATGAAGTCATTAGCAGAGAAGACACTTGAACCAAAGCCTCCCCTTAACATGCATACCTACCTGAAACGATAAGCCGATTTTTTATTTTAATTTTTTTAAAAAATTTTTACTGTCCATAGAGAGTTTATTGTATAAAGTTACCTTTTGGATATGTAAACAGGTGATCAAATACATCTAAGCCCCCCTTTATATAATTTATATATAGACTATGTGTTTTTGAACTGGAGTTTTTGAAAAAAGTTACTCAGGTGAGAAATATCTGGAGCAGGTGGCCCCCCCTAGTTGAAACACAGTACCGGGGGGTAATACTCCTCGCTTTCTACACATGCTCCCTCTTCCCCCCTATACTCCTCCTCCCCTTCTCATGTAAACTCATGACTATTGCCTACCCCCTCTTCCCTACCCCATGTAGAAACCGCCTTCGGCGGCATACATATAATCACTTTAGTTACTAGTATAGGAGAACCTAATGGACATCTTACAACAGATGATGCTTGAATATGCTGCTATGAAATCTGAACAAGAAGCTATAGCTGCTGAGAGAAACTATCTCACAAAGATGATAGAACTGATCGAAAAAGTTATTGCTTGTAAAGAAGCTGGTCTATCGTTTGAAGCTCTAGAGAAAGCAGAGATGTATCTGTCCGAACAAGCCTTTCGCATGGAACAAGAAGAAGTCGGTAATGAGAAACTCCGTGCCTACGACATGGGTGCCAATCACCAAATTGACGAAGTAGCAGCTTCGTGGGATACATCTAGAGGTAAACATAGTGTGTGTGACGAGAATGTGTTAGGGTGTTTAGAAGATCACCCTAGCCTTGGTCTGACTGGAATCAGCCACGCACACAAGAGAAAGGAGGTGTAAGCATTGGGTAGAAACCGCCTTCGGCGGTATTTAGAACAGGTATAGTTGCTATGGAGGTAAATATGGCAAAAGTATTGAATAAAAGGGTTCATGGTGTGCCCAAAGGTGCAGTCTATGTTGGTCGCCCCAGCAAGTTCGGTAACCCTTTCACAATTGGAAGAGATGGCTCAAGAGAAGAAGTTATCCAGAAGTTTGAAGCATGGCTGTTTGTTGCAGATGAAAACTCCTCTCCGCCTATGCTGATCACGATTGATGATCTCCACTCCCTCAGAGGAAAGGACTTGGTATGCTGGTGTGCTCCAGAAGCATGTCATGCACAAATCCTAATGAAATATATTCCTAATGCATAAGCAATCCTCTATGGGTAGAAACCGGCTTCGCCGGTGTAGTTATTTGCATCTGTCATTTTGGCAGAGTTAGTCCCCATATTGGGGGTATAGGAGAACAGCTATGGTTGTTCAGTTATGGATGGACTTGAAGGGTCTGTGGTTATTGACCACTTTCATTGGCCCAGATACGGACGCAGGTGTTGCAGAACACTACGACCGGATTATGGGTAAGGTGGTTGATGAAGCAGGGAATTTAGTCCTCGCATCTATCGGGTTTCATATCCCGAAAGGTAAGCTGCGGCACCACAAAGGTGAAAACGATGGTCTACGCATTAGGTTTGACCAGTTCGTTGCTAAGGTGCCTGAAGGTCAGAAGAGACGGTTTACTATCAGAACTATGGCTAAGAACCCACGAAAAGGTGGAGTTGGGCTGACAACGACTGGTAGATTAGAACTGTTCTTGGGCGATAATGACCCAGCAGTGAATGCACGGTATGACCAGAAGCCGGTCACTGACTTGGATGCTCTGGAAGCAGATGCACCAGTCTGGAGCTAGCACAAAAGACCTGAGCATGTCTATAAACTGCTCGCTATTCTGGTGTGGTGCTGGCGGTGGTAGACATCAGCGTAGCTGATATAGCTAACACTATGATTGGAGGTAATCATGAACAAACTAGAAGTTTGCAACAGTTGTCACATAGAACAACTCACTGACTATTCTGACACCAGCCTGATATTCATATGCAAGCGGTGTAGAGAACAGAGTGGCTGGAGCATACAAGATATCCAGAGATGGACAACAGAGGAAGCCAAGAGGTAACCATGAACAATTTTGACAAATGGGTCAAAGGCATAATAGAATCAGTACAACTTCTCTACGGAGATACTAATGCATCGAGAGCATTCATAAAAGACTTTAAGAAACGCTCCACAGCATTCGAAAAACTACATCAAAAGAAAGTTACTGCTTTCGCCAAACAATACACTGATGTACAAGAATCATGAAACACTATCCCTTACTAACACTGCACGAGGTTGCAGAAGCTTTAAACATGGCACCAAGAACTATATATGTTTGGACTCAAAGTGGAAAAATACCTGCTTTCAAACTTGGTACCAAATGGATGTACGACCTCAAAGAGATTGACGAATGGGTAGAAAGGAATCGAATCAATGACTAGACTAATCTATGTAATCATCCTAGAAATCCTAGTACTATACTTCGCAGGGGCATGGCTCCTCAACTGGCCCCTACCAGACTTCACTATATGCTAGACTCCAGCTTCAAAGCATACACAGGGGGCGGGCACGGTGCTCCGATGACTCCGCACCTAACTCACTTCGTTCGTAGACTCGCTACGCTCGTAGGTGCCCTACCTAAAGCAGCAAGCACACTACACAGCTACATGCTAAGACCCCGTTGCCTACCCAAAGCCTTAAACAGGCTCCATGCCAACAGTCTACAAACATACTCGCATCCTACAGGTATCCTGCGGCGTTCGGTGTTGGCTTGGGGTAGCAAGCTCCTTCGTCGCTATTACAAATTTCACGTTGCGATTTCCGCACGGATTAAACCCCAATGGGGATTAGGAGAGCCAACAATGGCACCCAAAGCACAACCTAAACAGGTTCACGTACTATCAGTTTCTGAGGATGGTGCAATCACCATACCGGCAGGGACAGAGTTCACAATTCACCCAGCAAGAGGACTCTCGCAAGGTGGAATCATCGTGGATAAAGGACTATCATATCCAGACCCTGAAACTGGAGAACAGTTCAAACTTGGAAGCAAATTCTGGAGAGCTTCTGGAACTATACAACTTGGGGAACTTCTACAAGAAGTAGCAATACATATCCCAATGTTCACCAGCGAAGGAAAAGCCATAAGGCGACCTAACGCAGGACAGATGATCAGATTGCCAGAAGGCACAAAGTACTGGAAGTCTTCAGGAAGCAGATGGGAACTTTACGCAGGGAAAGAACACCCTATGGAAAAGTACAACATTGACCCTGCATCGTACAGCCCTAGGTACAACCCACCAACAGTACAAGCACAAGCACCAATGGCTGAAGCTGACATACAGTGGAGCTAAGCAACCCTATAAAGGGCAGGGGGGAAACCCCTTGCCCTACAGGGGCAAACACCCATGACAACAGCAGAAGACTTACCCAACCCTGAAAACTGCCTATGGTGTCAGGAAGCAAGGAACTGTACAACATCAGCCTTCCACAGCCAGATGTTACTCGATCCACTAATTCCAGCAGAACAAACACTACAACAATACCTTTCAAAGCTATGCGATTGTGGACACCAACTAGTACCACACTTCGCAGAAGGAAGTGACATACCAGAATTCATTCCACACACCAAGTTATGCAAAGAACATACCATTCGATGGATGGAGAAAGTAATACAACTACAAAAAGAATATGCATCAAAGCACAACTAATCCTCTCGCCATCACTCTTGGCTTGGGGTAGAAACCACATTCGTGGTAGTAGAAAAATCATGCTAAATAAAATAAATAATACATGCCAATATTGCAAAGGCACAATAATAAAAAACTATGATAGAATATATTGCATACAGTGTTCAAGGGAGCCAAACAAATCCGCACCCACAATTGTTACAAAACAAGAACTCCAAATGCATAAGAGAGGTGAAGACTCAATAAATAATCGAATCAAATCCGCTGCCATAGAACGGGGAAATTATTAGTGTCAAAATATTTAGAGCTATTCGCAAGAGCAATAGGAATGCCAAAACCTATAGAAAGGTCACCTTATGAACTGGACACAGACGAAGAAAAAATGGCAAGAATCCGGAGACGAGAGATGGATTCAACATCCAAAGGGTCACCGGAAGAAAAAGAAGCTCCAACGACAGAATCGAAAACGGAGTAGATAATGCCAAACAGGTGTACATTCTGTACGATAATCAAACCAACCAATCACCTAATCCTAGGTACTACATGGTATGAATTCTGTGACCGCTGCGGCAACAAAGAAACGTTCCAGCGTCAAACAGATGATGGAATAGAAATCAAATCCATCAGAGAACTATTCGATGATGCAGCAGACGAAAGGCGAGGCAGACGAAAGGCGACAACATGAACAAGTCTAACTTCGCATCCTATTGGAATTCAGGAACCCTACTAACATTCGATAACGGATACACAGTTTCCATTCAATGGGGGCCGGGAAGCTATTCCAACAACCACGATGTTCCAAACTATGATGGTAACAATCCAGATCAGTTCATCAATTGGTTTCACTCTCCATGGCAAGCAAACAATAAAGAATTCAATGACCATGTAAAAGAATGCCTAATGGTAAACAGGAATGTTGATAAACGCCACACACTATGCTTCACTCCAGAACCAATCGCCAAAGGTTGGCATTCCACTACAGCAGAAGTAGCAGTATGGACAGAATCCAACGGGGAAAGAAACTGGAAAGATGTAGATACACTTCTAGATGCTCAATGGGATAAAGAACCAACAACAGATGTTAAAGGATGGCTATCCACAGATGAGGTAGCCGCACTTCTATACAAAGTTTCAACCATAAAAGTGAAAGGTAATAGAATATGGGACAGAATCAAGATGTGGTAAAACCATCATGCTTCAACTGTACAGACGAAGGCATATACTACAACGCACATTTCCAAGCTTACGAACCATGCAATCTATGCGATGTCTACAGCAAGATGGAGGCATCCAACAAAAAGGAGGAACCATTCAATCAACTGCTCGACATGACAGATCAAATAACCGACAACGGTAAAGTAGTCTGGACGAGAGGGAATGATAAACTTGAAAGGTAAGAAAATAAAATACTTCGTAAAGAGTGTATATGGAATAGACAGGTTTTATCTTAGCGATCCACGAGAGGCAAGAAACCTCCAAAAGCTAACAAAAAATGAAACCATGTCTCCAGAACATATGGAAGCACTCAAAGAACTAGCAGGAATTGAATTCGAAGAAACACTTCCAGAAAGAGAGATGCCAATGTGACAGTCTGCGTCGTCTACTGTTGGCGGGGGGTAGAAAGCTCGTTCCTCGCTATTTCAAAAAACATATCCGAAAAAGGATATCCACTAGTATTCTCGAAGGAGATACATAATGCCAGCAGGTATTACAACCGATAGATATGGAGTCAGCTTCGCTAATGCTGGAGAACCAGCATGGCATGGACTTGGCAACATAATCACTCAAGGTGCGAGTACTCAAGAAGTACTACAAGCCGCAAGGCTATCCAACTGGGATGTTAGAACCGTCAAGTATGACGCACTAGCATACGAAGCAGATGATAAGTATCAGGAGAACCCAATTCAGATAATACTGAATGATTCAAACCAGAGGCTAATCATCAGGACTAACCCAGACAATGGACAAATAGAATGCTTAGGCAGAGTTACCGGTAGGTACGAAACCTTCAGCAACGAACAACTAGCAGCACTAGCCAATTCCATAATGGAATTTGATCCAGACACATACTGGGACACAGCAGGTGCAATACATAACAATACAGTAGTATTCATGTCGCTCAAACTAGGAGATGAGATAATCATTGACCCTAGCGGAGCAAACGATAGAATCCTAGCACATGTATTACTTACAACTGGTCATACAGGAAATATGTCAGTATGGGCAAAGAATGTAGGAACCAGAGTAGTATGTGCAAATACATACGCTATTGCGATGGGTGAGAAATCAGTTGCCTACAAGTTCCGCCATCTCAAGGGACAAGTAGACCAAGAGCATGACATTGCAACAGCACTAGGTCTCACAAGAAACTACTTCAAGACTTTAGAAGAAGTAGCCAACACATTGTATGAAACACCAATGGATACAAATGCATTCGTGAAATTCATAGATACATTATATCCAGAACCCGAAGAACGGGACTTAGGTATAACTCAATCAGGTGAAATCCGAAAGGATAGAACTGTAACTCAATGGAATAACCAGAGAGACACATTAGTGGATATCTGGAAGGGTGATGGACAACGGGGAGTCAATACCATTGATAACATTCAAGGTACAGCGTGGGCAGGATACAATGCCTTTACAGAATACCTTGATTGGTACGGTGCCAAGCAAAGCAAGAAACAGCTTGTCAAAGCAGCTAGCATGGCAGACGCAACAATGCTAAATAGCAATGGTGTATCGGTTCCAGCCAAACAATACGGATTAGACGTACTTTCTGAACTCGTTTCCGCGGGATAGAAAGCTCCTTCGTCGCTATTTTAGCGATCAGCTAGGAATTAGCTATGAGTTCTATAGTAGGAGATAAAGTGTTTGATACAGCAAGTATAGTCGTAATCATAGTCATCTTAGCAACAATAGTTGCAGTAGCAGGTGACACATAAAATTAGCTATCTTATCAATTAAAGATATCCAGAGAGATTCTATTGATAAACAAAACCATAAGCATATAGGAGAAACCAAAATGCTTAGTGTGAGCAACGGAGTAGCTAGAAGCATACTCAAAGCCACAAATGGACAATTCTTCTCAGTCCAATTCAAGAAGAGAAGCACCGGAGAAATCCGAACCATCGTCGGACGAACCGGAGTACGCAAAGGCGTGAACGGTCATGGAATGCGGTACAATCCAGCAGACCATGATGCAATCACCGTATGGGACAACGGGAATGTTCCCAATGCCAACGGAGAGAAATCTCAAGGGCATAAAACAATCCCACTGAATGACATTAGGGAAGTTCGTGCAGGTGGAGCGAAATTCCGAGTAGCTAGTCATTCTTAAATTCCAGAAAGGGAACGCAAAGTTAGATGGAAACATCTACAACTTTAGCTTACCCGCTGGAATCTCATGCCCGTTCGCAGTGGAATGCAAAACCACTGCGGACAGGGCGTGGGGAACCATAACAGACGGAGAGCATCAAATATACAGATGTTATGCTGCAAGCGATGAAGCCAAATCCCCACAGGTTAGAGCAGCAAGACACTGGAACTTTGAACTCCTCAGGAGAGAAACAGAGTACGAAATGGTAAAGCGAATAAACGCATCCTTACCAAAGAAAGCTAAGATAATACGAATACATGTATCAGGAGATTTCTTCAACCAGAAATACTTCAATGCATGGGTAAGTGTAGCAAAGCTAAATCCAAACATACTATTTTATGCTTACACAAAAAGCCTAAAGTATTGGATAGAGTACCATAGTTCTTTACCAACAAATCTAAAACTAACAGCATCATGGGATAAATCTAATAGCAAACTAATACAATACTATAAACTAAAGTTTGCAAAAGTAGTATTCAATGAAGAAGAAGCAAGAATACTAAACCTCGAAATAGATCATGATGATACACATGCATACATAGGAGACAAATCATTCGCACTACTAATCCATGGTACACAACCTAAAGGTACTATGGCAGCAAAAGCTAAGAACAAACTAGTCACTTCAGGAGTGAAACATAGTTATGGACGAAGAACGCAAAGGACTGAGCGGATACGGTGATATGGTAAATATGCGACACAACCATATCAAAGACAGCGTAGACAGAAAGAAAGACTTCGTAACCCTAGATATCAATCTGGATAAAAGCTTACACTGGCAAGTAACCAGTAATGAACGATGGTCTCAACTAACAATATTCCTAGAGAATGAAGCTCAAATCCAAGAGATACTTGCAATAGCATTTGCTTCAGCAAGAGGGTGCAAGGAGGGATGAACTCCTTGAACTACGACCACGAATTAGAATGCAAAGGTAACAAAGACTGTACTTGCAACGAGATACTAGATGCCAAATGGCTGGCAGAAAAAGAAGCACAATGGAACTCCTAGAACAATTCAAACAACGAACACCTCTATACGAAAACATGCCTGATAAATATATTGATGGCATAGACGAAATCAACAGACTCAATATCAAAGCTATAGGGAAAAAATACAATAGATCACTTAATATGGATGCCTTACTAGATGCTATATGCAGAGACTTAGGACAAGACTCTACACAAGTATGGCATTACAAGTTCCCCATAACCATGTCTCTAGTCCACAACGATACAGAGATACGAGTAATATTCTCATGGGGCAGAGGTGATGCTCAACTAGATATGAGCTTTGATGACTACGCCAATCTCCCAAGCGTAAATCCCCAATAACCTACAATTCCCATCTAACAAACTACACGCCTGACAGCGTAACTCCCTAACTTCGACACAAACAATTTTATTCTGTTAGGGTGGGCGGGAACCCCCCTTGCTTCCAATTCCATTCCAATTTTTAGATTGTGTTTGTAAACTACAGGTTACATTGTATTTGTAAATTGTAGCTTAGACTGTATTGTATATCACTGTTACGATATTTTTTATTTACCCCCTATCTGAAAGTTCATAATTCGTCACTGGATTCCATTCCATTACGGATTCCATTCACAATACAGGCTCAGATTATATTATCAGCTACAGTCAGTAGCAACATAAGAGAGCCTAGAGATATAAATTTGATTATAGTCATCATATTTTTTCTGGCAGGTCTGCTAGTGATAGGTGAAAGTGAATATATCAATACACTTATACTCTTTAGGAATCATTGGGAAGTATTCGGAACTATTAGGAATACCATAGTAATTTAGGGTCAATAGTTCTGTATATTTCCTTTATAATCCAGTGTATATATTTTATATTTATATTTAGCAAGAGTAATCTGTTAGAGTTGGTTCTAGCCATTTAGTTTGTGAAGGTATCATTGGTTTGATGCCGAAACTTTTGAACCTTTTGTATATCTTTCCTGTCCATAAGTAGGGGCATTGTATTTCGTAAAGGTCAGGAGTTTCAGTTACCATCCCGCCCATTTTTTCTATGTACCTAATCATATCTTCCATAGCTATATCTAGGTTCATATCCTTGAACTCTGTAAAGCTACCGTTGATGAATTTATTTATTGTTAGCTTATCGTATAAGGTCATGTTATTTCCTCATGGTCGCCCCAATCTGAGAACAGGTAGGGCAGTGGATAGTGGGTGCTGGTCTTGTGGGAGTAGACAGCGAAGCCAGTGTTGAACTGCGCTCCACAGTGACCACAGGTGAGTGCTGTGGGGTGCTTGTAGTCCTTTGGTAGGACAGGCGTTTCAATGTCGTGTGTTGGTGTTTCGTGTATTGTCAAACCGTTGCGGTAAATCATTATAATCCTCAGTTAGATTGTTGAGGGTAATCCCCTCACTAATAAGTATATCACATATCAGGTGAAATTGGCGGGGTGACATTAGATTGAGATAAAGATGAATTTCGTAGTGAGTAATCAGAGTGATGTATACAATTAGCACTTTGTATCAGGTATTATCCGCGGATTCAACTTTCGTTTCTAAGCCTAACGAGGGACATTTGCATGTGTCAGCTTCGAGTAATTCTTTACCATATTCTATTGTCACCCCACCGCCCATTGGGTCGGGACTTCTAGCTAGTCCAAGCCCCTACAAATAAGGGAACGGTATCGGCTCACTGAGTATGTGTGCTTCCTGTAGTTCGCTTCATACTCGCACAACTATCCTGATACCTTTTTAGCAGAGTTGCCCTGCTACCCACTCCTTCTATTGAGTGCCTTTTACCATTCGTGTGCATAATTCGCTTCGACAGTAACAGCGACACCCATCGTGAGTATGAGAACGTGGTTCAGACCATCAGACGCTAATCTGTGTCTGCTCCTGACACACTCTACGGCTTCGCAGAACACCGCTCATCTCACTAAGTAAGGTTCTTCACTCTGCGTTTGAAACAGTTTGCGGGGAGCGACCCCTACCCAAACCTTACCTGCATATAATGGTAACACAGAAACACCCGAAGATGTTACAACCATGTTACATATTACCAACCATGTTCTAAGCGAGAGTTATAAGTTATTATACTATGCCCAGATTCTTTACTAGCTTCTTCTAATCCTTTGTACTCTTGGTTGAACATATCCTCAACATACTTTAGGATACTTCGTTCCTTAGTATAATCTTCATCGTCAGTTTCTATATACAATCTAAGCTGTACTTTACTCATTACACAAAACTTTCATAGTGGTCTAGTAACGCAAAGAAACCTAGTAGGGTAGTCGCTTCAAACCCACACACACTACAGGTACGCTTGCCCTGTTCACGAATGGGTGGGTCTGTTGCATACACACATTTAGTCATAAGGCAACCACCCTGCCAGTTGGCAACCATCTTCTCGATAGAACCAGTTTACATCAAGGTCTGGATACTTTTCAAATATCGCATCGTAGATACCTGCTGGTGGCGACCACGCTGTTTCAAAGTCTAACTCTATGAAACTATCAGTCTGCCCTACTAACTCGTAGCCAGTCAGGTTCCCCTCTGGGCTAGGTACTAAGTTCCACTTCGTACCCCAATTATCATTACGCCAGTTCCACCAATCAGGCATTACATCATGGAGTTCTTTCTGTACCCCATTATTATGTGTACCATCTTTCTGTGGCTTGTTGTAGTCAGGCTCAGGCATGACCTTGTTGAAGTCCAACACCGGAGTGCCTTTGAAGTCTGTGAAGCACTCCTCAACAAACTTTGCCATATCTTCTTTCGTACCCTCTATAGTTACTTCATTACTGCACCAATTAGGCATTGTAAATGTAATCCTTTTTTATGTCTGCGCCCTCTGGGAACACATCTTGTTCACTCTCTAAGTCAGCGAGTGCCTCTAATAGAGTATCAGCATCTTCTTCTTTTGTAAACTCTACTCGCATCGTAACTAAAGTTTTCATGCGTCCATCACCACCAATACTGCTACAAAAGCTACTAAACTAAGTCCCATAGCTATACTAAATATATAATCAACTTTTGTCATAATGCCTCTGCTTTCGGTTCGTGTCCTACCCATTCTACGGTACGACTACAATGTCCGCAACACCACTCCATATCTCCACTACCTGCATACTCACCGTCATTAGGGTCATAAGTAAAAGTATTAGTATCTTTATCATACTCACCAGTGTAGTACGAATACTCCACCATTTGTATGTACATATCCTTACCATGAGATTTACAATTATTGTTATCTTTTATGTAAGGTGCTATTTCTGGGATTAGCATTAGTGATGAAACTCCTGTTCTTTATTATCTCCAACATCTACTGGATAATCTCTAACTGATGGACTAACGTAATCTATATAGTATTCATAAGGATATACTTTATCCTCATACTCAAACTCTACAGGGTATCCATCATAATGTTTGTAGTAATCCTGACAGTAATCATTCAAAGCCTCAACGAATCCCTTTGTGGGCTGTTCTTTGTATCTACTTATCTTAGTTGGGGAGTTCTCCCATGTCAGGTCTATGCTAAATACCTCATACTTTTCCCCACGCCACTCGATAGTCTCGATACCATCGTCACGCTCACTAGGTATCTGTTCGGCGGGGTCATCCTTGAATGGAGAGATATGCAACAAGGCGTTGTCACTCAAACGCTTTGCAGGTATCTTAGTCATATAGTAGCTGTCTCTTATCCATGCTTTCATTGTGAGTCCTCATCTGTTATATCCCACATATCTGTATCCATAGTGTGAGAGTATTCTAACATATCTCTGTAATCCCCCGCCTCTAACATAGCATTAGCTTTATCTTTTATATCCTCGTCTGAGGCATCATCGTCAACTTCTAAAGTTATGTAACTAATGTGTACCTCTGGGATATTTACTGTTACTTTTCTCATTTCAAACACGTTACACTTTCTAGCCGACATACATGCAAGTCGCAAGCATATCCTCTTTGGTGGTTATCTATAAATAAGCCTACATGAGTTGCATCTAAAATGCAATCAACATCATCTGCGAAGTTACATTTTCTCATTCTTTCACTACCTCATAAGCCTCTGCTAATCCCCAGACTTGGAACGCCCACTCATTTATATCCATCGCCCCGAATTTCGTATCGCAGAATACCCACGGTGATGGAATATCCTCTGCGAACCGATTACCCTCTGCTTCCCATGCTTCGCCAAGTTCTATAGCGAGACTCGCCATTTGGTTTAGCTTATCTACTACTGTCATTGTCTTACTAAGTTCTCCTGTGCGTACTTGTAGTAACATGCTTCACATTGCTCTGTTGATTGTACCACTATCGGATGCCCCATGCAACTCTCACAGTGGACTCCCTTTATGTAACGAGCAGAGACACAGTTGAAGCATCGACATGTATCATTATGTGCTGTACTCATTCTAGGGTCTGTCTCCATCTAAGTGGCGTTCACATATCGGCATCGTTGCTGACAGGCGTTCACCTAGTAGTGTGATGGTACGAGTTATCCATGTGTCTGCGTTATTGAAACAGCTAGTTATTGAACACATTACCTAGCTACCTGCTTTCGCCATTCTAGCTTTTCTTTTACTATGTCCCAATCTTTTTCATCGACCCAATCATCAACTATAACATCAATCCTATCTGGATTTTCTATACTCTCTATCCCATCATCATACATATTGTCACGGGCTTCATCTAAGTCACGAGCCTTTACCTTGAAGTATGTAGCTATTGTGGCATACTCTACTAGATAGAATGTCTTAGCAGGTGACTCCTTAGTCTCCCTGATGTACTCTCCATCTTCGTTCCTAGTTATCTGTGTGTACGTTGCCATCTAAAATAAATTCCTCTATTGCTTCGCCCTGTGTTATCAAGGCTTGTAGTTCTTGTACCTTTTCTAGTCTACCATCATTTTCGTATACGTCAAGACTGTGTATGAATTTCATGGTACTCTTATGGAATGATTCTAAGTCCTGTATGTAATTATCAATATATTTCTCAGCTTCTTCTTCGGCTATCATTTCAGCCTCACCGCAAGGTATCTTAGGGTCGTGGTTCACATGATAAGTGTCCCACCCCACAGCCATACGATAAATCTTTTTACTTATATTCATCTTGCCACCTTGAATGTCCATACATAGTAAGGGTATCCATTAGTTTAGTATAAGAATCAAACGACCTATCTGAATTAGAGTCAAACTCTATATGAACTAATAGAGTCCTAGCTTCATCTAGTTGTCTACTAAGGGTTATTTTATCTTCTGATTGCCCCGCCATAATTATCCCTGACTAACTATATAGATAAGAGTTACCCAAACGCCACTTACAATTCCTGCGTTGGTTATCATCATAAACTTTTCAAAATCCATTTCTATACTCCTACTTCATCGAATAAGGTTGTGTTTATCAATAGCTGTCCACCAAATGTTGCATCATTGACAGACTCTACAATTAGTTTAGCATTAGACATAGCTTCACGCAACCCCTCACATTTTGTCGAGTCACACTTTTCGTTCTCTGGCTCGTAGTCTTTATACCCCATAGGCACATTGTTGGCAGGGCAATTACGCCCATGTCTGTACGACATTGTAAGCACATGATTATCAGAATCGTCCGGTGCAGACTGTATATGAAGTTCCCTATACTCTGGCATCCACGATACATACCACGGCGTTGTTGTGTGTTCCATTCTAAGCCTCTACCTGTATGTCTAGTATCTGTTCTTCGCCCCAACCCAAATCTTCTTCAAGGTATGGCTCAACCCATCCTTCAATCATGTTGGCGATTTCCTGTGCGTCAGCCTCTCCGGTTGGTACATTTATAATGATTCTACTCACGACGTAATAAACCTCTTTATCTTCTTGTTTCTCGACAACAAAGCAAGCACTAAACCGAAACTAACAACACCAACCATTACAATCGGGAAAGTCACTTCTGTGTACCTGCCTATAAGAAATAATATAGCATCTTCAACAAAATGTAAAGCTGAGATTAGCGTGGTTATACTGAGTATTTTCTTTATCTGATTACTCATTTTACCTGTAAGCCTCTCGCCCACATTTTTCACACTTATCTTTCATATTTATACCGTGGTCACACACATTCAAAGAATACATCATATCTCCTTGTTTGTAAAATGGCAGGGGATGTAGGAATCGAACCCACTCCATAAGGTTTGGAATCTTATTGGCTACCATAGCCCACCCCCTATTGGTGGAGGCGGAGGGAGTCGAACCCTCGTCCTACAGTTACCGCAAGCGGTCTTAGCCGTAGTCTAAACCAATCGCCCCCTATTCAGTGATTACTGCTATTATAGCATTAGGGAATACCAGTTTGTAAACTCCCCCATCATCTGCGGGTGCTAAAATTTCTTCTAATGGCATAGCAGAAGCATCTCTTGGAATAAGAACTGTATCTCCTGAGTTCAAATCCTGCGGGGCTTGCGAACCAGTTGAGATTACTTCACAAACCAAAGGTGCGGGTTTGACAATAGTATCAGGCATCACGATACCTGCTTGTGTCTTTACTTCCTCATCTGGCATGATTTTTATCAGCAGTAAGTTACCATAAGGTTTTATCTTCATCTATTTTCTCCTATACTTAGCTAAAAGTTTCTAAATGTGTAAACGAACAAGCCCTTCGCTTGCTCTTTAGTAATGTTATAATACTCTAATATACCCTTCTTTGTAAAGGACTTTCTCAAGGATGAGTCTAGTATGTTCTTTTTAGGGGCTTCACTTCGACACACAGAGCATACAAGGCGTTCAGTGATGTTTATGTACCTGCACCTATGTAGGTCGGGCTTCTTCCGCTTCGGCATTAGTTACGCTTCCCCATATCTAATAGATAAGTTTGCTCTAAGTGTGTCATCCACTCTGGCGTACCCAACACACTAACAAACCTATCAAGGTTGTTAAAAAGATATGAGTCTCTCTCTACCCTAATATGAGTTAACATTGCTTCTATTTCAGCCTTTACTTTGTTTGCTTCATTTTCATCAACCATACTAGACCTCGTTAAAAACTACTACATCGTGTATACTATCATCGAAAGATGTTTTGCGTGTGATCGCAGCATCAAGGGGAAATATAACAGGGATAATATCAAACTTTCTGTTGATATGCCTGAGTAGGCGTGATACCTTAGTAAAAGATTTGGTGGTGGTTCTGTTATCCTTATTGGTTACGAGAACCCATTTGTCTCCATCTTTACCTACTCCAAGAGTTGCACCGTCAGTAAGTAGGGCGGTGTAGTTAATTTTCGTGTTCGGCTTCTGCTTTGAATCCATCTAATACTGTTCCTAACTTACCGTCCTTATCAGACGTTTTTAATAACTGTTCCAAAGAATTATTTATAGCATCTTCTTTTACGAAATCACCATATAACAAAGAATATATCTTCAACCGCAAGCCTAGCGCAATAGACCTATCTAGCTTAACTACTTGGGATATAACTAATTCCCTTAGTATATAGAGATCAACATCAACCACTTCAATATCTTGGGGTTGAGGCTTCTCTAGGTTTTCAGACATTTTTAATATTGCCTGTCCTATCTTAGCAAGGAAATCTATGGAACTTCCTATACCCGCACTTGGGTAAATCGGACGCAACGCTACCGCTCCATCGAACTCATTTTTATTTACAAGTAATGACAACCCATCGTCAATACTTAATAGTTCGACCGGAGAAAGGGTAATAATTTTTGTTTGTAGTTCATCTATCTGATGCCCAGAGAAAGATTCTTCCTCATGGTGGTCATCATGATCTCCCATGTCATGTCTATTTTCCAAAAAGCTCCTCAATTTCTAATTTTAACTTGTTAGCTTTAGTCACCCGCCGTTCCCTCTCCTTTTTTGCTTCTTCCTCTGCGTCAAACACTCTATGTGCCGAGTTCATCTCTTTTAGATCGCGTTTTTTACTCAGTTTACGATCTCTATTTTCCCACTTGAAAGTCACTTCTACTCCTTATATCCATGTATTCATTATACTCTTTAGCCTATCTAGATTTTTAAGTATACTCCATGCAAATTGACAACAACACATAAAACGCAAAGAATACTTTTAATCCATCTAATACCATTAGGCATCTCCTTATTCAGTTTTACTTTTCTTACCTACCTATATTACCAAAGAGGACTAAGCATGTCAACTTAGCCCCCTTAGAGATATTGGATCACCAACCTTGCTACTCAATAGTAAAGTAGGGTGCTTTACCAGCCAATGCTCGTAACGCAGCCCATCGCCTTGTAGAACGTCGAGTATCAATAGCCTCCTGTTCTTCTAATGTTATTTTACCATCTTTGACTGCGTTCATAATCCCCATGAGATCATCAACTAAGTCCATGGCTATAGCTACGATTACCCCTACTATTAAAGGTAAGATAACCGTAATTCTAGCAATAATTCCTTGCACTATAAATCCTCCTTAAAAGGGTTTGTTATTTCCCGCACCCACAGTTACCACCACACTTACACTCACCGTTCATAATGACCTCCTTCTTCAAGTATATCATCACAATCGTCGCACCCACAATCACACTCGCACTCGTCTAGGTTTTCATGGCATAATAAAGAATCATCTGTAATACATTCACAAGCTGTGAACCAACTACTCATTCTCCAATACTTTCATACCTAGAGCGATTATGCCTCCAATTGTTCCCGTTGCAATTTCTGGGAGTCCGTTATTTGCTCCCACATATGCTAAGACACCTAACACAATTATAGCTAGGAATATCTGGGGTCTAAGTTTTCCAATCATATCATCTCTCCTTGTCGTATTCTATACTCTATTATACTTCCTTTTGCCTAGATTGGGACTTCTGAAATTGGGGGATATAGCTTGTGGTGGGCTAGCTTATCTAAAATGAGTTGTTTATCTACGGCTCCAATGATTTGCCCTAAAACCTCCCCTTTATTGAATATCAGTAGTGTCGGTATACTACGTATATTGTAAGCTTTAGGTAGTTCAGGGTTAGCCTCTGTGTCCACTTTCACAATGTTCACACTTCCCTCCAACTCCGAATCTAATTGTTCCAGTATAGGAGCTATCATTTTACAAGGAGCACACCAGTCTGCCCAGAAATCTACCAGTACCGGCACAGGTGCATTAAGTACGTCATGCACAAACGTTGAATCAGTGGTATCATACATTATTTGTACTCTCCATACGTTCTATTGTCGCCATAGCCACTAAGGTTCAACTGCTTTAGAACTTCATTGAATCCACTGTGGTCAGACATGATAGTTCTCATTTCATTATCTATAAGAGCATCAGTTGTTTCCAATTCATGCAACCTATCCTCTATTTCTTCAATAGAAGACCACAAAT
>VTLG01016146.1_pt1 | contig 90394 bp, 127 predicted proteins | sample 4694571 | NCBI WGS metagenome assembly VTLG01 (sample SAMN12604809, study PRJNA352737) | marine metagenome | biome: ENVO:00000447; feature: ENVO:00000209|ENVO:00000569|ENVO:01000036; material: ENVO:00002151; isolation source: viral sequences binned using virsorter ...
AAAATAAATTTAAAAAAATTTCTTGCATTTAGTTGCATTGTGTGATAAAATCGGCGCCCCTAAATGAGAATCATTCTCATTTAGAATTTGAGCCAAAAAAAAACCCGACACAGTTTAAAATTATAAATAATTTTAAACCATGTCGGGAAAGGGTTATCTCAAGTTTCCATGTTGGTCGCCAACACGAATCCCTAAAGATTTGACAGCTTTTCTATTAAAGGAGTTGTCATCATAGAAAAGAATTCTCTCAGCCGAACAATTTTTTAAATTGATCATGCGTTTGAGCAATCCTCGTTTAAGTTGCCAATCTTTTCGAGTATCCCCTTTTTTTCTCGAAAGGATAGTTTTTACAAGCAACCCTTTTTTATCAAGAAAATCTAAATCATCTTTTGATAATTCCCTAGCAGTGCATATCCAAACAATTTGATCTTTTGTAGCGACCAACATTCGCATAAATTCACCGAGTGGTAAAAGTTTATCTTTAAAGATTTTTGACCTAGTCGAATTGTGTCGCCATAAGTCAAGATTTAAAGTTCCATCTTTATTAGTAATTTGTCTATGTGATGAATCAATAACAGTTCCATCTAAGTCAAACACCCAAATATTTTTCTTTTTCATAAGTTCCCTCGAAAAAAATAAGTTAATAAAAAGTCGCTAGATTTACATGGGCGACAAGTCCATGTTTCAAGGGTATGAAACCTAGAGTTTAAATTCGAGTTGTATTCTCTCGCTCTCAATTTCTTGTCTAGTTTTCTTTTCCCTTTTTCGCATTTTTTCAGCAGACGAAACCCTATCTCGAATTGTAGTCCAAGATACATATTTTGGCTTACCGAGAAAATCATCAAAGAATGATTTTTTCTGTTTGCTGATAAAATGTTTTAACAATGCCATTTCGATTTTAGCGTCATTTAAAGCAGTATGCTCTTCAATGTAGAAATGGTCACGATTCACATATCGAGCCATAATCTCAGCAGAGTAGCCGAGATTTTTTCCCGATTTGCTTTTGTATTGCTCCTTTTCATGTTTTGGCAATTCGTCAATAAATTTAAAATAATCTTTATTAACGATTTTATTTGCAAAACAATCAAGCAAACAAAATGGCGTATGCTTAGTATTCGATAAGAAGTCAGTATGATTCAAGGCACGATATCCAATATCTAATGCTTTAGAATCATATGACCAGTTATACGAGCCAATTGCGTCTGATACAGAAATTTGCATTTGCAAGATTTCATATATTTCAGCAAGTGGTTTAACAAGCGATGGATTATCCATCGCTCTTTTCATAACCGAATCGGCTCGAGAGTCGATTTTCCAATCTCGCCTTTCGCCAGTATTCTTATCTGTAAAAGTGTGTTTCCACATTGTAGGGTGTAGAAATTCTTTTACATACCATTCATAACATTCCATTGGAGCAGTCTTATCAAGTGCATTGGAGCGAGTCCAAGCAATATGGTAAGGTTTTCTGTTATGCTCCGATTTCATGTGAGCCTCGATGTCAATAACAATAACATCAAATTTTTGTGATAGTTTAATCATAGTCCAACACCTCTCTTATTAATAGCGAAGTAAGTAGTCCCACAATAATTCCTGATAGAAATATAATTCCAACAGGAGCAATTGCAACATATCCTTCCATAACAATATTATGTCCGAATTGAAAGCCGAGTGCTGTAAAAGCACACACCCCCAAAGTTGCAGTTATAATTAAAAGTTTATTTATCATAATATATACCCTTAAAAATTGGGTGGCATTTTGTAATAGGTAGCCACCCATTAAACCTTTAGAGAATTATATCAGATGTGGAGCATATTGTTCCAACCACCGATAATCTCGATATTTACAAGCATTATATAATGCTTTTATATATCGCTTTCGATTCTCATTCGTGTCTCTTAGATCATTTTGATAATCTCCCCAAGCATGATTTTCTGCTGTGCAGTCAGTCAGCCAAGAGCGATAATCAGATAATCTAACATGAGTTGGTAATTTTGAGAGTGGCATTATGCCACCCCCAATTTTATCAACATCAGAATATTCAGCGTAATCCCGCAATAGTTTCCTATTGAGTAAAGCCGATAATTCTGAATATTCTCATCATGTCGATTGCGATATTGATAACAACATAACCCAATCAATAATGATGAGTGCATTAGCCAAGCAATACCAAAAATTAAATTTGGTAAGATTGACAATTGAACAAACAAAAGTCCAACATAACCGACACGATTAATTATGCGTTTTCTTTGTGCTTGTCTTAAAGCTAAATCTTGTTCGATTTGCTTTATCATCTTTTTCTTTTGCGAAGTGCGTTGATTGTAATCAGTCAATGCGTTTCGCTGTTTCATAGTCTGTTTCATAACAGTCCCCTTGAAAAAGTGGGGAACATTTAAAAAGGTATGTTCCCCTTTGAACCTTACCCACCCATTAAGGATAGGATTTTTTGCAACGCTGGAATAGTTGCTTTCGTTTCCAACCAGTTGCGATTGAAAGCGTTAGCGTCTTTTTCCATGATTGCGTCAACGAGTGGTTTTTTTCTCGTTGGGATTTTCTTTTCTTCAGTCATAATATACACCTTGAAAAAAAATTATAAACATTTTTGTTTGAGTAGTTGAGCAGTTAAATGTTATAAAAATTTGCTCTCTCTTTTCCACCTTCTTTCAGGGCTTTTTGCTAGTGCTTTTTCTCAGTTCTCTCCGAACCTTGTAAGTTGTTATCAACCTATAAATATATTATCTGAAATCTAGCCATGTTTGTCAAGCAATATGGCTAAGTTTTTTTAATTAATTTACCTGTATAAAATTTATACAGGGGGGTTAGTTGACTAATTTTTGACCAGTTCGCTGGACACCCCAACACGCGCAACTTTAAAAATTTTGAGATTTTGTAAAAGACGCGTTCATTAGTATCATAATGATACCTACAGAAAATACTTCTTGACACTACGATATATTTTTGGTATAATACAAGTATGAAAAATGAAATAGCAACTAAAATGAGTCCTGAAGGATTAGAGATCGCGAACAGTTATCTTGAACACGGAAGTATCCCAGCAGTATGCGCTGATCTTGGAGTACAAGAAAATGAAGTTAGCGAGATGTTAAACAAGCGAGAAATCAAACAATACATAGACACAGTCTTTCTAGATACTGGATATAGAAATAGATTTAAAATATCCGAAACTTTAGATATGCTAATCGAGAAGAAACTCGAAGAATCAGAAGAAACAGAAATATATACAAACAAGGACATGGCAGACTTACTTCAAATGGCACATAAAATGCGTATTGAAGAAATGAAAGCCCAAACTGAGCTGAAAAAAGCAGAGGCCCAATCTGTTAAAAATCAGGTCAATATACAACATAATTCTGAACTACCTTTTGGTCAAGGAAATTATGGTGAGTTAATTAAGAAATTACTCAAATAACAAAAAATCGTTCATTCACTCTAAATGTAGCAGTGAACGGAAGTAGGCATGGAGCCGAAGGAACGCATCTTCGTTTAACAAGGAGATGTTTTTAAGTTTTTTACATCTCCCTAAAATTATAGGAGATGTATTATGTACATATATAGAGGTACTGCATACGACCCCAATAAACAAAAACAGCAAAAGCCTGTTGAAAAGGCCGAGCTAGTTTATAGAGGTCAAAAAATAAAAGAAAAATAAATGGAAATATTTCAACTTATAACTGACGTCGGAGCTCCTATCGCAGGAGCACTAGTTATGGGTGTATTTATTTTTATTATCATACGCCAAATTATGAATAATTTGGTAGATGATATAAAGACGGTTAAGGGTATGTCCGAGATGCTAATAACACGAGGTAAGGTTATGAACAATGACATTATTCGTATTGATACTAGTGTATCTGCAGCGCTCGGACTGACTCCCGACTTACAAAGACTCGCAAGAGCAGAAAATTTCGTTGAAGATGGAACTATAGACGCAAGGAGAGATTAATGAAAAAGATTGCATATATGCTACAGCCCTACGCTATAAGATTCAGAGAATGGAGTAGAGGTAAAACTTGGATACAAATACCTTTATGGATTCTTATACTATGGCTTATGGGATTTGCAAATCCTTATTGGTGTGTTTACCCAGTTTGCTGGATAGTGTAAATGGGAATAGAAAATGATCCAACTATTGGACAACTAATATCAGACTTTGGCTTTCCTATTGTGATGGCTGTTGGTATGGGATATTTTGTATACTTCGTATATAAAACTATACTGACTGAAGTAGACCCCGCTATAGATGAAATGAAAACAACAATCATACGATTGATAGATCAGCTTAGGTTACTCGACCAAGACATGATTCGTTTACAGGAGAAAGTAAACACGGTGCTAGAGATGAAAGAAAATGAGAAAAAGTCTAACAATACTACTGATACTAACGACAACAGCAAACGCGACGGAGATAGTACATAAGTTTAGTAATCCCAGTTTTAGCGGGATAAATCAATCTGCTCACTATTTAACTATTGATGAGCAAGAAAGAACTCGTAAAGAAAAACTTAGAGCAGATGCACAAGAGGCATTGGAAGAAGCTCAACGAGAAGCAGAAAATACAACACTCGCTAAGTTTTTAAGAAACTTAGAATCAAGAATATATTCAACACTTGCAAAAGATATATCAGAATCTTTATTCAATTATGATAATCCAGCTTCAGGAGACAATCCAATTTATGGAGAGATAGAGCTGGAAGGCAATATTATTCAATGGTTAAATAACGGAACAACAATTACTCTCACCATTATCGAAATGGCAGACGGCGTAGAAATATCACGAACTACTATAACTATACCAGTTGGTAGCTTCGGAGGTTGTGTTATTGACTGTGAAACATAAATTAATATATCCACTACTAGCAATACTCTTTATACAAGGGTGTGCCATGACAGGCATGCCTCAAAGTTATGGAGAGTGTGATGCTGCCGATAAGATATGTATAAAAGGTCCAATGCTTGAGCCAAGTACTACCAAACAACTTTTAGACTTACCAATACCTAATCAGAAAACTGTAGTTGCAGTTTATAATTTTGCAGATTTAACAGGTCAAAGAAAATCTAGTGATACTATTGCTAGTTTTAGTACTGCAGTCACACAAGGAGCAGAACATATATTAGTAGAAGCACTAAGAGACGCTGGTAGAGGTGATTGGTTTGTTGTAGTTGAAAGAGGCGGATTAGATAATTTAACAAAAGAAAGACAACTTGTTAGAAGCACTTTTGAGAGTTATAATAAAAATGCTGATGGCAAAACTATACTTAAACCTTTACTGTATGCAGGTATGCTTATTGAAGGTGGTATAATCGCATATGATACAAATTTGAAAACAGGCGGTAATGGTGCTCGATATCTAGGAATAGGTATGAAGAACCAATATCGTGAGGACAAAGTAACTGTCGTCCTTAGAGCTGTACTAGTACAAACTGGTGAGGTACTCTTAAATGTTACAGCTACAAAAACGATACTATCCACTGGAGGAGGGATGGACGCGTTTCGTTTCATAGAACTAGGAACAGAATTAGTCGAACTTGAAAGTGGATATTCAGAGAATGAGGCCGTTGGCTATGCTGTACGTGCTGCTATTGAAGCAGGTGTGTATGGGTTAGTCATGCAAGGTCTCGAAAAAGAAGTTTGGGATTTTGACTATTCCAAACTTATAGAGGGAGAAAAATGAAAAAGATACTAGGACTATTCGCGATATGTCTATCTTTTGGAGCATTTGCAGGAAACAATGATATTTATATCACCCAGACAGGTACAGGTCTTACTCTAACTATTGACCAAATAGGTGCTACTAACAAAGTTGGTACTTCATCAAGTAGAGTAACCTTATCAGGTACTTCCATGACTGTAGATATTGACCAGATTGGAGACACTAACTCTTTTCTTGCCAGTATATTACAGGGCAACTCATCAAGTTGGGATTGGTTAGTAACGGGAGATAGTAATACAGGAACTTTTGCTGTTGGCGGAACAGGTGATGTACAAAACTCAGATTTTGACTACACCGCAACTGGTGACAGTAATATATTTAGTTGGACACAAGGTGCAGCTTCAACAGCTACTGGAGGTAATCAGGATTTTTCAATCACTGGTACTTCTAATGAATACACAGGTACTTGTGAAGTTGTTGGCTGTATAAACAACTGGACTATTAGTGGTAACAGTAATGATATCACTACTACACAGACTGGTTCAGCTGACCACAGTATTACAGCAAGTTTAACTGGTAGTTCAAATACTGTAACTATTGACCAAACTGATACTGCTTCTACAAATGTTGTGAACTTAATATCCACAACTAGCAATGGAACGATAGATGTCGATCAATGCGCTTCTGGCTGTTAATACTTTTTGTATCGACAACTAGTGCGTCCGAAATCGGAGGAATATCTGAGTTACGGGGAACTGGAGAGATTACTAGAGCAGACTCTAGTGAAACCCTCACAGCAGAACTAAACTCAGATATTTTCTCATTTGATGATGTCCGCACAGGCAACGGCAGAATGGCAATACAGTTTGTAGATGATTCAATACTCAAACTAACAGAACATTCAAAAGTTGTTATTGACAAATTCATTTTTGACCCTGACCCAAGTAAAAGTCAAATGGCTTTCAATATGGCATCAGGTACAGCTCGTTTTATTACGGGCAAACTTGGAATGATTAATAAAGAAAATATCTCTATTAAGACACCAACAGCTACAATAGGTATTCGTGGAACTGATTTCACAACTACTGTAGATGAGTTAGGAAGAAGCTTAGTTATATTATTACCAGATGAAGATGGTACTTCTTCGGGAGAGATTACTGTTACTACTGCTTCTGGTGTAGAAATACTTAATGAACCTTTTCAAGCTACTATGGTATCTGCGTGGGAAACACCACCGACACCACCTGTTACACTTGCAAATATGACTCTCGGCCTAATTGACAATATGTTAATTGTTAGTAGGCCTCAAGAAGTGCAACGAGCCGTAGAAGAACAGCAATCAGGCACATCTCCTACAGCAGAGTTAGACAAAGACTTTTTTGAAGATGCACCAGACTTAAACTGCGATGCACTAGTGGAAGAGTGTGATGAAGGCGAAGAAATAACAAGACTTGACATAGATTTATTAGGCGTAGATTTACTAGTAGATTTATTGGCACTAGTAGAAACTGCTAGTAAAAAATCTAAAAGCACACAAGTAACAACAATCAACAATGTAGAGTTAGAAGGTATCATAGCAGGATATGACCCAATATATCAAACATATACTTTTGTTGAAGATGGACTTATATATTTTGTTCATGCTGGTGCAAATAATTATGACATTGGAATAGATGTAAATACAGGTACTTATTTATATATAAATAATGCAGGAGTAATAATGGAGGTAGAAATAAATGGTGCGGGTGATAATGTTATCATTATTAATCAGTCCCCTTAGTTTTGCAGGAGATAATTATCTTTCTATAATAACAAAGGGAACAGGTACTAGCATTACAACTAAACAAGTTGGAAATGGTAATTCTAGCTATGTGCTTTGTGGAGCAAACTCTAGTGGTTCATTTCCAGGCACCACATATACTTCTCATACTTGCGGAAGCGCAACACTAAGTACCACAGTTATAGGTAACAGTAACACTACTAGACTTTATACTGTGTGGTCAAACAATATGGATAATAATTATACTATCAGTGTAGATGGAGACGATAACTTTGTTTGGCTAGACCAAGATGAAGATGATAATACTTCTACAATTACTCAAACAGGAGATGACAACCAGGCCGAGCAACTTGGTAGTGGCGATAATAATATTTTTTCTATAGTGCAAACAGGCAACGATAAATATGTAAGAATACTAGATTTTGGAGATAACGGAAACAAAAGTGTTACTCAGTCTGGCACAGGATTACACAATGCTTATCTTTATAATAATGGTGGTGGACATTATAATGAAGTTACTTTAATTCAGTCAGGTTCTGGAAATAAAGACGCAGATATATTTTTCTATAATGGAGATAATAATGAACTTGACTTAACACAATCTGGAGCAGGAGCTCATGCCGCAAACATAAAATTTTATACCAGCAACTATGATGTAAGTGTTACTCAATCAGGAGCAAACAATCAATCATACTCTGCTACTTTCAACTGCAGTTCTAACTGTACAAAAACAATTACAATAACCCAAGAATGAAAAAACTAGAAAACTTATTTATAGGACTAATACTAGTATTTTTTATTTGGTACAATCCCACACCTTTTCAAGTACTCGAACTTAAAACCTTTGATTGGCTAATGTCAACACAAGAACCTGTGCAAGACCAAATGATAGTTCTTGTTGATATAGACGAAAAGATAGTTGAAGCTTATAGAGGCTATCCACTACCTCGTTCTTTATATTCAACTCTTATGGAACGCACACCAGCAATTCCAGGTATAACAGTACTTATGCCAGACCCAGACTTACGAGACCCAAGAAATGATTTTATATTACAAAACACTTTAATAGATGTACCAAGTGTACTAGCTTATGCAGCTTCTACACAAGCATCTGAGGGAGGCCCACATGTTGGAACAGCTCAGATAGGAGAAGACCCACTACCATGGCTATTAACTTATCCAGGAATTTTACGACAAACACCCGTCCTAGCAGAATACGCACAAGGCGTAGGACTAATAAACAGCGCACCGGAAGTAGACGGCGTAGTCAGACGCGTGCCCGTCGTCGTCGCAGCACAAGATAAATTATATCCATCTTTTGCACTCGAAATGTTAAGAGTAGCAGTAGGTGACCCAAGCTATCAAATCAAAACTACAAGCACAGGAGTAGAAGGAATAAGAATACCAAGTTTTCCTACTATAAAAACAGATGCAAATGCTAGAGTATGGATAACTTCAAATGTAAAGTTTTATAGGCAGTCTGCAGCGGAGTATCTTCGAGAGCCTATAGAAGGAGCCGCCTTTGCAATATTTGGTGTAACAGCAGAGGGAATTGTTAACCCAGTTCCTACTGCTGCTGGCTCTGTATATCCACATGAAGTTCAAGCAAATGTTTTGCACCATCTTATAAATGGAACTAGTCCTATACAGCCTTCATGGTCACAGATAGCTGAACTTGGAGTTGCACTACTTATAATTTTATTACTAATATTTACTGCATCAAATGTTTATATTTCAGCTCCTGTATTTTTAACTAGTATAGGTGGACTTATGTATGGTAGCTGGTATGCCTTTCAATCTTCTTATTTACTTGACGTTTCTGGCATTATAATTATATCTTTTCTTTTCTGGACAATCATAACTTTCAGGAATTTTATCCAGCAGTATTTCATGAGAATGGAGATTAAAAAACAATTTGGCACTTATGTCAGCCCAGACTTAGTTAAAAAATTACAAAAAGACCCATCATTGCTGAGACTGGGTGGGGAGACAAAACGACTAACATTTTTATTTTCTGATATTCGAGGATTTACACCAATCTCTGAAAAATACCAATCGAATCCACAAGGACTTACAGAGTTGATAAATAGATTTTTAGACAATCAAACTGAGATAATTCTCAAGCATGGTGGAACAATAGATAAATATATGGGCGATTGTATAATGGCTTTCTGGAATGCACCTCTTGATGTAGAAGACCAAGAAAGAAAAGCCACAGAGTGTGTACTTGAAATGAGAGAAGCACTAGGAGAACTAAATGAAAGACTCAGAGAAGAAGGCTTGGATGAAATTAATACAGGAGCGGGAATCAACTCAGGATTATGTGTCGTCGGAAACTTTGGTAGTAGTAATCGTTTTGATTACTCTGTCCTTGGTGATAGTGTCAATCTTGCTGCCCGGCTAGAAAGCTCTTGCAAAACTTATGATACTGATTTAGTTATATCAGAATACAGTTTAGTAGAAGGGTATGACTATAAATTTTTAGATGAGGTTACAGTAAAAGGTAAGTCTGAGCCAGTTAAAATATACACCATACAAAAATAATTCTTGACAATAGCTCTTATTTTTGGTATAATTACATAATAGAATATTTATTCTAAAGCTATCTGGAAACCTAATGAGCGAGGAAATAAACAAAAATAAAGAAGATATTGCGGAGCTGGACAAGAGAATGTCTAGCCACGAAGCTATGTGTGAAGAACGGTGGAAAACCTGTTTTAATCGCTTGTCCGACTTGGACGGTGGGATAAGCCGTATCGAAAGTATTTTAATTGCTTTTGCTGGAGGGGCTCTGATGGCTACAATAGGTGTAATAATGACAATTTTATGGGGACAGTAAATGGCATACTCAAATAAAGTAGTACAAAGATTCGAAGATGTACTCAACAATCCAAAAGCACACTCAGTTGGTAGATTCGACCCAAAAGACCCAATGGTCGCAACAGGAATGGTAGGAGCTCCAGCTTGTGGTGATGTAATGAAACTCGACTTAAAATTAGATGATAACGATAGAATACTAGATGTTAAATTTAAGACTTATGGTTGTGGTTCAGCAATAGCATCATCTACAATGTTTGTAGAAATGTTAAAAGGCAAAACAATAAAAGATGCAAAATTAATTAAAGACAAGGATATAGCAACCGCCCTTGAACTACCACCAATCAAACTGCACTGCTCAGTATTAGCTGAATCAGGCATCAAGAAAGCAATAGAAGATTGGGAAAGTAAAAAAGCAAAAAGAAGGCACAATGGAGGCCCAATATGATAAAAGCAGAATACAAAACTAAAGATATGAAACCAAGTGAAACTAAACGTAAAGATGGTGAAATCTATAAAGATGGAAACCTTTGGAAGTTTATGTGGAAAGGTGGAGAGTGCGGCTACTTAACTAAAGAAGACGCAGAGAAAGGTTTGAAGAAAGTTAGTGAAGGCTAAATTAAAACAAATATGGCTTGATTTTATAAGCCTTATCTTTCCTAGATATACTTTAACAGTAAGCTATAATGATACTTGGGGCGATAAAGACGACCAAGAATTTATAGTGAAAAAGTTTTATACAAAAAAACCAAATTATTTAAAATTTAGGACTCATGAAGGTGACCTTGTAGAAGTAAGAGGCGCAGATGGTCTCAATTATAGGATAGAACAACTATGAATCAATTTTTAATAGCACTAATATTAGCACTTGGTTTAAGTACTTATTGGTTTTACTCACAAAATCAAATATTAACACTAAATAATGCTAAATTAGAGGGAGCTATAGCAGAACAGGAAGCAGCAATAGAATCATTACAAAATGATTTTGCTTTACAAACACAATCTCTTCAAGAGATGACACTAAAAAGTCAAGCAGCTCAAAGAGAGCTAAACAGATACACGCAGTTTATACAAAATTATCAATTAACTGCAAAAATATTAGAAAACCCCGTTGAAATGCAGAGGAAAATAAATAATGGAACAAAACACATCATGGAAGACATCGAGAAACTTAGCGATACTATTGACAATCTCGATGATGGGCTCCAGTTGCAGCCTAATTCCAACTAAGCAAATAGAAGTAACAAGCAAACCGTTAGAACGAACTATCGTTCAACCTGTTATGCCTCGTGAGATAGACTTAAAAAGTGTAAAATGGTTAACAGTAACACCAGACAACTGGGAAGAGCAACTAAAAATTATAGAAGAACAAGAGGGCGAATTAGTATTCTTAGCATTAAGTATACCAGATTATGAATTAATGGCATATAATATGCAAGAGCTAAAACGATATATTACTGAACTTAAAGATGTAGTAGTTTACTATAGAAAAGTAACTACACCTCAGGAAGATGCACAAAAGTAGACTAAAAGTCTGTGAGTCGTGTGACCAATTAAGTAAACTTAAGGTATGTAAAGCATGTAAATGTTTTATACCGCTTAAGGCAAGGCTAAAGAGGACTACTTGTCCTCTAGGCAAATGGGAGAAATTGTATGGATATGATGAAAAAAGGATTGGCTTGGTTAAAAGCAAGAGTCTCTGAAAGAACTTCATGGGACGGAGCCATAATCATAGCAGGTTGTTTAGTAATCATTTTAACAGGCGGATTAGCCAAAGTATTAGCATTTATTGGTTTAGGTTATGGAATCTGGACTTGCTATAAAGAGGAGAAGTAGTATGCCGTATCATCATGGTAAAGGTAAGAAAAAGAAAAAGAAAGGTGGCAAGAAGAAAAAGAAAAGAATGAGGGGCCACCATGGTTGTTAGACGTAGGCGTAGAAGAAGGGCAGCTACAAAGAAAAAGCGTAATATCCCTACTAACAAAAAGTTATATGCAAGAGTGAAAGCTGCAGCTAGAAGAAAGTTTGCAGTTTATCCAAGTGCATATGCTAACGCCTGGCTTGTACGAGAGTACAAGAAACGAGGTGGAGGATACCGTCGTGGCTAGAAAAAGAAAACCTATGAAGAAGCTCACCAAGAGACAACAGGCAACTCTACGTAGGCATGCTAGTCATCACACAAAGAAACATATGGCATTTATGAGAAGAGAAATGCGTAAAGGTAAATCTTTTACTGCCTCTCATAGAGCTGCCATGAGGAAGGTGGGTAAATAATGCCAGGTCATAAGTCAGGAGGCCTCTCCAAGTGGTTTGGAGAAAATTGGGTAGATATATCTCGACCAAAGAAAGGTGGCGGATACGCCAAATGTGGTAGAAGAAGAGCCAAAAAAGGTCGTAAAGGATATCCAAAATGTGTGCCAGCTGCAAAAGCTGCACGAATGAGTAAAGCACAAATTCGTTCAGCAGTTAGGAGAAAAAGGTCAAAAGCACAAGGAGTAGGAGGCAAACCTACCAATGTTAGAACATTTGCAAAAAGGGGACGAAAAAGAACAGTTCGTCGTAGAGGGAGATAGATATGGCTTTAACAGCAAAACAAAAGAAATTACCAAAAGCTTTACAGAAAGCAATTCTTGCAAAACAGAAAAAGAATGGCAAGAAGAAAAACGGTATGAAGAAGAAGAAACGTGCCCGTAAGAAAGGTTAAGGGCGGTTACCGTTGGGGTAAATCTGGAAAGGTTTACAAATCTAAGAAAGCGGCAGAGCGGCAAGGCAGGGCAATATACGCATCAGGCTATGGTAAGAAGAAAAAGACGAGACCCAAGAAAAGGAACAGGTAAAAAACCTAAAGGTTCTGGAAGGCGTCTGTATACAGATGAAAATCCAAAAGATACTGTTAGAATTAAGTTTGCTACTGTAAAGAATGCAAGGTCAACAGTAAGAAAAGTAAAACGAGTTCGTAAGTCATATGCTAGAAAAATTCAAATACTAACTGTAGGCGAACAAAGAGCAAAAGTTATGGGCAAGAAAACGGTGGCATCTGTATTTAAATCTGCAAAAGCAGGCTTGAGGAGAGCAAGAAATGCGAAGAAGAACAACAAGAAGAAAACGAGACCCTAGATTAAAAAGAGCAGGTGTGTCGGGTTATAATAAACCTAAGCGCACACCTGGACACCCTAAGAAGTCTCATATCGTAGTAGCGAAAGTTGGTAAAAAAATTAAAACTATACGATTTGGACAGCAAGGAGCAAAGACAGCTGGCAAACCAAGAAAAGGAGAATCTAGGGCAATAACTATGAAACGTAGGTCTTTTAAGGCTCGGCACAGAAGGAATATTGCCAAAGGAAGAATGTCAGCAGCTTACTGGGCAAATAAAGTAAAATGGTAGAATTTATAAAACAAAAGTTTCAACAAATTTGGAACATACTTAATGGTTCGGACAAGAATTGGGACGGCAAAGTCGATATAGACGACAAAATGATTGAAGCCCAAGAGTCAGCCAAAGAAAAAATAGGAGAATAATATGCGAGTATTAGGAACAGAAGCAGCTTGTGGAACTACGTCAGGTGCAGCAAGTAGTTTCGGAGATTCAGATGATGTAAGATTAGTAAATAGTGGGTCAACAAATAGACTTATTAGTATTACTGATTCTAGCGGAAATGTCGTAGCAACTTTTACACTAATAGCGGGTGAAGTGACTTTCGTAAGAAAGAAAAGAGAAGAAAAAATCTTTGCAGCACACGCCGAAGTATTAGCTGTCGGGGTTGTAACTCCATAATGAACAGTACTTTAAGAGCTATATGGCTAGGTAATCTAGAGCATATTGCTAGAGGCACCTTATCATCTATTGATAAGACAATAGAAGAAACAGGTGTCGTAAGTGAAGACCATGAAACTATGAGTAATCTTTGCATGGGTTACTTATATCTATTGTCTCAAGCACAAGATGCAGGACTTTTAGACATAGAGTCTCCCACCCCCATAATCAAAACAATAAATAAAACAGAAACTATTCATTAATGATAGAAGTAAGCAGAACAGATATAGAAAAATCATCTATAATGGATTTTGAATCTAATAGTAGATTTATAAAATTACCTATAGATAGTTATTTAGAACTACTAGGTATAACTCCTAATACTGCTCAAATGTCATTAATTAATGCAATCAACAATCCCAAATATAGGTTCATCTGCGCTGCTATCTCTAGACGGCAAGGTAAAACCTATATTACGAATGTAATTGGACAACTTGTGTCACTCGTGCCTAACTCACATATTTTGATTATGTCACCTAACTATTCTCTATCTCAAATTTCTTTTGATTTACAAAGACAATTAATTAAACATTTTGATTTAGAGGTAGTAAGGGATAATGCAAAGGACAAAGTAATAGAACTATCAAATGGTTCTACTATAAGAATGGGGTCTGTCAACCAGGTGGATTCAACGGTTGGTAGGTCTTATGATTTAATAATTTTCGATGAAGCAGCTCTCGCTGATGGCAAAGATGCTTTCAATGTGGCGCTTCGACCTACACTAGATAAAGAACAAAGCAAAGCTGTATTTATTTCTACTCCAAGGGGAAGAAATAATTGGTTTGCAGATTTCTACTATAGAGGATATAGTGAGGAGTTCAAAGATTGGTGTTCAATACGAGCAACTTATCATGAGAACCCTAGATTTAGTGAAGAGGACATAGTTGAAGCGAGAAGAGCTATGTCTGAAGCAGAATTTGCTCAAGAGTATTTAGCAGACTTTAATACTTATGAAGGGCAAATCTGGAATTTTAATTTTGAAGAATGTGTTGCAGACTTGAGTCAATTGGATACTAGTAAAATGGATATCTTCGCAGGTCTTGATGTTGGGTATAAAGACCCAACAGCGTTTTGCGTTATAGCTTACGATTGGGACGAGGAAAAATATTATCTCGTAGATGAGTACCTTGACGCTGAGAGAACTACTGAGCAACACGCAATACAGATTCGTGAAAAAATAGATAAATATGGTATAGATTATATTTATATCGATTCGGCAGCTCAACAGACTCGATTTGATTTTGCCCAAAATTATGATATATCTACAATAAATGCTAAAAAATCTGTTCTTGATGGAATCTCTAATGCGGCGGGTATTATTGATAATGACAAACTCATTATCGACCAGAGATGTGGACATACCCTATCGGCAGTCGACCAGTATCAATGGGACAACAATCCAAACTTAATGAAAGAACGCCCAAAACATAACATGGCAAGTCACATGAGTGACGCCTTACGTTATGCGCTGTACACTTTTGAGACATCAGCAAGTACTTTTTAAGAGTACACCTACGAAAAAATAATTGTTGACAAAAAGGTAAAATTTTGGTATAATTTTTATTAATAGGAATTTATGGATTTAAAACGAGATTTAGTTAAGTACGTCAGAGACAAAGCGAAATCAGGATATAAAAAAGACACCCAGTGCTTTATCTGTGGGGAAACAGAAAATTTAGAGTTTCACCACTTCTACGGATTGACTGAACTTTTAGATTCATGGCTTAAAAGTAATGAAATTACTGTGAAAACAGTTGACCAAATAATGGAACTTCGTGAAGATTTTATTACTCAATATAAGAATGAAATATACAACGAAGCTGCTACACTATGCAAAGCTCACCACAGGAGGCTCCACAGTATTTATGGTAAAAGACCTAAATTAGTGACAGCTAAAAAACAAAGAAGATGGGTGAATATACAGAGAGAAAAACATGGCATGGTATGACAGAATTTTAGGCATTGAAAGGGAAGAAAAACTTAACCCTGCTCAAACCTATATAGCCTTAGATGAAGGCTTAACGATTGATACTCGTGAAAAGAAAGATAACTATCGTTCAGCATATGAAGAACTAGAAGTTGTAAATAGAGCTGTAAATATGATAGTTGACGACACTTCGGACATTCCTCTTACAGTAGGACAAAAAGTAAATGGCATAGCACCAGTCGTAGAAAATATTCGAAAGACTCGTGTTGATTTATTACTTAATAAAGAACCGAATCCTTTTCAGGATATCAATACTTTTAAGAGAAATCTTATAATTGATTTACTGATTGATGGTAACATATTTGTATATTTTGATGGTAGACATTTATATCATCTACCTGCAAATAATGTAATCATTCATTCGGATACTAGTACATATATAGAAAAGTTTGAATATGACGGTCATATCAACTACACTCCTAAAGAAATAATACATATTAAGGAAAACTCATTTAATTCTATCTATAGGGGAGTACCAAGATTAAAGCCAGCGTACAGAACAATGTATTTACTAGACAGTATGAGAAAGTTTCAAGATAACTTTTTCAAAAATGGAGCAGTTCCAGGATTGGTACTAAAAAGTCCAAACACTCTTTCTGAGAAAATCAAAGAAAGAATGCTGCAAGCATGGCAAACTAGATACAATCCAAAGAGCGGAGGAAAGCGCCCACTAATATTAGATGGTGGACTTGAAGTTGATAATTTAACAAAAATTAATTTCAAAGAGTTAGATTTCCAAACTTCTATAACTGCAAATGAAAAAATAATTTTAGAAGCTATGGGTGTTCCACCCATACTTTTAGACGGTGGTAATAATGCAAATATTAGACCTAATCATAGACTCTATTATTTAGAAACCATACTACCTATTGTTAGAAAAATATCGTATGCTTTTGAAAGATACTTTGGGTTCAAGATTTCTGAAGATATAACAGGAGTTCCTGCTCTTCAACCTGAACTTAGAGACCAAGCAGCGTATTATGCTACATTAGTAAATACAGGAATTATATCACCAAACGAGGCTAGGGAAGCCTTAGGAAAAGAACCACTAGACGGTGGAGAAGACTTAAGAGTCCCAGCAAATATAGCGGGTAGTGCAGCAAACCCCGAAGAAGGTGGGAGACCACCACAAGAAGAGGAACAGGATAATGGCGAACAAGAAAGCAATACTTGAAACACTAGCAGATTACTTTGCGGAAAAAGGTATGATGATGACACCTTCTGAATATAAAATGCAAGAAGATGCACCCATTCGTTATATGGCAGCTAAAAGACCTTTTGGGTCTTGGGCTCGTATGCAAAGTATGTTAAAAGTGAACTTTCCAGGTCAATGGGCCAAAGCTACGGAAGAGGTAGTGGTTGAAAAACCAAAACCAGCCCCTAAGAAAGCAAAGGCAGCTCCCAAAAAAGCTGAGAAATAAGGTAGGTACACATGGAGAAAATTTTTCATTGGACTAATACTTTTAAAACTCTCGGTGAGTCTGAAGATGGTAGTGTTGATATTAAAGGATTAGCAAGTACTAATGCTTTAGATAGAACTGGAGATGTTATTAATCACGATGCATGGATAAAAAATAATGGATTAGATAATTTTAAAACTAATCCTATTATTCTGTTTAATCATGATTATAATAAACCTATTGGTCGTGCGACTTCCATGGAAGTAACACAAGACGGCCTGGAGCTTGGAGCAAAAATCTCTAAGTCTGCAGGTGAAATAAAAGATCTTATTAAAGATGGTGTTCTTGGAGCCTTTTCTGTCGGTTTCAGAGTCAAGGACGCAGATTATAATTCAGAAACTGATGGATATAAAATAAAAGACGCTGAACTATTCGAAGTGTCTGTTGTTAGCGTACCAGCTAATCAGACAGCAGTCTTTTCTATTGCCAAGTCCTTTGACAATATGGCAGACTACGAAAAGTTCAAACAACAATTTACTGCAGGTACTGCAGATAAGGCTCAGAAGATAGACACAAACGTGGATATTGATGCGCCACAAGCCGCGGGTAAAACCGTTTCACAGGAGAAACCTATGTCTACAGAGAAGACAGAAGCTCCAGCTGGTGTTGACTTGAAATCATTCGCAGAAGAAGTAGCTAAATCAACTGCTGCTAAAATTGCAATGCAACAAGCTGAACAGAAAGCTAAAGAGCTGGCAGAAGCCGAAGAAGCAGCTGAGTTAGAAGCTCAAGAAAAAGCTGCTGTAGAAGCTGAGCAAGAAAAGGTCAAGACAATCGTAGAGGTTGGCATGTCAGGAGCTGAACAGCTCATGAATGACGTTGAAAAACGTGTTTCAGAAAAGCATGAAGACCTTGAAAAAGTTGTCAATGAGTTAAAAACTGAACTCACTGAGAAAAAAGACGAAATCGAAGCAATTCGTGAGTCAAAAAGAATTTTTGGTGACAGAAGCAACTCTGACTGGCAAAAAGCATTCCAAAGCGATATTGATGACGCTTGGGTAATGGGTCTTGCTACAGGTAAAGGTTGGGATACTAACCTTGCGAAAAATGTGATGGAAAAAGTTAACGCTCATTCAGGTGTTGGCGTATCTAGTGCAGACTTTGAGCAAACAGTATCAACTAATATCGAAAGAGATATTCAACTCGAGTTAGTATTGGCTCCTCTATTTAGAGAAGTTCCAATGCAATCAGCAACTCAAATCATTCCTATCCTACCAGATGCTGGTTATGCTGAATTTACAAGTAACCAAACAGCTTCTGGAAGTTCACCACATGGTAACTTAGAGGAAAGAGGTGATACATATGGTTCGCCATATGCTGGTGTTGATTTAACTGAAAGAACTCTTTCAACTAAAAAACTTATTTCACAATCTTACTTAGGTAATGAAACTGAAGAAGACGCAATTCTACCGATTCTTCCTTTAATTAGAGAATCTATCGTTAGATCACATGCAAGAGGTATTGAGAATGCTATACTATTGGGTGACCACGGTGATGGTGTATATGGTACATCAGGAGCTGCCTTCCAAGGATTAGTTAAATTAGCTACAGATGATGACTCAAGTGGTACACACGTAACTCAATCAACAACTGCATTTGCATCTGAATCTTTAACAGCAGCTACATTGTTAAATGCTAGAAAGAAAATGGGTAAATACGGTATCAACCCAGCAGATGTAACATACATTGTTAACTCAACTGAGTACTTTAACTTGCTAAGTGATGCTGAGTTCCAAGATGTCAACCTAGTTGGCAACATGGCAACTAAGCTTAACGGTGAAATCGGAGAGGTTTTCGGATCGAAAGTAATCGTTTGTGACGAGTTTGCTACACCAGCAGTCTCTAAGTTTTATGGTATAGCCGTATATACTAAGAACTATTTAATGCCTAGATTAAGAGGCGTTACAATTGAGTCTGACTACGAAGTAGCCAACCAAAGAAGAGTTTTAGTAGCTTCACAAAGATTAGGATTTACTGATCTTATTGACGGAGCAACTTCAGTTCACGCTTTAAAATACAAAGCTAGTTAATAGCTAATATGGTGGGGAGCAATCCCCACCATACTTTTGAGGAGATTATGGCAGATTTAATAACATTACAGCAATATAAAGATTTTGCAGGACTTCAAGGCGTGCAGACAGATGCACGAATAAATGTTATTATAGATTCGATTAGTCAACTCATAAAAAATTACTGTGGAACATCATTTATTGATTTTTACAGTACAGATAAAACTGAATTCTTTGACATACTGGATAATCATACTACTAGAATAATGCTTGGAGAAAGCCCTCTAGTAAGTGTTAGCCAAGTGCAGGAAAGAGAAGACCAATCAAGTTCTTATGTTACACTAATCACAGAAAATTCTGACAGTAGTGATAAATATGAATATATGATTGATACTGTTACAGACAGTATTGTTCGTACAAATAGTACTACAGATATTCCTTTTCCTCGTGGAAGAAAAGCAGTAAAGGTGGTATATAGAGCTGGATATAGTTCTACACCTGAAGATTTAAAACTTGCATGTTTTGATTTAGTTAAGTACTATCTCAAAGATGAAAGAAAAGATAGAATGACAATAGCAGGAGCAACCGTAGAAAATGCAGTAAGCACTAGTATTCGAAATAATGCAGGCTTTCCAGACCACATAAAAAGAGTTCTGGATATGTATAAAATATATAGCTAATGGCTCAACAAAAAGTAATAGATGCTTTTATAGAACAATTAGATAAGGTAAAAACCAAAATTCCAACACTAATTGGAGCCACTGATGAAGTTTTAGATGTAACTTTTGATGTAGATACTGTTGCAGAACAATTTAGAGAAGGTATTCAAGAGTTAGTAGACCCTTTCTTCAAAGATGGGACTGTAAACCAAACAGAAGTTCAACCAGTAATTTCTAAACAAGCTATAAAACCTCTAGTTCAGAAAAAGTTAAACGATATAAGAAAAAACAAAAAAGTAGTAGGAGATAATAAAACATATAATTTAAAATTATTTACCGCAAAAGGTTATAGTGGACCAGGTAGAAACGATGGTGATTATATAATGAGAAGAAGTGGAGCTGGAAATAGCTTAACTTTTAGATTTGTAAGTACAGGAAAAGGTAAAGGAACAGGAGCTAATGATACTAAAATTAGAGGTATTGTAAAAGCAGTTAGAGATGACTTATATCGAGACTGGTTAAAAACAGCTGGAGATATATTTGGTAGTTTACCGAGAAGAGGTAGTAAAGCTGATAAATTAACAAATGTTACTGAAATAGGTCACGAATTAAGCAGCACTAGAGGAGCAATAGCTTTACAAGTACTAAAAAAGAGTAGACCTGATTTAGCATTACCATTTAATTTTACAGTTTTTGATGTTGTAGAACAAATTCAACAAAACTTAGGATTAGATGTAGACAGAAACTATAAAAAGAACAAAATAGGTAATTTTGATTTTAGATATTTAATCTCTACAAACATAATGAAAAATTTTACTGGGTCTGAAGATTCAGATTTTTCAAGTTTAAAAGAAGAACAAATAGCAAAAGCTGTAAATGACCTTTTTACAAAGAAATATGGACCAGACGTTGCACGTTTATTTCGAAAAAGTGGAAGTAAAAAACCTGTAGATATTGCTTCAGAAGATATGGTACTAGACTTAATTAGACCTTTAACAAAAAGCGGAAGACCTGATAGAAGATATAAAATAAATAAGAACATAAAAGCAAGTCCCGCAAAACCTTTTCAAGATAAATTAACAGTAAAGAAAGGTAAAAAGGTAAGACCTAAAACAGGACGAAGTGTTGTAGCTTTAGCAGGAATCACTCAAAGAGCTACTAAAAAAAGACCTGAAAAGAAAGAAAGACAAGATCAACAAACTTTACTAAGATTAGAAAAGTTAATAAATAAAAGACTGCCCGCAGAAATTAGAAGAAACATGGGTAGACCCGCACTAATAAATCGTACAGGCAGATTTTCAAATAGTGCAGAAATAACAGATTTAAGATATACTGGAAAAGGAATTGCTGGAGAATACACATACTTACTATCTCCATATGAAACTTTTGAAAATACAGGAGACAAAAGGTGGCCAGGAGGATATAATCCAAAACCTCTTATAGCAAAGAGTATAAGAAACTTGGCAATGCAGTATACTTCACAAAAACTAGTAAGTCTTAGGAGAGTTTAATGGCATCAACATATAGAACAGCAAGAAAAAAGATAGTTGATGCTTTAGTAGAAAAATTAAAAGGTATAAATGGAAACCACCCTTTTAATTCAAATGTATTTAATAATGTCGCAGGACATATGGTATTTTTAGACCAAATCCAAGAGTATCCAAAAGTATGCGTAGTCGCAGGAGATGAAACTAGAGAATACCAACCAAATGAATTCAAGTGGAGATTTCTTACTGTAGATATAAGATGTTATGTCGACAGCCAAGAGGACCCACAAGAGGTCTTAGCTCTTTTAATGGAAGATATTGAAAGAGTAATAGACGACAATGATGTTTTGATTTACGATGATACTGTAAGTCCAAACTTAACAACGACTTCCTTAACTTTACAGTCGCTTTCTACCGATGAAGGAGTATTAAATCCTTTAGGTATTGGAGAAATGACTATAGAGTGTAGGTATTAAGAGAAATTACTAGGGCAGATAATCGTCTAGCCAAGTACTTTCAAAGTGATAATATAGGAGAAAGCAATGGCTTTAAATCTCTCAAGAAATACCAAAGTATTCGTTAGTTCAGCTAACGGAGTGCCTACAGCAGGCGGTGCTTTTCTTACAGGTCATGTCAGTACTGCTGGTACTGGATATGCAGTTGGAGATATTGTAACTCTAGGTACTACATCGGGTAGTGGTGCTAATCTTAAGTGTATTGTACTAGCTATCACAGGTGGTGGTTCAACTGGCCCTGTTTCACAAGTAGCAATTCCAAATAACTTTAGAGGTAATGGATTTGTAGCAGACGAAACAGCAACAGAAACTGCTGTAGAAAACTTTGCAGGAACTAATAATAGTTCTGCATCAGGTTTAGTAGTTACCGTAAATAGTGTTACGAGCACAACAACTCAAGATGGTACAAGAGCAGGAACAGGTAGATTCAAAGGAAACGAAGTAGACGCAAATACATTTAGAATAGGTGTATTAGATGGATACAGCTTCTCACAAGGGTCTGACTCAACTGATGTTACTATCTCAGAAGCAGGTGCTACACCTAATCGTGGGTCAAAAAGATTTAACGACTCTTTACCACCAGCAGAATGGTCTTTTTCAACTTATGTAAGACCTTTCAAACATGGCTCTGCTAGTTTTAGAGCAAGTGGAACTCATGATGCTTGTGAAAATATTTTATGGGCAGCTATGACAGGTACTGGATTGCCAAACGCATCAGACACTTCAGGCGCTGGTGTTGAAGTAACAACAGGAGCTGCTAATGGCTCATTGGTTAAATTTGACCAATCTGACCTTCACGAACTAATGAAATTAAGTATTTTCTTTGCATTGGAAAATACAACTTACAGATTAAACGAATGTCAAGTTAACACAGCTGAAGTCGATTTTTCAATCGATGGAATAGCCCAGATTACATGGTCTGGAAATGCAACAACAATTGACCAAGTTGAAACAGCAATTGAAGACCCATCTAAGTATGCGGTTATTATCGCAGGTTCTGATGCTTCAGGACAAACAAGCGGTACAACTGATACTTACAGAGAAGGGTATAACTATGTTGATACAACAGGTCCAAGCGATGCTGATTACCTAAGAAACAAGCTATCTACTTTATATCTTGATGCTGACGCACAAGGTGGTGGAGCTTCTTCAAATGGATTAGATAACAGAACCTATGATATTAATATCACAGGTGGAAGTATCACATTTGCTAATAATATTACTTATGTAACTCCAGAAACTTTAGGTATTGTAGATAAACCAATTGGTTCATTTACAGGTGCAAGACAGATTAGTGGTTCTTTAACCATGTATCTAGATACTAAATCAAATGGCTCTAACCAGCTTCTTACTGACTTAGCAGCTGCAACTGATATCGTTACAAACATATTTGATATGCGTTTGTATATGGGTGTTAGTGGCTCTGTAGGCTCAGATAATGATGCAATGGGAGCTGATGACTTTAGTGCACCAGGTGTCGAATTCAACATGCCAAAAGCTCACTTACAGATTCCTGTAGTTGAGGTTGGCGACTTGATTTCAGTGTCTGCAGAATTTGCAGCACACGGAACTGATCTCTTGACAGGAGATGAGATTTCCATCAAATACTTAGGTTCTACCGAGCATACACAGACAGGTTATTCACATAATGCTGCCCGTGCTGTAGATGCCTAAAAATGTCATATAGTTTCCTTCGAGAGAGTAAACTATACCTAGTGTATGGCGGAACGAAGTATAATATTCGTACTACTTCCGCCATCACTTTTAATCAAACATTTGCGGAAGATTCGTACCCAGTAAAGACTTTGCACGAACAGACAAAAATGTTTGAAGGCTCAACAATAACAAAAGCAAATCCTGCTACATTTACTGTTGAAGTACCTTTAACTATAGAAAAAGATGAAAGCATTGTTCTTGATTTAATAAGTGATTTAGTTGCTACAACAGATGCTGGTATAAGCACACAACAACTTAAATCATTTGATATGTATGTACAAACAGGTAGTAGTACATTTAAAATAGAAAATTGTATAATAACTCAAGCTGTATTTGATATAAATAGAACAGATCAATTTAAAGTACAGTTAGAAGGAGAGGGTACAAAACTAAGTAGAGCAGGGGATGAAAACTTTTCAATTCCAGGAAGCGCTCAATCTGAGACTTCCACAAGAACTCCACTTTTAGTATTTCCATCAATAAGTATTGGAGGTACAAATGTTAAAAGTTTACTTAGTTGTAATGTTCAAATACAAAATAACGTAGAGTGGACGCCCTTCGAAAATTTACAAAATAGTCTATCAGTTACTAGTCCTAGTAATGTTCAATACCCTGATACATACACAGTCGGTACTCGAATAGTTTCGGGAGCTATAACCCAGTATCAAACAGATAATAATATAAACGATCACGTTGATTTTAGTACTAATGTAGAATTAATAATCACTGCGAAAAAAGTATCAGATAGTTCTGATTTTTGGAAATTAACTTTAAATCCAGCAATGTATACTGCTAGATTAAATCCATCAGATATTTATACTAAAAGCTATGATTATAGATCATTAGATAATACGGCAGTAGGAACTAGAATAAGCGTATATTCATAGGAGAAATAAATGGAACTTAAGAGTCTATTGGTCGATAGTAAGACCACATGGGTAGAGTTTCCAGGACTCGATGGATTTGAAGTAGAACTGGCAAACCTCTCCCGAAAAGAATTGGTAAATTTAAGAAAAAAATGTACCACTAATAAATTTAATAGAAAAACTAGAGGATTTGAAGAATCCTTAGATGAAGATAAATTTGTAAAAGAATTTTCTGAAGCAACAATAAAAAACTGGAAAGGTCTAAAACTTAGTTATTTAGAAGATTTAGTTTTAGTTGATTTAAAAAATCAAGACCTTGATAAAGAGTTAGATTTTAGCTCAGAAAATGCTCAACTTCTTGTAGAAAACTCATCTGAGTTTGATAACTGGCTCAACGAGGTAGTCTTTGACTTAGATAATTTTCGCACAAGAGAGCAAAGAAAAGATTCACAAAAAACTGGAGATATACCTACAACATAAAGAAATAGGTATGAGCAAAGACCAGTACCTTGAAATGTGTGAACAAACAGGGGAAGAAATAGATTGGGAAAGGTGTCCACCTGACCTTGAAGACTTCCCTTCTGTAGTAGTAGATTTTTTAAATATTTACTACTCTTTAGGAAACAGAGTATATCCCGATATAGGATATGTAGGAAAAGATTATACAACACTACCTTTTCTTATGAAAATATATAAAATAGAATCTCATTTAGAAGATTATTTAATGGAAACCTTACTATTATTAGATAGTAAAGCAATAGAAGATTCTCAGAAAAAAATAAAAGCTGAGATGGATAAAGCGAAAAGCAAGAGCAAGAGTAAAATACCGTAATGGCAGATCAAAAGGTTAATATAGTTCTAACGATAGATGGGAGTGGCGCACTCACCAAAGCTACAGCTAATGTTGGAAAATTAGAAAAAGAACTAGACAAAACTTCAAAAGCTTATAATAAAACTGAAAAGTCTGCTGATGCTTATAATAAACAAGAAAAAGCACTTTATCAATCTAATTTATCTACTGCAAAAGGTTTTTCAAAAATGAAAGAAACTATGGGGTCAGGTTCTTCTGGCCTCGTTGGTGCATATGCAACACTTGCCGCCAACGTCTTTGCAGCGACCGCTGCGTTTAATGCCCTAAGAGGTGCCGCTCAGGTTCAAACACTAATAGAAGGTTTTACTTTCTTAGGGAATGCTGCTGGGCGAACAACTATGCAAATTGCAGAAGGTATGAAAGACATTACAGATGGAGCTCTTTCAACTGAAGTCGCTTTAAGATCAGCTGCAATCGCTTTTACTTCTGGGTTTGATACTAAACAAATAGAGGGACTAACAGAGGTAGCTAAAAATGCTTCTATCGCTCTCGGTAGAAATATGGCAGATTCAATAGATAGGTTATTTAGAGGTGTTGCAAAACTTGAACCAGAAATACTAGATGAATTAGGTATCATGGTTAGACTTGATACTGCTGTACAAAAATATGCAGCGCAGCTCGGAAAAGGAGCAACAGAGTTAACAGATTTTGAAAGAAGACAAGCATTTTTAAATGAAACTCTTACTCAAGGCGCACTAAAGTATGGAGATCTTAGTGGACGAGTAGACCCTAATCCTTTCGATAAAATATCGGCTGCATTCGCAAACTTAACAGAAAAAGGTTTAAATTTAATTAATAAGTTTATTACTCCTTTTATAACACTACTAAGTAATACAAGTATAGGAATGACAGGTGGATTATTATTATTTGGTTCAACTATTTTAACTACTATGATTCCCGCGTTAGGGCAGCTATCAGAAAGTCAAAGACAAGTAGCTAATACAGCTTTAATGCAAGCAGAGGCAGAAAAAGTTGCTGCAAAACAAACAGCACAAAGAGCAAAAATAAGTTTTATTAGAGGTGGAAGTGAAGCTTTAACAACAAAAGGAAAAGAATTTAGTGCAGTAGCACAACTTAAAAAGTCATTAAAAGCTGGTAAAGCAAGTTCTGTTGAGTTTGAAAAAGCTATCAGACAAGTTAATAATGCAATGAAACGAACAAAAGACATTGCAGTGGCTAATGAAACACAAAATAGTAAAAGCCACTTAAAAAGAATAGCTGAACTAGAAGCTTTAGAGGCTCAAATTAGAGGTGTTCAACAAGCAGAAATGGGAAGAACAGGAGCAGCTGGAAGTGCGGCACTTGCAGGCTCACTTCAAAGTGGACAAGATGCAGCCGCAGATGTTGCAGAAGGAATACAAGGAGCTGGAGCTTTTGCAGGCTTTGGAATGGCTACTACGGGTATAAAAGATTTTATAAATACACAAAAAGACGGATTCAAAGAATGGAAAACTGGTTTAGGTACTCCAGGATTATTTACAAGGTGGAGTAAAGGAATATCATTAGCTTTTGGTACAGCTGGAGTAGCAGCAAGATTGTTTGGTGCAGCTTTAATGAATGCAATACCTATTTTTGGACAAATACTTTTCTTTGGTGGTTTACTTATTTCTTTTTTAAGTAGATTTTTTGGTTCAACAACAGCACAGTCAAGAGCGTTAGATAATCTTAATGAAACTACATCTAAAGCCGGAGAAAAGTTAGAACAACTTTCTGATACAAATAGCGTATTAGCAAAAACATTAGAGGATCTTGATGACTCTATAAGAGATACTGTTATTTCTGCTCAAAGATTACAAAATGAAATTACAGTTGTCGCAGGAATATTTGAAGAAACAAGAGGGAACTTAGCAGCTTATACTGAAGCTTTAGCTGATGCTAATGAAAAACAAGGATTATTTGGAGCAATAATTGATAGAATAAGAGTAGCCTTTAATCGATTAGGAAGAGCTATTGTAGAAAGAGTAAAAGCAATTTTTGACCAATTTCCTATTCTAGAAAAACTAGTAAATCTTTTTAAAGAAATAGGAAACTTTATTGGAGAAGGAGCCGAAGCAGCTGCAGACTTTTTTGCAGGAGACCAACGAGCTCGTAGTTTTAATGATGCGATTATAGCTTCACAAAATGCTATAAAAGGTATAAACGAAGAACTTGAAGCAGCTGGAAGAGATGAAAGAATTACATTTGATGCTGCTGGTCGATTTATGGAGCTTCAAGATACAATCGATGAAACAACAGGAAAGTTAATTACTTTTGAAAAAGCACAAAAAATAGTAAATGAAGAATTTAAAGCAGCAACTGCATCGGTTGAAAATACTTCAAAAGCATTAAAAGAATTACCAACAACACTAGAAGAAGTAAATAAAGTATTTAATAAAGAAGTAAAACAGATATTACAAAGAAATGCTTTTGACAAACTTGCAGATGGAGTAAAAAGTTTAATAAATAATTTAAATACTTTAAATAATGAGTCAGGAATGACTGCTACGCAAATTTTTGAACAATTAACAAGTGCTGCTGAAAAATCAGGAGTAAAATTGTCAGACTATAATATTACTCTAGAAAGAATAAAAGCAGCAGCAGGAACAAAGGAAGGCGTATCAGGAGTACTAACAGAATTAGAAACTAATTTAAGAAAGTTAGCAAAAGGGACTCGAGAGGGCAAAGATGAAATGCAGCTACTTAAAGATAATTTAGCTGAAGTTAAACGAGAAGCAAAAGATACAAAAGCTTTAGATGAGTTCAACGCAAAATTAGAAAATTTTAAAAGAACAGGCAAAGTAGAACTTTCTGTTGTTGATAACTTTGACTTAGCAATAAAAGCAGCTGAAGCAGCAAGGATAAGTGCAGAAGAACAAGCAAAAATAAAAAGACAAATGGTGGAAAAAGAGTTTGAACTAGAACTCTTAAAATTAGAAGTATTTAAAATTCAATTAAAAGATAGAGACCCAGACGAATTTAATAGAATTAGTGAAAGAATAAAGGCAATAAAAGAAAGTAAACTTGCTGTTATTGATGCTGAAGAAGTTGCAGCAAAAAATGCCGCAACCTTAGATAAGTTAGCTACTTTAAGTCGTGCAGGTTCAACAGGCACTATGTTTGAAAGAGGTGCTACAGCTGGTGCTGCAATGGACGATGAAGAGGCAACAACAGCTTCTCGAATAGACAATATACAAAATGCAACATCAGCCATGACTGATGCACTTAAACAATTAGGACCAGAAGGTGAACTGGTAGCCGCAGCTTTCACAGGTATTATGTCTGTAGCAGATGCTTTTACTGCCGCAGGTGAAAAAGGTGCCACAATGGGAGACAAGATAGCAGCTGTAGGTGCAATAATAAATGCAACTTCTGCCATAATGCAGGCAAACTCAAAAGCTCAAATTAGCGAAATAGACAGACAAATAGAAGCTGAAAAGAAAAGAGATGGAAAATCGCAAGAATCTTTACAAAAGATAGCAGCGATGGAAAAGAAAAAAGAACAAATTGAAAGAAAAGCATTTGAACAAAGTAAGAAAATGCAAATAGCTTCAGCAATTATAAGTACCGCTTCAGGTGTTGTAGGTGCTTTAGGTGATCCTACAGTTCCAGTTACTTTCGCTAGAATGGCTTTAGCTACTATGATAGGAGCTTTAGGTATGGCTCAGGTTGCTATAATTAGAAAACAAAAGTTTCAAGGTGGTTCACAAAGTAGTGCAGCAGCTGCTGTTCCTCAATCAATATCTGTTGGTAAAAGAGATAATAAAATTGATGTGGCAAGAAAAGCTACAGCAGGAGAGTTGGCATACTTAAGAGGAGAGGCAGGTATGGGAACTACTGCAAATAATTTTACTACTGTTGGTAATGGAGCAGCAGGAATGATTAAAAATTATGCAACAGGAGGAGTGGTAGTAGGTGAAAGAGGGCCAGAGATTATACAACCAACTGCTCCAATGGAAATAGTAGCAAATGATAAAATAGGTGGAAATACTTCAAACATAAACTTTACAATTAATGCAGTAGATGCTGCAGGAGTACAACAAGTATTAGAGGGACAAAGAGGAAATATAATTGGAATGATAAGAGAAGCAGCACATGATCATGGCGAAGAGTTTTTAGAGCCAGTAGATACTAGTGCATATGGAGGCACTGATACAACCGCTGGAGCTGGAGGATATGGAGGATAATGGCAACATTTACTAGTTTTTTAGATGTATTACCACACCCAGATAATCCAATAGGATCAGCTGGACAAGCACTATCTACAGGTAGTGGGGGTGTTGCTGGCCCTGGGTACGCATCAGTTACTTTTTCTTCTGAAGCTCCAATTCAAGTTTCAAGAACCAATAGTGGCAGAGTAATTACTAGAGCTTCTGCTGGACATAAATGGAATATTCAAATACAATATAACCCAATGACAAGAGACCAATTTGAACCTGTGTATAGTTTTTTACTTGAAAAAAATGGAAGACTTAATCCATTTTTTGTTCAATTACCTATGCACACTACTTCAAGAAACTCTGCATTTCACACTTATCAAGGAAGTAATAGTATTACTACTGCAACTACAGGAAGTGCAGGTGCAGGATTTTTATTAACAGCTGGACATAGCTCAACTCAAACAACAGAACCACAACCAGGCGATATGTTTACTATTACAGATACAAATGATAGTTTACATACAAAAGCGTATAGAGTAACTCGAGTTATGAATAATGCGACTTATAATTCATCTATACATTCTCAACCAACAACTTCACAAAGAATTCTTTATTTTACTCCAAATTTAGCTAGAGCTGTTTCAGGAAGTGCAGAACTTGACTTTGGAAATCCAAATATTCGAGTAATTCAAAAAACTGATGTTCAACAGTATGCATTAGGAACAAATAATCTTTACCAATTTTCACTTAACTTAGAAGAGGCACAAGCATAATGGCAGAAAGGACGGTAGGTACTAATACTAGAAAAAAGCTTATAAATAATGAGCCATTTGCTTATGCACATTTAGTAAAATTTGAAAGACCAAGTGCAACTCTTAGGAATGGTACTTTCAGCACTGATGCAAAAAGATATGCATATTTTACAGATGCAAGTCATAATATTTCTTTCGATGATTTAAGTAATGATACTTTAGGTAATAATAATGGTACTCAAACTTATATTGCAAATAAACTCTTAGATGTAGGAACTTATTCAGAAACCATTCAAGCTAGAGCATCTGGAATGAGTATAACTGTAGCTGCAGAAAGCTTAAATAATGCTGTAACATCTAGCTCAATTACTATGACTTCTTCAACTATTACTGTACCTACAGGCATAGATTTAGTTAGAGAAGGGTTTCGTGAAGGAGATAAAGTATTTATTTCTGGCGGAACAAATAGTGGACATTATGTAAAAGTTACTGGAATCAAATCAAATAATACAGTTTTAAATGTTTCAAATATTGATAATACTTTACAAACTCAAAGTTCAGGAACATCAATAACCCTTTCAATAGTATCTGATGAACTTCAAGGCCCACTTGGAGAAAGAAATTTAAATACCCTTCAATCTTACGCAAATAGAGATGTATTTGTATACAAAGCTTTTTTAGACCCTGACGATGGTACTCTTATCGATAGTTCAGCTGTTCTTATATTTAAAGGAATAATAACCACAGCCGATATTGTTGAAAATCCTTCAGGCGGTCTACGAACAAAATGGGGACTCACAAGTCATTGGGGAGATTTTTCACAAGTAAAAGGACGACCTACAAATGATGCTGTTCACAGAGCGTTAGATAATAATAACAGAGGTCAGCCTCTAGTAACTACACGTCCAGAATATGCAAATGATTTAGGATTTATACATGCAGAAGAGACTATAAATATTTTAGCTACTTATACTACAATTGAACAAGAAACAAAATATAGAACAAAACAGAAATGGTATGGAAAAGTAAAAACAAAAGAAGTCATCACAGATGTAGAAGTTGAAAATGATGTTGATTTAAGTTTTTCACTTACTTCAAAATATTTACCTGTAGTATACGGAGTACAAAGAATTTCTGGAATACCTATATTTGTAGATACAAAATCAAATGACCCAAATAATATTTTTATTGCGTATGCTCTTTGCGAAGGAGAGATAGGTGGACTTTATGATTTATATATAGACGGTAATCCTGTTATATGTTTGAATAAAGAAGATTCAGATGATAGAAACCAAACAGATGGAGCACAAAAAGAGCAAATAAATACACATTGTAGAGCCAGAGCAGATCTAGGTCAGACTCTTGGTGGAAAACATATATCTGGACCAACTGCAACAGGCTCAGTAAGGTCAGACTACCCAAGAGGCGATTCTTTTCAGGGTGCGGGGGACAATGGAATGACTAGAACTGGAGATTATATACCTCCTCACTTAAATGAGTATTACACTCCAGTTGTTGCCTTGAGAGATGAAACCTTAACAACTTCTGATGGAACTGGAGTACAACATGAAGAAACTGTAACTATGACAACTCCAAATAATATGTCTTTAACACTTCATACAGGAAAAATAGACCAAAATGCAGATAACCATTTAGTAGCAATATCTGTAAATCCTCTATTTAAAAGACAACAAGATTATTATTCAGGAGCAGAAGAATACTGGGGGCCAAACCACAGATTATTAGATACAGCCTATGTAGTGATGGACTGTGAAATCGGAGAAGATGCAACCACAGTTCCAGAAGTAGAGTATGTTGTAAGAGGTAAAAATATTTCATCTTATAATTATGACTTTAGTTATGCTCACTCACCTTCAGGTTCTGGAGAAAGTCAAAGTAACTTCAATGTTGGAGACGTGGTAGATTTACACAGAGCAGACACAGATGCAGTAATAAATGATAATGTATTTATTATTGATAAATGGAACTTTGTAGACCCTGATGGAAATGTACAATACAGATTTAGATTTAGTACAGCACCAAGCCTAAGCTATAGCAATGGAGTAGCTACAATAAAAGAATTTTATATGAAAAATAGTTCAAATCAAAAATGGACTATGGCTACTTGGGATTATACAGATACTGCACACAGCTCAGGAACAGTTCCTTCAACAAATACTACTACTGTATCTGTTACAGCAAATACAGGTGCAGCGCCTACAATAACAATGGACACTGTTCCTGATTGGATTAATGACACAGAAGGAGTTTTAAACTTTAATGATTTATTTCCGATTGCATTTTCAAATGAAGCATTAGAGTATTACAAAGAAGCTATAATGACTAAATATAGTGGTTCAGGAAGTAATTTAACACTTGCAGGCACAGGAAATACATCAACTGGATATACAACAGGCGGCAGTCAAACTGTAATATCAAAGAATACCATAAAACTAGCAAGTGGAGCTAGTTCAACTGATGACGCATATAATGATTTTGAGATAATTCTTACTAAAAGTTCAACTGCAGAAGATGGAAGTACACAATTACAAACATTCTCAAGAACTATAACTGATTATGATGGTGGAACAAAAATAGCAACTGTTAATTCTGTGTGGGATAACGATTTTGAACCTGTTCAAAATGATACTTATCAATTAAAATCCAAAGTAAAAAACGGAAGAACTGATGATGCAAGAGTAAGTATTAATCCAGCTATACAATTATTAGACTATATGTCTGCAAGAAGGTATGGAAAAGATTTAGATATTCATAGAGATATTAATTTATCAGAGTTTTTAACAGCAGCAAGAACTTGTGATGCAAGAGGAACCCAAACTCTTGCGGGTGGAGATGTTGGCTCAAGTAACATAGGGGAAAGATATGTTTTAACTTCTGATGGAACAAACTCAGGAAGTGTAGTAGCCATGGGACTAGTAGAGTCCCGAACAGCAACTAGTACTACATTTCAAGAAGTTTTTGGTAAGTTTACGAAAAAATTTATGAAGAACTCTTACTCATATTTAGTAGGAGATATAATTTATACTTCAGAAGGATACTATCGAGTAACAACAGCAGGTACAAAAGCCACTGCTCCAACAGGAACAAACCCAACAGGTTTTACAGGGCCACTTACTCAAATACCTTTATATAAAATATCAGTATCAGGAGATAGAACAAGAACAATAGATAGCACTACTGTAAACTTTTCAAAAGTTCTTAACACAGTCTATCAAAATCCAGCTACATACAGCTTATATGACTCTGATGATGTAAAATATTGGAGATATTATGGCTGGGACGACAAACATCAAAGATTTGTTACTCGTCATCAAACTCAGGGAACAGTACGAACTTCAGACTCCGTTTTTGAAAATGTAAATGGATTTTTACAGCAATTTAATGGATTACTAGCTTATGAGGGTGGAAAATATTCACTAAAAATAGAAACGACTAGTGATACTATAACATCAACTGTTGTAAATGCATCTAATACTGGAAGTTATAGTGGATATACTAAAGGAGTCCAACATAATCCAAGAGTTATAGATGAAACTGATATTATTGGAAATATAACAGTAAAAGATAAAGGAACATCAAAGTCATATAATACAGTAAGTGCTTCTATAATGGACCCTGCTAATAAATTCAAAGGAAGAGCAGTTAGTTTTTATAATTCTGACTTTTTAAGAGCTGATAAGAATGTTATAAAGTCAGGACAACTGTCAATCCCCTCAGTTGCAAATTATTATAATGCTAGGATAAATGTTGAAAATTTTTTAAGAAAATCTAGATATGGATTGACAATAAGTTTTACACTGGGTCCAAAATCATTGCTACTTCTTGCAGGAGATACAATTTCAGTAACAAATAGTAAACTTGGCTTTACAGATAAAATTTTTAGAATATCAAATATAAATTATCAAAAGAACTGCAATGCAACGATAACAGCAACAGAATATGATGATAGTTTTTATACTATTTCACCACCTAGTTTGCCAAGTGTTATAAATCAAGACCAAAGACAAGGATTACAAGCAGCACCACCTGCCCCATCAAGTTTATCTGCTACTGCAAATAACTTAGCGGGTATAAAACTATCATGGACAAACGGGTCACTAGTTAGAGGGGCTTGTTGGACAGAAATATATGTAAGTTCAACTTCAAATACAGCAGACAGAGTTCTTTTAACAAAAGTTCCTTTTCCAGGTACAACATTTGACCATGCTCTTGGAGAAGATGGACTAACAAGATATTATTGGATAAGACATGGAAAAATAGTAACTCTTACCTCTGGTGGACAAAATAAAACAAAAGAATTATACTCAGCGTATGTAGGCTCAGTAAATGCAACTACTGTATCACCCTCAACTCTTTTTGATGTGATACTACATAGTGATGCAAATACTTTTTCTGCAAACTCAGGTGGAACAATACAAACACCAAATCAAATAAATCTTACTTCTGTAAATCATAATTTAAGTGGAAGCCCTGCATTTACTACTAGTCCAAGTGTGACTCTAACAGGAAGTGGAGATACTCGAGTACTTACAAAAGAAAATATGGGAAGTAATAGTTCTGTTGTTATAACTTCAACAGTTACTTCAACTACAGCAGAAAGAAGCGCAGGAGCAGATAATACTTATACTGATTCAATAACAATATCAAGAGTAGATGCAGGTGCAGCAGGTTCTGATGGCTCTACAGGAGCTACAGGGGCAACAGGACCAAGAACTGTAGTAACAAGACTTAACTTTGGCTCAAGTAGTAGTAGTGCACCAACAGCTCCAACGTCAAGTAATACAAATACTTTTAATTTTAGTACAGCAACTTTTAGTAATATACTAAGTGGTTGGTCACACTCTACACCAACATATGCCTCTGGAAATACAAATAAATATTGGTATATAGATATTACTGTTGTAGAGTCAAGCTTTGGTGGAAGTCAGACATTAAGCTTTGGAGCAGTAACTCAAGCTATTGGATTTAGTGGTCTTGTAACTTTTAGTAATTCAAGTACTCTTACAGACGGAAGTACAACCTTTAGTCCTATTATTGCATCACAAGTAAATGAAAATGTTACTTCAATAAATGGTAGTGTAATACAGACAGGAACTATAGCAGCTGCTCGTATATCAATTAGTGGTAAAAATGTATCTGATTTAACAAATGATAGTGGCTTTACAACATTCGGAGCATCTAATGTACAAGATGCTATAACAAATAATGTAACTAGTATTAGCGGAAGCAAAATAACAACAGGAACAATAGATGCAAGTCAAGTAACCGTAAGTAATTTAAATGCTGGAAATATTACAGCAGGTAACTTGAGTGTAGATAGAATAAGTGCAAATAGCTTGGATATTTCTGGAAAAGCTGTTGCAGGTAGTGTAGGAGAAGTCGGAGGAACATCAGGACAAAATAGTACCGATAACTCACAAAACATAGAAATAACAGAATTAGTAAGATTCATATATGGTGACAATAATAAACCAAAACATATTGTTGGAACCGCATCTACTACTCATAACCCAAATGTTTCAGTAGGAGATGTTATGGGAGGCTCACCACGATTTAATCATAATTTTACTACTCATAATTTTTCAGGAACAAAAGATTATATTGTGTCAGTTGGCTTAGACTTTTTAGGAAGTTCAAGCTCAAGCACTGAATGTATTTTTGCGGTGGCCATGAGAGCAACTAGCGATACAAACAACTTCACTTCTCAGACAGAAAGTGATTATATATTTACAGATAAGATAGCATCAGCAGGTTCTCATGCACTCGGGCCTCATGTACTAAACGCAAAAGTAAGTCTATCAGGAAATACACAATATTATATTTGGTGCTTTGCACTAGGCGATGATGGCTGTGATGATTATAAATCAGGTTTTATCAACGTATTTGGATTAAATGACTAATGGCAGATAATACATGGATTTGGAGAGAAATCCTTCAAAAAAGAAATAATAAACTACTCGCATGTGATTGGACACAATTACCCGATTCTCCTTTATCAGACAGTAAAAAAGCTGAATGGGCAACTTATAGGCAAACTTTGAGAGACATTCCCAATAATCTAAGAAACCACTCAAACTATGTCAGTGATTCAGCAAGTCACCCCGATGATGGCAGTATTCTTAGTTGGCAATGGCCCACTAAACCAAGCTAAGCATACCCCACCTAGAAAATATTTCTTGACACATACCTTAAATTTTGGTATAATTATAAACATGGAGAAAATAATAAAATGGCAGCAGGAACCTACAATTTCACATTAGAGCAAGGAGCGACTTTTAGCCGACTCCTAACCTTAAAAGAAAACGACTCAGTTATGAATTTAACTGGGTATTCGGTTGCGTCTCAGATGCGTTCAACTCATGACTCAGGTACCGTAGCTGCAACTTTTACTGCAGTCGTAAGCGACGCCAGTAATGGGCAGATAACTTTATCAATGACTAACAGCACTACTTCCGCTATTGAAGAAGGCATATATGTATACGATTTAGAGATAACTGCAAGCACAGGCGCAGTAACTAGAATCTTGCAAGGGCAAGTTACTGTTACTCCAGAAGTTACAAGATAATGTCGATTACAGTTACAATCACAGATCAGCCTATCTATGTTACAGTAGATGAGGCAAATAATACGGTTACTTTAAATCAAAGCGATAATCCTATTACAGTTACAACAAGTACAGACTTGATCACTGCTCTGGGATTAGCCTCTGATGTAACATACACGCAAACAGGTACACTACCAGGCGGTAATGTACAAGATGCATTAGCAGATTTAGCAGACCAATTTTTTAGACAGTCCTCTACACCTTCAGGAGATAATTTAGCAGAAGGAGACCTTTGGTATAATACTTCAACTGATGAGTTATTAGTATATAGACAAGTCTCTGGTGGGTTTGAATTTCATGTTATTGCTTCAGCAGGGGGTTCATCTCCCACAGCATTCACCTTAGATGGTGGGTCGTTTTAGGAAAACAGAATGGCAACAAATATAATTAAAATTAAAAGAACTACTGGGAGTACCGCACCCAGTTCTTTAAATGCAGGGGAATTAGCATTTTCAGGTGGGGCTGGTACACAGTCCAACATGGGACAAAGGCTATTCATTGGTGACCCTGCAAACTCTAATGCTGTAACAGTAATTGGCGGTAATTACTTTACAAGCTTAATGGACCATGCTCATGGCACAACTACAGCAAGTTCTGTACTAATTGTAGATGCAAATAAGTCTGTCTCAGAGATAAGAACAGCAGCATTGCACTTAGGTACTTCTGGCTCAGACACTTTAGTCACAGCAACAGCAACAGAAATAAATTCAGCACTAGACGGTATAACATCTACAGCAGCAGAACTTAATTTACTTGATGGCTCTACTGCAAGTGGCATAGTTGCAAGTAAAGCTATTATTGCAGATTCAAATAAAGATATTTCTGGTGGTAGAAATATTACAATCACAGGAACACTAGCTGCACCAACACTTGACATATCTGGAAATATAGATATAGATGGAGTTGCAAACTTAGATAATACAGACATAGACGGTTCATTAACAGTAGATGGAGCAGTAGATATTAATGCTACTACTTTTGATATTGATGCAACAGATGATATTGATATCGATACTACTGATACTACAGGTGGGATTGCCATTGGTACAGCAAATTCAGGAGTTCCAGTTTCTATTGGACACACAACTTCAGAAGTAACAGTAAATGATAATTTAACAGTTACAGGAGATTTAACAGTAAGTGGTACAACTACTACTGTAAACTCAACAACAGTTTCAATCAAAGACCCAATCTTTGAACTAGGAGATGATTCAAGTGATGATAACCTAGATAGAGGTTTAAAATTAAAATATAATAATGGTGCAAATAAATTTGCATTTATGGGATTTGATGATTCTGATGGAAAGTTTGCATTTATTCCTGATGCAACAGATACTTCAAATGTATTTAGTGGAACACAAGGTACACTAAAAGCAAATATAGAAGCTGGTAATACAGGTATTACTGTTGGTTCTTCAGTTCCTTTTTCAGACAGCTCTGGAACTTTAACACTTCAAAACATTGATGCAATTGATGCAACCACAGAAACTACACTAGAAGCTGCGATAGATAGTTTAACAAATCTAACAGCAGTTGGTACTTTAACTACTGGTACTTGGAACGCTACTACTATAGCAGTAGGAAGTGGTGGTACAGGACTAACAGCTCCAGGTAGCTCAGGACAAATTTTAGTATCAAATGGAACAGGCTTTGTATCACAAAATATTGATGGAGGTACATACAGCTAATGGTAGACCAAACTATAAAATTAAAAAGAAATGAAACAAATACAACAGCTCCCACAACTTCAGACATAGTTGTAGGAGAACTAGCTATTAGTGCTGTTGATGGTAAAATTTATTTAAGAAAAACAAATGATGACATAGTAGCACAAGCTACAGAAGATGATGCAATCGCACTAGCTATTGCACTAGGATAAAATTATGGCAAATACATTTAAGAACAAACTCGGAGCGGGTATAGGTACTAGTGAAAGTATCGTTTATACTGTGCCTAGTGCTACCACAACTACTGTTGTAGGCTTATCAGTTGCAAATGTAACTTCAAGCAACATTACAGTAGATATAAGAGTATTTGATACTTCAGCAAGCACCCATGCTCATGTAATTAAAACAGGAGATGTATTTGTCGGAGGCACTCTAGTTGTCGTTGGCGGAGACCAAAAACTAGTACTAGAGACAGGAGACCAGATAAAAATAACAGCTAGCGCAAGTAGTTCAGCAGATGTAATAGTCTCGTACATGGAGCAAACATAATGGCATATATAGGTAAACGACCACAGGATACTTTTCCATCAGCTAATGCAGTAACTTCTACTATTATAGCTGAAAACGCAGTAAGTACAAGTGAAATAGCACTTAACTCAATCACAACTAATTTGATTGCAGATAACGCTGTAACTGATGTAAAAATAGCAGAAAACACAATCACAGCCAGAGCGATTGCTGCCTCAACAATTACTGCGTCACAATTAAATGGTGCAATTATTGGCACAGACCAGATAGTAAGTGGAGCAGTTACAACTGCAAAACTTGGTGATAATTCAGTTACTTCTGCAAAGATAGTAAATGGCACAATAGTAGCAGCTGATATCGCAAACGCAACTATTACTACTACTCAGATAGCCGCAAATACTATAGCTACAGGAAATGTGGCAGACAACGCTATTGATGGTACAAAGATAGCACAAAATTCAATTCTTACAAAACATATAGACGATGGTCAAGTAGATACAGACCAGTTAGCAGATGATGCCGTAACAGCTGCAAAAATTACAGATAACGCAGTTGGAGCCGCAGCATTAAATATATCAGGAAACGGAACATCAGGTCAAGCAATATTATCTGACGGAGACGGGTCTTTTTCATATGGTGCTGGAGGCAAAACTGATGAGGAAATTCAAGACCTTGTTGGTGCTATGTTTAGTTCTAATACTGAAACAGGTATCTCTGCAACATATGAAGATTCAGATGGCACAATTGATTTAGTAGTTGGCACTCTTAACCAAGATACAACAGGTTCAGCAGCTACATTAACAACAGCAAGAGCAATCGCAGTCTCTGGAGCAGTAACAGGTACAGCTAACTTTGATGGCTCAGCTGGAATAACAATCTCAACTACTTTAGCAAATAATGCAGTTCTTACGCAACATATAGACGATAATCAAGTTACGGCAGACCAAATAGCTGCAGCAACAATTACAACAACAGAGATAGCGGCTAATACAATCGCTACTAGTAATGTAGCGGATAACGCAATAGACGGAACAAAAATAGCTTCTAATAGCATACTTACTAGACATATAGATGATGACCAAATAACTGGAGACCAACTAGCAGATGCGATTGAGGTAGTAACTTCAGTTGGCGTTGGTGGTGGTTCTACTAATGGTGTTGTTATTGAACAAGGTGCTATAAAAATAAAAAATGGTGGAACACAGTCTTTTGTAGATTTTTACTGTGAAAGTAGTAATGCTCACTATTTAAGACTACAAGCACCTGCACACTCAGCATTTAGTGGTAATCCAAGTGTAACTTTACCATCTTCAGCAGGTACTATAGCTTTAACAAGTGATGTACAAACTACAGAACAAATTCAAGATATTGTAGGAGCTATGTTCTCCAGTAATACTGAGACTGGAATTACAGTAACTTACGAAGATAGTGATGGAACTATAGACTTAGTAGCTGATACAGCAATTACACTTACAACAGCTGCACAGCCAAATATTACTAGTGTAGGTACTCTTTCATCTCTCACAACTTCAGGAAATGCTACTATTGGTGGAAACTTAACAGTTAATGGCACAACAACAACTTTAAATACTACAAATTCAGTAGTATCAGATAGATTAATAGAATTAGGAAATGGAACTACAGGTTCTCCTGCGAACGATATGGGTATCGTTATGGAAAGAGGCGATTCAAACAATGCCTTTATGGGATTTGATGAAAGCGCAGATAAATTTATTGTAGGAACAGGAACATTTACAGGAGCTTCAACAGGCGATTTAACAATTACAACAGGAACTCTTGTAGCAAACTTAGAAGGTAATGTAACAGGTAACTTAACAGGTACAGCTTCTGCAATAGCAGATAACTCTGTTACTTCAGCAAAAATAGTAAATGGTACTATTGTATCCGCAGACATTGCAAATAATGCTATTTTAACACAGCATATTGATGATAACCAAGTAACAGCAGACCAAATAGCAGATACTACTATTACAGCTTCTCAGATTGCAAACGCAACAATTACAACAACACAGATAGCGGCAAATACTATAGCAACAGGCAATGTAGCAGATAACGCCATAGATGGAACTAAAATAGCACAAAACTCTATTTTAACAAGACATATAGACGATGCTCAGGTTACAGCAGACCAACTAGCTTCCGATGCAGTTACAACTGTTAAGATAGCAGATGATGCTGTTACAGCTGCTAAAATTACAGACAATGCTGTAGGAGCAGCCGCACTAAACATATCAGGTAATGGAACATCAGGACAAGCTATACTCTCTGATGGAGACGGCTCTTTCTCATATGGTTCGAGCGGTAAGACAACAGAAGAGATTCAAGATATCGTTGGAGCGATGTTCAGCAGTAATACTGAAACAAATATAACTGCTACATATCAAGATAGTGATGGAACTATTGACTTAGTTGTTCCAAATGAATTATCAAGTGTTACAGAACTTGGTACTCTAACTACTCTTACAGTTGACGATATAAAAATTAATGGAACACAAATAGGACATACATCAGATGAAGATGCAATGTCAATCGCATCAAATGGTGTAGTAACATTTACTCAAATACCAGTTTTACCAAACGATTCAATTACACAAGCATTTATAGCTGATGATGCCGTTGGAGCAGACCAACTAGCTTCAAGTGCAGTTGTTACTGCTTCTATTGTTGATGATGCAGTCACACAGGCAAAGATAGCAGATGACGCTGTTGGAGCAGACCAGCTTGCTGCAAACTCTGTTGTTTCTGCAAGTATTGTAAATGGAAGTATTGTATCAGCAGATATCGCTGCAAATACTATTGCTACTAGCAACATAGCAGACAACGCAATAGACGGTACAAAGATTGCTTCTAATTCAATTCTTACTAGACATGTAGACGATAACCAAATAACAGGTGACCAAATATCTGATAATGTTGTACTAAGTGGTACAGGCTCAGTAACAGTTCCAAAAGGAACAACTGCACAAAGGTCTGGTTCTGCCCAAAATGGTATGTTTAGATATAATACTACTACTGATGCTTTTGAAGGATATAAAGGTGGTGCATGGGGAAATGTTGGTGGCTCAGGTGCAAACGGTTTCTTAACAGATATATTTGATGGAACTACTACCCCTGCTACAGATGGAAGTAGAGTAGCATTTACTATGTCTCAAGCTGTGACTTCAGAAAACTTTGTAATGGTATTCTTAGATGGTGTATTCCAGAATCAGGCTGCCTATAGTGTAAGTGGAAGTACACTTACTATGGCAGATGCACCTATCGCAGGTCGTACACTTACCGTACACAGTATATCAGCTACAGTATCAGGCGACGGACTCACAGTAGATAACTTTAGTGGAGATGGCTCAGACACCACTTTCACACTAAGTATAAATCCAAGTCATGAAAATAATACACAAGTTTACATAGACGGTGTATACCAGTTTAAAAATACATATGCTGTATCAGGAACAACTTTAACATTCTCTAGTGCGCCACCAAATGGCTCTAGCATAGAGGTTATGACACATAGCCAGACAGCTATAAACACATTCCCAGCAACAGGAATATCAGGACTAACAGAAGTAACTGCAGCAGGAGCAGACCATGTAATGATTTTTGATGCAACAGATAGTGCTTTGAAAAAAGCTCTTGTATCAGATTTATTAGATGATTCTACACTAACAACAGAACAGGTTCAAGATATTGTAGGAGCTATGGTTTCTAGTAATACTGAAACAGGCATTACAGTAACTTATGAAGATAGTGACGGAACATTAGATTTTGCAATCGGCACACTTAATCAAAATACTACAGGTACAGCAGCTACAGTTACAACAGCTGCACAACCAAATATTACAAGTTTAGGTACTTTAACAGCTCTTACAGTAGATAATATAGGTATTGATGGCTCAACCATTTCAAATAGTTCAGGCGATATAACACTAGACGCCTCTGGAGATATTATTCTTGATGCAGATGGCGATGATATTAAGATTGCAGAAGGTGGAACTACTGTAATGGAAATAAAGCATGAATCAAGTGGCATTGATTTCTTGCTTAACACAAGTGATGAAGACTACAAATTTAAGGGTTCTGATGGTGGTTCAACTATTACAGCATTACAACTTGATATGTCAGAAGCAGGTGCAGCTTTATTTAATAGTTCCGTAGTAGCAGCAACATCTGCTAGAATAACACAAGTAGCACTAACATCTTCAAGTAATGCAGTAGCATGGGATTCAGTAGCAGCCGCTAATGCTTATTACTTAACTACTGAAAATACAACATTTTCTGCACCAAGTAATTCAGTAGAAGGAGCAATCATATCTGTGGAAATAGCACAGGGTGGAACACCTTACACAGTAGCGTGGAATACAGTATTCGAGTTCGCAGCAAGTACAGCACCAACTGTAACTGCGACAGCAAATAAAACTGATATATTCACATTTAGATACAACGGAAGCGTCTGGCAAGAAATCGGGCGTGTCCAAAATATGGCACAAACATAATGGCTTTTTTAGAACGAAATGCTAATCGAGGAAGTATATCTTCAGAACTTGAACTAAGTAATTCTGTAATGATAGATAACTTAGGAGCAAATACTAATAGTAATAATTTTAATCATCAACAAATGTCTACAGGTGGAGATGACCAATGGTCAGCTAATGCTAATGCTGGAACAAATGATAAAAAAGCTACAATTAGTATGTGGTGTAAAAGAACTCATCTTTCGCAAGGCAGCGGTCATGGAGAGTATCAAAGACTTTTTCAATTTACAACTGGAGGTACTGCGACCGCACTTTACTTTAATCAAGACCTTTTAAAAATGTATGATGATAGTACAAGTGCGTCATTAGTAACAAATAGAGTATTTAGAGACTGTTCAGCATGGTATCATATAGTTCTTGCTATGGATTCAACGCAATCTACTGCAGCAGATAGAGTTAAAATCTATGTTAATGGAGTGCAAGAAACCTCATTTAGCACAGAGGATTATGGAAATCAAAATGCTGTTCTTGGTATGTTTAGTAACTCTGCTGTAACTTTTTATCTTGCTTGTGCTGGTAGTCAAAACTCAGGGTATGCTTTTGATGGCTATATAACAGAGTTTCATTTTGTAGACGGAGAACAAAAAGATGCTGATGATTTTGGTAAGATTGATGACAATGGTGTTTGGGTTCCTAAACCATATACAGGGAGTCATGGAATACTAGGGTGTCATTACAACTTTGAAGATACCTCTAATAATAGATTTAATGATGAAAGTGGCAATGGAAATTACATGGATAATAGGGGTGGTTCTTATGAAGGAGTAATTGCAACAGATACTCCCACAAATAATTTTTGTACTTTGAATTTTGCTAATCGCACAAATGGAAATATTAGAACACAAGCAGGTGGAACAGAAGCGACTACAGACGGTGGCTCAGGCTGGTGTGGCATGGTAGCCACAATGTTTGTTGGTGCTGGTAAATGGTATTGGGAAGTTTTATATGAAGATGACGGAGATGCAGATGATGTACATATAGGTATAGCTGCAGCAAATGACCCTTGGTTTCCTGCAAGACAAGTTTCTGGTGGATACTATCTAGGAAATGTAGAAACTGGTGGAGCAATGGGTTGGGATTTAGATAGTGGTACAAATTATAATCAAAATGGTAGTTGGGGCAATCCAAGTCGTGGAGACAAATTAATGGTTGCTTATGATGCAGACAACTACAAATTATATTATGGAATAAATGGTACATGGGGAAATAGTGCAGACCCAGCAAACGGCACAGGAAGTGTAACTGCTATAGAATCTTATTGGATGAGCGGGATTAATAATGCACTAGACTTTGTGGCTCCAGCTGTTTCAATATATCAAGGAAACCGTGTAAGAAGTTTCAATTTTGGTGGAGTAAATACATGGACTATCGCAAGTGGAAATGCAGATGCAAATGGATATGGAAATTTTGAATACGCACCACCAACAGGGTTTTACGCACTATGCACCAAAAACTTAGCACAGTACGGAGGGTAGAATGGCAGATTACACAACTATAGACGACCCTTCAGCACACTTTCAAGTTCTTACATACACAGGAAACTCTACAAGTACTACGAGTGCGGATAGAAGTCTTACTAATACAGGTAATAGTAATTTACAACCTGATGTTGTATGGATATATAATAGAGACACAGAAGTTAATAGTGGAGCACGATGGTGGGATAGTAGTAGAGGTGTTGGACAAAATAAAGGCATATCTAGTGCATCTAATGCTACTGAGGGAAGTACAAATGACCCTGAGTATGGATATGTAAATACATTAAGTTCAAACGGTTTTGGTGTAAGAGCGGGTGCGAATGATGGAAATGGTAGATGGACAACAGATAGAGGAGAAGGTGGCGGAGATAAATATGTAGCTTTTCAATGGAAAGCAAATGGTGGAACTACTAGCACAAATTCAGATGGGGATATAAATTCAACTGTTCAAACGAACTCAGATGCAGGATTTAGTATAATTACAGACTCGCCACCAAATAATACAGCAAGAACAATAGGACATGGATTAGGAGCAAAACCTGATTTTATAATTAGAAGAGCAAGAACAAGAGTAGAAGACTGGTGTGTATATCACAAATCTTTTTCAAGCACTTTACCTGGAGGTTGGCAAGGATTGAATACAACTGCTGCTTATAACGATTCTGCTACTAGTTTATTTACATCAGTTTCAAATACTACTTTTGGAGTAGGAACTGATTATAGTGTAAATGGAAATTATGATTATATAACTTATGCATGGAAAGAGGTACAAGGATACTCAAGATTTAGTGATTTTTATGGCAACGGACAAGCCCTTGGCACATTTGTTTATTGTGGTTTTAAACCTCGTTGGCTTATGATAACAAGGTCAGATGCTGCAGGATATCATTGGCGAATTTACGATACTGCGAGAAGTGCAGCAGATGGAGGCAATCCATTAGATAAAAGAGTAAATGCAAACTTAACTGAAGCTGAAGGTACTCACGCTTCAGACTTTGATGTAGATGTTTATAGTACTGGATTTAAACTTAGAACATCATCACAAATCAATGTAGCAGCTGCAAAATATGTTTTTATAGCTTTTGCAGAAAGTCCGTTTGTATCATCAGAAGGAACGCCGACAACGGCAAGATAAAGGAGAATAAAAATGTGGGCTAGATTAGAAAGCAACACAATAAAAGAAATATTAAGAAGACCAAAAGCTTTAATTGTTGGAGGAGTACAGTATCCTTCTAATATTTTTAGTATGTGGACTGAAGCAGAACTTGCCACAATTGGTATAGTTCCAGTAACTGTGGACAATAGTAATTTTAAAAATCAAGAATACTATATTAACACAGAGATAACTTATGCGTACAATACTGAAACAGGAAAAGCTACAGGAACATATGGCACAGCCGTAGCAAAAGCTATGGTAGATAGTTTATATACAGCCCAAGACGAAACAGACGGTCTTGGTACAGAAGGTGAAGTAAAAGCTAAAGGATTAAAAACTTTAAAGAAAGAAGATATAAATTCACAAGCTGGTAGTCTTTTGCAAGATACAGATTGGTATACAATAAGAGAGGCTGAGGGTGGTACAGCTATGCCAAGTAATATAAAAACTTGGAGAGCTTCTGTTCGAACAAAAGCAAACACACATTGTACAAGTATAGATAATGCGGCAGATGTAGATGCCCTAGCGGCCTTGACCTTTGATTGGCCTGCAAAACCATAAACCATGGCACTAACAACAGTATCACAACACGTAGTATCAGTAAATGCTATACAAGGCACACTGATAGCAGATAACGCAATTACAGCGGTTCATATTGCGACGAATGCTGTGTCGGGTACTTTGATAGCAGACAATGCCGTTACAGCAACACACATTGCTCAAAACACAATCACAGTAACACAACTCGCAGATGATGCAGTCGAAGCTGATAAAATAGCAGATGGCGTAATTACGACCAATCACTTAAACAAAGCAATGATTTCATCACAGACAGAAGTAACACCTGTTGCTGGAGATTTTGTACTGATTGGAGATACAAGCGATTCAAATAATTTAAAGAAAACACCAATTAGTGGAATTACTGCACTAGCAACTGTCTCAGGAATATCATCTAGTGCAGACGCAACAGCCATAACTATTGGTAGTGACGAAGTAGTAACTTTTTCAAAACCTACAACATCAGATGGACATACAAGTTCAGTTGCAACAATATTTGAAGCTAATGCTAATGGAGACACCGTACCAGTTCAACTAAAAGTAAAAGCAAATAATGGTACTACATCAACGCAAGGTCTTTATGGAAATGCAGGTTCAGCTTCAACAGACAACACGATTACATTAGGTACAAACGGTACAACTGGTATATGTGTATTAAATTCTGGCAAAGCTATTATAGGAGACATTGCAAGTCATGTTGATGATTTACTCCAAATAGAAACTCCAGCATCTGGAGGCGGTCATGGAATACAAATAAGAAGAAATGACTCAAACGGCGACCAAGGTATTGGCCGTGTTATGTTTGGTAATAATAATGATACAGATTTAGCTACAATGCAAGTAACAACAGATGGACAAGCTGATTGTGCAAGAATAGGTTTCTTTGTTCAACCGACAAGTGGCTCATCAACAGAGAGAATGCGTATTAAATCTGGTGGAGAAGTAATTGTAGGAAGTACAGCAATAGCTGATACATACACTCCTTTAGTAACTGGACTAACAAGTGATGCTTTAGTTGTTGGTAGACACTCTACATCAGGCTCTTTAGGTCTCTGGCGAAGTAACACTATGGAGTTTAAGTATTACCATAATGGTATGGGTTATGTAATGACATTTGCTTCAAATGGAGTTATCTCAGGAGACTTTAATGATACATCAGATATCAACTTAAAAGAAAACATATCATCTATATCAGATGGAACAACGGTTATAAAAGCACTAAGACCAGTCAAGTTTGATTGGAAGGCGAGTGGAAAAGGAAATAATCAACATGGATTCATAGCACAAGAAGTAGAAACAGTTCTACCAGATGCAGTTGAGGGAAATGATTATGTTGAAAATGAAACAGGTCTTCCAAGAGATGAGCCCGCAGGTAATGGTAAAACCATGAATAGCAACGCAGTATTGGCTCATGCAGTAAAAGCAATCCAAGAACTCGAGGCAAGAATAAAAACATTAGAAGGATAACATGGCAAGAACAACTATACCAGCAGAACTAGTAGCCGTAAACGCAATACAAGGTACACTTATAGCCGATAATGCGATTACTGCTGTACACATAGCAACAAACGCTGTGTCGGGTACTCTTGTAGCTGATAACTCCATAACAAGCACTCACATAGCACAAAACAATGTCACAGCTACACAGATAGCACAAAATACAATAACAGTAACTCAGTTAGCAGATAGCGCAGTCGAAACAGCAAAATTAAATAATGACGCTGTAACACAAGCAAAGATAGCTGATGATGCCGTTGGAGCTGACCAACTAGCCGCAAACTCGGTAGTATCAGCAAGTATAGTCAATGGAAGTATAGTAGAAGCAGATATGGCTGATAACGCAGTCACACTTGCAAAGATGGCTTCACTTGCTCGTGGAAGTATAATATACGGAGATAGTGCAGGAGACCCTGCAGCTTTATCTATAGGTTCAAGTGGTACTGTACTTAAATCAGATGGCACAGATGTATCATGGGGAACAGTAAGTAGCGGACCAACATTTAAAACGTTTGGAACTAATTCAATTATGATTGGAGACGATGCAACAGGAACAATTGATGCAGCCAATAATAATACTGGAGTTGGTATTGATGTTTTTGCAGCTTTGACATCTGGAGATAATAATACAGCTATTGGATATCAAGCCTTAACAGCAAACACTACAGGCTATGAAAATACAGCGGTCGGAAGAAACACACTTGATGCAAATACTGATGGATATGCAAATACTGCTATCGGAGAAGCTTCACTCAGTTCAAATACTTCTGGTTATAGAAATACAGCAGTCGGACAAAATACTCTAGCAGTTTGTACTACTGGCGATGAAAATACAGCAATCGGACAAAATGCACTTAATGATTTAACAACAGGAAATACAAATGTAGCTGTAGGACAAAATGCCTTAGCTGCTAATACCGAAGGCACTAGTAATGTTGCAGTTGGTGTAAATGCAGGTGACGCTATTACTACGGGTGGAAGTAATACATGTATTGGAGTCAATGCAGGAAGTGCAATAACTGTAGGTAGCGGAAATGTATGTATAGGTGCAAGTGCAGGTCAAACACTTAATGCTTCTAATGGTAAATGGAATGTTGCTGTTGGTTTAAATGCTTTGCAAAATTGTGATGCAAGGTTCCAAAATACTGCAGTTGGACAAAATGCATTAAATAATAATACACAACATTATAATTCTGCACTTGGTTCAAATTGTCTTGCTGATAATACAAGTGGTCAAAGTAATAATGGATTTGGGTACTTTTGTTTGAACGAAAATACTACAGGAGATGATAATGTAGCTATGGGTACTGTTGCGGGTAGATATATTACAGGAAATGAAAATACTTGTTTTGGTAATAACGCAGGTGGCGCTATTACTAGCGGGAGTAATAATGTTTGTATTGGTTATAATGCAGGAGACGATGCTTTAGCTGGTGTTACAACAACAAGTAATAATATAATACTTGGTAATGTTTCCAGTACTAATTTTGAATGTAAAGTTGGTTTAACAAGTGGCTCTGACTTACGAGATAAAACAGACATTGAAAATTTACCTGCTGCTGCAGGATTAAATTTTGTAAAACAAATGAGACCTGTTACTTTTGTTTGGGATAATAGAGCTGATTATTATGAATATACTAGAGATGAACAAAATATTCGTGTACTTAAGACAAAACATAATAGAGACCACTCTAAGAAAGGAACAGATAAACAAGTAGGTTTTATAGCACAAGAAATAAAAGCAATAGAAGAGTCAATAGGTTGGACAGAAGACCATGTAGTCAATACAAAAAATGAAGACTCTTATAAACTTATGTATGACCAATTAATACCTATACTTGTCAAAGCAATACAAGAACTCGAAGCAGAAGTTCAAGCACTAAAAGGATAACATGGCAAGAACGCAGGTACAATCAGAACTCATAGCAACAAATGCAATATCGGGAACGATTATTGCAGATAATGCTATCACAGCTACTCATATAGCTACAAACTCTATCTCTGGCACATTAGTGCAAGATAGTGGTATAGTTACGAGTATGATTGCAGCAAACAATGTAACTGCTGCAAAGATAGTTTCAGACGGTGTTGAAACTCGACATCTGCATAGTAATGTAATATCAGGACAATCAACTGTTACAGCAGCGAGTGGAGATTTTGTACTTATAGGAGATACATCAGATTCAGATAATCTAAAGAAAGCTTTAGTAAGTGATTTTGGTGTTTCAGGCATATCTTCTAGCGCAGACGCTACAGCTATAACTATTAATAGTAGTGAACAAGTTGGGATTGGTGTTACAGACCCTGACCAAGCATTAGAAATTGGTGCTGGTGGTAAACTAAAATTATCAAGAGCAGATAACGCTAGATCAATGTTGCTATTTACTGATAATAACAACGCAACAATTCAATCTGATACTGACCCAATACTAATAGAGTCTGCTAATTATATGGCATTTAACACGAATGGTGCAAATGAAAGAATGCGTATTGATACTGATGGTAATATTGGATTTAACACAGCAGGTATAGCTGTAGGTGCTACTTCTGACGGTCAAGTTTCAACTGCAACACCTAATAGAATTGTATTTAATAATGATTATTCAAATGGATATACCGATGCATCTTTAAAACTTTATTTATTTAACTCGAATACTACAAGACAAGGATTTACAAGTGGACCTGCATATGATTTACAATATCATAGTTCAGGTTCTGATGCAGGAAGACACGCTTTTCATGTAGCTAATGAAGAAATATTTCGTATAAACAAAACACAAGTAGGCGTTGGTGACCCATCACAAATAGCTAATAATACAACAACAACTTTTGCTGTAAGAAAAGATAATTCAGGTGGTAGAGGCGGAGAAATTAGTATTGTAAATTATGTAGCAAATGCGGTAGGTAATGAAGCAGCACTTAATTTTGGTTTAGAAAGTTCTACTTACCATAATAATGATGGTAATGCTCAAATCAAAGCTAGAGTAATGGGTTCATCTGCACAAACATCTATGATATTCTCTAATTGGAGAGGCTCTTCTTTCAATGAAGCAATGCGTATTAATGAAAATGGTACTCTTATGGTTGGTACTTCTACAAATGCAACTTATACGCACAAAGCACATTTTAGTGGTAATGCAAATATTGATGGAATTGTTAGAATTGAAGATGTTGATGGTACAGTAGCACTTTCAAATGCAGTTTTAGGATTAGCATTCTCAGGCGATAATGATGCTTCAAATGGTTATTTTATTTATATGACAGATGGAAATGGTGCTATTGGTTCTGTTTCAGTAGCTTCAGGCACTTCGGTAAATTTCAACACAACTTCTGATGAAAGATTAAAGAAAAATATTGTAGACGCTTCATCTCAATTAGATACAATTAAAAATATAAAAGTTCGTGAGTTTGATTGGAAGAAAAATGATTTCCATGAAGTGGGAGTAATCGCACAAGAAATAAAAACTGTTGTACCAAATGCAGTAAAAGAAGGTGGAGATGATGAAACAAAACACCCATTTGGTGTAGATTATGGAAAAATAGTTCCTTATTTAATAAAAGCAGTACAAGAACAACAAACAATAATAGAAGATTTAAAATCAAGAGTTGAAACATTAGAGGGATAACATGGCATTAACAAAAATTAGTTCAAATGTAATCGCAAACAACACAATCGCTGTAGGAAATATAGCAGATAACTCTGTGGACGCAACAAAAATAGCTTCCAATAGTATACTTACTCGTCATATTGATGATGACCAAATAACTGGTGACCAGCTAGCAGATAATATCACTATAGCAGGAACACTTACAAGTACAGGAGCATTAACTGCTTCAGCAGGAATAACTTCTACAGCATCAGCTAATAGTTTGGGTGCTACAAGTTTTAATGAAGCTGATTTAACAAATGTTGGAACAATTTATGCTGACCAATATTTAGGAGATGCAGATGCAGATTCTGGTATTGTTTTACCCGGTTCAGATATAATGACATTTCATACTGCAAATTCAGAAAGAATGCGTATTGATGCTAACGGCAACTTTTCTTTAGGAAGTGGTGCTAACGCTAGTAACTTTAGTAATTATGTAACTTTAGATTTAAGAGATAGTACAGGTGGTATCATTGATTTTTCAGAAGCAAGTGCTGGTGTACATTCAAGAATACAAGCTGTAGTAAATAATTCACTAAATATATTAAACAGACAAAATTATCCATTAAATCTTGGTACAAATGATACTACGAGATTAACTATTCTAGGTAATGGTAATGTTGGAATTGGTGGAAATGCAAGTCCAGCACAAGCATTAGAAGTTTATAGAAATTCAGATTCAGGTTCAGCAGGTGGTTATGCAGGAATAAGTTTGCGTAATGACCATTCATCAGGCTATATGGCAGTGCAGTTCCATGAGGGTGGTACTTTGCGTGGTGATATATTATTTCAAAATGGCACCGATGCTATGCAATTTAGAGTTGGTGGCGGCGGTACAGAAAGAATGCGTATAACTGATGCTGGAACACTATTAATTAGCACTAATGCAGCAAGTGGACTTTCAAATAGTAATTCTAATTTTGGTCATTCATTTGGTGGTGGACAACAAGTAAATTCAACTAATAACGACCTTTGTTTAATTCTAAACAGAAGTAATGGTTCCGGAACTATGTTAGCTATTAGAAATGATGGAAGTAATGTAGGTTCCATAACTCAAGATGGTTCATCAACATCTTTCAATACTTCTTCAGACTATAGACTTAAAGAAAATGTAGATTACACTTGGGATGCAACAACAAGACTAAAACAACTCAAACCTGTTAGATTTAATTTTATAGCTGATGATAGTAATACAACATTAGATGGTTTCTTAGCTCACGAAGTATCAAGTATAGTTCCTGGAGCTGTACATGGCGAAAAAGACGATATGGAAATGCAACAATTAGACCATAGTAAATTAGTACCACTATTAGTTAAAACAATACAAGAATTAGAAGCTAGAATAGCAACATTAGAAACATAAAAAAACCCGCACTAAGCGGGTTTTTCGTTTATGAATCGGCCGATTCTTCTTTAGGTGGCTCAGCAATGGCTTGTTTTAGCCTTACTGTATATGCCTCTTTTGAAAGCATTAATCTTTCTACGATTATCTGTGCTTTTATCAATTCATCTTCATTTAACTGAAGTCTATTTACTAATAATTTTGCATCATCAGATAATTGTGAGATTATGTGTTTTTCACCATCTATCTCTAAAATCGGCTCTTGGTCTACTTGAGTACTCATTTAAAAATATCCTGCCAATTTCCTTGTGTACTAGCCTTAGCATACTCGGTAGCACGGTTCTCAAAAAAGTTGGTATGCTCAACTGCATTTACTTGCATATCAATCCATGGAAGTGGGTTAGTTGTACTGTGAAATATATTTTTCATTCCTAATCCAAGTAATCTTCTATCAGCAATATATCTAATATATTCTTTGACTTCTTTTGCACTTAAATCAGGTATGTCTGCTTTATCAAAACAAACATCAATAAACTTATCCTCTAACTCTACTACTCGTTCAGCAGCACAGTAGATTTCATACTTTAGTTTATCATTCCATATTTTTGGATTTTCTGCTATGAAAGTTCTAAAGAGTTTAGATAGTCCTTCTACATGAAGAGACTCATCTCTTATTGACCATGTGACAATCTGTCCCATGCCTTTCATTAAATTATGTCTAGGATAGTTCAATAATATAGCAAAACTACTAAATAATTGAACTCCCTCTGTAAATCCACTATAAACTGCCATTGTTTTTGCAATCTCATGTGGACTATTCATGTTAAAATCTGTTAGATATTCATGTTTTTCTGACATTGCTTGTATATCAAAAAACTCTTGGTACATATTATCAGACTTACCCAAAGTTTCTAAAAGTAAAGAATATGCTTCTTGGTGTACTGCTTCCATAGCAGCATAACTAACTAACATCATTCTTATTTCAGGTTGTTTGAATGTTGGCAAATAATGTTTTGCATATCCACAACATACATCAACATCTGCTTGAGTAAAAAACTTAAATATGTTATCTAATAGAAGTCGATTATCAGGAGATAGTTTCTCACGATAATCTTTTATGTCGTCCTGTAAAGGAACCTCATCGGGTAGCCAGTGCATTTGTTGTTGTCTTTTATAGAACTCAAATGCCCAGGGATACGCAAAAGGTTTATAGTATTCTCTTTCTTCTAATAAATTCATTTAGCCCTCGCAACTTAGACAACCTTCTTGTTCAAAGATTATCTCCCTTTTTACTTCGTTTGATACATTATCTGCACGACTGATTGCTTCACTTCGTAAGTAATAAAGTGTTTTCATATTCTTAGCCCAAGCTAACATATGTGCATTGTGCAAATCTCCCTTATTTACATCAGGCGGGAAAAATAGATTTACACTTTGAGATTGACAAATAAATTCTTGTCGCATACTTGCGTGTTCTATTACCCATGCTTGATTTATTTCAACAGCAGTCTTAAAAACATTCTTTTCTTCATCTGTTAGAAAGTCTAGCTGTTGAACACTTCCTTTATTTGTAACTATACTTTTCCAAGTATCATCATCATTTTTATTATACTTGTCTAGTAATTCTGTTAAAAATTTATTTTTGTGTAAATGAGAACCAGATTTAGTTTTTTGAGTATAAGCATTAGCTCTAAAAGGTTCTATACTAGGTGATGTATTACCACATATAATAGAACTACTTGCATTAGGAGCTATTGCTAATAAATGTGCATTTCTTACAGAAGCACTATCATCATCAGGACAAGCTCCCCTTTCTACTGCCAACTGTCTAGTAGTATCGTCAGCTTTTTGTTTGATATAACCAAACATCTTCATATTATTACTAGTTGCCCACATTCCTTCAAAAGGAATATTGTTTTTCTGTAAGTATGCATGAAATCCCATTGCTCCTAGACCTATACTTCTTTCTCTCATAGCACTAAATTTTGCTTTTTCAAGAGACTCAGGAGCATCATTAATAAATACTGTAAGAACATTATCTAACATTCTTACTAAGTCTGGTATAAATGCTGGTACTTTTGACCATTCATCAAAATATTCTAAATTTACACTTGAAAGACAGCATACTGCTGTTCTTTCTTCATTTGTTGCAAGAGTAATTTCAGAACAAAGATTACTATGATTTACTCGTAATCCTTTTCGTTTCTGAAACTCTGGTAAATCTTCTTGCACAGCATCTTCAAACATAAGATAGGGTTCTCCTGTTTCCATTCTGTTCTGCAATAATTTTACCCATAGTGTTCTTGCGGACACTACTTTTTTAACTTCTTGACTATGTGGGTCGATTAACTCCCAACTATCATCAAAGCCTTCTTCACGAGTGGCTTTGTAAATAATCTCCATAAACCTATCTGGTATAACTACACCATGATGTAAGTTTAAACACTTACGATTTGTGTCTCCACCTGTTGGTTTACGAATATCTAAAAATTCTTCTATTTCAGGGTGGCTCATATGTAGATATGATGCATAGCTTCCCCTACGAGTTACGCCTTGAGAAAAAGCTAACATCTCTGCATCAACTACTTTCATAAAAGGTATAACTCCTGTACTTTCGGAGCCTTTTGATGTTTTTGTGCCCTGAGCTCTTACAGAACTCCATGTGCCACCAATACCACCACCAAAAGAAGAAAGATAAGCATTTTCTGTATAATGTTCTGTGATGCCTTCTCGACTATCATCAACATAATTTAGAAAACAACTAATCGGTAGTCCTCTTTTAGTACCACCATTAGATAAAACGGGAGTAGCAAACATAAACCATTGTTTACTAACATAGTCATATAGTCTTTGTGCATGGGCTTCATCATCAGCAAATGCTTGAGCAGCCCGTGCAAATGCTTCCTGAGGAGAAGTCTCGCCAGGAATCATATATCTTTCTTGCAGAGTTCTTAGACTGAACTCATCAAGTAAGCTATCTTTACTATAATCAATTTCTATTTTCATCTAAATATCCGTGTATTTTAGAGGATAAATCCTCTAGATTCATGTTTGCTTCTAGAAGCGCCTGTTCGCAGTAACTTTCTAAGTCCATCAGTTCTGCATTAAGTAGTAATCTATCAGCACTATCATTTAGTGACTGTATATACTTATATCTGCTGTCAATCGGACACGCATTATAAATATCAAATAAATCACCATACTGCTCTATAAGTTGAGCAGCTCGTTTTGGACCAACTCCTGCAATACCAGGTATATTGTCACCTGTATCTCCTGCTAGACATTTGAAAGTAAGAAAATATTCTTTGTCAAAACTATAATGTTCGTCCCAGTTATGTACTGTTGTTTCTTTTCTAGTTACAGTACTAAACCTAGATACATCATCTGATATAAGTAAATCCCAGTCTTTATCTGAAGATATTAACCATATTTCATCAATGCCAAACTCTTTTCGTTTTCCTACTATCCATGCTGCTAAGTCATCAGCTTCTAGTCCTTTTTGTTTTATTGTGAGATGTCCTCTTTTCTCAAGCTGAGAAAAGGTATTGGAAAACTCTCCCATAAATTGTTCAAACTCTTTCTTTTCTTCTTCTGTTTGTTCTGCGTATCTGTCTTTTCGATTTGCCTTGTATTCAGGATAGATACTTTTCCTGTATGTACTACCACCGTCAGCAAGTACAACTATGTTTCCACAGTTGTACGATTTTGCTAGACTTTCAACGGTTCTTACATAGTCATGTTTAAATTCGAGTTGTTTTGAATATTTCCAACGAAACGCAATATTTAAACCATCAACTATCAGTAAGTTCCCATTCTGGATCTGGTTCCCAAGGTCTGAGAATGTTATCGCCATTTGTAAATTTTATTTCCTCGTTTTCTAGCCACTTGTCTGCTAATAAAATATATGCACCGAGCCAGTTTATGTACATATATCTTTTTGTTTTTAAAGGTTTTCTTGCAGTCGCAACATACCATTGTGAATAGTTTTGCTTCATAAACAACAAAGGCTCTTGCTCCATCAGTTCTGCTTGTGTGATTGCTTTTCTCCACCAAGCAACAAAATTATTACTCTTTGATGTAAATATTTTTTGATTGAACTGCATATCTTTGTAGAATTTTACTTCTATCATAAACAAGTTGTGTTTGTCTTTTACATACAAATCGCCTTTTATTTTACCACTACCGCTTCCCGGTGTTTGTTCAAAAGTCTCGTTTGTTGTTCTTTGTAGCATACTTGCTAGTTGTTGTTCTGCTCTTGCTCCTTTTTGTCTTGAATTTACCAATTATTTTCCTTTTTCCGCAGTCGGGACATTTTGCCCCAACAGGTATATAAATCACTCGATTCAGCACAGGACATCTGTGCTTTCTGAATGTGTCCACTATTCCAACCTACTTATATTGTCCTCCTTGATTACTTCTATCTTTGACAGAAGTGGGTGAGTCCAGCCGTGAGAAACTATATATGTATTCAAAGTTTCTCCCAATAATATTTCTACTAACTTTTCTCTTCCTTGTTCATCTAATACATTTATTACTTCATCGAGAAACAAAGTATTAATTTTAGAACTCGAAATACTACTCATTAGCTTTCTTATAGCGAGTAGTGTAGCGGTGTTTACTCTCGTAAGTTCACCACTAGAAAGGGCTAGAATATCTACTATGTTTGCGTTATCTGTAATCTCTACATTTAGCTTGTCATTTGTGACTACAAACTCCAAACTGAAACGACCATCAGATAGCTCTGCTAGATATTCATTTGTAAGTTCCTCTAAGTCTTTTACTAGATTTTCAATCTTGTATGCCAACAGTCCATTTGTACTGAAGGCTTTTTTCAATATCTCTAAGTGAGTTGACTTTTCTTCGATTTTACCCAAAACTGCGACAATCTCTTCCAACTCTTTCTCAAATGCTTCCGTTTGTTCCTGTATCACAGAAAGCCTCGTATTATGTCTTTCTGCTTTTATATTCTCGTCTGCCACACTTTCTATCTCCTGTCGGATATTAGAAATGCGGGAAGTAATTTCGTCAATTTGGGAAGAAATCTCGTCGCCGTCTAAAATTTGAGAAGGCAGACTCTTGTCCACAATTCTCATGAGTTCTTCAAACTCTCTCTTTTGTGAATCTCTTACTGTAATCTTTCGATTGTGCTCTTTTGCCTCAACCATTTCATTACGAAGGTTCGCGATTTTTTCGGAACCACTTTCCTTGTTTGACTTATACATAGATATAAGTCTTTCAACTTCATTATAGTCGATTTCTTGTTCACAAGTTGGGCACTTCCCTTCAAGTTCAGATAATTTCTCTAAATGTGCTGAAGCATCAGACACTTGGGCATTTAATGTCCCAAGTTTCTGCGACATAGCGTTAAGAGAAATCTCCTCTCCTACGAGAGACAGATACTCACTATTCTCAAGCTCTTTCAACTGCTCAAGATTAAAATTATTGTCTATAATTTTTTTATTTTTTTCTGAAATTTTTTCAAAATCGCTACGTAAAGACTGTAAATCTTGTTCGTCTTTTTGTGAGATTTTTGGTAAATTTTTTATCGGCAATACATTGATAGTCTCTAATTTGTTTTCATTCAACCATTTTACTATCGTATCACACTTACTGTTGTAGCTATTTATCTCAAGAGATATTTCTCTTGAAGCTTCCTTAAATATGTCAAAAAATTCTACATATTCGTCTAACTTTAACAAATCAATGAGAAACTTTTTTCTGTTTGTATCTGTCGCAGTTAAAAACTGAAGTGATGTATTTGTATTTTGATATACTAGCTGTGTAAAGGTTTTGAAGTCAAGTCCAAGTAATTCTTGAACTGTCTTATAGGTGTTTGTAGCAGTATGAGAGGATATATCTACTCCATTTTCATACAGCTTACATTTGATGCTTGCCTTACGGGTTACATCTATTTCATACTCGTTGTCATCTACAGAAAAGGTAAGATTAATCCAATAGCCTTGATTTACAAACCTGTTTTGAATCTCTTGTTTTTTAATGCCTTTTGAGTTCTTATTAAATAATACTTCTTCGATAATAAGTGGTATGGAAGACTTACCTTGTCCATTTGTCCCAACGAGCTGGGTAAGGTTACTATCATTAAGGTGCAGAGTATTGTCTTTCCCATAACTAAAGCAATTATCCCATTGTAGCTTTTTTAGAATAATCATTAAATACTCCCATAATATTCTGTATTTTATCATCTGTTAAATTAAGAATAGCACTCAAATACTCAGCAAGTTCTTCCTCAATCGTCAAGTCTTTGAGATTGAGTGTAGCTTCAGACGCACGCTTCACTACTTTCTTGTCTAGGAGTTCTGTATTTTTAACTGTAGCTAGATCTGCTACATCTCCTTCGATTTCGTAAATAGTGTGATGAAACATTGTTTGAAGCATTTCGCCCGGGTCTGTCACAGTTTTGCGCAAAAGCTGTGGTAAGTGAAATTCGTCCCAAGTCCAGCTATTATCATCATGTATTAGCAAAAACCCTGTCTTTACTAAATCTCTGTGAAAAGAAGTAGTCATAGGGCTTCCTGGGTATACGATATTTCTCTGAGTATTTGAGTGACTGTGTAAGTCTCCTGCAAAAACTACAGGAAACTTGTCAAATCTTGAGAGGTCTACCTCTGGTGTCACATGAGGGGGTATCTCACCCCTCACATGAGTATAGAGAGGCAACTCTGGATTACACTTCTCAATAGACCCTTTCTTATGTAAGTCTGCATATGGAAGTATAGTTCCAAATTCAAATTCAGTTGTTTCGTCTACTATTGTAACGAGCTTATTGATATCTGTAGTTGCTCTCTTAAGATTTGTAAAGAATGTCTTATTTTTCTTTGTTGCTTCATGGTTACCATCAAATATAATTGTTGGTATACTTACACCTTTAATAAAATCAAAGTATAAAGTAATTTCGTCCATTGAAGGGACTCTATCAAATAAGTCTCCCCCGATAATGTGCATACTAGCAGACTTTTCTAACTCATATATTTCTTCAAAGAAAAGTTTATATCTGCTACACGCAAAGGGGAGCGGCACATTCTTTTGCCCTAGCTTTATATGCCAGTCTGCCGTAAATAGAATCATGCTACGAATTCGTCTCCTGGCTGCCATTCACAACCTGTTAGTCCTCCAGCTTTGAGTGCTCTCAGAGTTCTAAGAATTTCGTTTGCGTTTCTTCCTGTATCTAACGCATTTACTGATACATGTTGGATTGTATTATCAGGGTCAATAATAAAAGTTGCTCTAAATGGTACTCCATTTGAATCATCAACTATACCTAACTCATTTGAAAGATATAGTCCACAATCAGCAGCTAATAAATGTTTGATTTCTCTGATTTGACCATTGACTGTTTTCCATGCTAGTTTGCAATGCTCATTATCTCCACTAACTCCTATCACATCTGCCTCTTCTAGCAGTATGTCCATAGCCGCTATTTCTGTTGGGCATATGAAAGTAAAATCTTTTGGATAGAAATACACAACTGTCCATTCATTCGAAAGAACATCTATATTGATAATTTCATTGTTTTCATCTACGGCGAGCATAGAAACATCTGGAAAACTGTTACCTACTGTATACATAATCCCTCCTTACGAAATGCTGAACTCGTCAGCAACTTCATCAGGTGTGTCCTCAGAAGGTGTAGTTACTCTCTGCAATAACTCTAACTGAGCATCTGCTGTTGGTCTAGGTAGAACATCGTCCATTGATTTGAGGTCTGCAATTGCAGCTATCTCTTCGTCTGTTAATGGTCTTGGTTTGCATTTTAATGCTTGTAATCTATACTCAACATTAAAAGCCATTGGTCCAGTCTTAACTCTTTGGAAACAAACGTCCCAACCTGTTTCTGGATTAGTAGGGTCACCTAAATCTTCTGCGGCTACCATTATTTGTTCCCACAGTTTTTTCTTTAAGTTTACTACTTTGACTTGTCCATCTTTTGGGTCAATAGCTTGTAGAGCATATGCCCAACCACATTTTAAGTCAGGGAAAAAGTCACGAACGTGGTCTTTTTCTTTGTTGTTGAATGTCTCGGTATTTCTGTCGAAAGACAAGCACTCCATAGGAATATTCTTGTTGTTTTCTCCTTTTATCCAATAGACATATCTTGGTAGAATATCACCTACTAGACGGAACTTATTATCTCCTTCTACATAAGTGTATTGATTAATTTTGCTTTTTTGGGCTTCGCCCTTAACTTGATTGAATTTAATTGCCATTTTTACTCCATTGTTTAGCGTTATCTTCGAATTTAAAATGAATCACTCCATTCTCTATACGAAGCAATCTGTTTTCGTTTATTATTTCCTCGAGCAAAGGAAAGTGAAGAAGCTGTAATGTAGTATCTCCAGTTCTCTTATACTCGTGGTAATTGCGATAAGAAGCTACTACTACATAGTTTGCAGCTTCTAAGTTACTATAGTTTTTTCTTTCTGCTAATAATTGTTTTGGATTAGCAAGAAAGCTGTTACCTAAATAGCTTTTACCATAATATTTATATATCGGGTCTTTATTGCTAGAAGGTATTCTATTATATGTTAAAATATGTATTACTGTGAGAATAGAGGTAGGGTCACCATCGCTTATTCTCATTATTTTTTCCATATCATATTTTATCATAATGTTATATTATAACAAAATTTAACGACTTTGTCAAGTACTATTTTTCGAAGGTTACTACAGGGTAGATATCTCATATCCCTGTTTAATATAGTAGCCAAGTCGAGCATTTGCTTGACGACTTGCAGTTTTTCCTACTAAGTTGATATCAACTACTGTAGGTTGTTTTTTGTCTTCATAGCGTCTAATTATTCTTCCTACTAATTGTGTAAGTAGTGGTTCGTTATTTACGGGTGTTCCAAGAATCAAACAACTAAGAATATCTAGGGAGATGCCCTCAGAGAAAATACTTTGAGTCCCATACAATATGTTTTTATCTGTAAATATCTGATTAATTAAATCAGGTCTTTCATCGTGTGGTATCTCTCCTGTGATACAAACTGCAGTATCACCTGTCATTTTAGTACAAGCTTTTAGGAAATCTACTCTATCACTTACTACTAATACTTTATGACCGCGTGCAGCATATGCACTTGCAGTCATAGCTATAGAATTTTGATACTCTGGGTTATATGCGAGTTCATTTATTCTATTAGCCCAAGGTATAGAGTTTCCGTCCATGAACCTTATAGGTAGTTTTAGTATATCGATTTTTGGGGTCATAAAGTTTTCTTTTGGTGGTTTTAAGACATTATCTCCAAAATAATCTCTAAATACAACATGTTTACCATCTTTTCTTTGTAATGTACCTGTAAGGCCTATCTTATATCTAGCGCAACTCTTATCTATAATTCTAGTAAAAGTCGGACTTGATACATGATGCATTTCATCTAAGATGACTGTCCCAAATTCTTGTCTTATTTCTGGAATTCTTCTGTATAAAGATTGTATATTACCTATTACAACAGGTTGGGAAGTTTCGAATTTTCCACTACCAATTATCCCAGGTGTAAATCCAAAGACTTTTTTCACTTCATTTTCCCATTGTTTTCTTAATGCAAGAGTGTGAGTAACTACTAATGTTTTTTGTCCAAGCTTACCAGCTATTGCAAGACCTGTAAAAGTCTTTCCCCAACTGACCCAAGCGTTAATTATAGCACTATCATTTACCTCATCATAGACTGATTGCTGGCTTGGTCGTAACTCGAATATGAATGGAGGAAACTTTACAGGTTTCAAGATTCGCTTATCTACTATCTCGTGGTCTATTGGTATTAAATCCTCTCTACCACTTGGAATAGATACTAAATCGTTTCTGATTACGCCCATATTTTTTATAATCTGTGGCGGGTCTCCATACTTAAACGAAGGGATAGCATAAGTTAGCTCACTATCTATTTTACTTTTAGTGTGAGGTAGAACATCTAAATATATTCTGTTTGATAATACCGCTTTCATTTTATCCAATGAAAACCTTGTAGGTCTTCTCTATCACTCCAAACAAACCATGCATAATCTGTTGCATCTGTGCCTTTACCTGTAAATGAAGGTCTTTTACTAAGAATAAACATTCCATCGGGTGGAAACTGATTCCAAAAGTCATATCTCTTTTGACTTCCTAAAAAATTTATTCTTAGTAACATTACTACTGTAGTTGACATACTCAATGCATGTTCTATAAATTCTTGTGCAAGTGAAAAAGGTGGATTAGTTATAACTAAATCATATTCTCCTCTCCACTCAAAAAAATCTATTCCTTCTTGTAATTCACAATAGTCCATAGTAATACCTTTATTTTGTAGAAAGTTTACAATTCTACCATCTCCTGCAGCTGGTTCAAGTGCAACCTCAAACTGACTCCAATCTATAGGTAAGTTTTCATAACACCACTCAGGTGTTGGATAGTAGTCATACTTATTTCTCATTTACTGTTCCTTTAAACCATTGTACTAGCGAGTATCTTACTCCTTCTGTTACAGGAGTAACTTCGTGATATAAATTAGATGGAAAGATTACTAATGTACCTCGTGCACTTTCTACTGCTGTAGATTTATGTGCGTGTTGAAACTGTAAGAATCCACCTTTATAATCAGAAGGGTCTGATAACTGCACAGTCACACTAAGCACTCTTCCATTTGTTTCATCAGAGTCTTTATGTAATCCATAAAAATCTCCTACTTTATAAGTTGCAAACTGTAAATCCTCAGCTTCAGTTATGGTATAGTTTTCATACTTAGAGGCTACCATTTGTTCTATATATTTACTAACAATAGAGTTACCAATAAAAGATATTTTAGTAGACCTACCCTCTGACAATAGATTATCTTCGCCAATCCCAGCATTTAGCTGAGGACGATTCAAACCTTCTTCAATAAGTACATCACATACTTCTTCTGGTATTAATTTTTCAAATATTTGTATCATTGTATAATTTTGTGTCCCATGGGTTTATATTGACAGATACTCTTGTTCCTGTAAATTCTTCAACCCCATGATAAAGTCTTTTAGAAAATATAACTAATCTATTTTTTACTGGTTTTACTTCTACTCCATTTTCAAATTTTAATTGTCCACCAATACAATCTGCCTTTATATAATACACACTAGAACAGATTGGAAATCTGCTTATCCCTTTTCCTGTATAAGCTATTTCATCTTTATCTTGGTGCCAGCTTGGCTTTGTGTTTGTATGTGTCCAATAATCATATCCAACCATATCAGTTAATTTAAAATGTCTTCCAATTATATCTAATATAACAGAACATATAGCATAGTTTGTATGGTACTCTAATTTTTCAAACCACCCCTCACCTTTTTTATTTATAGAACCACTAACAAATGGCTCTGTTGAGTAGTTTATAGTTTTGTTAAAATGATTCATTTGATGGTCTGAAAGAACTCCATCAAGTATAATTATCATGTATTATCTCCATCACGATATTCGATTTTAGACTTATCAAATATTTCATCTGATTTATTCCAGTCTTTATACCATTTTGCACCATTCCTTTCTGCATCTCTAAAGACTTGATTAGTAATCATTATGGGGATTACTACTCCCATATGAATCCAAATAGACCAAACAATACTATAGCTCTCCCAACCTATATAAGTCCATGCAACTATAGCGAAGTATGCACTCCACATTATGAATAGTGCTAATGTAAAATAAGCTTGTATAGATGGGTCTAGTATATGTCTAAGAGGATTGTATCTGCTGTCCATAACTGACCTCCAGCTATAGATTATCCAATTAATGAATGTTTTCATATCTTTCTCCATGTATCTTTTAATTTTTCTTGACTCACATCATATAGTAGCCAAGGCATGCCCTCTCTATAAAGAATCCCTGCCCAAGTCATATTCTCAGGCAGGGGTCTTTCAAGAGTAAAGGGGAAAGGGCAATCTTTTATCCACAGCACACTAGCTATGGTTTTTTTCTCTACTCTTAAAATCTTGTGATATTTTAATTGTGCTGTCTTTGTTTTTTCTTTTGTAAAAAAATATCCACTTGTATCTATATAGTATCTTCCTTGATGTCTGAGCAAAGAAGCTATATCTTTTATCATTGATTTCAAAGGATAAATACTTTTCATAGGACTTTGTAATCTTCTTACACCTAAGGTATCTCCTTTCATATTTTTATCATCTAGCACTTGATTTTCAATCCACAGTATACCATCTACTAGTTCTACATCATTAGTGTGAACTGTAAAGACTGGAAATACTAATTTATCATAAATCATTTACCATTTCTCTGTGACTATAATCTTTTGTTTTTCATAGTCCATTCTTTCACTTTGTGTTTCAAACTTAGTTGGATTATGTCCTGTACCAACATATGTAAACTTTGAATATAAAGTAGAAGGATTGATGTGGTCAAACTCATGCTCACACTCACAATCTTCTTTGACACTATACTTACCTATATCTAGATTAGTGCCATAGATAAGTTCTCCATTAGTCATTTTCATGTATAATATTTTACTTAAATCAGGCATTATAAATTATACTTTGCCTCAAACTTACCTAATGAGTAATCATCATGAACATCAAAATCACACCCTACAGGACAGCCAGGAATACTAAATCCCCTGTCTTTTTGCACACAGTCTTTTAGTATTTCTGAATACTCATCAACATATGATTCTTCTACTTCTGCAAGAATTGAGTCGTGAACTAGTGCAAATATGTTTGCAGGTTTATTTTTAATTAAAGTATGAGCATCTATTGCTCCGAGTAGGTTTATGTCTGAAGCAACAGACTGCACAAGAAAGTTTAGACCTGATCTAACTTCATGACTAGCAATCCCTCTGTTATCTGACATTACATTAGGCAATCTTCTTTTTCTACCAAGTGCAGAATATATAAATCCATTGTCCATAATAAACTTAGAAGATTTGTCAATCCATGCTCTTAGTTTGAAGAACTGTCTAAAATAATCATCAATAACTTCTTGTGCCTGGGTTACTGAAAAGTATGTGCCACTATCTTTAGTTACTTGTTCAGATATTTTATTTGCACCAGCACCATACATGATTCCAAAAGTAACAGCTTTTGCAGCTTGTCTTTCTGTTGAGTAGTGTTCTGCTATATCTTCTACTTCGCCAGGTAGATTAAATACTAACTTAGCAATCTGACTGTGAAAGTTACCGCCACTCTTAAATACATTCTGTAGTGCCTTATCTTCTGCAAGTACAGCTGCAACATATACTTCTGCTGTTGTTAAGTCCATTGCGACAATCTTATTACCTTCTTTTGCACGAATACAACCCTTGACAATAGGATTATCACGAGGTATCTGTTGCATATTCATTTTACCACTAGAAGATAAACGACCTGATGTTGTACCATGCAGATTAAAACCAGTTCTAAGTCTGCTGTCCATGTCTAGCTGTGGTCGTATTTTATCAAGATAAGTATTTTTTATCTTTGACTTTTGTCGAATAGATAGAATATGTTTTGGTATCTCATGTTCTTCTGCAAGTTGATTTAATACTTCTGCATCTGTGCTGTGCGCTCCTGTCCCTGTCTTTTTGCCTGTAGGTTTTAGTCCTACAAAATCAAATAAAAGTTCTCGAAGTTGTACTGTGCTGTTTGGATTAAATTCTTTTTGTTTGATTCTTTCAAATGTCTGTACTGCATCAAACTCATATAGTTGATTTACTGCTTCATCTATTTCCTCTTGCATTAGAACTGTTGCTTTTTCTAGTCTATCTTTATCAAAAGGAACTCCTGTATCTTGTATATCTGTTAAGAATCTACAGCCTGGTATTAATATATCTTCATATACTTTCCACAGTTTAGGATTTTTCTTAACTGCTGGATAAAGTTTCTCAAATACTAATAGAGTTACTACTGCGTCCATCGCTGCATATACTTTCATTACTTCAAACGGAATACTATCCCATGTAAATTCATCTTTGAGTATTCTGTTTGCTTTTCTGTATCCATCAATCCAGTCATGCATTGGTTTCTCATAATCACCATAGGGTGTAAACTTTAGTGCAAGTTGTTTCAATCCGTGTGTACCAGGCACTTCATCTAAACAATAGTGAAGAAGCATAGTGTCATGGAATCTTGGAAACTTAAAATTAAAATGATACTCAAAAAATGCTAAGTCAAACTTTGCATTGTGAAATACTACCCACTTCTTATCAAATAGTTCTTGCATCATCTGTTCTAGTTCTTCATCAATACAATCTGTTAGAATGTATGCGCCTTTGTCTTTTTGATAAGATAAACTAAAACCAATCATATATCCATCTCTTGGATATAATCCTGTTGTCTCTGAGTCAAGTGCTATAAATTGGTTTTCGTGGTCTATAGCTTTCTGTATAAATTCTTTTGCTTGTTCGGTATCATCTATACCGATTGCATTGTCTTCAGTAACCTTTGCTACTTTCAAATCTCCACTAATAAATTTTATTATATTATTCTTACTTTCTTCCCATAGTGGTTTTGCCTCTGGCTTGAAAGCTAACATAGCAGGGTTGATAACGGGTAAGTATTTATCTTCGACACATCTACCACTATATTCTGTGATAGAGTTTATCTTTGTAAAATACTTTAGCGAATCAGAGCCAACTAATATTAGCCAATCATAATCATCTGTGTTGATGTCTATATCTACATCTGCTTTTAAAATCTTTTTCTTACTCGCATCAGAGCAGAGAGCAAATCTCTCAAACTCAAACGAGTTATTAAATCTATTTGCGAAATCCGTTCTACTCGGTTTCGATTCAATTAATGCTACTTTCATATAACCTTTCCCTTAAATTTTGTACTTGTTGTTTTCCTAAGCTACCTGGGTCTATATTTTGCCCTAAATTAACATTTCGTGTTATCAACCCAATAGCTTCTGCTAGTCCTTTGATGTTTTCTGCAGCTTTCTGTCCTGCCTCATCTCCATCAAATATAATGTCTACTCCTGTAATATTTTGCATTTTTAATATTGATAGTTTATCTTTATCAACATTATTTGTTCCAAAGCAACATATAGCATTAGATAAACCCTTGTCATGAAGATTTATCATATCATATATGCCCTCCACTAATATTGCTCTACTCTTTATAGGAGCCACATTAGAGGGATAAAGTGGTAGCACGGCTTGGGGAGGATAGATAAGATACTTTGGCCTTTCGGTCATAGTCATATGTCTGCCGTTAAAAGCTACTACTTTACCCGTAATGTCACGAATTGGAAAAACTATTCTTCCGTTAAAACTTCTTTCGTGATGCAAAAAAGCTTCAAACTTGGTATAAGTTTCGGGTTTTATTTCTCGCCAGTTTCCAACATAAGGAATAAATCCTTTTGGAAAGGCAAACCCAATACTTGCTGACCTTGTCTCCTCTATTGCAGTTTTTAGTTTTTGTCTTTTTATTTCTAAGAAGTTTGCAGCTTCCCCAAAATGATTGAATACATTACCTCGAAAACCACAAGAGAAACAATTAAAAATACCAGTAACTTGGTCTATCCTCATACTAGGATTTTTATCTTCATGTTCAGGATTAAGACATCTTACTACATAGTCTCGTCCTGTAACCTTGAAATCAATATTCTTTTCTCTTAATAAGTCTTCAACTCTCATCGTGTTTCCATTTTAGTTTGTCACCGAGGTCTTCATACTCAGTCATTTTAGTTCCATCACTATCTACTTCAAACTCATAAAATCTTGTTTTGAATACAGCTTCTTGCATTTGAAACCAAATAGCGATAGCTTGACTTCTAAATTCTTTATCAGGCCACAGATAATAACAGTTGTGCCAATCATCTAAAAATCTGTGGACTGTTATATCTAAATTAAAATCAGGGTCTGATTCTTTTAGTATCTGTACTGCTCTTAGTCTTTGACTACCAGCAATAGGATACCAACTTTTCATACATAAAAATGGATTCTTTATACCATTTTCTTTTATACTTGCTATGAGTGGTTCGTTTGCAGGAACATTATGTATGTTTTGTGCAACTGTAGGTTCTATTAAAACTCTATCTGTTGTTGTAAATAGAATCTCATATGGTGGTACAGCTACTAGTTCTGCAGCTTTATTACCTATTCTGTCAGAGGCCATTTGGGTCTCTCCCTACTTGAACATCTGCCATGTATCTAGCAAACTTATCCATAAGTGTTTCTTTATCCACATCAATTCCTGTTTTCCACTTTTTACCTGTGGTTGTATCTTCAAAGTGCTTTTCTCCATTATTGTAAGCTATTTCAAGCACTCCATCAGCTGCGAGCATATACTTTACTTGTCTGCCCCATTCTTCAGCTGCTATTTTTTGTTTTTGTCTTTTTACTCTATCTTTATATTGCGTCATTTATTTCCTCCCCTGTCGCCATACTATCTTTTAATGTTTCTCTATCTTTAGGATTCATAGTTGATTGAGGCCCAATCTTAAGTGTTTCCCAATCCATTACACTTGTAAATCCCTCCATTTTTGCACTACGCATTTTTGTGCAGTTAAAAGTTATACACTCGTCCTCTGGAGACCAAGTCTCAATAGTGTAAGCTGCATCAGCAGCATCGAGTATACCTTTTGCGAATCTTGCCTCTCCTGTATTATCTGTTTGATAAGGAGAGAATACAGGAACTTCATATTCCTGTGCCATACTTTTCAGAGTCTTACTTACTTCAATCTGCTCTGTCCAGTCATATTGTCCACCTTTTGATGGAGCATTTGATCTTTTTACCTGATTTAGGTAGTCTACTATAATTACTCCCACATCTGTTTGATTTATTTTACTTTCTAATTCTTTTCGTATTCTTGATAAACTTAATACAGGGTCATATATTACATCTAATTGTCTGTCGGGAGTAAGTTTTTTCTTTGAAAGTTCTGTATGTAGTGTATCAAAGTCTCTACTTTCGTAGAAGTCTGGCAGTAAGTCCACTCCATCTACAAATCTATTTGCCCACCACTCGGCAACTCTATTCCATTCCGTAGAAGTGAGATTGCGAGTTGCTAGCCTACCTATCGGTACTCTGGCTCCGAGAGCGCACATTCTTTGTAGAATGGAGCGACTATCCATTTCTATTGTAAAGTAAATGGAACTGCGTCCTTGATTGTAAACATTGTTTGCAATATTTACACAGGTTAAGGACTTACCTGCACCTCTGCGACCACCGACAAGAACTAGGTCTCTGGGAGAAAACTTTAGTTTTTGGTCATATTCATCATTGAGTCCAAGAGGTAAATATTTTTTAAGATTCTTTTCAGAATCAAATAGACTAATAGTTTGCATGTTTTCTTCAGGAGCTTTGAGGTCAACTCTATCTCCAATATCTAAAACTATTTGCTGAAGTACTTCTACATTTTCTTCTGCAGAAGATATAGCAATAGTTTTCTCTACAAACTTGTCTAATTCATCTAGGATTTCTACTTGTGCATACTCATTTTTTAGATACTCAAGAAGCATCCAAGCGTCGACATCTATATCAACAGCCTCGATAGCAAAAGTTTTTTCTCTAAGTTTTCTATCACGAATGGATAGTTTAAGGTCTTCGAAAGTTGGAAGATGTCCAAAATTCTTGACATGGGTATGCATCACTTTATGAAGCGCTTGATATTCGGCAGGTAAATAGTTTTCTCTTAGGTTACCCCAAGTGTCAAAATCTTCCTGCGTTATTATTTGCTTCAGTAAAGCTGAAGGTAAGTTCAAGTGTATCCTCCCAGATAAAAAAGGCAAGAAGGATTCCGCGTAGGACGCGACACCTTCCTGCCAAAGTTGATAAAAGTTTAGCTAGAAGCTTTTTCTTTTCTAGCAGCGCCATCGTAGTCGGCACAAGTAAGACCTCTACGGGTCAACATTGTTTTAACGCCTCTTACAGTTTTGCCAATTTCATCAGCGATTTCCTCGACAGTCATACCATCAAGTTCACCGTTTAAGTCAGACAAAGGATCAGCTTTTGAAGAACCTTTAGTTTCCTTCTGCTTAGGTATAGCACCTATGTCACCACTTCTGAGTAAGCTAAGAGCTTTTCCTCTGATAGAGTTAACAGATTTGCCAAGTGCTTCTGCAATTTCTTCAACAAATGCACTGTCATTTACCATAGAGATAAATGTAGCTTCTTCTTCGGGAGAGTAAGTTCTAACAGATTCTTGTTTCTCAGCAGGTTTTACATGAGAAGTAAGTTCCATAGAAAGTATTTTTCCTTGAATTGACTTAGCAGAAAAATGCCCATTCTCGAAAGATGATGCGATTTCTGCATATGTGTACTGACCACTATTGTCAGTAACGAAAGCCTCTAATGTAGCTTCTTGCTCATCAGAGAATGATTTTGTAGACACAGACGAAGCAAGTTCTACTTCGTACCCCATTTTTCTAAGTTTAGAACTAACACTTCTTGTTGAAGTTTCTAGTTCATCAGCAGCTTCAGCTACTTGTGCTTGTGAAATTGGGCCTTCACCAACAAAGTCTACTAATTGTTGGGTTCTTTCTTCTGTCCATTTTGGTAATGCCATTTTTAGTTTCCTATATAATTTCTTTTAAGTTTGTTATTATTGTAACGCCCCTATCTCGGGCCGCTTGTGTTTTTGCAGATTCGATTCCGCTTTCATTAACTAATATATTTACATCTTTAGTTAAACTACTTTTCACAAGGTAGCCCATTTTATTTAATACTTCGGTTGCGGCTGCCTTTGTTTTGTAGCTTTTTAATTTACCTGTGATACAGACAATACCTCTGGAAACTTCCTGTTGTTCTATATTCGTACTCCATTTGAAGGGTAAGTTGTCATAACCACCGATAAATTCTTCATAGTACCAATCTAGTAAATTTTCAGTTGCTACGGGACCGAGTCCTGCTTCTTTACAAGTTTCATCTGATAATTCATCAATATGACTTATTACTTGACATATCTTGTTTGAAGCAGTTCGTCCTATTAACTTTATAGAGAAAGCAGGTAATAAGTCTACTAAATCAACTGTCTTACTTGCTTGTATTTCTCTATGCAGTTTTACTGCGAGTTTTTCTGAACCCAGAGCATCAATCATCATGTCGATATTGAAACTATAAATATCGTAAAGAGTTGTAATCTTTAATTTATTTATAGTAGCTGGTCCGAGTCCTTTGATTTTGAGTGTCTTTGCAAAATGCTCAATTCTCTTACTAGATTTCCCCTCGCATAAAGGATTCTCGCAAAAGAGTTGGTCTTTAATCCAAACCAATGTACTACTACAAATAGGACAATGAGTTGGTGGTGTTATTGTTTGCAATCTATCTCTCATTTCTTTATTCTGTATATATTATAACAAATTTCAGTTGCCATGTCAAGAACTATTTTTTGGGAAGTCCTGCAGAATGAGAGAATCAATTTTGAAACACTCTGTATGACCTCCAAACTTGATTTTTGGTTCATATTTGTCATGCTTATACATATCATGTAGGTACTGCTCATGTGCCCACACATTATAAAGAGTACTATGCCAAGTCCTTTGGATACGGATTTCGTATCCTCTGAAACCATTACTACGCTTTATAATATGTCTCCAATCTTTCCCTTTAGCTATACCAACCTTTATACACTCTCTTTCAAAAGTGGATTTGTTTACTAGAATAATACCATAGAGAACTCCCTCTCTGTCTTTTTCTTCGGGGTAGTTGTCAAAGTATGTATGATTATATATTCCTCCTGCCATTACAACTTATACATTGTATAGTAAACAGTTAATTCTTCTCCTTTTCTAATTGGTCTGACAGTTATTAGTTTACTAGATGTGTGAGGAACTTTAGGGTCGGGAAGAATAATACAGTTAGGATTATCACTATGATTAATAAAACCTCCAAGTGGACTACGAACTGTGCCGTGGTCTACACTATCATAGTGAGTATGACCTAAAGTTGTTTTTGCAAATATATTTTCAGTCGCAAATAAACCAAGACCGTCAATGTCGCTCTCGGCAATAGTCAAGGATTCGGGTAAAGGTCTATACATTAATTAACCCTTCTAAGAATTTTTGGTATTATTTCTCCACTTCTTATAACTTCTACTCGACACCCAATCTCTAATCCTAGAAACTCGATATGAGCATAGTTATGTAAAGTTGCTCGAGATACTGTGGCTCCATCTATTTCAACGGGGTCTAAGATAGCAACAGGGGCGACAACACCAGACTTCCCTACATTCCAGATAACATCTATGAGTGTAGTTTCTACTCCTTCTTGTATTTGCTTTAGTGCATAAGCACCGCGTGGGTGTCTTGAAGTATATCCAAAGTTTTCAAAATCTTTATAGTTATCTACTCTAAATACAATACCATCATCGGGGTACTCTGTCCAATCTGAATCTAGTACTGTATCAAATCCAAAACTATTTAGATGTCCTAAATCTGTAGCTAAACTATCAGTCAGATTTGGCTGACAAGCATAAGCTATAAAATGTAGTTCTCTTTCTTTGAACTCGTTTTCGTCTTTTAAGTTGAGCGCTCCTGCTGCATAGTTACGAGCGTTCTTAATTGTTTTTGGAGCAACGACTTCTCCTGTTATTTGTAGCATAGGGGAAGCTGTATGAGAAATCTCCTTTGGGACTAAATGTGTCAATAAGTGTGTCACATCTATGCCTTTCTTTCCATCTCCCCTAGTTAATCCTTTATGCAGGTTGCCGTCTATATAAAGCAAAGATACTGCTGCCCCATCTAATTTTGGTGAAACTGTTACCATTCCACCATATCCCTTCAAGGGATTCTTATCTAATTCATTCTGAAATATTTTCTGAAGTGAATACATGGGGAAAGCATGAGGAGTTCTATTGTCTCTACTTCTGGCTCCGACATCATCAAACTCAGCTATCTTAGCTAAGTGGTCAAACTCTTCATCTGACATAATGGGTGCACCATTATAGTAGGCAAGAGAAGCTCTTCTCAAATATGCTTTTATATTTTCCATTTATATATTATACTAAATTTTAAGGGCTGTGTCAAGAACTAAATTCACTTTAGGTAAATTTGGTCTAAAATATCTTTGAAGTGAGATTCTAAAATGTTTTTAGCCTCTGCTAAAGATAGTATCTCAACTAATCCTTCGAATAATAACTTAGAGTTATTAAAATCTAAACGCAGGGCTACTCCGTCCTTGCTAGGCTTAAAATCTCCTTCAAAGTCTAAGTAGTATTTTCTTAGGTGTAAATACTCTGTGCCTCTAAATTCATTTACTGTGAGTCTAACTTGTTCCGTACCCTCGTCATTTTCCGAAACAATTTTTTCATAGACCTCAGGTGCATCATATATTTTCATCGTTTGTTTTTGAGTATTGCACTCAGAGGAACGATGCTAGTTACATTCTTTGGTTGTAATAATCTATATGAGTCCGTATCCCAACAAAACAAAAGAACGGTGTTATCCGACTCTTTTGCCCTGTTTCGTTTGGATTGAATGTACTTATTATCAAAGTCTAATGTGCAAACATTATACTTTAACTTACGAGAGTTTGTACTTCTATATGTTATTACGGCGTCGCCGCACTTATGCACGGCATTTTTAAACTCGTCTTTTTTCACTAATTACTCCATTACTATTAAGAAAACTCTTTCCGCTAGTAATGGTAGTATAATTAGTTATTGATGTTGTTTATGACCCCTGTAAAATATACGGCTGCTTTACCAGTAAGTTTGCTGATAATATCTTCATCAATCTCTTGTCCTGCATCAGATAATGCATTGGTAAGGTCTTGTTGAGCATCAGCTTTACTGACTCTCTTACCACCACCAGTACTTCCGTTAGATGATGTACTTGGTCCAGGAGCTTTCTTTACATATACTCCAGCTTTAGTAAGTATCATTCTAACGCCGTTTGGTGATTCGTTGAGTTCTTCAGCGATGGTTTTCACAATCTCCATACTTGTTTCTGGAGTTGGTTCTTCGGCAGTATACATCTCTACTGCTTGAGCTTTGGATTCATCTGTCCATGCCATTTTTCTTTTTCTCCGAATTGTTCCAAATTTAGTTTGATATTCAGCGATAGTTTTTGTACCTCTGTAGCCAGGACACCAACCTGTGGCTTCTAACTGTTGCGTATAAAATCTATCACTCATTTATATATTATACAAAAATTAAAGAGCTTTGTCAAGAACTATTTTTTGCTTGTCTAAACTCTGCCTTTAATTCTTGGCTAATCGCTTTTACTTGTTCTATGTGTCTAGCTGTTAAAACTGTACCCATATTTTTAGATAAATATATTTCTATAGCGTTTATTTTTTGTTCGATTTCTAATATGTTATGCATTATGTACTAAAATGTTTCTTGATTGCTTCAATCTTATCTTCTGCCTCAGATATTTTTGCTATCTGGGTTTCTATAGCTTCTACTATGTCTGGGTGTTCTCCTATACCTACGGAGTTTCTTTTATATACCATAACATTTGCTTTTGCGACTTCTATCTCACCTTCTAATTTTTTTACTAATGCCTTTAATAAGTAGTTCATTTTTCTTTTGTTCCTGTTATTGCGTTACAATATCCCTTTACCCAGTTCTTTCTTGGTTCTTCAAATAAAGCAACTTGCCATATAAAGGGCGTGATAATAAATGCACCAATACTATATGCTATAAAATGCAGTATAGGGCGATTTGTTACTAGCTTTTCTTTTCTAAATATAAGTATATATCTGGCTATAAAGAATGTCCTATAAACAATCATCAGCCAGGTACTTATATATAGACCTGCTATTAAAGGAATAGCTTCCATACTGTTTCTCCATACTTAGACAGCTACTCCATATTTTTCAAGGTGTTTTAGGCTTCCTAAGTCACAGGCTAGAGAGAAAGCATTGTATCCAACATTTTGTAAATAACCAAAGTGTGGAGAGAAAATTTCTGCCTCTTCCACTACATAAATATGATAACATTTACTACCGTACTTTTCTACATAGTTGGTGCTTTCATGTACTAGCTCTTTTTTAACAATGGCCATACTATTATCTCGTACTGACCATACTCGTTCTCCCACTTCAAATTCTTCTGCGACACATTGTTCTGGCAACATTAGATGCCTGTGTCTATACACTTTTGAGTGAGCCTCTTTTGAAGCTTTTTCTGGTACACCTACTGAATTTATAATATTTCTTACAAAAGTAGATGACCTATAAAGACGCTTAGAAATCTCACTTATATTATATCCTTCTAAGTAAGATTGTACTGCTTCTTTTATTTCAGCTTCGGTTGCCCTTTTTCCTTTATTTTGAGCCTTTCTTGTGGCTCTATAACTTATAATATCTTTATGTTCTGATAAGATTTTATTTAATCTAGTTGTATTATAAGTTATGTTGAGAATCTCACACGCTTCTTTTTTAGTGATAGGAGTTTCAGCTTCTAGTAATCCAATAACTTTATTTAAAGTTACTTCATCTAGTTTTTCATGTTTCTTCTGTCTAACTCCTGCCATTAGTCTTTATTCTTATATAGTTCGTCTTCGTATTCTCTTAATTCTTTTTGTTTCTCATCTTCCATATGTCCTAGAAGAATGATTGCATAATGAATGACTTTGTATAAGTCAGATTCTTGCTTTCCATTTTTCTTTCCAAATCTTTGAGCATATTTCATTATGTTTCCTATGCAAAAGCCTTCTCCATGTTCGGCATCAAATACAAACTCAGTTGCTTGTATTTTTCCACTAGCATAGTGTTGTTCATAAGTCTTGTCGATATATGATTTTAAATTTTTTAATATTTTATCTTCGTTGAAAGTATACTTAGCCAAATGCTACTCCTATTAAATACATACTAACTCCCATGAAAGCGAGCATGATTACTTGAATCACACTTGCGACAGCAATCTGCTTCATTGGGTGAACTTTTTCTATATCATCTAACTTCATTTTAGAATCCGACTCTAAGTACATAGTTCTCCGCTGCATCTTCTGCCCATCTTTCACTTTTACCTTCATGCACCATATCAAATGCCCACCCAAAGTGGTCAAAGTGTCTAGTGCACCAATCTCCTTTATCGTTTTTCCACACTTCAGCTCTGCGAGTATCGCCCCAGAACTCATGGTGTTTTGTATCAAAACTTTGTATACTCTCGTATTTCTTCATATTTCTTCTTCAAAAAATCTCTAAAATTATACCATGTGTCTGATTGTAGTATCATGTGAATTGCAAATATCCACATAAACAAACTTCCGCCCCATTTGAGTAAAGTCCATGGCAATAAAAATAAATCTATTATCATATGTCTCCTACTTGTCTATTTTCACTCTTTGCTACTTCAAATCCATTTGGATATCTAGCTTCGAGTTTCTTGATGTTTTCTTCCATCACTTCTTGAGGAGTATATCCAAGTGCTGTGCAACCTTGTACCCAGTACCATAATACATCTCCTAGTTCTCTTTTAAGATGATATCTTTCATCTTCATTGTAAGGTTTTCCTTGAAATATAATTTTCTTAATTACTTCAGAAAACTCTCCTGATTCAGCTTGCATTCCTATGGAAGCTGTGAGTAGTTGAGACCACTCTGTATCAGTCTCTCGCCCTAGTCTTAATAATTTTTCTGCTAGAGAAAGAGTGCTCAAACTCTCTTTCGAGGTTGTGCTGATTACGAACTTAGCGTAATCATTAAATTTCTTTTGCTCGTCTGTCAATTCTTTTCTCCACTTCTTTTATTATGTCATCTTTTCTATACCACAATGCAGAGTATGTATGTGTCTCTCCATCGGGGTACTCCACTATATATCTTTTATACCCATAGGGGCGCTCAGAAAACATTCGAGTTCCCCCATGAAATGCAGCCTCTAATACTCTCACTTAGGAAATCCTGCTTGTACAAACTCTCCAATAGTATCTATCTCTGCATCAGAAAGCATAGCTGCTTGTCCCCACATAGTAGATGACATACTGCCTACTTCTTCTTTGTTTTTATAAGCATTTAGTCTATCTACTATATATTGTTTGTCTTTTCCAACTAATGCTGGAAATACTGCCATGCCTTCTCCTTGCTGTCCATGACAAGCTGCACAGCCTGCCCATAAACTTCTTATACTACTGAATTGGTCACCTGCTGCAAGAGCTTGTTTTCTTCTCTCCATTTCAGCTGGTGTACCAAACTGTCTGACATACTCTGCATAGCACTCTCCTGTGCAACTTCTAGTGCTAGTGCCTCCTGTATATTCTAAGTCAGGATAAATAACTAAGTAGAAAAATCCTAATATAGTTGCTGCGCCTGTTGTTGCTAATCCAAATGGGCTCATCTTGTTATCCTCTGTTCATAGTCTGCGTACTCTTCGTTCCACCACTCTGGTTTTCCTCTGACTTTCCAACTGGCAAAGGTTGCTTTGTCTTTGTGGTAGAATCTTCGGTAGGCTTCGACTGCGTTTTCTCCTTTAAGTGAGTCAGGCATAGCTTGTGCAAATGGTGTAAGTCCACGCCGTGGTATACTGATGTCGGGTAATAATAATATGCATTCACGCACTGATTTATGCGACTTTCCGTATCTGACTCCGTATTCTTCGTCAAGGGCCAAGCTAAGGCAGTATAACCATTCGTAATTGTCCAATGACTCCCTAACCCAAATGCTACAAGGGTGATTGTGCATAGTAGGAAGATAGGGAAAATCTCTCGGTTCGTTTTGTTTTTGTTCTTTAACTTTGTTCCATTCATCTGATTCTAGTTTCCTCGGTATATCGCCTACATACTTGTTTATCCAATGTGCTGTACAAAGCATCTGCGCTGACTCCAGTATCATCTTGATAACATGGCGGTCAACATGAGCTTCGGCACATTTGTCTATATCTTCGTCAAGTATAAATATATTCATAGTTATATTATACTAAAATTTAAGTGCGTTGTCAAGTATTATTTTTTGATTCACGATACTCTTGCCTCTTCTATAAAGTTGAGTTCTCGAAAGAATATTCCTAGCGTAAATCTGTAGGCGGGAGCTACTATAGAAGAAGGTCTGATGGAATGGGGAATCCCTCCATCGAAAAGTACTGCTCTATTTGGTTTGTATGATACTGTTCTGGTAGCATCTGAAAGTGTATCATCATAAAATATAGTTTCCCCATAGAATTCATTTCGCCACTCTGGGTTAAAGTAATATACTAAAACTTTGAGGGCTCTTCCATGAGTATGAGGAAACTGAATAGAAGAGGGAGTTGCTAAATTTATTGTGGCGTTTTCGTACTTGTATTTGCTAAGAAAACTTCTAAGTGTGTTGTCGCATATCGCATCTAAGAAATTTAGCTCCCCCCACTCCTGTGAACTGATTTTGTGATGTAAGCAAGGATATTGTTTATTTTCAAAAGTAGATGTGTCTTCCCAACCTATTTGATAGTTGGTATTTATTGCCAACATATAAAGTTGTTCTCGTACTACTTCTGGTAAAACATTATCATATACTTTTATCACTAATCTTTTTGTCCTGCTGTTGGGGCTTTGTGTGTTCCAGCATATAATCCAAACCAAGCTGCGCCTGCTCCAACTAATACTGATATTAAGCCTGATTGTTCTAAACTAGGGTCTGGTAATTCCATAAACCAAAAGGTTGCAAAGTAAAGAAGAAACATATAGATACTTAAAAAAGCTCTAGGGAATATTCTCCAACTATCAACCATCTGTGCAAGAAAAATACCTTTTTGCCAAGGGTTTACATTATTTACATCTTCTAGTTCTCTTATTCTATCTTTGAGTTCGGACTTCTCCTGCAATAAAGCCATGAACTTGTTAAGGTCTATCTCAACTTCGTTCCTATCCATATCGCCAGAGAACTGTCCCATATTATTCATGTTTGCCATGTTCTAACTCTCCCAATTTTTTACGAAGTAATATTATTTCATCTTCGTAGCTTTGCCAAAGTGAGGGGCTACGCGTAGCTTTCTGCTGTTTTAACAGAAGTTTTATAGCTATCTTTGCGTTGTTTATGCGTATCTCTTTTGTCATTAATGCCCTGTTTGGCGTGGTATAGCTTAGCAATCCGCCAAGCTTCATCAGAGGAACAGTATCTAAAGTGTACTAACACTTTTACTGCCTGTGATGGATTGTATTTTTGCTGTTCGATTAAAACAGCGTATAAATCCGACGCTTCTTCGTCCATATACTTCCTATAACTTATTCTTTTGCCCCATACCTTTGCTCTTCCATATCAGCTAACCACTTATATTCAGGTGTTGAACTGTCTATGGGAGTTACTTCGGTAAGAAATGTAGTTAGGCACTTCTCTTTGAAAAGTCCTTCATTGACTGCTTTGAATAGCCAATCAGCTGGGTCACCCTCTGCTACATCTGTTTTTACAACTATCTTGAATTCGTAGTCCTGTGTTATCATGTTAAAAAATACCTCACGATTCCCGAACCTAATACGAATACGGCAAGAGAATTTAATATAATTAAAGCCCTATCTTTCCAAATAAGACTCACCACTAACCAACCCATACAACCTAGTGTTGAAAATACTAAGTCTAGGAGTTTGAGTTCTTCAAAACCTCTAGCAAACATTGCTATAATTAATAGAACCGATGATACCCACTTTATATACCAATCTATGGTTAATTTAGGCGTAGCACTTTTATATATTCTTTTGGAATTTTGAAGTTCTTCTTTGCTAAATTTTTGGGTCATATTTACTCACTAACAACCCTGCATACTATCGTCATTTAAAGGGTCGTAATTACTCATCACATCAGCTGCATCATCTACAGCTGTTGGTTGTTGTTGTTGTTCTAATTTTGTAAATGCTTCGACTATATACTCTTCTAAAGTCATTCCTCTTGATTCTGCATGCTGACCACATTTAATTATGAAGTCATCAGGCACTTCAATTGTGTCGCCTTTGTACTTAATTTTCACAGAATAAAGCGCTTTCTGCTTCTCTTCTTCTAATTAAGCCCTCAAGTACCTTACCTCCAGCTTTGTTCCATCTTTCAATCTGAGCAGGAACGCCTGAGTAATCACCTGAGTTTAATACTTTTAGTAAAGTCGAAGATTGTAAATTTGCTGGGCCGAGATTGTATACCCATGATACTAGGGCATCAAACTGGTTTTGTGATAGATTTACTGTTACGAGCTCATTTATATAGTTTTCGTACTCTTTAAGCTCGTCTAGTAACATTTGTTCTGCTTGCTCTTGAGTTATAGACATACCTTCACTTACGCCTTTTATATGTCCATATCCTATTGTCCATACTCCAGCTGGGCATTTATATGCATTTAGCTCACACCCTTCAAAGTGTTTGATTAAATCTATTCCTTTTTGTCCTATATTCATATTACTCCATGTAAAAGCTTTCACCACAGCCGCAGCGTCCACTTTCTAACTGTGTGTTCTCGATGATAAACTCCTCTTGAACACCACTTATTTGCCAAGTTAGTTTGGCGTCTTTCACATATTCATTACTTTGAATATCTACTGCTAGTATTTTATTATATACTATATCAGTTAAACTAGGCATATCTTCATAGCTTAACTCATACATATATCCACCACAGCCTCCACCTTTTATAGAAAGGCGAGCGCCCCAGACTTGAGCTGAGGCGACTCTCTCTTGTAATTTTTCTAACGCTTGTTCTGTTATAATCATTACATAATTGGTAACATAGCTATGTACATGAACCAGACTATAAAAGCCATTCCACCGAACATCGCTATATTCTCACAAGTTTGTCCATCAGGACAGTATTTGTCTTTAAACTCTTGAATCGCTTGCATACTAGCATAGCGATTAAAGAATCGCAATGCTTTTTGCATACTTTTCTCCTTAGCCTATATCTATTGTTCTAGGCTTTTGTTCTTCAGGTATATCAACCTGTAGATTAATTACTAACATTCCGTTTTTGAAGCCAGCATCTCTTACTTCAACCCAATCTCCAAGCGTGAAGACTCTTGAAAAAGTCTTTCCACTTAATCCTTTGTGGACATACTTTTCATTCGCCTCTAATTCTTGCTTCTCTATACCCTCTATGGTAAGTTTATTTTTGTGTTGCTTTATCTCGATGTTATCCTTGTTCCAGCCTGGAAGTGCCATCTCAATCCTATAAGATTCTTCTCCGATAGCTACTAGGTTGTATCTTGGATAGTTAGTTACGGGCTGTTGGTCAACCCTTCTTGCTAGCTCGTCATGCAAACGATTAAATCCGATAAAATACTTATCGAAATCATTAAAGTTTAATGCAGTCATTCCTGTCATTTCTTTCTCCTTCAGACCCTTTCGGCGTCTGTCTGTGAGTCCCTTTCGGCGACTCTGTTTGTTAAAATCCGTCTGTACACTAAAACCCGACCACTGGTGGAAGTGGTACTCCTGCCGCATCCCTCGGAAAGCTGTGTTTCCTACTCGTGCCAGACATAATGTAGGTTTTGTTATGGAAGTCCTACAACTCCGCGCAATTGTTTGAATAGTAGTTTTTACACTACATATATATTATAACAAAAATTCAGCATCGTGTCAACAACTATTTTTCAGTCGTCAAAGTCGATTTCACCCTTCTCTCGCAAGTAATCAAGAGTTTGGGAGATACCCTCACGCTTGGCTATCATCCAAGTCATGTGAATACAAAATCCTAAAAATACGAAATAATATATGTCTGTTGAGTTTATTTCCATTTGGTTTTCCTATTTGGTTTAGATTAAGTTTGCCCTTGCCCAACAGAATTTTTCCATTACATATATTATACTATTTTTCCAGCGCTAAGTCAAGAATTATTTTCTACTTACCTAAAAATAGTTCTTGACTTTATACTTATTTTGAAGTATAATAGAAGTATGAAAATATCTAAAAGCAAATGGACAGACTCGGATATTCGCCTACTAAAAGAGTTATATGGCGAAAAGAGTGTCGAAGAGATAGCTTTACAACTAGGTAAAAGTACTAGTGCCATCTATTCAAAAGTCCATTACTTACGCAAGCGTGGTTGGTCATTCGACAGCACACGACGATAGGAGTAAATCATGGGAAAAGTAATTCCTTTTCCGAAAATAAAGCTTGATAGAGAAGAACAAGCAGAACAATTAACAGATGATATTTCTCTGGAACTTCTCATTTTACTAGAGAAATATAATATAGATACTACTCGTGAGTCATTCGCATATGATATGGCTTGGGTTGTCAAATTCATTGAGGTCATGGTTGGCAATCAGTTTGGTATCGAATCAAAACTTGGAGAACTAATACGAAAACACCGACCTGCAGATTTATATGAGAAGAAAACGACATGATAACAGACGCCAGCCTAACTTCGATAGAATGTTGCGTGAATTCAAACGCTATGTACAACGCAACGGCATACTTGAAGATGTCCGAAACAAACAGTACCATGTAACGAAGTCTGAGAAAAAACAAATAAAAATGAACGCTGCCAAACGCAGAGCAGCAAAGCTCCAACAACAAAACTCCCTACCACCACGAAGGCCGCATGGAAAATATCCCTTCTAATTTCAACTTCCTACTCAAAAAATAAACTTTTTTCTGTTAGATAGAAGGCTTCCAGATGCGCGATTCAATGAGGTACTCAAAAATCGATCTTGCTATTTTGTTAAAATTATGGTATAATATATACATAAATTGATAATGAACCGAGCTAACCACTGTTAAACAAGTTAATATTTATCTACACTAAGAGTACCACCTGAGAGACAGCTCTTCCTCAGAAGAGATGGCTCGAAAGCTGGTATCTCTTGTAATCATTATAATTGGTTTCAATTAAAGCAACTAATTATTCTGTGATAAACTAAACAAGACTAATATCAATTATATCAAATCATAACCTTTCAAACCAAGTTACTACACTTGCATCTATTCAAAAGCTATACTTTCTTTCACAACTTCCACCAATTCAAAATATATTTATCGGTTCTTTACTGACTGTATCAAGTTTGTTCCTCTCCTTTCCCAATTTCCCCTAGACTGTAATAACCCCGCTACAGGCTGTAATTCCGCTTAGATTTACTACTAACCCCGTTGCGGTTTAGCTTAGATTTACTACTTGCCTATGTCCTTGATATTTTCGTTTGGAATAACTTGGTATGCGCCTTTGTTGTAAGCGATAGCCACAGTATATTTTTTAGATACCTCTTGCTTGTAAGAATTATCCACAGGTTCAGTAGGTTTAGTACTGCCTATAGGTAAGCTAGGGTATTTTTCTCGGTGTGCTTTGATTTCTTCTAGCCGAGAGTTCGGCTTGGGTGTGTTTTGTTTTTTGAAGACTGGCTTACGCTTTTTCTTGTATGCGTTAGTCTTTCTCTTTCGCCCAGATGGGCTATATCTCATATTTCCTTTTATAATCATATAGATATTATACTAGGCTTTTAAGGATTTGTCAAGAACTATTTTAAGTTAAGGCATAGATGGAGAGTAGGAGAACTACTGCTAATATGAAGCTCTCCCAGTAATCTCTCATTAGTGTAGCTCGTCTTTATATTTCATAAATTCGTCAACACCTAGTTCTTCACTAGAAGTGATACTCCAATAATCTATGGTGACTTCTTGCTCATCGACTTCGACTACTTTTAGGTTAGGGCTACCCTCGCCTACTGCGTAATTATCTAATGTTTCTTCTGCCTGTCTTTCAGTTTCTGCTAGTATTTCTACTTCTTCAGCGACATAGATTGTTTTTTCTACTATCGCTTTATACTTCTTCATTACATGGTCAGCCATCACTTCCTCCTAATACTTCGTACAGATACTTAATATCTTGCTTGGGTGCTTTTTCAAGCCCCATAATTTTACTACTATCTATTTCTAGTAAGTCAGCAATCTTTTGTATGAGCTGAGATTTTGTTATAGGTATCTCGCCTGTCTTCGTTTTGTAGATTGCTTTTTGATATATGCCTTCTCTTGACAGCTTACCTATGATAGATTTGATACTTTTGTTCAACTCTTCAGCTAGGTTTTCTACTGTCTCACGAGTCGGCTCTTCTTGATATCGAGCTCGCATCATCTCGACTTGTTCTTCAGTATAGTTTGTTGCCACAGCCATCTCCTTAATAATACAAGTTGAGGCCTAGGCTTACAATCCTATCACCATGCAACTCGTTCCCTATATTAATTTTAGCGTTTCCGCCACTACTTGCAATCAAGGTAGTTTTACCACTAGCCGAAGGGCCTAATTCTTTTGTGGTGTCTATTTTAATTGTAAGTATGCCATCATCATCTACGCTGTAGCTGATGCTATCTTCTTTTCCAAATTTTTCTTCCATTAATCGTCCTCTGGGTCGTCTAAATTAAAATCAGGGGTGAACTCAAAATCGTCACCCCACTCGTTTGTGAACTCTACTATCGGTTCATCTTCTAGCTTATGTAACTTTGCTAGGTCTCTTAAAATGCCTTGCATTTCTTTTATGTTGCCTTCAAGCACTCCGCCCAAATGCTCCATGTCTGTTTTTAGCCAAGTATTTTCAGTTTCCAACTCATTGAGTCTGGCTTCTAACCTTTCTATTCTTGCCCTGTCTGAAGGCATATTTGGAAACTGAATTACTTTGCCCACTAAAAATCTCCTTTCGGCATAGAAAACTCTGTATGAAAAGGGCCAAGTTCCATCTTAGCTCTGATAGCTTTTCTACTTATTATTTCTTCTGCCTTCTCTTCAGCTTCCTCTTGTGAAGCTGCGTTTACAATTATCTCCTCTGAGCCATCGAAGGAGTAGTTGCAGCCGACTATCCATTGTTGTCTGCCGACTACATTTCCTACTCCATCTCTTACCACTCCAGTTTGCTGGCTGACATTGAGTTTGTGTTGTTCAAATATAGCTTTTGCTGCTTTCTTTCTGTCTGTCATTATACCACCTTAATTAAAATTATTATTTGTAGAATTAGAACGAATACTGGAATTATTGTTCTTACTAGCTCTAATGAATGTTTTATTCGGCTAATGTCCCTTTCCATACGCTTTAGTTTCTTTTTACTTCTATCTGTCATCGCACACCTCGTCTAATTTTTCCCAATCATACTCTTTGTGCATGGTTAGTTTTACTACTCTTTTATTAGCGCCTGCTACTGTGTGGTCAAGCACTATCCCTTTTTTAGCTAGAATATCTACTCTGCTTTTGAACTGAGCGTATTCTTTTTGACTTAAATTAACTATCATCTTTAGCCCTCCACACAATCTTCACGCCTCGTCTTACGAGTTCGTTTAGAAACTTTTGTCTGTGTTTTGGTTTAGTTCTGCTACTATTTATCGCCTCAAATAAAGTTTCTTTACTTTGGTTTTTTAAATAATAGTGCTTGAAGTTTTTACTTCTAGGTTGAGTACTCATGCGTGCGCCTCTAGCGTTTTTAGCATATACTCTTTCACTTGGTTTAAATTTTGCTGGCATTAGCCACCTCCTTCAATCTGTTGTCGAATATGCTCTGGGTCAGGCAAGTTTAATTCTTGCTGAGCCTGTGGCACTCTATTCTCGGTTAAATGTTTATCCATAAGCGCATAGCCTATGAACGCCTCTAGAGTCTGAGCTCTGTTAAAATCAGTAGCCACCAATTTAGTGGCTACTTCATTTAGGTAAGTGTCAGACATATCACTCAATAGTTTTACTACTTCGTCTGGCATCATCTATTTCTCCTTACGCCTGCAGCGTACACCCTTTCTGGGCTTGTTCCAATAGTTGACTCTACTACCAAAGGTTCTTTAGCGTCTACTGTTTGTATAGCTGTGCCATCACAGTAGCCTACCATTTTTCTTCTTTGGATTTCTTTTCTAGCTGCTTTGCCATCGCTGTCTTGTTGAAAGCGCATAGCTTGAAGCTCTTTGTCTGTTTTGCTTAAAAATATTAAGTTCATGTCGCTTCTCCTGTTAAAATTCTTTTGTTATTTTTTAATATGTATATTATACCACGCCTTCTACTGATTGTCAAGAATTATTTTCGGCAGGCACAAAAAAACCCAACGAAGCGTATTACTTGTTGGGCTCAAAAAGTAGATTTAAGAATACTGGATTCGACTACATTGTTTGATGTGCTGGTATATTTAGAGTGGTTCGTCAGCTCTTCCACTACCTTTGGTTTACCGACTTGGTTTTTAACTAATTAGATTTGTTTACTCTTGCCAAAATCCTACTGCCGTTACAGTTTGGGTTCCTTTACGCGCTACCTCAAAGGAGTTTGGGTAAGTTCCCTCTCTAATATCGCAGGTAGACTAGAAGGGCTTCTGCTAGTCTGCTATCTTGTGACGCTATGCACTTGACCTCTTAACCTGAGAACTAAAATGTCGTTTAGTCACTCCGCTTGTCTACTTCATGGGGTTAGCATACTCTAGGAGTTCTTAACCTTTTTTATATCCCATCGCCAAGAAATGTGGGGATAGTTTTCCTACTTGGACTTACTGAGTGCGTTTGACGTTTACTGCCACTGCTGACTGCCTTGTAGAAGAGCATTCCGCTCCCGAGATTGTCGAGTCATAATCTACGGCTCAATTACTACCATTGGTATCGCTTTCTGCCTGCGCCTTGACTCTTTTCTTAGTAGCTGAGTCGAACTCGCCCCTAGTGCGGTTTTGTTTTACTTGCTCGAAACTAGATTGAGCAATTCGGCTACAGTTCCTAACATGGGTTCTCTGTATTTAAGGTTTCCACCGATTTGGTTTCCAGCAAGTTTGAGCATTATTTATTGGCTACAAGCTAGAGTTCATTATCGCCAGGGGCTAGAAGTCATCATTGCTTGGTCAAAGCTCAATCATTTATTTTTTGCTTTGGTCAAACTTGCCTTTGTTTTCCTCATTCAATATAAATATTATACAAAAATTTGAGTGCCATGTCAAGAATTATTTTTCGTTTGCTTAAAATAATTTAGTTTCTTTACTTTAGGCACACGAAAAAGAATTCGTGGCTGTCGGTGGTAGCTTATATACTTGCTACCACCTGCCGAACAGTTATCTTAGCTAAGAGCTTCGATTAAGTTCTGTAAGTCAGCTTTGCTAGCTTTCACTAGAGTTGGGAATGTGCCACCTGTTAACTCTTGGATTTGAGCAACTAGTTCTGCTTTGCGAACAACTGGCTCTCCTGTTTTAGTCACTTTAGGTTGAGCAACATATACGCCTTCTCTTGAAAGTTTAGCAATGATACTTCTTACTGATTTACCGAAGTGTTGTGCTAATGCGTCAACTGTTTCTCTTGTAGGATTAGCTACGTAGGTCTTTGTCATATGAGCGACCATCTCATCTGTGTAGTTTTTCTTGGCTTCTGCCATATCGTTTCTCCTATTAAAAATGCGTTGTAAAAAATTCATTGTTTTTCCTATTTATACTTCTATTATACAGAGCCTCTATCGGTTTGTCAAGAAGTTTTTTAGGCTTTTTAGGTTATAATACCTCTGGCTTCAAGAGCGATTAGTGTTAGCATTACTACCCACACGCCGATGAAAACCAATATAAAATCATACTTTCTCCAATTATCTTTTAGCTTGTATAGTTTTAGTTTGTTTTTGTAATTCATAAGATATATTATACAGAGCGTAATTGAAAGTGTCAATAGATGCGCGAAAGTTTTTTACATAAACTAACGCCAGCGAATTCTCGGGGGCGGGACGCGAAATGACGACACTTCGTGTCAAAATCTTCGCAAAAACGCAAAAATCTTCGCAAATCGCCGCAAAACTTGTTAAAAACCCGCGCAAGTTTCTTCTTGACACGCGCAACCCCGCCATGGTATAATATATTGTCGTAAGACTACTACTTTAGCTAGCTTAGCTACTGTACTTAGCGCGCGAGCTTAGTTTAACTACTTAGTTTGGCTACTGGCGCAGGCTTCGCCTGCCCGCCACAGCCTAAAACGGGGTTTTTAGGTGAATTTTGGGGTTGTTGGCAATGATTTTGGGGAATATTAAAGGAAAAGCTGAGAATTTTGGGGAAGTTTTTTACCCCGCTAAAAATAATTAAGGAAAGTCAAAAAAACCTATTGACAATTCCTATTTGGCGGAGTATACTTACAGCATGAAAAATCAAAAAGAACAAAAAGCAAAAAGACCTAGCAAAAAAGTTCTTATGGCTGAGATTGAGGCAAAAGGCGTAGACAAAACAATTGTCCAGTCTTTAAGCAGAGCCAACATAGACACAATGATATGGGTCAAAAGTCTCCTTGACTAAGCTGGAAGTGTAAGCTACTTTCTCCCTCAAAGCTAGACATCTGTCCCTATTGGCACGGGACAAATGTTCCGCCAAACCCCGCAATAGCGGGGTTTTATTTTTTTGAAAAAAGTTCTTGACAAGCGGGGAAAACTGTGGTATACTATACAGGGTAGGGAGGGAGGGTTGACAAAGACTTGTAAAAAGCGCGCTTTTTGGATGCGCGCGCTTTCGTAAGACTACTACTTAGCTTAGCTACTCTACTCGGCGCGCCCGCGCCATTTGATTTCATTTCACTACTCTACTCGGCGCGCTAGCGCGCCCCATTATCACCCAAATTTATAATGTATTATAAGTTTCATGAATTGTGGATAAGTCTGTGGATAGTGTGGATAACCTGTGGATAAAATATCAGTCGTGCAGGGGGTGTCCTTTCTCTCATAGTCTTTTCAAAAAATGGCTTGATTATTTCTTGATTTTTATTTCAAGAAAAATGTATATATTATCGTGGATATAACAATAATTTCACCTAAAGCTGACCACCTAAGATAGCCCTCTTTAATTGAAAAACCGAAAAATAAAAATTCATCTCTGATCTGATAAGGAACCTCAGCATTTTCAAGATTAGTAATATGTTCGGGTTTATATTCAGTATAAATATATTTTTGTTTTTCAAATATTTTCATGCCTATAATTTTATCATAAAAATAGACAAACATGGCTAAGTTTCGAAAAAAATAATTAAAAAAATTTCTTGCATTTAGTTGCATTGTGTGATAAAATCGGCGCCCCTAAATGAGAATCATTCTCATTTAGAATTTGAGCCAAAAAAA
>VTLG01000499.1_pt1 | contig 90369 bp, 115 predicted proteins | sample 4694571 | NCBI WGS metagenome assembly VTLG01 (sample SAMN12604809, study PRJNA352737) | marine metagenome | biome: ENVO:00000447; feature: ENVO:00000209|ENVO:00000569|ENVO:01000036; material: ENVO:00002151; isolation source: viral sequences binned using virsorter ...
TCACCAGTATCACCTTGAGCACCTTGTGCACCTTTTTCACCTGCATCACCTTGTGGACCTTCTAAACCTTGAGGTCCTTGTAAACCTTGAGCACCTTGTGGACCAGCTGAACCTTGGTCACCCTGATCTCCTTTATCTCCTTTATCTCCTGGAGTACCATCTGCACCTGCTGGACCCTGAGCACCTGTATTACCTTGGTCACCTTGGTCACCTTTTTCACCTTGTGGACCAGTAGCACCCTGAGCACCTTGGTCACCTTTAGCACCATCAGGACCAGTATCACCAGTTGCACCTTTATCACCTTGTTCTCCTTGTGAACCAGTAGCACCTTGGTCACCTTTTTCACCTTGTGGACCTACATTACCTTGTAAACCTTGAGGTCCTTGTGGACCTTCAGGTCCCTGAGAACCCTGTGGACCAGTATCTCCTTTTATACCTTGTGGACCAGTTGGACCAGTTGAACCAGTTGGACCAATATCACCTTGTGCTCCCTTGTCACCTTGTGAACCTGCATCTCCCTGAGCTCCTTTATCACCTTGTGCACCTTTATCACCTTGGTCACCTTTATCTCCTTTAGCACCTTCTACTTTAATTACACCGTTCATTGTACCGTGTAATTGACAGTAATAGTAGTATTCATCTGGAGCATCCATTGGAATTGTCCAGTAAATATATTCGTTAGCACCATTTCCATTTAATGGTAAAGTACCACCAGCTAAACCAGCTGGATCGTCTACATTACTTTGTGTTTTAGTAATGTATAATGGATGGTTGCCAGTAGTTAAATTTTCAATTTTATATTTCGCACCTCTTTGTACAAAAAGAGTAGGATTATTATTATATGTAGAAGTACCCTCATAATCTGCATTTTCATTTACAAAATAAAACCCACCGTTTGAATCAAAACTAAATAGTCTGATTGTATCTAAAATCGTTTGATATTGTGTTCCGTCAGACATTGTAATAGTCTGAACACCGTCTGCATCAGTAACATTTGTGATATATGCGTTAGCACTTGCATTAATCTTAGTCCAATGGCTTAACTGAGACCCTGCAGTACCTGAAGTATCTGTTAGTAAATATAACCCGTTATTTTCTGCAGTTGCATCTTCTGTAACTGCAACAACCATACCAGGATATGGATATGGTAAAGAGCCATCATGTAGTTGGCTCTGCTCTGGTGTGGATAATCTAGCATCTAGAGGCCCTTTAAAATCTACCTCAAAGTTAGCTGCGAATGTGAATGTTCCTGTCTGTCTATTTGCCATTGTTAAACTAAGTTTCTATATTTATATTACACAAATTTTATTCTATATAAGTTACTACCACCTTCAGATCCTGATTTTGTTAGTAAACTATATGATACAGGCTGTCCCTCTATCGTTCTTGTCTCTGTAGTCAATACCCAAGCAGATGTTGCTTCTGCATATTGAGTTGAAACTGTCGAGTATTGCCAAACTTGTATTGTTCTACCATCTACCATTGTATCTGGTAATGAAATTCTATGATATAAACCAGCATTTCCATCTTCACCATAACCCTGATCAGCTTGTATAACATTACTTGTTACACTTGTACCAGCACTATGTGATACTAAAGATGCTTGGTCAAAAGTACCTCCTACATTTCCTAAAAAATATGGATGTACACCTTCAAAACTTCTAGAAGCTGTTTTATTACCTCCAGTAAATTGTAGTGAAGCAAAATTAGCTCCAGTTGAATCTAAAGGCATCGGACCAGCATCAAATGTTACTGTTAATGTCCAACTATTACCAGAAGTACCTTCAACTGCTGTATGTGTTATTGCTTGATTATCAATATCTGTAGCACCAGGACCAACATTTAAAGTATATGGACCTCCTGGACCTGAAATACTTGCTGCAGTCACACTACCAGCATAAACTCCAGATGGATTTGATAAAGTACCTTGGTTTGCACCTGTATTTAATGTAAATGATTGAGAACTACCTATAATTTTAAGTCCTGAAATTCCACTTAATGAAGCAGAAGGTTGAGAAGCTGTAGGATTTACTGTTGGGAACAATAATTTATCCCACATTTGACTCTGTGTTAAACCGTTTAAATCAGCAACTGTATTAGATGTATCAATACCTCCAACTGCATTAGGAACGCTTGTTGATGTATCTGTTATTCCAGAAGTATAAATCGGATCTACAGTTGTTGTATATTCTAATGCTGAGCCAGAACCAGAGCCATCATGAGTTAAAGTTACCTTTAATTCATTAGTAGCAGCTGTATATGCAATTGCAGTAACAGGATTGCCTCCACCACCTGGAGCATCACCTAATTTTGTCCATTTATTTATATCACCACCCGGAGTAGCAGAGTCATCTATTAATATATAAAGACCATTGTTATCTACAGAACCTCCAGATCTTCCTTCATCTAATGTGACAGCAACGCACATACCATTATATGCGAAAGGTAACGAACCATCTGTTAATTGTGGTAATTCCGGAGTTGTTAATCTAGCATCTAATGGTCCTTGAAACTCAGTTTCAAAGTTAGCTGCGAAAGTAAATGTACCTGTTGCTCTATTTGCCATTTTTATCTTTTAATTTTTATACAAATTTAATTTTATATAGGTTTGAACCACCTGCTGAACCAGTTTTACTCAATAAAGTGTAGTTAACAGTGTTTGATTCAATAGTTCTTGTTTCTTGACTTGATACCCAAGCCGCTGTTGCTTCTGCATACTGATTAGATACAGTAGAGAATTGCCATACTTCTATTGTTCTACCATTAATCATATCATTTGGAATAGAAATTCTATGATGTAGTGAACCATTTACCTCAGCATAAGTTTGATCTGTTTGAATTGCTGGATAATTAGCACCATGTGAATATAAAGTTGCTTGTGTAAATGCACCTGCTTCAGTTCCTAAGAAAATAGGATAAACTCCTTCAAATCCAGCATTTGCTGTTTTATCACCACCATTAAATCTTACTGCAGGATAATCTGCTCCAGTTGAATCTAAAGGCATTGGACCTTGGTCGAATGTTGCAGTTAATATCCATGTTTGTTGACCTATTGTTACAATATGTCCTGCAATAGCTTGGTCATCAATTCCATTTGGAGCAGTAACTCCTAAAGTATATGGACCTCCTGGACCTGCTATATTAGCTGCAGTTACATCACCACTACGAACACCTTGAGTTACACTATCTAATACTATAGAACCTTGATTTGCTGATGTTACTAATGTACCATTAAATGTACTACCTATTATCTTAAGTCCACCACCAGCACCAGTTAATCCGACTGATGGTCCTGAAGCTGTTGGATATGATGTTGGGAATAAAATAGTATCAAATAATTGGTCGTAAGTTTGTACGCCTGATAAATCAGATACTAAAGTACCAGTTGGCATACCACCTACATCTTCAGTCATAGATAAAGTTGTTGCTAAGTTAGAGTTGTATATGTTACCACTACCAAATTGTAATTCAAGCCATGGGTCTGCAGGGTCAACCGAAGCTGGAGTATATTGGTTTGGAGTAAACGTTGGTGGTCCAGAGTTTGTATCATCGTATATACTAGTTGAGTTAGGTTTCAAAAGACCTGCTTTTACCCATTCTGAAAGTGCTTGCCATTCAGTTTCACCTCCTGCTGGAGTATTTTCATCAACTGGATTAACAAAATAACCCTTTGGACAAAGAGTATAAAATTTATTGTTTTCTAAAACATAAACTAACATACCAATTTGTCTTCTACCAGTAGTATATCCACCGTCTCCTGATTCTGAGAAACCAGCATGTGTTAAAACATTACCTTCTTGCCAGATTGGAATTGCATTTCTTTCTGCTATCGTAGGTACACTTTGAAAACCACCCTTTAAATAAGATGGATGTAAAAGACCTTCCCAAGTCTGTAATGACGCGGTAGGACTTAAAAATCCTGGAAATTGTATCGCTGCTGATGGGTTTTGAATTGGCATATTATCTAATTATTTTATTTAAGCATTTTTAAGATTTAAGTTAAGTGCATCTGCAGAAGCTGTTAAACCTACATCATATAACCAATAATCTACTCCTGATATTTGGAAAGCTATTCTTCCTGAGAAAATAATATCTGCATTTGCCGAATCAGGGAGTTGGAATAAAGCTGTTGAGCTTGGATCTCCTGAAACTGATTGTGGAATTGCTATGTAGTATCTGTTTGCTGCTGCTATTGCATTAAATCCAATTGTACCATTAGGTATAGATGATTGAGTCAATCCACTTCCTAACATTTGGAAGTTTTCTATTACAGGTACATTGTTTGCTGTGCCTTGGTTTGCAACCATATCTGCCCAAACTGCACTGAAATCAGAAGTTTGAGTATTGTTATTTAAGTACCAACCACCTGCTGGTTCAACTATTAAGCTAGAACCACTTGGATAACCAGAGTTAGAACTCCAGTGTAGCCAATGTATTTCTCCTTGTGGAGTTTGTGAGTCGTCAGTTACGTTAATTATCTTAGTAGCAACTACAGCTCCCTGTTGGTTAGTTAATTCAACTTTATATTGTTCAGTACCTTCAGTTGTATTATCTGCAATTATCTCAGTTGTAAATGTACCTGAAACAGATAGTGTGTTATTAAATGTAGACACTGTGCCAGAACCTGATGGGAATGAACCGCCTTGGAAGTCTGCTCCAGAAGCTGGATTACCACCATTTGGAGATGCTGCCCAAGTATAAGTTTGACCTGCCATAACATATCTTGTTAAAATGTTAAAGCTTAATGTTCCTGGTTCAGACTGATTATTAGTAGCAGTTGTTATTTGCCATTGTGGATTCAGATCTGAAATTGTAATGTCTTTTGTTGCCAATGCACCACTAACTGCACCATCAAAGTTTGGACCTGTAGCATAATTAGAAGCATCATCCCAAACAACTATTTTAAAGTATTCTGAACCTTCTGAGCTTGTCATATCATTTACTACAGTAATATCAAAGTCTAATTCTACATTGTTACCAACTGTTTGTACTTGACCACTACCAGTTCTTGGTGTTGAAAGGTCATCTGCAAACTCAGTATAGAAGTTAGAGTCACCAAAGTTTCTTAATTCCCAATAAACTGTTGTTCCAGCTACCATATTGCTAGCTCTGAACGTATAAGTTTGAGTTTCACCTTCTATTATTGGAGATTGACCTAAAATTTCATAAGTAGGAGCAACATCTGAAATAACTGTACTAACACTTAAAGTTGGAGTTAATCCAGTTGTATTTCCAGCAGAATCTACATTATTTAGAGTAACTACCATTGTATCAGGTCCATCAACTGTATTATCTTCTAGACATGTGAAGAATAGCTGACCGAAATTACTATTCATTGTAATAAAGCCAGTTAATGAGCTTAATGATATATCTGAAAGATCAACACCAGTAATTGTATAACCTACTTGAGTTCCATTCGGTATATTAGTACCTTGTAGAGCATATTGTGCATTTTGACCTTCTAGTCTTGTAGCTGGGCCTGTAAATGTTGTATATGTAGGGAATACCGCGTTATTAATTGTTACATTTTTACTAATCTCATTAGTATTAATACCATTACTATCATTTCCTGTTAATTTAACTGTGAAATTCTCATTATCATTAATTAAATCATTTGCGATAGCAACTGAGAAAGTTCCGTCACCATTTGCATCTAAATTAACTGTCCCGCTAGTTGCTCCAGTAAAATCTGCCGAAGTTGCGGTTGAATTAGCAAAATCTACTAACCAATCTGCGGTTGCAGCTTGGAAGAAGTTGCTGGTATTAACTGTAAAGGTAATAGAAGCACCCTCATTAACAGAATTAGCACTAGATATAGAATTATATACTGGAGTTATGGATGTATCAGAGATTGCTACAGTTGCACTAAGAGCATTTCCAGTTTGAGTTGTTGTATCGTTACCTGCGCTATCAGTTGACGCTAAAGTTAGAGTAAAAGACTCTGGACCTTCAGTAAAGTTATCAGCTGCAGCTTGTACAGTCCATGTAGCTTGATTTGAATTAATTGTTGCAGTTCCTGTTAGACCACCTACAAAATCACCTGCAGTTATACCACTTCCAGTTGCAATTGACCAATCTACTGTGGTATTGTCATCAACATTGACTACATTAAGAGTAAATGTGACTGTTGAATTGCCAGTTTCGTTAATTGTTGTTGGATTTGCTGTTAATGTTACATAAGCTGGTTGAGCTGCTGCAGCCATTTCAACAGGAATCCAAATAAATTGATTATCTACATATCCAGCACCAGTATAAATTGCATAATCAGCATCTGCTGGTGTAATTTGATGAAATTTAAGTACTTTATTTAGGTCTGTAGCACTAAGTTTATAGTTTGTACCAGATCCAAAGATTCTAAAGCCATTCATAGTCTGCTTTTGGTATAGGAAATTGTAGTCCATCTCCTCATGAGTTAGAGGTCTACCAAGATCGTGTGGCATTAGCAAATCATATTGACCAGTAGCAGTATCAAAATGCTTACCATGAGTAAAGTTGTACTCTTCTATCGCGTCGTATAAATGCATTGATTTTTATCTTTTTTTTATATATCTTTAATTTAGTAATACGATGGACCCGACGGTGGCGATGGTGCCGCGGTCGTTGTCGTCGTTGTAGTTGTTGTCGTTGTTGTCGTTGTTGACGTTGTTGTCGTTGTCACTGGTGCTGGGTAAAAATCGAATCTATTCGATATATTCCAGTTTATCCCAGGAGTCCATTGAGTACCATTGTAATCCAAAGCACCAATATCAGATGTTAATACATCAACACCAGTTGGATTAAATTCACTGTTAGTATATGTAGTGTCTCCAGCGCCTACTATTGAAGGGTCATTTATTGGTCTATAATCACCATTAGGTTCATCTACTAAATAATCTTCTACGTTAGCTGGGGTAAAATTATTTGAGTGTATTATTCTTGGTTCAAATGCTTCAGAATTAGATCTGTGCCCATATAATGTTTCAGCTAGGTTATTCTTCACTACCGAACCAAAGTTAATATCCTGACCAGCTTGTACATTTAATACCATTATGTCATTCTTCACTACACTGTTGAAAGCAGTGTTATTATAGACGAAATGACCACCAACAGAATTACCGGTATTTGCATCTATCATACCACCTTTTACCATGATAGCTCCTTCACAGTTCCATCCGATGTTGTGGTGAATATATCCATTGTAACCTTCACCGTCACCATCAAATCTTATACCATATTTAATTGTATCATGTACCCAGTTAAATCTGATTTTAGCATTTGCCTGTTGATTTTTCATCAAGTGTATCATCGCACCATCACTTTGTAGATAACCACTTTCAGCCATATCGTTATATTCAACGATTGGGCCATTTCCTGAATTTAATGTAGAGGAAGCCGCCGTTTTACGGAAAGTATTGTTCTTAACTGTATTACCATCTCCCATTAATCTAAGAGTTGTCATTACAGACGCTAGGTTGGCAACAGTTTTATCTATGTAGTTAAAGTAACAATTTTCAATTGTAGTATCTCCACCTTGTATGTGAATTACATCACCATCTGTATATCTAAAACCACATCCATCAATAGTAACGTTTTGTGCACTATCAAATCTTGTTTGGGTAGTGAAAACTTCATTTGTAGCTGGAGCGATAGGTGTTCCATAATTAATTTGACCTAACATGTGAGCATAGCAGCTTGAATACATGAAGTCACAATCCTTAACTGTTAAATTATCTGAGTTATCACCTTTTAATGTAGTACCAAAGAAATTAATGTCTTCAACTGTTACATCACTCGTAGTTACGTTTAATGAGTAACTCTGTACTTTTGCTCTCATGTTTGTTAAAGTAGGAACCTCATCGTTTTCTAACCAAACATATAAGTATTTTGAACCATTATCAAAGAACCATTCGTTTTCACTATTTAAAAACTCTAATTTATTCTCTAAATAGTAGTAATGGTGTTTTTCTTTCCATGTAGCAACATTATCGTATGATAATCTAACAAGTTGATTAGCATTATCTAATGTTTGTGAGTTGATTACCTTTGTATAAGTTCTAAATGAACCAACATTTAAGTTAGCTAAAGAACCTGTAAGATCAAATGAAGGGTTTATTGCTTGTTGAGCTGAAACAAAGTCATATAGATTAGCACCAGTATGTGCGAAATCAACTATTTCTCCATTTTCATAATAATGTGGATCGCTAGTTCCGTTACCTACAACATTACCCGAACTATTTTTAATATCTCCATTGTTAAGTATGTCATAATATCCATGTCCCCACTTGCCAAAGTCATATACAGACTCATCATCCCACTGAGCACTTGGGAATCTTGCGTTGATTACCTCTTGTCTATCATGGAAAAGTTGCCAAATTTCAACATCATCTCTTAGTTTAATTCTATAAAGAGTTTTACCATTAATAGTTTGATTGGCATCTGTAACAATATCAGTAGACCATTCTTCCCAATTACCACCATTTACTGTAATATCTTTTAAATCATCAATCGATCTAGTGCCGTCAAAGACAACATTTTCATTATTCCATGATTTTAATGATAAACCAGTATTTGTTATTTCTTTTTCTGCAAATTCATAGGAACCTTCTTTAAAATAGATTGTATCTTCACTTGCAATTCTAGAAATAGCATAGTCTAATGTTTTAAATGGATCGCCCTCGTTTCCATTTGTGCTTGGAGTATCATTACCAGCATTTGATACGAATAACGCGTTTGTTGGAGCTGCAGTCGTTGTTGTAGTTACTGGAGTTGCAGTAGTTGTTGTCGTTGTTGGAGCTTCAGTCGTTGTTGTAGTTCCTGTTTTACCCTGATAACTACCATGGAACATATCTACTCCCATCGTTAAGCCATTAGGCATATAGTAAGTTATACCATTAAAATCATGAGTATGTGAAGTACCATTACCTCCGGTATGTTGATTAGCACAAGCTTCCGTCTCATATAGAGGGAAATATCCATTTACTGCTATTGCATCTGGACATTGAGGTTGTTGTAGAGGAGCCGTAGTTGTTGTCGTTGTTGTCGTTGGAGCCGCAGTTGTTGTCGTTGTTGTAATTACTAATTCAGGAATAGTAGCAGCTGGTAGAACATCTATCGGATCTTCACTCACTAAGAGTTGGAAATCTGTAATATCTGGATTCTTACTTAGAGGATATAGTTGACTCACTAGTATATCATAAGCTTCATTAGTAATCAGATCAATATATTCACATGGAGCGACATATTGGTTCTGATTTACTACATATTCAAAGCAAGAATAGTCTCCTTTTAGCCTATTAAGTTGCGAATTTGTCTTAAAAATGTCCTTACAGGCATCAACTGAGGTCTTATTTAGCTTATTTTCTTGCGCAGAATCGAATTCTCCTCGTAAATTATTGACAAAAGTCGCGTATCTGTTGTTCTGAAGTGTTAAATTGAAGGAAAGTGGCGTCCAAATCGCGTCATTTCCAGTCACTGCACACTGACAATCGGGGTCAAAATACTGATATGGGTAGTTTTTATTGACAAAATCCGCTAAATCTTGTAGATTTTTGAATCTTTTTATCGTTTTAGTACCATAATATGCGGTTTTGTTAAAGAGAATGTCCTTAACTGCGCCATCATTCAGCTCTACTATCTTAAGAGCTGCATAGGATTTTACTAAACTGATTCTATCAAATATCATTTTTTATGAATTTATTATACTTTCGCCGATTAAAAACGTAACTACACCAAGAGCTGCTGTAAAAAGAGCCCAAAATATCTTTACATACATAGATTTCCACTTTAAGAGGTGATTTACATCCTCTTGTAGCTGGTCTCTCTCCTCCTGTAGCTTCTCATACTCTAATCTAAACTCAGTATTCTTGTTCGTGTTGACAATTACACCATCAAATGGGTTTAACATTGCCTTTTTTAAGTCTTTTAGGTCTCTCTTCATGTCAGATTGATTTTCTGTTAGATTTCTAAGGTCATTTGACAAGGCAATATAGTTCGGGTCCTCCATCTTTTGCTTTAAAGATGAAAAAGCCGCTACCAGCTCTTTTAATATCTGTTGACTTGATTTACCTGTTTCGTCCGTCATGTTAAGATTTTATGTTTTTTTGATCTGCCATCCACTTTTTACCAATAGGATTCGAGACTGGCTGCTTCATGAACTTTCTAATCTCTTTACTGACTAGGTCAATAGGCATTGAGTTGCCGTACTCGGAATTATCCACAATTTCAAATCTCTTAGACTTGAATAGTCTCTGGAACTTACCGATATTCTGCTGCACCTCATCCCACATCTGTGTTACCATATCTACAGGTAGCTTTCTGTCTCTAGCAGCATTTCGCTCTTGCGCGACAGCTAGTGATGTATTAACGAAGACCATATAGCAGTCATAGCCTAGTGAACGAAGTCTCTCAACTTGACCTTCAATCTTCTTATAGTTCTTACCTGTACCATCAATAATCATACCTAGTCTACCCTTAATATAACCCTCCTGCATATTCTGAGTCAGTCTTTTAGCTCTAGCTCTGACCTGCATAGCCTTCTGCCATGCATCAGGATCAGTCTTCAACAGTGTCATCAGCTCAGCCATATCGATATTGGCTTTCTTGAGTAGAATCTCAAAGTTCTTGTCTGAATTAACTAGCTTAAGGCCATTATCATAGGACACTGTACCATAATCCTCACTCTGAGGTAGAGCGAAAAGCTCGCCGGCGACGTAAGATTTGCCAGAACCAGGTCCTCCAGCCATAAAGAAGGCTTTTAATATACCAGGGTCATTGACTCCTTCCTGCAGAAAGGACTCGAAAGTTTTATAGATTTTCATGAACAACAACGTTATTTTATACTCTTGTATTATATATCTGCTTAACCGGTCGTTTAATACGACCGGAGAGGGCAAACAGATGAGGTCGCGCGCGCGGGGCAGACCGGGTTAACCTCGTCTAGGGCGTTACTTTTAGTGATCGATGTCACCCAACGACTCACGTTGATGATGACGCGTTACCTCACTGCTACTCCAAGTGCCCATGTGCCTCAGTGTCTCTGTTGCAAAGAGTCTCTGTTACTCATTCCGTCTGCAGCGGCTTCATTGCTCATCCGCACTCTATCTGCTCCTAGCGCAAATCACTGGTTATTAAAGTCTATCTGTCCTAGCGTTACGCCGGTGCAGTCGTGGCCAGTCTTGGGCCAGGCCCAGGTGCCTGGAAGGCCTACCTTACTGCAGTTTGAAAAAAGCGTCCGAATTTTTTTTCCCGAGACCTCAGAGTGCTCTGAGGATGGTTGCGTGACTCTCCACCCAGTCTTGGAGTTCATTTAGAATGCGAATTGCTCAAATTAGTCGTGGACAGACAAGTCTCACAGTCCCTTCAATCTTTTGTTGACTGACTTCTTGAAATGTTTGATTTTGCGATCAGTTCTCTTCTGGACTTCACCTTCAATCATGTCATCGAATTCTTTCTCGACGTTGTCTTGGTCCATGTTGAGCTTCTTCATCAAATAAAGATTTGTGCTTTGACCTCTAGTTGTAATTTTAACTATCGCCTGTAAACCTTTGTGAAGCGCGTAGAGACCTACGAGTGACATAATGAGTGCAACTGCAAGAAGTAAATAAAGCCATGTAGATGGTTCTGATTGAGCTACTACGACGGTACCACCACCTACTGCAGGATCTGCCGGTGCATTTTGTGCCGCTAGAGCTTCATCTTTCTTAGTTTGCCATTGAGCTAAGTATTCTACAATATCGTTTAGTTCCTCATCTTTTAGAAACTGATAGCCTGGCATGGCTGCACCATTATACTCTTCATAAATTTGATTTGCATATTCATCTCCAGATGCTCGAAGTGCATTGTTATTGTAAATCCATTCTTTTGTCCACTCTTCTCCTTGTCTTGCTACAATAGTATTAAGAGCTGGACCTACTAGCTTTTTATCCATCTTGTGACATGCTGCACAATGTGTATTAAATAATTGCTTACCTTTAGCATAGTCTTGACTAAAAGTTAAAAACCCCGATAAAAAGACTAAAATCAAAATGATTTGTCTCATATATTATAGTACGTTAAAATTAAACTGTGTAAACCAGACGGGCTTACTTGATTATTATATTATATATCTGATTATTGTTTACAAAAAAAGCTGCTCAGAGGCAGCTTTCAATGTTTTTATGAGTTGACGTGTATTAGAAGACATCTAAGTACTCTTCTTCTCCCATATCCTTAATAATCTTTGTCCATTTCTTTACGTCTCTTTCATGACAAAGACCTGCACTATATCCATAATCATCTGTAAACCAACCTATTTTCAACCCTTTATATTTATAGAGTGAAAAGTCAACATCTCCATGAGGATCTTCTATTTCCTCACCATCATAATCTTCTGGTGAATCTAAACCATCCATTTGATATTTCTTAACAAGCTTTCCTTCCTCTTGAATAAAATCAGGGAAGTTGTCGGTAATCCATACTAGGTCGTCCATCAGCCCATTAAGTGCGTTTGTTATAGGAAAGTACTTTCCATCATATTCATCGCTCCATCCATATTCATCGAATGCGTCCAATAGTGTAAAGTTTTCGTTTACTTTCTGTGAACCTATAAATGATTCAAATGTTGGTACGTATTTAAAATTGGTTTTAACAGACTCTCCAATCTCAAAATCATTGTCGGATATAGCAATTGTAGGTTGAGTACCTTTGTAGTCATTGCCTCTCTCATCTAAATAACATTCTGTACCATCTTTAATAACACCTGTATAATATGCAAACGATCCATATTCATCGATTAGTCCGCGAAACTCATCTGCAGACATTGCTTTTACTTCTCCAGGCCAATAGTCGCTTCCATAAAGTACAGCAAAACCCTCTCTATATGAAACGCTACCCACTTCAAGGAAAGCTGCGCCATCTTCAACGCTCATCATGAACTCTTCATCTGCTCTTAACTCTTCAGCTTTAGCATCTGCTTTTTTCTTATTTTTAAATAGGTAACACTGAGCATAATCTTCAGGTCCTTCGAATACGTAGTGTACTTGTGCCATAATTATTATCTTTTTTTATCGTTTTATTATATATCTTTTTCGTTTAATTTCTGTGAACCTATAAATGACTCAAATGTTGGTACGTATTTAAAAGACTCTAATATAGTTTTAGATTCACCCATCCAGTCTTCTCTGAATTTATTAATGTCAGCACCTTTTAATACCGGCCAGTCGTTCATGATTTTTGGCCATGCATCATCTATTGATTCACCACCTTTACCAGATTGGTATGCGTGACCACCATAGTATTCCATATACAACATGAAAGCCAAGCCATCTTTGGTTCCACTAACAACTATCATTGAAGGAACCAAACCATATCCACCACGTACATCGATACGCGCATCAGCCTTATAGAATTCTGGATATACTCCTTTTTTGCTATAACTCTTCAAGAACCATTTCATAGACTTATTTGGATCGGCGACTACGATGTCGTCTTTGAATTCACTACGATCTCTGTGTGGGTAATCCATTTTTGTATGGTTCAGATAAAGTTGTTCCGGATATTTGAATTTATATTTTGCAGGTGCTAAAATCTTTAATCGCCCCTCCAATGAGTTGATCGTCATCGGCTCCTTCTTTTCATCTTTAGCTGGTCCTGTTTTAACTTCTCTGTCTAGTTCGCCGTCTTCAAATGCAAAAAGTTCTCTTCCGTCACCTTCAGTTTCAGATGACATATAAACTGAACCCATACCTCCTTTTAGCTTAACAGGGAAACAAGCACCTGTAGCTCCTTTCTCAGCATAAGCCTTAGCGTCAGCTACGCTCTTAAACCCTTGAACATCAGGCATACCATCAGCTCTTCCAAGTATAAAACATACACCTGCATTGATTTGACCTGAATATAACCAATCTTCTCCTTCATAATCATCTTTTTCTTTAGGTACCTCGTTGTCGCCATAAGAAAAATGAGGAGCTAACTCCATTGCTTTTTCTTGAGCTTTTCCTATTTTGTTGAAACCGAAGATTTCCATGTAATCTCCTGATTTTTCTGCTATCCAAAATATCTTTGCCATAACTTATATTTCTATTTTAATTCCAACTTGCAGCCCAGACAAACTCTAGACCAAATTTTTTACAGAAAGGCTCAATTAGATCCGAAATCTTAGCCTGAGCGTTTTCATATTTAGTATATTCTTTAGTTGACATCATTCTGTCTGCTGAGTCACCATACTCATCTGGATGTCTTAGTTCTCTTGGCTCGTCTGTCTTGTAGTAAACTGTTTTATCAGCAATACTAAGTCTAGGCGATCTTAGTTCAATCCATCCACTTACTTTCTTTGCGTTCTCTTTTGCAATTGCATATTGCTTTTCAATCTTAGGCTCTAGTTTAGACCATGCTGCTCTGATTTTATCGTTTCGTTTAAATTCAGCCAAGGCAGACTTCACATCGAATGGTTTACCATATAGTCTCTCATAGTCATTAAAGATACCAACAATATCTGACATGAATTTATCGAAATTAGAGATAGACTGATATGAACCGTGAACTGTACCCATACCAAATTCTCTTACTGGCTTACCAGGATTAGATGGTTTGATAGTACCATTAAACATTGTTGCAAATGAGTAGGTTGGTTGTCTTGTAGAATTAGCTGAGTTAAACTTAAAGATAGTCTGATTGTAAGATTTACCACCTAGTTCGATAGTTACTGTTAAATTCTCACCGTAGTTCCAAGCTGATCTGTAGACCATTGCTTTCATCGACTTAGCGATACCAGGTATGTTCTTTCTTAAATACTCTGCTAATTTAATACCTTTACCGAAGTTGTAATCACCTTTGTATGCATGCTTACCTTCTGCTGATTTCTTAGCAATCTTAATAAATTGTCTTAGAGTATATGGTTCTCCTTGTTGAAATAGAGGTTCTCTAGTTTGCTTGTCTAGTAGTGTTGTGCTCATAATTTATTTATTTAGCTTTTTTAATATGTCTTCAAAATTAATTCTAAAAGAGTAACCTGCACCTTCATAACCAGCATCATGTTCTACTGTAAAGTGTTGTCTCATTCTCTTTAATTGCATGTTGATTGTCATTTCAATATCTTTAGCAATACCTAGTTTAGTTGAATTAGAATTCAACTCTTTATCTAGGTCTTTACCACTAGAAGCCATAGCCACTATATTACCTTGGCCATATTGATGTGTTAGTCTGTAGTTGATAGCCTTCATGCTAGTAACTACTTGAAAGTTCTTCTCGTTTAAGAAATCTTCAAAATTCATTATGCCTTCTTAAGTTTTTTATCATGTCCACCGTCTCTAACCTCTTTTGCAAGATCTGAGTCAGCTTTACCCCAAGTACCTTCACCTTTTGTTAGGAATGCATTTACTCTTGCATAACCCCATTGTTGTTGATTAGCACCTGGTCTGTGACCTGATTTCCATGCTGCTAGACCTCTTCTCATTACCGCTCTGATAATTCCGATTGGTACGCCAGTGTCTTTAGCTTTCTTCTTAAGTGCAGTTTCAATTTTATCATCATCTAGAGGACCTCTATCTGTTGATTTTTTATCTGCGTCATCTTCTTCGTTAATTGGGTTTTCAGGAGTAGCCGCTTCTCCAACGTAATTCATTGCCCATTGGTCTAGACCATCAATTAACTTAGCTGCTTTTCTTTGTTCTGGTGTGCCGTATACCATTGAATGATAGTCATACTCATCTTGTAGCTTTCTAATTTCATCTTGTCCGAAATTTTCATAGCCACCTTTTTTAGCCCATTTCTTTTTAAGATTCTTCTTTACTTTCTCAACATGTTTATTAACTTTAGAAAGTGAACTTTCATTAAGCTCAGTTCTTACCATTTCATAGTCTTCGCCATTTACATGTAATTGACCTTGTCCATCTAAATGATAGTCTAGGTTTTTTGCATTATGACTTAACCAAACTAACATGTCATTATATTTACCTGTACCCGCTGCAATGTTTCTAATTTTCTTAGGGTTTTTCAACTTCCTAAGAGGTTGGCTATATTTTTCAGCGTTCTTATTGCTAATCTCATTTAATGATTTAGCTTCATCTACGATTTCAACTGGCTCTAGGAAAGTACCAATTCTATCATCGTAAGACATAACAAACTTCTCACCAGAATCAGTAACATGTTTGTTGAATTTCTTAATCTTCTTCCAGTCTTTGTTAGTCATCTTCTGAGTCTCAACTACACCATCATCTCCATCTATAACATCATAGAGGGTATTTAGATAATCTTCTGCTTTAATTACTTTACCATACATCCAAGCATCTAGGCCTTTACCAGCTGCCATTCTATCGCGAATCATGGTTGCATAGTCAATAATTCTCTCTAATTGTGAGAAAGCCATTTTATCTGAAGCCTCGCTACCACTATGACTTGCTTCCATAATCTCTTCATCGAAATCTCCGTCATGTGCTAGTTTACCTTTAAATCTTTTTAAGACGTCTTCAATCTTTTTAGCATCTTGTAAATCTAAGGTAACCATTTCCATTCCAGCATTATCTGCTACTTGAAGTGCTGGATAATAATTAAATTGTTTTGGTAGCTTACCTAATTTAAGTTTAGTTCTTAAATACTTTAATGCCTGTTCTAATCTCTCTTGAGTAAAAGGAACGCCTTGCATATAGAATAAACCTGTATGAGCATCATATCCCATTGCCATTTCATTAACAACTCTAAACTCTTCAACTTTTTCAGGTGCTGCATCTTTGTACATGCCGTATAACCAATCCATAAAGTCTGGAGTATTTTGAAATACTTTTCTGTAATCCTTCTTGAATTTCTTTTTAAAGTCTTCGAAATCTTTTGAAGCATCAATCATTAAGTGAATGTTTGACATTACACCTTCTCCATAAAGTTTATTGTAAGCCTTAGTGGCTTTAGAAGTTTTTACTTCACCTTTCTCTCTAGCTTCTTTATCACCAGGCATTTCTTTGTAAGCGTCTGGATCGTCATCATCCATTTTAGCTTGTTTCTTGATTTGTGCTTCTTTATCCTCCACCTCTTCGTCATCTAGACCTCTGTGGTATGGATCTGGTCCTGGTTTTTTCTTAGTTTCATTTATACCATGATTAGCAGTACCAAAATGAGCAATATACTCTTCGCGAGTCATACCTAATCTTTCTGCGTGGAACTGAATAAAGTCAAAAAAGTTATTTTGACCATTCCAATGTATTGAACCGTCTACTACTCCCATAATTATCTTAGTTTTAATTTTGCTTTTTTAAAGGCATCTTTAACTTGTAGCATTAATTGATGCTCGTAACCTGGTCCTCTAAATTTACCACCTATTTCGTATGCTTCTGCTTTTAGATCGTCTGCTAATTCTAGGGCTTTATCGTAGAACTCTTGCTCTGCTATAGCCATTCTATCATCTTCGTCATCAGAGATAGTGCCATCAGGATTAGCTTCATTTAGGTTATTAAATTCTTCTATTTTGTTAGCCTCGTTAAGATTTTCTTTGATGTCATTAAAGAAACCATCATAATCTACAGCAATATCTTCACCATAAACATTCATCCAAATATCGGCGACATCTTGTTTAGTAACTTTGTTCTTGTATTTACCAGTTACTTCTTGGTAGAAACCTTGATATTCATCTTCCATATCCTCACCATAGACATGTCTCCATGCTTTAGCTAGGTCTTTGAATTTATATTTCTTAGCTTCATTTACTGTTTTATCGCCACATCCGCAGTCACCACCACATCCACATGGGTCTTTTGACTCAAATTGTTCTAATGTCTGTAATTTCTTCATCTCGAGTTTTATTATTTAGTGATATTATAGTATATATCAGTCTAAAAACAACTCTTTGAGGTTCTCGCGCTCTATGATTTGTACTAAGGCTTTATCGTAGTTTTTTGCCTCAGCATAATTTCTATCTAAGTAGCTCAAGTACTTCTTTTCTGTTCTTAGCTTGTTTAAATATGCAGCTTGATAGAGAGCATAGTCTACAACAGATTCTTTCCAATCATTATAGTATGCGTGTCCTAATTGAGTACCTAGAGCTGTCGTAGCTCTGGCTCTGGCCTGTTTCATACCAAATAGGTTATTATTCTCATTATAGATTCTACTTTCATAGTAACCTGTTTCGAGAATTGCTTGTGCCAGTACAATGTGTGGAAATCTTACATTAAGTCTTTTTAATTCTTCGACTAATGCATCTTGCGAGAATGTATTTGAGTCTTCTTCTAGAACTACAACTACTTCTTCCATGGGTAGGTCTAAAGCTTCTTTAAACCCTTCTTCTTTGGCTCCTGCCATCATAGAGGTTAAAATAGTATAACCAACTATAATTAAAATACCTAAGATTACACCATGTTTTCGTTTTGGGGTCAATTTCTTAAATGATAATGACTCCTTACAATAAGTGTACAACATAACGTTTGTCTATAATTACAGTACTAATATAATAAAAATAATTGACATAAAAAAATTCTGAGGCAATTATTTTGCAAAAAATTTGTTATATTAGAACTTATTAGACAAAAGATCTTCTATATCTTCATGGATTTCGTCTGCAGTAACCTCTAGTTCGAACATAATGTTCGCTTTGTAGGTTAATTCCTTAGATCCACTGTTGAAAACAATAATGGTTGGCACCGTTCTTACTTTATACTTCTTTTTAAGATTTGGTGCTTTTTCTATATCTACTCTGTAGTATTCTCCATCCTTAATCTTTTGCCAATCGCTAAATGGCTCTGCAAATGATGCAACAAATTCAACGATTACAACCCCCGTATTGATTGCCTTGTCAAAAGAGTCCTCAGTTAAATACTTAGGCTCTACTTCTTCATTACTGAAATTACTAGTGTTTGCAAATGTTGCGAACCCTAATAATCCAATAGCTAAAAGTAATATACTTAATGTCTTTTTCATAAATCTTATCTAAATTGGAAGTTCATTCCAGCTTTTGCTGTATAAACTTTTCTGTCCCAGAACTTAGTGTAGTTACCTTCAATGTAAATACCTAAATTCTTACTAATCTTCCAACCAGTCGCTAAACTAGCTGAATAATCTAACCAGCTATAATCTACAGCACCATCTCCATTATATAGAGCGTATCCGAAATCTTCATCACCGAATAATTGCTGGTGATATGGTAATACTGACGCTGAAAAATGCAACCAGTTAGTTTTTTCATAGTGGTAGAAATCTAAACCTACAACTGCTGATATAGTACCTTGGTCATCAATTAGTGCTAATTGTTCTCTGTTGTATGGACCTACAACCATAGGACCGAATCTATTAGCTCTAAAGTCTGCATCTGTATCTGCAACTCTCACACCGTTTGGTGCAGTCCAGTAATAGTCAAAGAAATCAACTGAACCATCGTTATCAGCATCAATACCATAAGCATTGTCTTGGAAACCATAATCGTATGCTAGTTCCCACCAGTTTCTTAGTCTTTCAAAACCATTATCATCAATAAATGGAGTTTCTAAGTAATCTCTAATTGGTTCATAACCATAAGGTCTGTGACTTCTTCCGATAACACCTAGTGAGAAGTTTAACTTCTTTCCAACAGGTAATCTGTATCTTAGGTCTAATGAATTGTATTCTAGGTCAACGAAACCATCTTTAACCATCTGACCTTTAATCATAAAGTGCTTACCTAAATATCTTAAGTAGAAATCTTGGTTTGTAAATTCATTACCAAATTGTCTATTCCATGTATACTCAAATTTATATTCCCATCCAGATACAGCACCAACAGTTGTATAATAACTCATTTGCTGTTCGTTTCCATCATAGAAAACACCCGGTTTTCTTTCATAATCAAATCTAGCCACTTTTCTAAGACCAATACCGTATGAATAATTAGGTTCTCTTTCTGGAGTTACATCGATAACTTCATTCTCTTGAGTTACATAGTAAAATCTATCAGATGGAGTAATTGGTTGACTAATTTGTCCTACACCATAGAAAGTAGAGTATTTAAAGAATTTGCCTAATTTATCAAAGTTAATTAGAGGCTTCTTTGGAGGTTGAAACATACCGAAATCATCAGCTTTTTTAACTTCAAGATCTGCTGGCTTGTTCGTTTGTTGAGCATTCGCAATACTGAATGATACCAATGCTATTAAAAGTAGTAAGTACTTTTTCATATTATATTATCTGTTGTATAATTTGTCTTCGATTCTTTCAAGTGATTCCTTGATTTCATCGACGTCCTCTTGAGTATCTAAGATTGTCTGGCGCACCAATTCATCTTTTAGTTCGTACTCAGTTCTGGATATGTTTGGAGATGGTAATTCTTTAGCTTTCTCAATTTCATCGCGCAATTCATTTAATTGTGCTTGTTGAGCAAACCAAAAAGATACCACAGTAGTAATAGCGATTGCTATACCTATTAGTGATTTAATTGAAATTTTGAAACCGTAATCTTCGTTCAGTTCCTTTGCTTCTTTTGCCATATTCTTAACCTTCTTTTTAGAAGACCAAGTCAAATGTCTGCTTCAGCTCTTTACCCTTTTTACTTTCAGGGTCTACATCGAATTCTGTGTATAAGAGTTGATAAATGGTGTCCCATTCATCTTCATCGGCTAGACTATCTAACTCTTTACTATTTTTCTTTATATATTTCTTAATATCGGAATGAATTCCTTCATTGATATTTTTCCACTCCTCATACTGGAGTATCTTATTTCTCCTCGCCATTCTCCTCTAAGATGTTTTTAACATCCTTCTCTAAGTAAGCTAATTCTTCTGCTTCTTCTAGAGATAACTGTAGATTTCTGTCTTTACCCGCGACAGCATCGTCTAATTCTTTTTCTAACTCTGCTTTTTGCTTATTAAGCTCTCTTAGTTTTTCTAAAAGATCTGATTTTCTATCGCCTTCAGCAGCTTTCCACTCTCCAGCGGTTTTTGCCATATCTAAAACAACTTTAGCATGGTCTTTTGAAATTTTGTTAATTGAACGACCTTCGTTAATACCTAATGATTCTTTTAAACCTTCCCAAGTTAGTTCTGGTTTTTCTGACTCATAGTATTCTTCTTCTTGATACCATGATTGATTTGGATCTGACTCTGCTTCTTCAGTGAAGTCGTGTCTCTTCCAGTTGTATTTGCCGTTAGCAACTAAAGCAGGGAAAAGGACTTTTCTCCCTTTGTCTTTAGTCTTTAACTTTTTGAAAGCTAAGTCAATACCTAGGTTTCTCATTTCCTGACCTTTTCTCAGGTCTTCTTCTGAATACCCATTCATTTTGGCTAATAACTCATAGTAATCCATGCCACCGAATTCACCGTAGCCTGCATATTCTTTCTCATACCAAGAGTTGCCTTCGTTATCATACATCCAGACATCAATAGTGTTCATTCTCTCGGAACCGATTTGTTCTTCGCTATCCTGAGTGAACCATGAAAACTGTCCTTCGTTTAATACTTTTGGATTGTAAGGGTTGAATACTGCTTTTGTGAAATTTAAGTAATTAGCCATAATTGAATTTATTTCTTTTTAGTTGCTCTCTTCTTACCAGCTCCTTTACCAGAACCTTTAGATGCAGGTTTCTTTGCAGCAGGTTTTCTACCAGCTCTCTTTTTGCCGGCAGCAGCTTCTACTACGTCTTCTGCTTGGTCTACTAATTCTTTAGCAGCTTTTTTGACGTCAGCTAATTCAGCTTTCACATTCTTAGCTCTTCTTTTTACTTCTTTAGCTAAATCTTCAGCTTCATCAGCGATTAAATCTCCGTCTGCGTCCTTAATTTTGCCGGTTTTAATGGCATAGAAATATACACCTGCGCCCAGTGCTAATATCCCTAAGATAATTAAAAATGTAGTCATAATTTGTTGTTATTAATATATGTTATACAGTTATATTTATCTCCGTAATTTTGTTTAAAAGAAAAGAGCACCGATTGGTGCTCTTTTGCGTGCGTTTAAGCTGGACCTCCGACTCCGAAATAAACCCAATTTGCGTGTTCGTCTGCTGTGTTTCCTAATCGATCTAGATGTAATCCATCGTTGAAGTACTCATTCAGAGTGTTTGCAATCGATTCTTTCGTTTCTTTCAAGTGCACACCGTTGGTGAAATCACTTGTTGACTTTTGCGCTTTTGACTCGATCTCAGAAGGAATGCCTGCTTCTGGATTGAGTTTTTCAGCCATAATCTTAAAGATATGTTTTGGTTATGATAGTAGTATTGTTTGATACCACTATATTATATATCAAGGAATCTCAAAAAGTTTTCTAAAAAAATGGTTTTTTTAAAAATTTAATTTTCTGCTAACATTAGATTACAAAAAAAGCAGCTCGAGGCTGCTTTAAATGTTTAAGTAATAATTCTTATTTAGCGTTAGGGTCAACTATCGGCTTGATAGTACCAGTAGTAACTGTCATAGAAATCATTTTCTCTTTTACTGAGAGTATAGAATAGATTCTACCTAGTTCTTTGCTATTAGCACCTTTAGAACCGACGAAGATAATTGGGTGAGCTTTGAAATAGTTCTTGTAAGCTATTTTAGCAAAATCTTTTGTAAGTTGGTCCCAACCTTTTATTTTATTCTTTTTAATATGCTTTTGGAATTTCTTGTCAGCGAAACCCGCTAGGTGAGTATTATTAACTCCGGTTGTTTCACCTTCTGATATACTAGGATTAAATGCTAATAACTCTGCTTTAAGTCTCATGATTTCACTTAATACTCCAGATATATTAACAGTTCCACCTAATTTAAAGTCTCTTAGTGTACCTGTTGACTTGTGCATTTTTACTGCTTTAATCTCATACTTAGTTCCGTTGTCTACAATATCAACACCAGCACTTGCACCACCACCAAGGAATGCATTGTCTAATATAAAGTAAAGTAGAACTTCACCTGGTCCAACACCTTTAGGCTCTTCTTGTAGAAGTTCATTAAAGCCAGTTGGGTTTTCTTTGTATAAAGCATTTAGTGATTTATTGACTGCTTCTACACTAGAGATACTAGGTAGAGTTACTGTAGCTACATCTAGATCTGGAAACCATCTTCTAGCAATAAGAAATCTAATCTCATTTTTATGTTTTGCTGATTGAAAGTCATTTGCAGATAGCTTAAATGTATTTGTCGTAGATCTGCTATTAATAAAGTCTAGGTCTAGTCCGTCAATTGCTGCTGCAAATTGAGCTTCTTGTATTGCTTTGTCGAATGCAGCTGCGAATCTTGCTCTGAAATCTCCTTGTGTTGCCATTTTTAGTATTTAGGTTTTTTTGCCTTCTTAGTATATATCTTTATATTATCATGCTCCTTCTCGAGTGATTTAACCAGCTTTAAATTAGCCGTATCATCATCGTAGAATTTGAATTTAGTATAGCCCATGTTGATATATGTTTCAAAAGCTTGTTTCTTTCTATCAGCTATTGAACCTTTGAATCCATGAACTGAATCTGAGATGGCGAATATCAAGTCTTTATCAATTCTAAAACCAACATGTTCTCTCAACCACTTGTAAATCATTTCTCTATCGTCTCTAGCGGTCACAATACCTACTGCAATACCTCGCTTATAGTTTCTCTTAAATATATCTAGGTAATACTCAATTAGTTTACCAGCTTTCATAATCTCTATGTCAGCGAAATCAGTAAAATCTAATTCATGTTGTTTCTTAGCCTCAAATTCATTAAATTCCTCAGGAGTTAATGAGAAGCATTTATTAGTGAAGTGGTCACAAACTTTAATTTTAGCATCTGTGATTACTAGAGTATCATCTAAGTCAAAGACAACAATCTCATCCTTAGAATACGGCTTTTCTGTTAGTAAGAAAGCTTCAAAAGTCTTTATGTGTTTCACTCTAGTACCTTTTGTTTTTAATTTGGGTTGTACCATTATATTACTATTTATCAGTTGAACATGGTTCAATCTGTTGCAGTTATAGTATCAAAATGGTTTTTGTTCCAATTAATTGTTGCCTCTGCTGCCTCTACTAGAGCCACCAGATGAACCTCCATTACCAATGCCTCTACTAACACCACCTCCATTATTAATTACTGGTGGTCTACCTGTATTGCCACCATTATTAATTACTGGTGGTCTAACTGAATTCCAGTTTGTATTAGTATCTGGTATTCTTGGTCTAGAGTTGTTTCTGATTACATTATTGTTATTATTGTTCCAATTAATGTTGCTGTTATTTCTTGGTTTAATAACTCTATTTGGTACATTTTTAGGATTATTGTATACTCTGATATTATTGTTAGGGATAAATCTTACACCGTTTTCATTTCTAATGATAATACCATTCTCAGTATTTGAAACTCTTGGTCTTCTACTATTTACATTGTTGTTTGAATTTCTTCTACGATTTGTATCTTGTTCTATATTTGAATTAGTGTCTAGATTAAATCTGCTACCTCTAGGACCATTAACATAAGCATAACTGATATTATTATGTCTCCATTGAGTTCCCCATAACATTGAGTCATGTCCATACCAGCCAGAATAGCCATAACGATACCAGTGATTGTTCCAAGTATTTGCATACCAGCCACCGCTGTAACCCCACCAACTATTCCATCTATTCCATCTTGGCCAAGGGTCCCATCTGTCCCAGTACCATGAATTAAATGAAGTGAAAGGATAATTAAATGCCCAGTCTGTCCAGTATTGATGTGAATTCCACCACATACTATGAGCATTACCTAAATAACCAGGATAGTTACGATAATAAAAACTAAGTGGTTGATTCATCATGTAGTTGGCATAGTCCCATCTAAAACTGAAATCTGTTCTTAGTTTTCTTTTAAATTGTGTATAATTAAGTGTATCTACTTTTACACCATCTGCTAGTGCTACATAATTTTCGTCTCCATAAATAGGGTCGTAATTAGTTGTTGATATGTGCCAATTTACACCACAACTTGTGAGAAGGCAGAATGCTGCAATAGCAAGTAAAATTCTAATTTGACTTTTTATATTCTTCATAAGCTTCGCCGTTCGGCAGGTCTTTTTCTATTTGTAGTGACCATAACGAACTGTTAGGAACTACAAACTTTCTTCCATGTCCATAAACATAGAATGTAGTTCTCCATATACTTTGTCTCACAATTCTAGCTTTTTTAGTACCTTTGATATAAACTACATCGTCAATATCAAAATCTGTACCCATTAAGAATTGTACACCTTTAAAGAAATTTGTAATTGCATCTTTAAAAGCGAAAGTAACAATGGCTGCAACTGTCAACCATCCCCATTCTCCAATATAATTTGATAATACTTCTTCCATATTACATTTTTAATTGACCGCTTAACCATTTACCTAATTTTTTACCATATTCAATATCAGATGGATAATGGTGTCCTCCAACTACTCTAGAGAGTGAAACTTTATCAGCAGTTTTCATTAGCTTTTCTTTCAACTCTGGATATTTATCACCTAAAACACATGCTACTAAAACTGATTGAGTAGTGTGTCCAGATGGAAATGCTGGAGTTTTAGCAGTACTAGATTGATATTTAGTAACATCAATACCTAGAACTGGACCTAGTTGGTATGGTCTTGGTCTATTATACTTATATTTTAACCTAATCGTAATAGATGCTGCTTCTTTAATAAGCAAATTAAAATACTCATCATCATATTCTAATCCTGCATCCTCTACAACTTTTTTAAATGCATAGGCAAATTCGTCATCGTATTTTTGCTCTAGTTTACCAGGATTTTTATGCAGCGCTTCTGCTGCTGCAATAGTCTCTAACTCGGCTTTAGTTTCACCTGATGAATTTGCAGGTGGAACGCATACTGGAGCATCAACATAAGAGCAGTTTAAAATTTGATAGTCTTCTGCTGAGTCTAACCTTTTTTGATGTTTCTCCTTAGGTTTTACGGCATAAACTATTTTGTCGATAACATATTGACTGAATAATTGCATAATTACATTAAGTCGTTTTCGTCGATATTTCTTAACTCTTCTTGTAACTCAAAGATTCTCCATTCAAAATCAAATAATTCCTGTCTAGAAATTTTATTATGCTTGAATGACCTTTGAGCTCTCTTATATTCCTGTGTTAATCTTCTTAACTCTTTTTCTAAGTCCGCCTTTGCAAAACCTGCTGTAGCTGGTCCTATTGGCGCTTTTTTAAGAGTGGTCTTTCTTTTCTCCTTTACTACCAGATCAAAATCTGAGAAGAGTGTTAGGAATTTAGTAACTTTATCCATATCTCGAGAACTTTATTTAGTTATAGGTCGCCCCCTATAGTTTATATATCTTTACTTGATGAGAAACTCCCAGAATGAACGACCAGTAGTATCTTCATTTGGAAAATCAAATGATAGTGTTCTTTCTTTGTCATTTTCTACCCAAGTAATAGACTTTACAAAGCTAGCAGGAATTCTAGCAGGATCTGAATTTGTAGTCCATTCATCTGAGAAGAATAATTCAATACGTACCTCAATATCATCATAAAGACCTGCAAGGTTTCTTTCAAATCTCTCAAGTTGAGCCCAAGCTCCTCTATTTAAACCTTGATGTTGTAAAGCACAATTTGCATAGCTAAATGTTTCTCTTAACCATTTTTCAGAACATGCAAAAGTATTAGCTGGTGCCATGTGACCTTTATCATATACATTTCCTGCATAATCTGAACTAGAAGATGCAATTAAACCAGGATATGCCTTGAATGAAATACCATCTCTATCATAAGATGGTGATTCTGGTTTACAGAAAATAGTATATTCAACTACTAGTGGTTGTTGGTATCTTTCATTGAAAATAGAGTAGTAAATATCTGTTTTAATCTCTACTATCTCTTCATCGCTTTGAGCATATAAAGAAAGTGAAGTAATTGATAAAAGTAAAGATATTAATATGTTATTGAATGTTTTCATTTTTTCTTTTTAGTAGTTTTACGTTTCTTTGGTGGTTTAGGTTCTCTAATTATTTTAATATATGCCTCTTTGTCCTTCATTGTACAATCTTTGCAAAATGGAGTGTAATATCCTATTTCATCACTTCCCCACATCATAGGTTTCCCTACAGTATACATTTCTTTGTCTGGAAACTCATCTAGACAGTTAGAACAAACTGTCATTCTCACAGCTCTAGGCATTCTTGTCCTCCTTAATCCATTGAAGTACTTTAGTCTCTGGTCTCCAGTCTAGTACTTGTGTTATTAATGATATGTCTGCCAAAGCTCTTTTTTGTTCTTCTCTTGGATCGATATGGACTATCTCACCGCCAAAAGCTTCTGCTATATCTAGTATTTGAGTTTCTTCACCAGTACCCACATTAAATATAGGCATTGCTTCATATCCGCCATTTGGTCTTGTTATAGTTTTGAAACAAGCTTCTACTACATCTTCCACATAAACAAAATCTCTAGTCTGTAGTCCATCACCTGTTACAGTAATTGGTTTATACGACTCATATTGTTTTTTGAAAATAGGAATTGCAGAGACATATCCAACATCATTTGGTTGACCTTCTCCAAAGACATTAAAGAATCTAAGTGCTGCACATTGCATCGTACTAGAATGATATTCATACATAAGTGCTTCCATCTCTAATTTATACTCAGCGTATGGGCTTAGTGGATCTGGAGTATTCGTTTCTTTCATTGGAATATCTTCAGTGTCACCATAAATTGCTGCTGTACTCGCTGCAACTACTGAATGACAACCTCTTTCTTTTGCCCAATTAATAATTCTATTAGAAGCATAGTAAATACCTTTCCAGTACTTGTCTGGGTTATTTAATGATTCTTCAACCGAAACTGGTGCTGCTAAATGTAAAAGGTAATCTATGTTTGGAATATCAGGTAATGGTCCTTCTGCAATGTCACATTCATAAATTGTTAAACCTCCTGGTATATTACCACTTGGTAAAAGTAAATTCTCTAACTTACCAGTTGAGAAATTATCGAGGACTGAGACTTTCCAGCCTCTTTCTAAAGCTCTCCAAGTCGCGTGATGACCTATAAAGCCTGCTCCTCCAGTTATTACTATGTGCATATTTTAAATTTTAAACCTAAGTTTACTATGTGTTATACCATGCTACAGGTAGAAGTTTCATTAGATATTCATTAACATATCAATCAAATTCTGTTGCGGATGCATATCATCTTTATCCTTTCTAACTTGACCATGTGTTAATAAACCTCTCCATTTTCCAGCACAAGCTTCTTCTGAGAATTCCCAAGCTGCGGTAATACCCACATTTCCTCTTACTGCAGATCCATAATTTTGAGGGCCTTGGTTAGCTATTCTTTTCATTTCACCAATAACACCTATCTGTAGATCGATACCATGTTTCTCTGATAATAAAATTAACAGAGCTTTTAGTGACTCTATTTGTTTTTCAGAATACTTATGGTAATATAATCTACCTTTATATGGTACATTCAAAGTACAAACTTGTGACGGATCTACTTCTGCTTTATACCAGGTGTAGTATTTGTCACCAATTTTGTCTAATCTACCAGCAGAACAAACTTCTATTGATATAGATTGTCTGTGCATTGTAGCAGATTTAGTTTTACCTAAATGATAACCCCAGTATTCATCCTTGAATGCCTGTAGAATTCTACCATCATATTGGTTGTCTTCTTTACCAGAAGCTGGTTGTCCACCAATTACATAATGAGTTCCAATTCTACCTCTTTGGTCTCTGCCCCATTGGTCAATGACTTTATATGGATTATGTCTACCAGCTGTGTGGTGGATAAAAATCCATTTTTTAGGTGTTTCTTGTTTGACATATTCTCCTTCTGGTAGTGGATATTGTTCAATCCATGTTGCGCCAGTTGTAATATCAGTATCTGCTTCTAATTCATGTGGATTAAGGTCTAACTTTCTCCAAGTCATTGGACCTACGATACCATCACCCTTTAATTTATTATCAATTTGAAATGATTTTACCGCTTGTTCTGTTTTAGGTCCAAAAACACCGTCAGCTCTTAAGCCTAATGCCTCTTGTACTGCTTCTACCAAGTCACCTTTGTGTCCTTTTTTTAGTACGTATTTACTTTGCATAGTTCGTATGTTTTTATTTCTAATTTGTTTGTTAACTCAACTACCTCATTCACATTATTGGTAACATGTTTGAAATTAAATATCTCTTGCATATTATCTTTCCTCTGCACGGTAAAGTTGACTATAAATTCAGGTCTTCTCTTTACAAGGTCTTTCATAAAACTAATTACCTCTGCCTGTTTCTTAGCTTCTCCTGCATAAGCATAGTTTGCGCTAACATTAGCATTAACTATATACTTTTCATCATCGTCTACTTCTAAAAAGACTTGTCTCTTTTTTAGACCATTCTTAATAAGATAAATTCTGTGGACAATACCGGGATTATTAGATGATAGTATTTTACCTAATGATTCCGTATCTAACGCTTCTGTAATATAACGTCTGTCTAATCTTATTTTATTTCTTATTATTTTCATTTTTTCTTAAGAATTCCTGTTTATCTTCTTCTGCCTTTTTTCTCATTGCTTCATCAAACAATTCATCTTCGTTTATCGGAGCTTTAGTTGTAGTCTCTACTTCAGGAGTAGATTTTTTTACAACTTTCTTAATAGGTGGTTGTACACCTCTAGCTTCCGGTGGTAAAGTTGTTGTAGTTGTTTCTTCTGGTAAATGTGGAGTTTCTATTTTTTGTACAGTCTCTGGATATGTGCCGAAATCATTTTTAATGTCTTTAACAACTGCAGCAACCGATGTCGGATTATTCTCATTAGGAAATGTACCTACTCTGTCTGTATTTTCATTTTCTTCATACACATTTACATTACCAGATGTATCTTCTACTTCAAATTTACTAGAAACTTCTTCAGGGTCAATAACGTCAATATCTCTAGCTGCATCATTTTCATCCATCTTTTTTTGGAATTCCATGAATGAACCATCTTTATCATTAGTCATGCCAGCAACTAGATTTGATTCTTCTTCATCCCAAACTGTTGAATTATCTTCAGCCTCTAAAAATTCTTGTAATTCCGGATCTTTAAAAGGATCTTCATCATATTCTAATTCATAGTCTCTTGGTAAATCTTCATCTTCTAACTCTGCACTGTCTTTAGCAATTTGGTCTGCTAAATCATACCATGCTTGAGCATCTTCTTTATTAACTGAAATATCAAAAGGTGGTTTTTTTGTTGGTGGTTCATCTACAATACCATCTTTCCAATCTCCTTCATCGTATGCTTCATCATAATAAACAGAACCTCTATTATCTACATAATCATCATCTTCTAATAAATCATCTAAGTCTTCTTCGTCTACATTATCCCAGACAGACCTAGAAGGTAGTGGTTCGTCTTCTTCATCTTCTGGTCTCTTTGGAAATGCTTTATCAAATGCAAAATTTGCCGCAACTACTAATGAAATAGCTAGAGGGTCAAATACAAAGATAATTACCAATAGTAACCAGTTGATAATTTTATCCATTGGAGTACCAGTCAACCCAGACAAGTATTGTAGTGGTCCTAACTCTCCAACAGTATCTGATTGATTTTGTAAGTCTAGAATCTTTAATTTGATATTCTGTAGAGAATCTGCTGCTACTTCTCTTTTCGCTTGAACACCCCTACGATTCTCTTCTTCCACATTAATTCTACTCTGTGCCAAACGTAGCTCAGACGTGGATATTGTGGTTCTAACGCCCCCAACCACCGAGGTGTCTCGTACCTGGATTTGTTGAGACCTAGCATTGGAAAGAGTAGCGATGTTAGCAGAAATTCTTTCAAGTTCCTGATCGTATCGAGTAACGTCGTCTTCATAAAATTGTGCTTTATTGTCCAAGAATTCTATCTGATTCTGTTGGACTACTAGTTTTTGATATGTTTCCTGATATGCAGCCGATAGGAAACCATAGATACCCATTGATGTAATAAGTACCAAGGTGACTGCAGCTATTGTTAAATATGTTCTTAACCATTTATTGATTGTGTCCCAATACTGATAAAGTAAAGAAGCTATTACCAATTTTGCGAATTCTAAAGAACCAGCCATAATAATTACTTCTAATTGTGCTCCTGCAAAAAGCTTAGATAGACCACTGACTGAATAAAAAGCAGCAGAAAGACTAACCGATAATGCAGAGAATGCTATTATGAATGGGAAGAATCCCTTTTTTAATGTTTTAAGCATAGTTTTAGTTTTTTGTTTACCATTTGCCTAGAGGACATACAGATCCTGGTGAAAGTGCTTTTGCAGCTAATCTACAGCCGCAACCTCTTACTTTCTGACCAGTAACAACATGAATACCCTGTTTCTGGGTAGAACATGTACCGCCATTTCTCATATCACATGGATCGCATATTTCTAGTCTTTTTTGGCCCTCCGCTTTCAATTCTGGATCTAATTCTACAAAAGCTGATTTGATGTAATTACCCCAACCAGTTAAAATTTGCTCTATTAACGGTGTAGGTTTAGTTTGTTTCTTAACTAAATCCTCTGTTGTAATAAAACCAAACTTTTTTATGACTTTTTCAGTCCCTGGTTTCCAAACATTTTTATAGATCTTAGTCTCTTTCTTCGACATTTTAATACTATTATACTTCTTTTTATATATTATATTTATCTTGGAACATCTTTCTACGCTTAATAAACTCCTTTGCATAGAACTCCAGATCAGCCTGAGTTAGGCTAAATGTCTGTGGTAGATTATCTACTTCATTGGCTATCCAGATCTCTGCTCCATCGGCTTTTTTACCATGCATATCCCAATATGCAATAAAATAAGCTGCTGCTTGCATATAGTAATCTTGTACCCAATCTTCTCTTTTTGGCTTTCTACTATTCTTGTAGTCGATAATCATTACTTTATCGTCAACTAACTGAGAAACATTATCTACAGTTCCAGCCCAACCACCTGCTTTCGTGGTCCATAAAAAAGTCTCTGCTTCTACAACTTCTTTAATTCTATCAAAATAATCTGCAGAATTAAACCAGAATTTATAGAAGAATTTCCAAGCCTCTTCTAGGTAAAGTTCACCGTTCTCATCTTCTGAGAATTCATTTACCTCATCGTCTGTCTTAGCTATTTCTTTTAATTCTACTAATCTGTCTTGTGCTTCACCTTCTGTCTTAGTTTTATACAGTTCAATTAGTCTGTGCATAATTGTACCTCTAGACATACTGAGATTTGAAATTCTGTCAGCTTCTTTCTCACCAACTCTTTTACGCCATTTCTCAAGACCAGATTTATCTTTAGTTTCCCCTAAAATAGTAGTAACCGATGGTAGTTTCGCCACAATTTCGCTACCCTCGGTTACCTGATAAAAACGAAGTCCGTTTTCTTGTACTCTTTTTATTTCTGCCATTTTACATACCTGCTAAACCTAATAGCTTATTTAATAATTCAGCTATATGGTGAAAGTTAACCCAAATTAGTCTACCTAATAGGAATAAACCAAAACCAACTGCTGCTGATTTAATTAAATTGCCTAAGATATACCAAATACCTAAAGCATCATACTGAGGCCACATTACAACTAGGTAAGCCGCTGTGCCTGGTATTCTGCTTATTTCTGGGTAAATAATATCTGATAGTCCCATCTCAGTTGTGAGTGGACCCCATTTATTAATTTGTTGAAGTACGTATGCTTGTTGGACTTGTGGAGCTGCAGTAACTACCTCTTCTGGCATGTTAATAACTCCATAAATTCTACCTAACCAGTCTACTCTTAAATCTGCTTCTAAGATTTTATCTAGATTATCTGTTTTTCTGGCAGTAGATCTGAATATCCACCAAATTCTAATTTCTGATACTAATTCAGACCAATAGGTGAATGTTGATAAAAACCATTTCATATATTAGTTTTTAGTTGTTAATTCTTTTAACTGTTCTATAGTCATCATACCAACTTGTTTATTGACAACTTTACCGTCTTCAAAATAAATGAAAGTTGGAATACCTCTAATGTTATATTCTTGTGAAATATCAGGCTCTTCGTCTACATTGACTTTAACTACTTCTATAGCACCTTCTGTTTCACTATATTGTTCTAAAATTGGCATCATTGCCTTACAAGGGCCACACCATTGTGCCCAAAAATCTACGATTACTTTACCTTCTTGTGGTATCATGATTATTCTGTTAATGTTTCTGCCCCAGCCCAGTCTACAAGAAGTCCTCTTTCGACTAGGTTGATATATGTATCGAACTCAATTGAGACTTGTATTTGACCAGGCATCATGGCAATATCAGTATATTCCACAGCATTATCAAATATATCTTCATCTGAGATTTCCTGTTTTGTGATTTTGTAGATCTGGTCTAACCAGCTTTTACCTACCCAAATGTTTACTCGCATAGTTACTAAAATTGATTAGTGATTATACTCTAATTTAGCCTTTTGTTTCTTTAAATACCTACGATAGTTAACTACTGCTTTGGATAATCTTTCCATTCTCTCATCATGTGTGTCAACCATGATTCTCTCTACACCATAACCTTGGTATACAACACCATCCATGGTGTGAATCCATCTAGTTTTCTTTTGTGGATTCAATTGATAACAATTTCTATGTTTCCATTTTAAGCCTCTAGCGTTCTCATATTCCCTAGTGTAGGCTCTACGAATATAACCATTCTCATAAGAAAGATAGTCACAGTTTGCAATTGGGTCATGGTAGCAAACAGTACCATTATTTGCTTGTGTTTGAGAAGTTACCTCAAAACATTTAAGTGATTGTAATTTATTCATGTAGTTTATATGGTTAAATCCTAAAATGTTTACCAATAGAATTCTTCCATGAATGAATAAGTGTTGTCTGATGGAGTATTGTCTGCTTGGCAAACTATATCATTTGTAGCTAAATAAACATTTAGACCTTCAAATTGATAATTAATCCAAACATCTACAGGACCTACAATAGGTAATTGATTAAGTAAATGTTGTGCAGCCTTTCTAGTTAGACAATAACCTGACATCCACCATACACCATTGTATAATCTGCTTAAATTCTTAGAATGAGGGTCCCAAGTAAAACCCCATTTATTAGGTAGTGCAGATAGGTAAAGTATGTCCCAGTTTTCAGGTAATTCTTTCTCAAATATATCTTTACATCTCTTCTCAAAATCATATACAAAATAAACATCATCTTCTAAGAACATGGCCGTCTCTTCACCACTAGCCACAAAATCTTTCCACATTTGAATATGTCCGCATGCAATTGCAGTCTCCGCTGGAGAACAGTCAATCTTCCACTGACCAATTCTGTCTATTTCATTTAACAAGGTTGGATCTGGGTCAATTACCCAGTGAAAATCAAATGAGTATTTGTTAATATGCCAATGTTTTGGCCAGCTAATTAGATTCTTGAGAGCAGGCCACCATGTTACCTCATCATATAAAGTTCCAGTATATGTGTATACTTTCTTAAGTTCTTTTGATAGTAATTCCTTTCTATCCTCTCTGTCTTCTAAATGTAAAACGTAAGTTTTTTGTACGTGTTGGTTCCACCTAATTTTCCAAGGACGGTAGAATCTTTTTGCTAATGAGTGAATCCATTTTCTAGTCTTCCATTTTACACGCTGGAAGCCGGATAATCCGTACATCATGCTGTTATATGTTGAATCATTTGGTTTATATATCGTCAAAAAAAAGCCACCCGAAGGTGGCTTGAAAAGGGAGGTAATGCTAAGTCGCCTTAATATAGTGGTGCGCTTGTGTGAAATTATCCCTTTTGTACGATGGGTCTTAAGTCCTGAGTCTTACATTTCCATGAGCCTAGGATGTTAAAAATGCTCTGACTATAGACCCTTGAGCGAAAAACGAGATTCGAACTCGCGACCCCAACCTTGGCAAGGTTGTGCTCTACCAGCTGAGCTATTTTCGCTTGTTGTGGAGAATATCGGAGTCGAACCGATGACCTCCTGCGTGCAAGGCAGGCGCTCTAGCCAGCTGAGCTAATTCCCCATCCTTAATCCCACTGAGGGCTTGGACCAGAAGGTTCCTCAGACGTGTCTCCATTTGGATCCGTCTCTGCTTCTGGCATTGCCAACGCTTCTACTTCATCAATTACACTGTCTACTCTGTTATTGGTACAATCAGCTTCTACTGAAGTTGGAGCGTCGCCTTCGGCCCTGTTCCATGCATAAATAGCGCAAGAATACAATTGTCCTGTTTCTGTTGCCGATGGAAGTGGAGTTCCATCTGGAGCAGCTTGCTCCTCTGATAACTGTGTGTTTACTACTAGAAGATAGCCGTTATCAGCTTCATATTGAGCTTGAAAGCCCATGTTTTGCCCTATTTCTTCATTCCAGTTATCTGGATTCCACGTTAATTCTGCGAATGTCATATCTTGTCTTGTTATTTTTAAAAAAGAGGATCGTGTACTAGAGAATACCAACTCTAGAAGATCGCCTTATTGTATATATTACCGCATACCAACTAACTTCTACTTTGTTCGAAGTTCTACTCAAGATGGTTAGTCTCGTTGTAGCGCCACAACAGCTTTAGTTGTACTTTACCCCCAATAAGATAGGGTTATTCAGTCACGAGGTAGGATTTCCTGGTTTGGGTACCTACAATGCTTTTCGTGAAATAGGTTTGATTATCTATTTCACAATCTACCTTCTTCTACTCTGTCGAGTCTCATCCACATACTTAAGAACTTAATCCGTTTAGCGGTTGAGCCGAAACTTGTTCGGTGTCTGAAGTGCTTTATCCCCTCTCACGGTAGGGATTATTCAGCCATACACTCACTTTCCATCTGATCAGGACTTCGAGTGCCTCTTATATTTTAAATATGTAAAGAACGTTTTTGTGCTAACTTGAGGTTTAGCTTACCCTTGCTTGTTTTTGTTGCTAACATAGACTCTTACGTCTTGTGCAGCACCTTTAATTACTTGCATAGCTTTACGTACTCTAGTACCTGCAGCTTTATTACCTTTTTCGTCGAACTTTACGACGTCTGCCTGGATGCCTTCAACAGCTTCCGTAATTTGATTAATTAATTCTTGCATTTTTTGCTTTTTTAAAATTAGTTACTTCTTATATGAGTTAAAAATAGTTTGTTTCAGTTAATCCAGTAAGTACCCTGCCATTAAGCCGATTATTATTGCCGACCAAAACATAATTGATAGAACTATCAAATCGTGATATTTACCGAATCTCTTCTTCATTTTAATATCTGTCGTCCTGGTTATGATAATATAAGTAACCTATCCAAGTCATAATTGCCAAAACCATTACTGTATTCAACACCACCATTATTCTGATAATGTATTGTGCCTACCGTTGAAACCTCCATATTTAGTGTACTCCTCATCTGCCTCTCCGATGTCAAACCACTCAGTTGAGTATTTGTCTGTGGTAGATGAATAAATGTCCATATCACCTTCAAACAAAATTGATATTTGGTCTGCTAAATCTGTTCTATCTGCAGCTTCTAACTGGTCGCAGATTTCATACCAGTCTTCAAAGTAAAGTGCTTGAATATATTCTACAAACTCTTTCTCTGAAAATACATCACCCCCATAAGGAAATTCAGGTAATGTTACGAATTCTTCTGGGTTAAGATCTACCACATTTGTAGCTTCCCAGTTTGTGTACTTTTCACACTTTCTAAGTTGGAAATTAGGCATGTTTAAATTTATTTAGTAATTATAGTTGTTCGATAAAATTAGTTTCAACCGAAGTAGGTATCAATAAAGTGAATGGTCCATGCTATTAAACCATTCAATTGTAAGACTACTAGATTCCACTGTTTTCTAAATGTAACTTGAACTAGGACACAACAGAAACCCATAATGAATAAGACTGGTTCTACTGTCCATTGGCCTGCCATTAGAAATGCAGCACCCATATAACCAACTCTAGTTGCCATTCTTTCTGCTGGAGTTAATCTCTTTTGTTGTACCAAGTATCTGAGAAAAGATCTCCACCAGCGATACTCACAAGATTTACATGTTTTTTTCAAATCATGTTTGTAAGCTTTGGCAGGTAACTTTCTACCACACTTGTTACATTTTCTACCGCTCAGTCTCAAACCACACAACTATAAACGTTAGACCAAATTAGGAATGTTACTGCTAATATGCCCCACCATGTAATTAGTTTTGTCCAGTTAATTCTTCTCATAAATTTTTTTAATTGATTTCTCCTATAATCTCTTTTAAGACGTTTACCCCATTCTGTAACAGACTCATTAGGTCTTTGTCTCATTCTGTTCATCCTTTTATCTCTTTTAATAGTTGATATGCTTTCCATAAAGCATCTGTACCTTCTATTACTCTGTCTTTTGCCTCTGTTTCTAATTTTAAGACTGGATGTTGTATTATATAGTTATCTACATTATCGATGACAATCTTTAGTCTATCCAAAACTTCATGATATTTGTAATCATCTAACTCGATGCCTATTTTATTGCTTTTCTTTGCCATCAAAAATGTGTATATCTGTAATACTAAAAAAGTGGAGTTTGTTTACTCCACTTTTAAGTTTGTTTGAAACTTTTTAAAATGATTTCCATACTTCTAAAACACTTTCTAGTTGTTCCTCATTTAGACTGAACAAATGTTTAGTATTGCATGGCACGTTTTTAGACTTGAACATTGATTCTATGTCTAGAATTAATTTTGCTTTATAGTTTAATTCTTTAAGTAGATTCTTTTCTACATCTGTTAAATCGTGATGATGTGGGTGCTTATAGACTGAGTCTTTGACTTGTCTAATCTCATTTAGTGTTCTTTCTTTTTTTGCCATAATTTTAGTATTCGTATTTAAGTTTATTAATATCTACTTTCTCAACATTTAGAGAAGCAAATGGTGTTCTGTGTAGTTCAGTTACATCCCACTGTTGGTTAGGATGTAGTTGATTTTGATTTCTTGCAATTAGTTCTGCCTTTGAGTAAGCGTGTTTGTCATTCTCACCTTCGACATAAACTTCAAATGTTACTGTATATCTCATATTATTATTTTAAAATGTTCTTACTCCGTCATAAACAGCTTTAATAACTGGGAACCTTAGAGAATGTGTGCCATTCTTGTTTGTAGTTTCCTCAAAGTATTGTACTGTAATTTGTTTTCCAAGAATCTCATTAGGATTCTCAAAGTAATATCGTCTCTGTTCGTGGCTAAATCCACTACCGACTTGAACTCTGTTACCTTTATGTTCAATGATAACATTCTTCAACATCATCTCTTCGATTTCTTTACCATCTACAATAACTCTGTGTAAATCATTCTCAAGATCGACAACTACATATTCTTCATCAAACATCTGCTTAACTTTTAGAATATCTGTAGACCTCTTACCTTTGTAGGTAGTATTCTTTCTAAGCATTAGACCTTCCCATCCACCTTTCTTAGACTTTTCCATCATCAAGTCAAAGATAGCATCTGAACATTCTAATTGCTCAAGAATACCAATCATCTCTGTTTCTTGTACATGAGTTCTAAGATTAACCAATCTCTTTGCAAAGTTATCTTTAGAGACTTTATCATTGAAGTCTTCCAAATCCAACATATCAAAAATATAGTAGTAAGGGTTAGCAATTGTGTGGTCTTTTCTCTTAATTTCTTTGATAATACCAGCGAAGTCTTCGTTCTTGTTTTCATCAACGATACAAACTTCACCGTCAAATACCACATTTGTCAAGCCTAAAGACTTGACATCTTTCTTCAGGTTGTCAAGTGTCAAGAATTCTTTACCTTGTCTAGAGAAGAATTTAACTTCACCGAACATATCGATTACAGTCAAACATCTTACACCATCAAGTTTTCTTGAGACAAACCAACCATCTTCCCAATTGACTTTCTTTTGAGTCTTCTCGTCGTAAGCTTTTGCAAGTGCAACATCAAAAGTAGGAATAAGTCCTGGGATAGCTTTGTTAATCATTGAAACAGTAGACCTAGTCTTAAGATTTCTGTCAATGATATTCCAAATGATTTCTTCATACATTCTATTCTCTTCTACGAAACCATTTACAGTCTCAATTGCATCATGACCAGTAAGTTCTCTACTGGCAAGAGCATCTAGAAGTTCAAAGATTGTACTGTAAGGTGTGAAAGGTAGACAAAGATCTGACCTCTTCTTACAGTTTGCTGAAGTTACACCATATTGTTTGAAAGTATCATAAGTATATTGAAGTACCTTCAACAAATCTGGTTGATTTGCATATTTTTCAATAACTGCCAACTTGTCTGAGTTGGAGTTTGTAGAGTTGCTTTCCTCTACGAATTTTTTAGTGATTGCTAATTCCGTCATATTTATTATATTGATTTGTTTTGAAAAGTTTGTTGAGCCAAAATCTCAGCTTCAACTTCGCCATAGCCTGCATCCAAGTACTTCTCGTACAGTTGTTCTAGTAGAATATCGTTTTGAATTACTGACATTAACCGAACAATTTTACAAGGTTAGGAATAAGGATGGACATGTACAGTCCCATCGCGAACAAAAGCACAATATCGACTGAGTCGATTTGCTTTAGATATTTTTTGAATTTTTCCATAGTGTTTGAATTACAGTACTAATATAATAAAAATATCTGACATAAAAAAATCTAGAGGCAAAAACTTTGCAAAAAAAATGAGGCTTCGAATGAAGCCCCATTTTCAAGGAAGGTTAAGTAAGTTTAGTTAAGCATTGCACCGATTTGACTTACAGTGTCAAGGTGAGCGTCTTCCGAGAATGGAGAACGTGTTGCTCCTTGAAGGTTCCACTGCTTTCCAAGAAGGTTACCAGCTTGAACCATCAACTCTGTAGAGTCTTTGTCTTGCATGTTCATTGCAAACATGTCAGGCGCGTGAGTAGCAACGTGAGTCATTCCGTTTACGACAGACCAGATTGACTGATTTGACTTAGCCGACTTAGGCTCAATGATAGGAATGTTAGCTTTAGCATAAGCTCCTTCGTTCTCGTTAAGAGGAATCCAGCTTTCAGCTTTATCACCAACGTGCTTTTTAATTTGACTATGTGCCCAAGACATTTCTCGCATAGAAGCAGGAGTTTGAATTGCTTGCTTCACTCTGTCTTGAAATCCAGTAGGAATAAATTTGTTCTTACGTAGTTGAGACATGTGCTCGAAGAACTTTTCCATTGAGTCTGCTGAAAGATCGTTAAGTGCATAAGACTCAGAAGCCATAGCAGTTGTACATCCATTAGCACACCATAGTCGGTTTACGTATGGCATAACTTGAATACCACCAAGAGGTGAATTCTTCATTGTCAAACCTGCAGTAAATACCTCGTTTGCAACTCCATCAACTCCGAATTGAGCTTTAGGATTGAAAGCGTTGATAGTTACAGAACCATTGTTTCCGTCTACACCCCAGTTAGTGATTTCAAAACCATTTTGGTCTACAAGACGATCAGCAAGACCGATGAAACGCTCATGTGAAATAAGGTCTGTAGGCTTCTTAGAGAAACCAACAACTCTCTTAGTTGTAGGAGAAAGTACAATAGTAATTTCGTTTAGCTGAGTAGCCATCGCGTTCTTCATCTGGTTGATGAATTTAGCTTTAGTCTCAGGATTAAAAAGCTTCTCGAATTTAGAAGCAAATGTCTGTGACATTCCAATCATTTTCATAAGACCCTTAAAAGCGTCTTTAGTGATTTCCAATCTCTTACCTTGGTATTCGATTGTAGTATCGTTAATCAATTGAATGTCTCGGATAGCAACAGTCTTACGAAGAGACTGTGAGTTACGAGTTTCCGCTTTACGTCCGTCGATAGCGGTTTGTGATAATGTTTGAATCTGTGGCATAAATTCTGTTTTTATTTGTTATTAATTATAGTGATTAGACTCTATTTGTTTCAGCATATTCTGACTTATAGTCATTTAATTTAATCTCTGTCGGCTCGCCGAATTTAAGCTCGTGAGATATATATTCGAACTTCTCGTAGTCATTAGACTGCTTAGCAACTAAGGACTTAATAACATTAACTACGTTCTCTTCGTCATAGAAAAGATCTTCAGCATCAAAGTCATTAATTACGAACTCATGGCCACCTTTAGGCTTCCAATGGGGAGTCATGGTGTCCGAATAGTTTTCGTAGTATTGAGAGCGGATAATCAATGTTGTCATTTGTTCTTGTGTTTAATTACAGTACTAATATACGAAAAATATCTGACATAAAAAAATTCTGAGGCAATTATTTTGCAAAAACTTTGATTATTTTTGCACATTTTTCATATTCCTCGGTTTCTTCGAAGTATTTTAACAACATTTCGCCATTCTCGTGATTCTCTGGTAAGTAGAACGAGTCTCCTAACCCACTATAATCAACTTCACCTACATATAATTGATATGCGTTATGATATGATTTTTCTGAATTAAGCATTTACAAGTTTGTTCAAAGGATAAACATTATCGTCTGATTCACCTCTTTCTGGATGCCACTGGACTGCCCAGATTCTTCTAGATTCGTCTGCAATACCTTCTACTACATATTTGCTTTCTGTCCAATGAGTCACCTCAAAATTAGTTGCAATAGGTAAACAGTATTGGTGGTGTCTTGAGTTGACCCACATTTTATTGCCATCATTATCGTAGACATGGTGATATTGACTCTTTTTCTCTAAATGTTCTTCATTCTCTGAGAAATTATCTGCAGCATGAGATTCTAATACAGGTTCTTCTAAGTTTAGAACTCCACCACCAAAATAATGATTTAGCATTTGCATACCTCGACATACGCCGATAATTGGTTGACCAGCTTCTAAAGCTTTACCTATCCATTCAATTTCTAAATTATCCCTCTCTTTATCTTTACCAATATCTGCGCCACCACATAGAATAAGTGGATATTTAGCTTTCTTAGTGTATTTGTTTATGAATATAGGTTCGAAGCCGTTTGTAACTAACCATGCTTCGTATTGTACTAGTTCCAATTTACCTCTTGGAGGTGCAAAGTGTACTTTCATACTCTTTATATACAAAAAAAGCCCAGTGTTCTAACTGGGCTTTAAAATTGTGTTACTTAGATGATTCTTACTTCTTGTCGAATACTTTCCACAGGATTAGTAAGGCAACTAAGCCAACGAATCCTCCATCACCTAGAGATTTTACAATCTCCATAACATTTCCTACAACGTTCGTACCGAAAATACCAATGCCGAATACTACTTCAACAAGAATACTTAGTGATACGAAAGAAACTAGGATCGTTGATAGACCACCGAAAAAGTCGCCTACCTTTGCAAAGATGTCTTTCATGATTTTGTGATTTATTTAAAGCCCCGTTCCCCCGAGTCTTTAAAACCGATAATTATTCAGATTTATCTTGTTTTTTACCAAAAATCTTGTCAGCAGATGCTAGACCAAGACCACCAATACAGATTGCAGTTACTGCATTTACCAAAGTTGGTTCTACTGGATATTCCGTATAAAGATTAATGTATAATGCAGCACATAATGTTACACCTGCTAAAATACCAATAAATCTTTTAGAAGAAGGAGTACCCTTTTCGTCCCTTAAGAGTCCTGAGACCCAGTTGATTATTTTCTTCATGTTAGGCTAGATATTTTTACAATATACTGTATATATCGTTAAGAAATGTCGTTTGAGTTAATTAGAGTGTATGTGAACGAATTTCCCCATCTATCTCTAGCTTTATACATGATATTCATGAAATCGTAAAAATCATCTTCTTTTGAGAAAACCTGACATCCTGCTGACCATTTGTCAACTTGAACTGAGCCTGATTTCCATGAACCAGCTTTATGGATATTAATACCGAAGACTCCATTTTGTACATCTTCTTCGATTAAGTCATACTCATCGTCTAAGTTTTTATCTCTGTAAACTTTTACTGCACCTTTTTGTCTAAGTGCTTCATATTTACCTTGATGTAAGCCAATCATGTGAGAGCCTCTGTATTGTCCCTCTTTTAAGATAGCAACTCCATCTTTATTTAATAAGTGTTCAGCCCAGTATTTACCTGGATCTGTAGTGCATTTCCAACAGTTAAAGTGCCAATCACCTTTATCATCTTTATATGATACCGTCATACAATCATCAAACTTGTTAGTGATTTCATCTCCTGTTGCTCCATTTCTTACTCCAACGATATTTACGTTGTAAGCGCCGTGATGAAAGTACTTATGTCCTTTCGCTTGTACAGCATTTTCGATTTGTTCTCTTGTGTAGCAATTCATAATTATTGTGCTCTTTTTTCTTTACAGTCTTCACATTGACACGCATCAGGGTCTTCAGCTGGTGCTGGAGGCGCTGGTGGAGGTGTCGTCCCGTCCCCATGTTCTGATATTTTGTTTAAAATTTGTTGGTCGTGTTGGTGGTCCTTAAACCAGAAGTCAATTACCTTCGTAAATCCACCGATTAGGGCACCTAAGAGTAACATTAAGATTTCTTTCCAATCTTTATCTAGTGCATGGTCACCTAACATTGCATGTTCTATACCAATTAGAACTGCGAAAAATGAACCGACTATTACTACACTTAATAATACTCTGCCCCAAAATTCTTTCTTAATTATATTAACAAATGCTTTCATAATATAGTATTCTTATACTATATATCATCATTTTAGAGACTTCTCGATAGCTTTCTTGACAGCAGATGCAAATGTAGTTTTATTAAAAGGTAACTCTTCATTCTGTAAGTCTATGAATGTAGATTCTACTGTAGTTTTAGCTTTACCTATTGACTCTATTACTTTACCATCTTTGTAAATATGTAGAGTTACTATGGTTTGTTTTTTAGTTTTTGTCCATGGACCGATTTGAATTCCAGTCTGAGGAGCTTCAATAGAATGAACTATAATTTCTACTGGACTACCACCAACACATAAGTCATTATTTTCTGATATTACATCTTCCATCATTTGTTTGATACCGAATGTAATTCTTTTCTTGCTTATTTCCTCCATTTCCACATGAGTTACTACGTCTTTTACTTCATAGCAGATTGAGCAACATTTATCCTGTGCGAATAACATAGTTGGGAAGAATAATAGAATGATTAAATTTTTTAGCATATTAGAATCTTATTTTTCCACCAGTTAAGACTTGATAATTTAGAGCATTTCCATTTGAATGCCAAACTCCAGTAAAACTGATATTGTATTTGAATGTTTTTGTAATTTTAATGTCCCAAGAACTAAATGGAACAATTAGAACTCCCGGATCCCACCATTTACCTTCGTAAAATTGAGTAAAAGGAGAATAGACACCTAACAGTAATGTAGATGTTGTAATTTTTGGACTAACTCTAAAGTTTCTGTGAACTCCACCAACAGCAGATAGATTCTGTAGATTTCTTTCACCTAGTTTACCAAATGTAAAGTTTAAACCTGCAAGTCCTGTAAATTTCTTTTTGCCAAACTTAAATGATTCTAGTGCAGTTGTAGTATTGAGTAAATTTTCTTTGAAGTCGTACATAGTAGTATTTGCTGCTACTAGGTTGAATGTTCTCTTTGGATTAATCCATGATTTATATAGAGTTGCACTAAAGTCATTTGTCACAGAAGTGTATGTAAATAGTGCTCCTTGTATTTTATTTTGTTGTGTATTTGCATGTGTAATAGAAGTAACTACTTTTACTTGTCTACCGTTTGAATTATCTCTATTGTCAATAACAACTATATCTCCAGATGCAATTAAAGAACCTGCATTTTTATTAGCTTCTGAGCCACCATCACCTCCGTCTACTGCATTTGACACAGAATTAGCTAAGGACATAGTACCTGCACCTTCTGATTCTTCATCCTCTGTGGCATCATCAGAGCCATCTGTTGAGTTGCCACTACCAGATGTATTATCACTTCCTCCACTAGATTGAGATGAACCAGAGCCACTGGATGAGCCAGAACTAGATCCAGATGCGTTATTCTGACTATTTTGACTACCAGATGAGTTACCACTGCTATTTTCTTCGCCTTCTTCGTCTTCTCCTGCTGAATTATCTATTGCTTCTGCAACTGGAACTGCAGAACCACCTACAGCTTGAGGTATCATATCACCACCAAGTACTGCCATAATACTTGTGACTACCGTTACTGTATTTTGTACTACCACTGAATTTGTGGTATTCATAATCACTTGAGTTACAGACTCACATGGACTAGAAGAATTAGCTTGAGTTACCAGATCCATCCATGCATCAAAAGTACCATTTGTAAAATCAGTTTGTGTAAATGTCTGTACATTACCAAAATAATTTAGTGCAATAGAGTTACTAGAACCCATATTAATAGTTTGTTGGGTTAGAGTACATGGATCTGTAAATGTATAAGACCATTGGCCAAAAGTAGCAAATGGTAAACACAATAATAGAACTAAAATTAATTTATTCTTCAAATATGCCACGCTTAATCATTCTTTTTACGATTCGAGCTGAGGCAGATTCTAGTGCTTTCTTAGTTGCAATACCAATTGTTGATTGATTGAACTTAACTTCATTGTCTTCACCAATTTGAGTTCTTTTAATCGTGACTGCTTCACCACTTCCACTTCCAGTAAAAATAGTTCCAGTCTCGGCATTTACAAATCTTACTTGCATACCAATAATAGTTTTTAGTACAGTCTTTACTCCATCGACTGTAACCTCTTCTTCCTCAGAAATTGAATAGTCATATATTTCTACATATACAAAATACTCTGCTAACACAACATTACCGATAACTTGAATATCATTTGCTGATATACCTTTAGCTGCGGCTTGATGTTGTTTAACCATTCTTTGTTTGATTTCTTCTTTATCTTCTGTAAATAGAAATCTATCTGTCCACTCTAAATAGGATAGAGTGATATTACTAACACCTAGACCTACTCTATTCTCTCTCAATTCTGGATAGAATTCATATAGTTCTGGTGTGAAGCCTATGTTTAATACTTGAATAGGCAGTTGATAATCTAACATATAGTCAGATACCTCGTCTATGTCTGCTTTTTGTTCAAAGCCAGCTTTATAGTCTTCAGTCTCAGTTTTACCTATTTGAGCTTGAACTGTAAATGTGGCTAACAAAAAGATTAGTGTGAATAATCTTACCATGTTATTTCTTCTTCTTTCTTTTCTACCTCTTTAACAATCACTTTTGGTTTTGATTCTGGTAGGTTGATGATGATATTTGGTTGCTCTACTTTTACAGAATCTTGTACAACTACATTTTGAGGTTCCTCTTTTGGAGCAAACCATGATTCCATGTTAGTAATAAAGATACCAAAACCAGCAGCAATTACAAGACCAACTCCTGCAATGATTTGATTTTTAACTTCAGAAAAGAATTTGTTTTCTTCTTTTGCCATTACTTCTTAATTGTTTTAAATGTTTTGACGAATTTACCGTTAGTTACTTGTAGAAGATAAACTCCTTGTGGTAGTGTAGACAAGTCCATTTGGAATTGTACCCATCCTGCAAAGAATGTTCTTCTAGTTCTAATATATTCTCTATTGCTATAGCTTATTACTCTAACAAGATATTCGCCATTGTCCGGTACTGTTAGGTCGAATGTAATTGGACCTATTGTTGGAACTGGATAAACCATTCCATAAATACCATCTGCTGGTTGTACTTCAAAAGGCATCATTCGTTTATTCACATAGCCATTTGTGTTTTCAACTTGAATGTCCATGCCTATATCTGTTCCAGCTGTTTTTCTACCAATCGTAATTGGAATTTCTGTCCAATCTTGATCGATAACTCTAAATCTTACTGTAAACAATTCTGTTGTATTGCTTATAGTAAAATTACCGAAGGAAGCGTCATAGCCTCCCCATCTAACAGTTTCACCTTCCCAGTCCATGGTGTATGTTAACCACTCTTGGGCTTTAGGTGTCACAGTAATCGATACAAACTCTAAATGGTCTGGATCGTAATTCAGAGCGAATTCTAGACTACCAACAATTTCACCTGCAGTTTCAATTTCTACAGGTAGATTGATATACTCACTAACAGGCACGTCAATCTCAGGTACATTAAAAATGACCTGAGACTGAGCGCTTGTTGTTAGTAATAACAATAATGTTAATAGTATACACCTCATATTAGTTTAACCCTGTACCGTTGGCGTCACCTAAGATTAATAGGTAATAATTACCAGCAGTTGTGTTGTTAATTTGTGGTGATAAAAACTCTGTTTGACCAGGAATTGATGTAGACGGATCCACATTCGAGTTAGTAATCGTGTTGTACTGAGCTTCAGTAAAGAATAACACATCTGGGTTTGCAGGATAACCTGTACCGTTTTGTGCTAATCTAGCGAATACTAAATATGAATCTGAAACTGTAATTCCTGTAGCCTGGTTTACATTAGCAGTATACCACTGAACTCCTGCAGCGTTTTGTACACCTGCAGCAATTTGAGCAATCATGTTTGCATCTGCAGTTGATAGTGCAGCGCCACCATTTATACCCGCGGCAATCTTAAGTCTAATCTGCCAGTAAGCTTGGTCTAAATTCTCTGAGAATACAGCCGTTCCATCTGCAGCAGTTGTTACCGTAGTAACATCTGTCCAAGTGTTACCATCTGAAGATTTCTGTAAGATAACATCAATAGATTCAGCTGGATTAGAAGGACTATTTAGGATAGTCGCAGTATAATCAAATGCTGGTTCTACAAAGTTACCGCCATTGTCTGATGTACCTAAGTTTGCATCAGTACCTGCAGCAGTAGCATAATAAGCTGTTAAAAGGTTTGAGAAATCCATACCATTAACTGAACCGTTAGTATAATTCGATAGGAATGGTAAATCTACTGTAAACATGTGACCTGCAGTCAGATCAAAAGACGTAGACGAACCTGTGTAAACCCATACAACTTTAATAAGACCATTGTTAGCATCTACATTTGTTGTCATATAGTTGTCAGTAACTGAACCTGCATACGAAACAGATGGTGTGTCAAAAACAGTATTATCATAAGTAAAAGCAAACTGAATACCTTTTACTGCTGTACCAGATGTATTGTCATAATAAATCTGAACTGCAGTATTTGAGTTACTCGTAGTCGACTCTAGAGTGTACGTTGAATCAAAAATAACATACGGTTTGGTATTATCAGGTGCAGAAGTCTGCCCGAAGACAGTCAGCGATCCAAATACCAAGGCTAGTGTTAGAAGAATGTTTTTTAATTTCATTTGTTTTTAATTATTTTTAGTTAGTTTTTATGGCCTGCCCTTATTACATAGAAAGTCGTTGAATTTCCGTTGGCTAAATCAAAGAGAGACCATGCCCCATAACCGGGGATTTGGCTTTTGTCGTCTGTGTCTACTGAAACTGCATCCCAAATATATGGTTGTTGCCAGTAGTTTGTGGTCCATAATGTCGGTGCACTATTCGGATAGTTTGCAAATGCTGAATTACCATGTCTCTTTTGGTGCATAGTGTAAATATCCGAGACCGTAAAGGACCCTGTATTGTTAACATCCATTCTCCAATAATCCTTGGAACTAACTGGACCTGTAAGAATTCTATCCTGAAACCAATTAATATCTGAAACTGTCAGAATATCTGGTTCTGGGGCGATGTCTATTGTAAAATCATAATCGTTGTAATCTAAAGTGGTATTAAATGAATAATAGCCATTTGAATCTGTTGTTGTAGTGTATTGCGTGGTATATGAGAAACCTACTTGGTTTTTATTCTGCGTCTTTAAGTAAACTACTTGACCAGCAATTCCCACTTCTTCTGCTCCTTTAATGTAACCATCTGCTGTGATTGGTTCTACGTTAGGGTCTTCGGTGGTCCATTCTCCGAATGGATGTGAATTACCATTATTACCACCTAATTGGTTGAATTGACTACCGTTTGGTATCTTATATTGAAATTGTGCGTTGTAAGCACCACCATAGTTTTGAATTCTCATTTCAAATTCATACCATGTATTTTTATCTAAGTAAACATTATCTCTCTGGTTCCATGTATTCCAGCCGTAATGTTTAGTGATAATATCATTGGTATAACCTAGACCCTTAATCATAAACTCATGAGAGTCGTCTGTTCTAGTTCTAAATGAATAGTTACCAGTCTTGTTAGGTTTTACCCAAGCAGTATAAACAATTGCAAATCTTTGATTACCCCATCTTGGTGGGTCCCATGCTGAAATTCCTCTTGGACCTTGTAGACTTAGAATATCTACTGTTGTATCGACATGTAGTGTTGTACCATTAGAAGCAGTGTCGACCATATTGTCGAATTCTGAATGTGAATTGGCATTACCTGAATAACCAGTTCCTCCAGAACTATTTCCATAGTGAGTTTTAAGAGACCTTAAGTTTACTGTAGTAGTAGATTGCCCATACATCGTTCCCGATGCCAGGATGAAAAATATAAGACATTTTAGCAAGTATCTCATAATACTACTCTGAAAGACCATTTGGCCCCATGTACAAACATGTAAGGAACTTAGGCTAGTTCAATTTTTTTTATATTATTGTATTATATATCTTGATTATCTAGTAGATAAATGATATATACATTGACCCGGCTGAAACGTCAGCAATAATTTCCTAGGTCAGAAAATCAACAAAATTTATTAACTGAATGAAAGCAAAAAAGCTATTATTGGCTTTGGTTGCACTATTTGCTATGAACGCAGTTCTGGCACAAAGTGACGACCCTGGGCCACCATGCGGAACCGACGAATTGATTCTACGCAATCCATTCTTAGAGGAAGCAATAAATGGTAGATCGTTTAATGACTGTGATACAGACTATGATTTACCAAACGAACAAGTACTCACAATACCTATGGTATTCCATGTTATGCACACTGGAACTTCAATAGGTGTTGATGAGAATATAAGCAACGAGCAGATTTATTCTGCCGTGGAAAACCTAACTGATAGATTCAGAGCTGCTCCTGGTGCATTAGGAGTTGACGAGAATACTATTGACTCTAGACTTGATTTTTGTTTAGCAGGCACAGATCCTGCTGGCAATCCCACCAATGGAATAGTCAGATATGATATGTCTGGTTATTCTGACTACATGGAAGATGGTGTTACTACCAATCCTAGTTTTTATAGTGACGCAATGCCCGATAATACGTTAAAGGACATCGGCTGTTGGGACCCTGACTTTTACTGCAATGTTTACATAGTTACTGAGATTAACGGTAACAATGGGGGTAATGGAGTACAAGGCTATGCATATCTCGGTCCAACAGGTGATTGTAGGGATGGAATTGTATTATTATACAATGTCGTTGGCACAGAAGGCACTTTAAAACCTGGTCGAGATTTAAACACCACACTTCCACATGAAATGGGTCACTATCTAACCCTCTATCATACTTTTAATAATTCTGCTCCTAATTGTGATTACATGGAGTCTAACTGTTGTATAAATGGTGATAGAGTCTGTGACACTCCACCTCAAACTAACTCTGGTCAAGGTTGTCAATCTGTTTGTGATTCTGATCCAGCTAACTATATGGATTACACGTCTCAGACTTGTAAGACTCTATTCACAGAAGGTCAGATTGATAGAATGAGAGATTGTATCGCTTTTCAAAGACAAGACTTGGTCTCTGGTACGATTGATTGTTTTCAGCTAGACGATGAACCTACCTGTGACGTAGCTCTAATGGGTTACGACCCAGAAACTCATCAGATTTCTGTAAGAGTAATTAATGGTGAGAACTGTGGTTGTAATGAATTTAATTTAGTGGATGGAAATACATGCGAAGAGTCTTCATCTACTGTAGTTCAAAATAATACATCTATTACTAATTTAGTCTTTGGTCTACATTATGATTCTTTTGAATATGATACTGAATGTGCAGAATCTTCACAGTTCCATCCTAACTGGACATTTGTCACATCTGGTATTGAGAATGAATGGTTTACTGGAGATACTGTAAATCTAACTCTTAACCCACCGTTTGGTTGGGAATGTATCTTAGACAATCCTCAAGAAGATCTATGTTGGGAACTAGTTGTCTGGCAGATTAATCTATCTCAGACTGCAACTATTGACGACTTTCCAACTGAATACTGGACAGATACTTGTGGTACTTGTGCTAACCAGACTCAAAGATACCCGGATATTGATTTAAGTAATAACACTTTAGTTTGGTGTCCAGATGAATTACCACCTCCACCTTTTTATCCTGGTTGTACAGATGAATTGGCTGTTAACTTTGACCCCAATGCTACAACTGACGATGGTTCATGTGAATTTCCAGCTGTTTTAGGTTGTACAGATCCAACTGCTTGTAACTATAATCAAGAAGCAGATGAGAATGATGGTTCTTGTATATACTGTGACACACCGGATGGTGAAGCTCTTTGTAATGCATACCATAATTCTAATTACTGGGACTTCTATTGTAATCTATTTGATTGTTGTGTTGAAGAGTCTATTGTCGATATAAAATTAGATTCTATTTGGGTTGAAGATGTTAGCTGTAACGTTTACAATCAAATACCGCCTGGTTGTCAGCCTGGTATTAGGTACCATCAAACTGCTACTAACATAGGTACAGATTCTATCTACAGTTATCAATGGTCTTGGACTGGACCAAATGGTTTTGAAATAACTTCTATAGAATGGGGAGTTAACTTTCCTAATAATCCATTTTATGCTGTGGCACTACCTCCTGGTCAGACCACAAATACACTTAATGTATTTAATAATGAATTAGTCTGGGAAGAAGGCGATGAATTATGTGTAACTGTTAGTGTAATTGGTGACCAAGTAGATGTGGACCTATCTAATAATACTGCTTGTGTTACTCTACCAGCATATCCAGTTTGTATCTGGGGTTGCATGGACCCGTGTGCTGACAACTACAATCCAGATGCAACTTGTGATAATGAGAATTGTCAATATCCAGATCCTATCGTAGATACAGTTTATGTTGAACTACCACAAGATACAGTTTTTATTGAGACGGTTGATACTATTTTTGTAGAATTACCTTCTGATACAGTATTTGTAGAATTACCACCAGATACTATTACTGTCATTGAATATGTTCAGATTACCGATACTCTAGAAATCGAAGTGATTGAGTACATTTATCTAACTGATACCATCGTCGAAATTCAATTCATTGATTGTAATACTGGACTACCTTGTGTGGACGAACCACCTGGTAATCCTACTGACGATGACTGTTGGCCATGGTCTGTTTTTATTCCTAATGTAATGACTCCTAACAATGATAACATCAATGATGTCTGGAAGATTATCTTGGATCTAGGTTGTTGGACTAACATTGAATTTAAAATCTATAATCGTTGGGGTGGATTAGTCTTCGAGGGTTATGGTGATGACTACGACTCATATCCTTATTGGGACGGTAGCATGCAGGGAGGTCCCTCCTATGTAGCAGATGGAGTTTACGTTTACACATTTAAAGCAAAAAAATGGAATTCCGTTGATTGGTATCAACGTAATGGACATATAACTATATTAAGATGAAAAAATTACTTTTAATTCCAATCATGTTGATGGGTTGTCTCAATCCTAAACAGATACCAAACAGAGTTCAAAAGAACCCTGACAAATTTGTAAGAACTATTTTAATAGATGTAAAATGGAATGGAAATGATGTTAATGAACCTTGGCGTAAAGCTATTCACTTAGACAAAATGTTTTATGATAATTTAGGTTCTAAACTGACATTAACACAAGATCCACACAATCCAGATTTATTCTGGTTAGAGAGTGAATGAAAAAGGGGCTTCGGCCCCTTTTTTAGTAATATATAATATATGAAGTTAATATCTCTAAATTGGTTTCAAGCCCCACCCATTGATTTTGAACATAAGCAATATATGCTTTATGCTTACCTTCAGTCTGTAGATAAATCATATCTTTCACAGAAAGTATCTCCACATCTTTTACATTTAGAAAGATTACAACAAGAGATGGATTATTTTATCGGCAAGTATGATATTATGAAAAGAGCTTTTGATAGAAACAGATACTCTTACTTTGATAATCCTAAATTAGAAGGTGAGAATAATTACGAGATTGAAGAAATAGTGGAGATTGTTGACTTCTCTTTACCTCAGATTAAAACTAGAATTCATCAAGGTTATAGAATCTTTGAAAGAAATCCAAAACAAATCTTATATTAATGAAAGGAATTAAAATCGATGTATCTAAAATACTCTATGTAGTAATTATGGTAGTTGTATTTACGCTAGCAGTTATTTAGAGCATAGAATTAGCATAGTCAATACTCAATACTAAGGCGTTGATTAATATCTTCATACCGATAGCAATTAGGATGATACCAAAAACTCTTTCCATAATTGTTAATCCTACTTTACCTAATTTTCTTTGAATTAAATCTGCTGATTTTAAGAAGACAAAGATTGCAATTGAATTTAAGACAATTCCAACTAGAATTACTGCTGTAGAGAAATCTTGATTTAAAGATATAATAGTTGACAGAGTACCTGGACCTGCAATAATTGGAAATGCAATAGGAAAGATTGAAGGTGGCATTGGTTCACTTGAACCTTCTGACTCAATACCTAAAACCATTCGCACACCAAAATATAATAGTAGCATTGCACCAGCTAATGCAAAGTGAAATACTTGTAGTCCTAACAGTTTAAATACCATGTCACCAATAAAGAGAATTGATACCATGATAATTGTTGCAACGATAGTAGACTTAGCAGATTCTACTTCACCATTCTCTTTTCTAAGACGAATAATCAGAGGTACATTACCTGGCATATCGATAACTGCAAAAAGAGTCAAAAATACTGTTAATACGTTTAATGCAAATTCCATTACTTAATTCCTATTTTAGTATTTGTAGCCGCCATTCCATTTATCTAATTGCCTATATCTTACCTTTCTACTTTGAAATATAGGTATGACTACAGAGATTGTAAACGAACCTAGAATTGTAGCAGCTAGGTCCTCTGTATCGAACTTCTCTCCTTGTATCGAAGTATCAAATAATTCTTTGGCTGTACCAATGGCAAAACCAGTGGCTAAGCCGGCTAGAATTGCATGTGATTGTGGGTTTTTACCAAATTCTTTCTGGTACATGTGATAACCGAATGCTCCAGCAATCGTACCAGCAGCAAAATGTAATTTTTTGTCTGTTTCTCTAAAGTCTTGGCCTATAAATTGAAATGTTCCCAGGACAAACGCAACTGTAAGCAAAAATGTTTTATACTTCATCATAGTGTTTTATTGTATTGATAATAATAGATGCTATAATTGCAAAATAATCTTTGTCATTTCCTCTTTTGGTAACCATAGCTGCAGTACCTATTCTAATACCAGATGTTTCCCATACTCCTCTTGGATCGTTAGGAATAGAGTTTTTGTTTACAACTATATTATACTCTCTTTCTAATTTATCTGCAACTTCAGCTCCTGATTTATCTCCAGTGTGGATTAAGATAATATGAGAATCCGTTCCACCTGTTGTTAATTTAATACCGTTTTGTCTGAAAATATCACACATAAATTGAGCCATTTCAACTACATTCTTTGAATACTCTTTAAATGAAGGTTCAGATGCTTCAAAAAATGATTGTGCTTTACCGGCAACTTGATTCATCAAAGGTCCTCCTTGAGTTCCTGGAAAAACACCTGAATTAATTTTCTTAGTATAATCTTCATTGTTCCACAATATCATTCCACCTCTAGCTCCTCTCAAAGTCTTATGAGTAGTAGAAGTAACAAAGTCTGCATGTGGAATAGGTGACTCATAAACACCACCTGCTATTAATCCACTATAGTGTGCCATATCCACTAAAAGATATGCTCCAACTGAGTCTGCTATTTTTCTAAATTTTAAGAAATCAATTTGACGAGGATATGCAGACGCTCCAGCAATAATCATTTTAGGTTTTAATTCATGTGCTAGAGCTGAAATGTTACCATAGTCTAACCATCCATCTTCATTAACTCCATAAAAATGATTATCAAACCATTTTCCACTGACATTTGCAGGAGAACCATGAGATAAATGTCCGCCTGCTGAAAGGTCCATGCCTAAAATAGTATCTCCTGGTTTAAGAAATGCTTTAAAAATTGCTAAATTAGCATTAGCTCCACTATGTGGTTGTATATTTGCAAAGTTACAACCATATAATTTAGTAACTAATTCAATTCCATAATTTTCTAACTCATCATAATGTTTACAACCATTATAGTATCTTTTACCTGGAAAACCTTCAGCATATTTGTTAGTAAATTCAGATCCACAAAAATATCTTACATCTTCTGATGCAAAATTTTCGGAAGCAATAAAATTATCCTCTTCTCTCTGTCTATGCTTTTCCTCTGTTAAAATTTTAAGTATTTTACCGTTTGTCATTTTTGATTTTTAGATTTAAACCTGTTAGCTTCTGATGTTTTTGTATGTTTGGTCTTTCTGCCTTTAACCCTCTTTCTCCACATTTTAAATGAAGATTCTTTCATCTCTGACCTCATTAATTTTCTGACGTCATTCTCTTTTAGACCGTATTGAAATTCTATAGCTTCAAATGGGGTTCTATCTTCCCATGCCATTTCTATAATTCTGTCAATATCTCTGGGTGTTAACTCCAATACTTCTTTTTGTGAGCCTTTTTTAACTTTAGATATTTATCGTTATTTCTAGCAAGTACCCAGTGGTCATGGAAGACTTGAGCGGCTCTTGCTTTCTCTGAAGTATCTTTATCTGCTTCTAATGGGATTACGGACCAATCACCATTTTTATGTTGTTGCCATTTTCTACCAGATTTATGATTTGCATATCTTCTAGCTCTGGTAAAACCCATGTGAATAAATTTCTTACACATATCAGCTCCTATAAAATCATCTTGTTTTAAATAATTGAGAAACATCTCATAGATTCTAGATGCTGATTCTTTTGCTATAGCTTCTGTTTTAAACCTCCAGTATTGTCCGATTTCTGATTTGTATGGTTCGCAGATAGTTACTCCTTGTTGTCCTCTTCCTGAGTGATACAAGTGTGGATTTTCACGATAATCAATACCATGTTTCCATCTATAATCCTCGTCTCTTGTGAGATACTTAGGTTGCATTACTTAGATTCTTTAGGAGGTATTTGCTTTGGTTTATCTTCTGGGGCAGGGGCTCCACCAACTGCTTTTGGATCTTGCATCCAAGCAATATACTGATCTATTATTCTTGATAGTGCTTCTGGTTTATCATCTTTCTTAAACTTCACTTTAATTGAAGCCATTCCATTTGCACCGGGAGGATTATGTTTACATGGAGCTCCATGGTCAACTTTAATCTCTGCTATGTTATGTTCGTAGTTTTTCTTTCTAAATAAACCAAGAAGATCTCTCTTTAAATCTGAAGTTTTCTTTGGGTCATCTCCAAATTGTAATCTTGCGGCAAATTCAATCTCTAACTCTGATAAACCTACTGAACCGTGGTCAGCAAGAACAAATAATGGAACAACCATTTCTTTCTCGCCAACTTTAAATGTTTTACAAATAGGACTTCCGTCATCATTAAAATAATTACGAATTGCATTGATGTGTTGTCTCTCGGAAATACCCTGAGAAACCATTGCTGCTTCTAGCAATCCACCAATTAATTCTTCGACGTTTAATCTTGCCATTTTGTTGTTAACTTAAGTTGTTAATTATACTAAAAATGATAGAATAGTTTCATGACAAAAAAAGCCCTCATCGAGGGCTTTTAAATGCGTTTGTTAACTTACCACCATTACTTTCCTTGAGGAGGAGTCGCTGGAGGAGCTACCGGAGACTTTTGATCGCCAGTTGGCTGAGTAGTCGTCGGATCCATCATCGACACTAAAGCGTCAGATAATTTTAGCATACCTTCAGTTGGCTCTAACTGTTCTGCATGTACTTTTACATTGTACTTTGCTGAATTATCAGTCTTTCTAGTATTCTCTTTTGAAGAAGATACTTTACCAGACATTGAAGCTTTGAACTTCATACCGAACCAACCACCTGATGCAGATGCAGACATCGAAGCTGAAGAGCTTGATGAGTCTTTTGCTACGTCAGAAGTTTGAACTTCCATATTGAATTCAATATCAGCATTTTTAACAGCTAAAGATGGTAGCGGAACTAGAGGTAACATTGGTACCTTTGCAAAGTGTTCTACCCATGACTGTGCACCAGTATCTGGGTCAGTTACGACTTTATTAATTTGTACGTCTAACGCTCTAGTCTTTCCACCGATGAAAGCTACTTCGTTAATGTACTGCCATGTTACTTCGTTTAATTTTGCTTGACCCTTCGCCATTCCGACTAGTGGCCCAACAATTAGATCTTCGATTGGAAGACCTCTAAATTGATCTGCTATGTTTCCCATTTGTTATTGAGGTTTTATTTAAGTTATACATAGTATATATCTATGCTAATATAGAAATATGTTATTCTTATATTAGTTTTTGCTTGTTATCTCCAAACGTTGCTATACCCTTATATTGGTCTTTAACTTTCTTAATATCGTTTAGTGCTTTGTTAACTTCTTTCTGCATTTTTTCTGGTACTTCAAAGTTCATTACAGACTGACAAGTTGGACATTGACATATTGGATTTTGTATCAACCATTGAAGATCGACATGAAGTGGTGTTCTACAAACTGGGCAAGGTAGCGGCATTATCCTAGTGGTATTATTACGTAACCAAACAAGAGGTAAATGATGTAGATGATAATACCAAACATAAATAACTCAATAAAAAATTGCTTCCAAACCGGCTGTTTGAATTTCCAATCTTTGAATTTATTAGGTTTATCAACTCCAGTTTTCTTAACTGCTTTCTTAGTCAGAGACTCTATGATATTCCCCTGTAAATCTTTTATCCAGATTAGAGGAGCTAACAACTTCTTTAATAGTTTCATATTTTATTTATCCAATAATTGCTGCTATTACAAAAGTAACTATCATACCTAAAAAAGCGATGAAAGTAAATTTGTAACTAGCCTCAACGTTTTCCTTAGAACGGCCCTGCCATTCGTCTGGATTCCATTTTTTATTCTTCATATACTTTATTATGAGGTAATGGCTTTAAGTTTTCGTCTAGATTTACAAAAACCATTTTCTCAATTCTAATTATTGTTCTCTGTGTCTTCTTCACCCTAGCTTCACATCTAATAGTTATAGATGTCCTTCCCATCTTTACTACTTCTAAACCAATTTCAATTACATCACCAGTTCTGGCAGGTGATACAAAATCAATCTCTGATAAAAATTTAGTTGTAACTCTTTGATTATCTAATTGACACATTGCATAAATAGCTGCTTCCTCGTCAATCCATTTTAATAATTGACCTCCAAACAAACTACCACCAGCATTAAGGTCTACAGGTCTTACTAATTTTCTTGTTCTAAACTGCATCAAAATTTTGTTTTGTTTTCTTTTTGGCCCCAGTAGTTATTGCCATAAAATGTACAAATCTCTTCTCCTGCTTTAATATCTTTTACAGCAATAAAATCAAAATGATATGGTTCTTTACTGTCTTGCCAATGTGCGTTATTATTATCGTCGTGATTGTAAACACAACCAAATCCTAAAGGTAAAACTAATTCTGCTTCTGGTAATAATTTACCTTGAGGATAATTAAATGCATAGTCCATAATTTCTTCACTAGGATCTGGTCCTACTTTTATGCAATAACATGTTTCGATAACTTCTCCAGCTTTAATGTCTATTTCTGAGAAAACACCATAGCCTTTAAACTCAGTCTTCTTTACATATAAATTATTTGGAACTTTCAGCATTCTTTCTTAAATGTTTATACCACTTAACCAAGTGTGAAGCGGTTTTATAGTTTGTTGCTAAAGGTACATTATGAACATCACAAAGTCTCATCAACATAGAAATATCTACATCGTGAGCATGTTTACCTAAAGGGTCTCTCATAAATATCACTAAATCGATTTCACCCCTAGTAACCATTGATGCAATTTCTGCATCACCACCAAGTGGTCCACTTTGTACAGATTCTACTTTATTTATTCCTGCTCTTCTGCAGTGAGAACCAGTAGTACCCGTGGCTACAATGTGAATATCATCCTCATTAAAGAAGGGTAATCTCTTTGATACGAAAGCAACCATATCTGCTTTCTTGTTGTCATGTGCTATTAAAGCAATTTTCATATTTCTTATTTTAGTGGGCAATGAGAGATTCGAACTCCCGACCCCCTCGGTGTAAACGAGGTGCTCTGAACCAACTGAGCTAATTGCCCTTTCTTTATGTCGGGGTGGCAGGATTCGAACCTGCGACCTCCACGTCCCAAACGTGGCGCGATAACCGGGCTACGCTACACCCCGAATAGTTATTATACGCCAAATCTGGCTATTGTTTAGGGTGATTAGTGGGGATCGAACCCACGACAACTAGAACCACAATCTAGTGCTCTACCAACTGAGCTATAACCACCATGTAGTGATTCCGGCGGGGCTCGAACCCGCGACCCTCTGATTAAAAGTCAGATGCTCTACCAGCTGAGCTACGAAATCTGTTCACCTCACACGCGGTAGGAATGAAGGGACTTGAACCCCTGACCTTGACTATATAAGAGTCCTGCTCTAACCAACTGAGCTACATTCCCATATTGATAACACCTTTAATTTTGTAGAGGTGCAAGACTCGATGTGTGTTGTGATTTGTGCGGATGAAAGGACTCGAACCTTCACATCAAAGATACTAGTGCCTAAAACTAGCGCGTCTACCAATTCCGCCACATCCGCAAATGTGATTACTCCACTTAGACTCTCCTTTCGGTTGTAGGCGTGAGATTTGACGCCTCGTTGTTCGGTTTTTACACCTATCTAAGAGCCGGGGAGTAGGGGATTCGAACCCCTACCTCTGCCAACAAGCCTATTCACTTCTGAACTAGTATCGAGCTTTCGGCCTTATAGCTGGAGCGTCGTGCCTATTTGACTAACTCCCCATATTTAGTACACCAGACAGGATTCGAACCTGTGACCGTCTGCTTAGAAGGCAGATGCTCTATCCAGCTGAGCTACTGGTGCATTTTGTATTTTGGTACCCGGGGACGGGCTCGAACCGTCACGGCCTTTCAGGCCAACAGATTTTAAGTCTGTCGTGTCTACCAATTCCACCACCCGGGCATACATTAGCGATATTTCAAAGAGCCAATGAGACTATATATTAGGTCTCTGGGATTAGTTTCAGAGTGAAGCTTCGATTGCTTCAAGTTCCATTTCGATTTCCAAGGCGTAGTTACGTTTTTGACTTGGAGTCATGTTGGCAATTTCTTTTTCAGAGTAGCCAGCAGTGAGAAGCAATTCGTTCTCGTAGTTGTTGATGTCAATCATTTTGATTCGTTTTGCATTTTTGTGGCAAGATACGCCATGTAGAATAGCATTCCAAATAGAATAATGTATTGGTCGATAGTTTCCATGATTATTTTTCTACAGGTTCGTAGATGTTGTAAGGTTCATTAACTCCGTCTTCATTGTAGCGATTGATAGTAACTTCTTTGCAGTAACCCACGCCTTCGATATAAACTATGTTGTCCATTTGTGTTGTTGTTTAATTACAGTACTAATATACGAAAAATATCTGACAATAAAAAATCTAGAGACAACTATTTTGTTAAAATTATGAAATTAAGTGAGGTTTTGCTTCTGCCAAGCCTGCTGAAGAAACTACATTGTAGCTTACAGTGGTTTGATAGTCAAAGATGTTGTCTGCACCTCCATAAGATAATGCTGAACGAATTCCATCTGTCAATCCACTGATGATAAAGCGAACTCCACCTTTAAAAGGAATTGTAGTGGACTCACCTTCTACATTTCTAGACTTTTGACCATGTGTAACTTTAGTTTCCAGCGATGCAGAACCACGATAACGCTTAAACAATCCCGCTGGAGTTTCTAGGATAGCACCTGGCGACTCTTTTGTGCCTGCAAGTAGTGAACCAACCATTACACAGTCGGCTCCCACAGCTAGCGCCTTAGCAATATCTCCTGAAGATTTAATACCACCATCTGCCATGATAGGAACATCCCATTGATCTGCAACTTTAACTACTTCTTCAATTGAAGTAACATTCGGTACACCAAAACCAGTTTTGACACGAGTAGTACATAGAGAACCTCCTCCAATACCAACTCGTAGACCATCTGCTCCCCAAGCAATCAAATCATCTGCTGCTTCTGCCGTTGCAATGTTTCCAGCAATAACATCTGTATATTCTTCTAGATTTGCTTTCAACTCTTTCAGCGCAATTTCCATATTTGAGTGATGTCCATGTGCAACATCGATTAGAATGATATTACATCCTGCTTCCTCAAGAGCGACTGCACGGTCCAGGTAATCTCCAACTACACCAACTGCTGCCATGATAGGTAGATGTGAAAGTGAAACGTCAGTCTCACGGAAAGCTGCTAGCTTCTTGACTTGCTTGACTTGTTCGTCAATTGACATGAAACGATGAATACAACCAACACCACCCATTTCCATAAGGGTTGATGCCATTTCAAATTCTGTTACAGTGTCCATACATGAACCTACGATAGGAATGTTAATTGACCAGTTTTTACTAACTGAAGTAGTTAGTTCAATTTCTTGGCGTGATTGAACGTCGGAATAATTGGGGATGAGCTGAATGTCATCGTAAGTTAGTGCTTGTCGCATTTTGATTGATTTAAAAAAGGTAAGTGTTTGTGTTTACAGTATTTATACTGTGGGGCTTGTGTAGTGTTTCAAAAATTGTTGGGCCGCAGGGGCTCGAACCCCGACTCTTCTGGACCAAAACCAGACGTGTTGCCAGTTACACCACAGCCCAATTTTTGATTTTGTACTCCGACGGGGGATCGAACCCCGATTACCAGGATGAAAACCTGGCGTCCTAACCATTAGACGACCGGAGCGTCAACATTTACTGTTGTACGTTAGAAGCTATAATTGCTTTACCTCTACGAATTCTATTCTTGATAGTTTGTAGAGGAAGATTGTATTTATCAGCAATATCTTCATATTTCATATTATTCAATAACCTATCTTCCAAAATACCTTTGTACATTGGTTTTAAATTATCGATATTTCTTAGAACAGACTCATATTGATTCATGATATGATTATCTTCATCAATCCAATCTTGTTCTGATTTGTATTCCATCTCGACTAGTAAGTCTCTAGCAGAAGTCTTTGACAAGTATCTTTCTGTATTGATACCATAATCCTTCATTGCATCGATGGATCTTTTCTTGTTTCTTTGACGAATCCATCCTAAACATTCATTGAATGCAATTCTGTAAAGCCAAGTTGTAATTTGATACTTTGGATCGTATTGATCGATTTTAGTCCAAAGTTTAGTTAATGTATTCGTTAGAATATCATCAGTTGCCTCAGTGTCCTTAACTACATTTTTAATATAAGACCTAAGACCAGGTTTAAGCCTATCATAAAGTGCTTTATAGTCTCTTTCTGATTTAGATTCAATATAGTTTTCTGTAAGGATTCTGTAGGATGTTTGTTTTTGTGGCATATATGCTTATTTTTAAGTTAAACTTTCGAAATACTGTACTAATATAAACAATTTTTCTGACATAAAAAAATGTTTTGGCAATTATTTTGTAATTATTTTGCCTCTCAGTAGTATAATTACATGTTTTCTACGAGATTTACATAATTACAGTACAAATATACGAAAAATAATTGACACTAGAAAATCTAGAGGCAATTATTTTGCAAAAGTTATTAACAATTTTAAAAATCGTTAAAGATACCCATGAGTTTTGCTAACTCTTGTGGTTTATGTGACCAGAAATCAGTTGAAGCGTTAATGATTTTCTTTTTAGGGTCTGACTTAAAAGTCTTTTGTGGAAATCCAATAATTGAATACCACTTCTTAGATTTATTCGGCCAATAACTCAGTGGCCAATAAGATAGAACTGCTTCATTGTCTCTATCTTCGGTAATACATTTTACAATCTCACATCCAGGTCTTAACATTCCCTTTATCTCCAATAACTCTACTGCTTCATCATGTTCTCCTAAGACAAACTTGATATTACCGTTTAAAGCTAACATTGCAGACTGTGCAGTTCTTGGGTCCCAAGCAAAATTACCTAAATGATAGACTGTATCATTTTGGGTAACTATGGTATTCCAAGCTTTAATCAAAGCAGCGTCCATCTCATCGACGTCTTTGAAATCTCTTTTGTATTTCTTAATTGCACCAGGTCTACCTAGTTGTAAATTAGATGTTACGAATGTCTTACCCATTATTTTATCATAAATTTAATGTTCCATTGTTTCCAAAGTTCAGAAACTAATGATTTTTCGTTTACTCCACCTTGAGCGTTTACTATTCTCTTTTCTTCTGAAACATCCATGAAAAGAAAAAGAACAAAGTCATAATATGTAGAATAAATCATGGATTGAGCGATACCATCTTTTAAGTCGATACCTCTTTTTCCTTTTTTAAGCTCTATGGCTATTTTTACTCCGTGCATATCAACTATTAGAAATGGGTCATTTTTTGTACCCATAAACATAATGTTGTTTTCTTCACTGAAGTCTAAAGAAGATTCTACTAATTCATTAGCTTTATCTTCCTCTAATTCTAAATCTTCTAGAGCATATTGAGTTAAGTATTCCTTAAGTCTTTCTTTAAAAAACTTTTTACATTGATGGTGAGTCATCGACTCATAATCAATATGTTCGAATACTTCCTCAGAAGATAGAGCTTTCGCTAATACTTCTAAAAATTCTACTCTTTTTTGAGATTTACTTGCTTGCTTCATCTGTCGCTGCCTCTAACTCAGGCTCTACCACTTCAGCATTCTTTAATTGCTCTTCAATTTCTGCTAGCTCTTTGTGAGCTTCTGAAATTTCTGAATTCATTTCTGCTAAACGTGTCATAGCGTTAGAAACAGTTTCTCCAATATGAGTTAACATGGTGATAAACTTTCTTGCACTTTCAACACCAGTACCTTCTACATTTAGAAGAGCTTGATATAGTGCATTCAACTCATGTCCTCTCAAGTTAATAACAGTTTCATCTGCATCTGAGTTTAATAATTCTTTATTTTGCTTTTTAAGCTGGTCATAAAGAGAAACTAAAACTGCAGCATTGGCTGTTTTCCAAGTATAACCTTTGTTCAAGTGGTCCATGACAAGTTTTACCTGTTTTCTGTCATCAAGAGTAATTGCAAAAGTTTCTTCTGCAGCTCTTACTTGTAATTCATCAACTTTTTTAGTTAATGCTTCTCTTTGTGTTTCTAATGATTTACTCATTTTTAGTTATTTTAGTTTAATTATTTATCTTTCTTTTTAGAAGTCAGCATTCCTAACTCGCAAATCGAAGTCTCTAAAGTTTGCAAATTGCTCATCGTCAGTATTCATTCTTCTAACAATAGAGTCATTAGGATCGTTTCTGTATTCAAGTCTTTCTATTCTATCAATCCTAGGTGGGTCTAAATATATTACCATACATCTAGCTCTATATTCTCTAGGTAAAACATCTAAACCATCTTTTGACATTATCATTACATCTGCTTGCTCAAACTCTTCTTTGGTCAAGCCATAATACCAATTGTTAAATATCATGTGTTCTAACATCTCACCAGAATCTATTTTAGATTGAAATTCTTGTTCTGTCATGAAATGATAGTCTACACCATCTTTCTCATTATGTCTTGGTAGTCTGGTTGTGCAACTAATACCTGGTTTAAAATTTTTAGCAACGAGTCTGTTCTTTAAAAAGTCTTTACCTGCTGCTGCTTTACCTACTAGGATTAATTTCATACTTGTTATACCTTTTCTTTCGTTTTTGTTTTGCTTTTAGTTGTCTTTCTTTTTCTTCTTTTTGGTGATGGCATTTCAGTATCTGGGAACCTTCCATAGTTACCCATACCGTCATAATCCATTTGATCTGGCATACCATGTCTGGAGTAGTAATTTCTCATCTCTGGATCGTTCATAAACTCGTCCCTCTGAGATGTATGTCCCCAATGAATTGCTTTTAGTAGTGCATAAAGATATACAACGAAAATGCAAAAACCAACGATAAACATTGTAGTTGTCATTATTTTGTGTTTTTAAATTTCTTTCTTCTCATAGCGTCCCTGGCCGCTAATGATCTGTAGTAATCATTTCTTCTTTGACGAATTGCTACAGAAAGAGCTAAAATTGATGGTACCCAAATACCAACAAAGATGCCTTCTAATTGATACCCTGAAAACCATAGACCTACTGAATATAGGAATGATAAAAATGATAATACCACAGGGTAATATAACCAAAAATATAGTTTAAGCTTCTGTTTCATAATTGTTTTTTATTGATTTAATAATTAGTGCCGCTATCATAAACATAGCAGTCATATTGATTGCATTTGGATGCCAATGTTCTCCACAAAATCCTAATGCATGATAGATAAATTCACTCATTTTACTTTTGTTTGATGTGTTCTTAAGTCTCTTACCACGTCTTTGCGAACTGTTTCTAAATACTTTTTTCTTTTTGCAGTAGATACGAATGGTACTGCCCAGAATTGTTTGGTCTTAAACCATAACGACCATCTCCAACCGAAGACAAATGTAAATACTCCCATTACCAATCTTAGTTTAGGAGAGTTCAAATAAAGCGTTCTAACGGGCAGAGAAGGTGCACCATGTGTTATATAGGTTCTTACCTTCTTGTCGCTTAGAAACGGCCTGGGATACGCGTACGGACCTATAACAGGTACGAATTGATATGCCCATCCTGGTGTTAGCACTTCATCAAAGAATATCTCCATTCTTGGTGTTAATCTAAACCACCAAACCGGTGAAACGAAATAAATTCTATCTGCCCATTTTACTAACTCTTTATATTTTTCCATTAGTTCTTCTCTGGGTCTAACGAATTTATCTCTGTATAGATCGATAACTTCTATTTCATTTAGATAATTCTTTTCTTCTAGTAAAGTTTTCTTGATGGTTTTAAATATACCATTATAGCAGAATGACTTTTCATCGGGATGTCCAATGACAATTAAGTTCTGCATTCGTTCTTTCTTCTTAGCCATTACAATTTTTTGAGCTGTTTTAAATCTTGTTTACTGAAAGAACCAATCTTTGCATTTACCCATAGAAAAACCGTATCGTTAACAAACGAAAATTTATCTAAGTCGTATTTGTCTGTTCTGATATTACCTTCAGACCTTTTCATTACTTTACTTATATTACTGATAAATTGTTTAAACTCTTTATCTGTCAATTCTAATTTACCTTTTGCTTGAACGAACATTCCATTTTCATCAAAATAAACTGGATCGTTCTCATCGTCAAAAGTAACAATATACTTATTGTTTTCTAACGATATTTTTGTGTTTCCTTTTTCATTTTCAAATACAGTCTGGCTAAACATACTTACTGAAAACAAAAGTGCTAATAAAAATTTCATAAAAATTTATTAAATTGTGTTACTTCCCTTTTACGAGCTAGCTCTAATTTGTTTGCATGATATTCCTTTGCGTATTGTTCCATGATACTACTTAACATTGTATGATGTGAAAAAGCATCAGAATAGATTGGCATCTCTGGCCATTCGTTTTTATTTAACCAGTCTGTCGCCCGCATATAGATATTCTGCTAAATCATCTCTACTCGTTGGTACGTCATCCCACTTTGGGTCGTACCAGAATGTTCTACCATTTCTATCCTTTCTCTTTGACATGGTTTTATTACCATAGCAAAGCATAAACTTCTCAGTAATTGCATTATCACCAAATGGATTATCCCAATCTTTGATTGCACCACCACCTTTTGCATAGGCTAGAAGTGGAATATCTCTACATAGGTCTAATAGTTTTGGATATTTAGCGAACTGCATTCCTGCTGGAAGAAATGGGTCAACATCACCTGCTCTATAAATTATTTCTGCTCTTAGATAGTTACCAATACCATTGAAGTATTTTTGGTCCATCAGCATTTCATAGAGTGGTTTCTTCAGTTTTGTCAGGTTAGTCATAACATTAGTCCAGAACTCATCGTATTCTGTTGTTGGATCTGGTCCTCTCTTCTTATTCCAATCTTGAGCTACTTTCCATTTACCAAAACGTCTAACATCTACAAAACAAAGTGTAGTACCATCTGATCTGTAGAAAAATAGGTGAGTGTGTTTTGGCTCTTGGCCAGTATTTGTAACTTTGAAATGACCAGTCATACCCATCGTAAATTGAATAGGCATTGATACTTGGTTTCTTTCCATAGTAAGAACCATCTCTTTACCTCTAGATTCTGAACTAATGGTAAACTCTTGGTTGTTAAAATACTCTTGGTCAATATCTTCACACTTATGAATTGGATTCTTTTTATATCCAATGTAAGTCATACCTTCCGATACTTGATTGACGTAATCTGATGTAAATTTGAGTTCCGCTAACTCTGGCATAATAAACTGATTTAGTTATTATAGCTTTGTTTGCTCAGTTGTTTCATACAAATTCCAACTGTCTTCCCAATAAATATGGTCATTATTTGAATTAATAATCGTATTCATCATAATCGTCTAAGTCTGTAATTGACTTTACATTTTTAAAGTTGATACGTGGTTCTTTGCTGCGCTGCTTTCTCTTTTTAAACTGCAGCTTTCTGCGACGGTCGTCGTCACTGTCTTGGGCCTCGAAGGGCTTGCTCGACTTGCTCATTAGAAAATTGGTTTGAAATTATTTTTCTGTAGGAGGGGTAAATTTTGTATCTGGATATTCCCATGTATTTGTTGAACACCAAACTGGGGGTGGAGTTGTTCTGTTTGGTCCTTCTGGGAAATAAGGATTGACATTAGGTATATAAGGATAATTAGTATCGCTTGTCTCTTTCAATAAAACTACAGCTTCTTTAGCCGTGATTTGCTTTTCGTCTAAGAGTCTCTGTACTATTTCTGCCTTTGTCATAATTAATTATTTGTAATTTATATTTAGTTGTTAGCTAAAGTTTCTTTTTATAGTTCAATAACCATCCACATTTTTCATATTCTTCATAAAATTCAAAATAATCAATCATTGCATCGATTTGATCTGAATCTGGTTCTGCATCTGGCTCTAAGAAAAAGATGGGAAATTCATCTGGTACATCATCACCTTTAAATTGAAAAGTTAAAGCCATGCAAATCGTCTCTAGAGTTGCTTGTCCTGTTAATAGTTTAAATGAGTTTTCTATTGATTGTTGATATTCTGTCATAATTTACTTTTTAAAGCAGAGGTCCTGCACTACCTGTGTGTTCTGCAGCCTTCATTCTCTGTTCTTCAATCCATACCCAATAGGCATGCCATTTCTTAATTCTTTTAACTATCTTCTTAATCATAATTTTTGTCCAGCTACATATAGAGTACCACCCTCTTCATGTAATTTTTCATATTCATATTTACCTTTAATAAACTCATTCAAAGCTTTACCTTGAGATTCTGCGTTATTAAAAGAATTCCAATCTTGTACGTTAACATCAGAATAAACATAAGACGCATGATTAAAATGTACAGTCAATGTTTTATGTTTAAAGTTATATGCAGCTGAGGTTAAAGTTGAGCTGTCATAATGTGAAATTGTCTTAGTTATCATTTTAAATAATTTAGTAGTTATACACGCTTTTTAACTATTTGTTTCTCTACACCATGTTTTGTTTGATTCCAAGCCTCGCACACTAGATCAAAATACTTTTGTGAAGCCCATTCATCATCTGGTCTGAATGCAGTAACTGGAGTATTATTCATGTACCTAGCTTTATAGAATGGTTTACCTTTCTTTTCTTCAGTAACTCCAGCATTATGAAAAATAGCATTCTTATGCCATTCTTCAACTCGATTAGTAGCCCATGTAAATTTTAAATCATCGTCAATAACTGTCTCATAACCACACTTCCATAAATTCCATAATACTGCCCACATATCAGCACACCATATTTGAAGCTCGTGCCAATGAGGTCTATCATTCTTAATTTCTTGTATTCTTGCCGAAATGTTTTTAAATAAGCCTTCTGAGTCTTTATATACTTTTGCCCAAAATCTTTCATCAATTCCAGGTTGTAGTAAATACTGCGCTCCACCAGATCCATATTCGTTAGCTCTTACTTCTTCTGGTTCAATAATTACAATCTTACACATTTGTTCTAGTAAGTCATTACCTTTAGATTCAATGTATTCTGAACCTATATAACTTCTAGTATCTGATAGGTAGCATTGATGACTATGCAGTTTGTCTAATAAATTTGGAATAGGTTTAGTTAGTGCAATATCACAATCATGATAGAATATATGTTTACCTTTTAACCATGGATTAGCTTGCCAATGTGCTTCAAGAATATGAGGTCTAATAGATGAAATATAAGATGGTTTTACTCTATTGTCTGGATAATAATAGAATTTTATACCATATTTAGACCACTTGTTTTCTACTTCTACAAAATGTTCATTTCTGTGATTTGTAGATACTATATGAACATCACTAAGATTTACTCCACATTTAAAAAACGAGAGAATCATAGTATCTACTTGCCACCCATAATAATAAGTAGATGGTTGTGCACAAATATAAATCATATATTATTTATTACGAAAAGAAACCGCCGCTCTCTTTAATCTTAATACCTTGAGAAGTAAGAGCCTGTTGTAATTGTCTAACTGCTCTAACAACATCTGAATTATCTCCTCCTCTTTCACTAGGTTTTCTAATCATATTCACCGGGTTAAGAGCATCAAGGGCTCCACTTAATCCACCAGTTGCTTCAGTTTGTGCTTCCATTGCTCCACCAACCTGAGTTTGGAATTGAGCTAACATGTCTGCTAGATTTTGAAGTGCCTCTTCAAGAGACTCACCCATTGCAGCAAGTATATCGCCTGGATCTCCACCTTCACCTAGAACTGCTAGAGCTTCGAACATTTTTCTAGATTCAACTAATTTCTCAAGATCCATTTCATTGACAGCAGAAGTAATACCTGGCATAGACTCTTTAGTCTTAACCATTGCACTACCTATGGCTTTCCACATGTGGTTCTGTTGCGCGTAACCATTTGCCCTGTCACCTTCATCAACTGGACCAACAAATGCGTTAAAGAATGCTCTACCTTGCTCTGCGTTGAAGTTTGCAAGTGCTTGTGTAATAGGTGGAATTGAGCTACCTAGTTTTTCAAAAGTAGTACCTATAACTGATGTTAAATTCTTTCTCATCGTCAACATCACTGGATCTGAGCCAAATACTGCATCTCCAGTAAATACACCGATAATATCTTGCATTTTACCAGCAAATGCTTTAGAGTCCATTTTACCTACTAAGTCAATAATAGTTTTTACAGACTCTCCTAATTTCTTATATGGTTCTCCAATCATACTAACGATTTCAATACCATCTTCAAATGCAGTAGAACCTTGCCACCAAGATGATGTTGCACCATCATTATCAGAACCAATTGTTGTAAGAGTATCTGTTAGAGCTTGAATCAACATTTGAGTATTTTTACCCACTTTATTCTTCAGGTCTCCAACATTTTTAATAGTATTGTAACCTTTAATGTTACCATCTTTATCATAGATAGGGAATTTAAGGTCTGCCATTGCCTGTACACCTTTTGCTAAATTAAGCAGAGGTTCTCCGATACCTGCAACAATTTCAATACCTTTTTCAATAGTGGATTTTCCACCCCACCATGAACCATCATTTGCGTCTGGATTAGAACCAATTTTAGCGAATGTACCTCCTAATGCACCTACTAACATTTCAGTATTTGCAGTAACTTGTTCTGCAGCTGCAGCATCAAATGTTCTATATCCAGTTGCTTTACCCTCTTCATCAAATCCTAGAGGGAATTTAAGTAATGCCATATCTTGAACACCAAGCGCTATATTACTTAACGCTTCTCCCATGCTCATCACAGACTTAATACCTTTTTGTACAGCACCTCCACCTTTTAAGAAACCAAGTAGACCTCCAGGAGAAGGAGAACCAAAATCTACAGTCATTTCACCATTTGGACCCATGATAGTTTGTTTACCACCCATTCCAATCTTAGCGAAAGGAACTGCAAGTGAACCAACCATCAACATAGTGTTGGTGATTACTTTCTTGAATGCATCACCACCAATAGTTTGATATGCAGTAGGTTTACCATCTTTATCAAATCCAGTTGGGAACTTTAACATTGCCATGTTTTGTACACCACCAGCGATGTTAGATAATGCTTTACCCATATTGAGTACTGAAGAAATACCCATTGCGACTGGATTACTTCCACCTAAGCCGAAGAAACCTCCACCGCCACCGCCAAACTTAACGAATGTTTTCTTACCGTCTGCATCAAGAACTTCCATACTTTCACCAGCTCCAATTTTCTGGAATGGAACTGCTAATGTACCAATCATTAATGAAATTTGAGAACCTAGTTTTCCTAGGTCAACTCCTGATTCTATTATTTTAGAAAATTTAGTTAAACCAGCGCCAATTGTAATAAGTGCAATACCAGCTCCTGTTAGAGCTCCAGCACCTAATAGAATACCTGCAGCAGTCCAAGGGTACATAACCATTCCGTCTCCAATTGCTGTTAATAAATTAACTAGTCCTGGTTTACCGTTGTCTCCAGGTTCTAACATTTTCTTAGATTTATCGTATGCTTTTGACATTACTAAAAGACCGGCACCAATTGTTATCATTGCAACACCTGCTACTATTAAAGCTCCGGCACCTAATGCAATAAATCCTGCAACTACTGGTATACCAGCGGCAGCAAATACTAAACCTAAACCTCCAATTGTTGCTAAAATAGCTCCCAGAGTTGCGAATGGTTTATCTCCTAATGCTTTCTTCATTAATACGAGACCTGCACTAATAACCACTAGTGAAATACCTCCTACTAATAATGCTACAGCACCTCCCATAATTTGAGACTTAAACACACCTGCAAGACCAAATGCAGCCGCAATTGCACCAATTAATAACAGAGGTACAAATGAATTAACAACATCTTGACCTCCCATATTGGCACCTACTACTTTAGTAAAGAATAAAAGTGCAAGACCTAATACGAAGATTGATAATGATGCGAACGCTAAGGCTCTAGCACCACCATAAATTTGTTTATTGAAAATACCTACAATTCCAAACATTAAGCCTACTGCACCAACTACCATTGCTATATTAAGTAGAACGTCGAGCGGTGGAGTAATAATATCAAATAGAGCTAATGCAATACCAAGACCTAAAATAGCTCCAGCTGCAAATAGTAGACCTTTAGCACCATCCTCTATTTTGTCCATAATTTTAAATTGCTCTAATATGTAGAATGCAAGACCAATACCAGCGATAACTGCAATTGCAACCAACGTTCCTTTTAAGGCTGGACCTGCGATAAAACTAACTAATGCTAGAACTGCTATTGTAGCTCCTAGTCCTAATGCTACTTGAAGTAAACCTTCACCAAATGTTTTCAGTTCTTGTACCTTTTTCTCTGGCAGAAGTGCAGTTATTAATACAAAGGCACCTACTATAACTAAAGTTGGAATTATAGCCTTTAATGCGAAAGGCATAAGAACAGATGCTAAGGCTAAAGAACCTACTAGGAAGAGTATTGATTTACCTACATCTCCTAACATTTGAACCTTCTCTAGCTGCTTTTCATCTAAATTTCTAGTAGATAAACTAACAGCCATCGTAAGCGCAAATAATGTAATTGCTATAAATGGTGCCCCGATTGCTGCAATAATTAAAAGTGGTGTTGCTAATGCAAGATAACCTGCAAATTTAAGAATAGATAGACCTACGTCGCCTAGTAAAACTAGACCTCCGACGAGAGCTTCTGTCTTAGCTTTTATTTCATCACCACTACCTTCAAGGTTATTTATAGCATCTACTACAAATTGTAAACCTTTACCAAGAGGTTCCATTGCAGGAGAAACTAATGCAATGGCCATTGCATTTTTAAGGCCACCAGCACCGGCACCACCGTCACCTTCTTGAATCTTAGTAATAGCTTCTGTTAGCTCATTGACTTTTTCATACAAGTCACCACCAATTGCTACAGATTCAGCGCTGGATCTAGTGTTCTCTTCGATATTGTTTATCGGATCTCCGAGCCCGCCTAATTTCTCGAAGGCAGAATTAAAAAGCTTAAAATTCACTTAGGTCTTGTAGATTTTTTTTAGTACATAGGAACACCACTGTAAAAGTGGTGCTCCTTATTACTATATTATATATCTCTTACAACTTCGGCATTCTTAGCGATGGCGTAGAGATCTTTGGGGTTTTAGGCATCTTAGGAGTATACTGAGATCTCATTGATGACATCTGCTTACTCTGTTGTTCTTGAGATTCCCCTTGTTTTTTGTTTTTCTCCTTAATGTATTCTGAGAGGTTCTTCACGTAATACCAATACTCGTAGTAGTACATGTTCTCAATCTCAGATGGTTGCATTCGGAGATGAATACCCAGATAGAACTTAGTCTTAAAGTAATTCTCCAGCGAGATCTGAAATAATGAAAAGACTTTTGATGCCACCTGGGAAGTCAAGAGGGGCTTTCACCGTCTCGCCATCGAAGGTAGTTTCTAATTCGGTTGATACACCGATTTTCATTCTTTCAGCTAGTCTGTAGACTACCATGAACTTTTTCTCGTCCCAACCTTTATATTCCATTTCCATTTGGAAAATCTTATTAAGATTTAAAGTTCTCCAATCGGCTTGCATATAAGGTAGTACTTGAATAAATGCTTTATCAAAATCCTGATCTTTTTCTTGTCTGTCTTTTAGATATTGTGTAATCTCTTGCATGATACCAATTGTTGGTGGTTTCATTCTGACAGTGCCAGCAGATCTAGTTTTAATTACATAAATTCTTTCTTTTACATCATAATACTTTTCAATCTCATCATCAATAACGGTTGGTACTAGATTTTTAACAGACAATTCTATATCTACAGTTTTCTTAGTCTTCTCAGTTCTACCTTTAAGCATTAACTTATTCTCTGGTTCTGGGAATGAAAGATCTCTGATAGAGAGTAATAGAATAATTCTGTCCTCTTCTAAAATATCTTTGTAAGACATTCTCTTACCATTACCGGTAAATTGAGCACAAGATTCTACAATAGAGTTTAGCTTCTCTTCCATATCGATGTAATTGTTTTCATCCATAGTAGAGAAATGTCTAATCTCAGCAGCCTTTGCAGATCTAATTTTAATAACTGTATCTGCTGGGTAAAATTTACCTTTAGATGGTAAATCTTCTAAATCCAAAACGTGCCATCCTAATACTTCGTCTGAAGGTCTAGCTATTTCTGGACCAAAACTGTCCATATTAACTCTACCTAAACCTGATTTATCTACAGCGGCAGCCATAGCATCAGCTTTATCAGACGTATCTGTATTATCAGTGTTCGCTTTGTCTTTTGCCTCAAGAGCTTTTTCAGCCGCAGCCTCACGCTCTTTGTCCATTTTGTTTAATTCGTCACTCATATTATTTGTCTTTTAGGTTTTTAAGTGTTTGTTTAATTATTGATTTCTGTTCTACGCTTCTCTTAGATAATTCATCTTGTATCAAATTTCTAATAAATGCGCTAACAGATATGGGGCGTTGCTCTTGTTCAAGCGCGTCATTTAAAATGACTCGGTTAACTTCGCGAACCTCATCTTCAGTTAAAAGTACCTGAAGTTTTTTTGTTAGTTTGTCACTCATAATCTGTTATTATTAGAATAATATATTATATTTTCTTTGGTTAAAAAAAGAAGGCGAATAATCACCTTCTTTCTTATTTAATTAAATTAAATTTCTTAATTTAGTTCTTCATTAAAGACGTCACATCTCCAAGTTACTTCTAATGTTGCAGCATCTACAGTTTCATAGTTTAATTCACCAGTGAAACCTAAGCCAGATGTTATGAAACAATCATCAAGAGTTACTTTTCTGTAAATGTCTCCAGCTCTATTAAACTGTACGATAACAATTGTACCAACATAATCCTTCTTGATACCCATTTCTCCTGTTTCTGGATTGTATTGTTTTCTGTACCATTCTCTCATAGACTTGTAAATGTAAGCCTCGTTCGAGTCATTTAAGTTTAATGAGAAGTTAACTGTTACATCAACAGCAGTTCCGTCAGGCATTCCAGCGTAAGATCTAGTTGAGAACTTATACTTCTGCTCGACAGCTGCTACTTCTCTATGAAGAGTCTCCAATCCTGCAATAGAATTAATTTGTTGTAAGAATAGTTCCTGTCCAGATACACCGGCTGGAGGTAAAATAGTTACCTCAAACAGATTGCTCTGTACTGGCTCAAAGTTCTTACCTTTTCTACTAGTTTGGTCTTCTGAATAATGTGGTAAAGCCATATCGTTTATTTTCTTTATTTAGTTTATATATTCTCGTTTTTTACGCAAAGTTTCCTGATGCAATTTCACCTGTGTTAAGTACAGTTACTCTCGATACTAGAATCTCTAAACCTTTAACTGGTTCAACAAATGTATCTAAAATACCCATGTTGTTGTCGATAACTTCAGTCGTGTTGTTAGTTGTGTCCATGATGTTTCTGTAATCGTATACACCACCATCTTTCTTAACTGACTCCATGAAGTTGTCTGCTAAAGTTTTAATCTCTAATCTAGTTTGAGCAGTGTTGAACTCAAATAGGTAGTTCTTAAGGATTTCTGCTAGTCCATCTTCAATGAAGATTAATACTTCTCTCACGTGAGCTGAAGAAAGAGCTGACTGAATTCCTTGTTGTGCAGTCTTGTTACCTTTAATTGTTAAACCTACGCCTCTTTCGAATACAATCGGGTTATATCCAAATGGCTCAAGTACGTCTCTGTCATTCTTGTCGAATGCAAATTCTAACGACTGTACTCCAGTTCCACCTACAACACCTCTTCTTGGACCTGCGATGATTGACCATGGCAGAGCGTCAGAGAATTTGTCGATGTAGTTATTAGAAACATAAGCAGCTGGTGGAATCACCTTAGTTCTGCCATTTTCAATAACATTTAAACCTGGACCGTAGTAGAATCCGTAAGTTGCACCTTCGCTAATTGAAGGTAAAGTATACAATGCACTTGGGTTTAAGTTTAAGTTACCGCCTGTTGCTACGTTATTAATATCTAAAGCTCCTGTTAATTCATTTAAGAATGAAGGATTAGTTGAAGCTTTTAATTCTTTAATCATTGGAGCGTTAAGAATTGCAGAAGCATTTTGTCTTTCTTTACATAAGAAAGTTAATTCTTCTTTATTCAAAATACCGCCAGCCTCTAAAGAACCGAATGTATCAATAACATATCTGAACGTAATGTTATCTTTATCTACTAATGCGTTACCTAAACCAGTACCTGGCATGATAGCTCCTAGTAGAGATGCGATTGTTTTTTCAGATTGAGATGCTCCATCTAATGGGAATACTTTGTAAACACCTGCAGCGTCCTCGTATCTCTTAAGAGCGTAAGCTGGTTGAGAAGATACTGGTCTGTGTGTTGTGAAAGTATAGTTACATGTAACACCGTTTACTGATTTTACAATCTTTTTAATTCTTGATAATTTACCACCATCACCTGGTACGTACATTCCTACTTTGATATTGTCTGTAAATGTATCATTAACTACGTTATCTTTGTAGAATTTGAATACACCAGCTCCCATATCTAAGAATGACCATCCAGCTTCAAATGCAACAGCTCTAGCGTTTAACTCGATGTTATTGATAGAGAAGTTATCATTTACTGCTGATTTTTTACCTATAAATGGTGTGTTTGCTAAAATCGTTCCGTTTCCTACTAATGTAGATGAGAAACCTACACCGCCGCCTGCAGTTGATACTAAGTAAGAACCACCACCGAAGATAGGGTCAGTATAAGTATCATTAATCGCACCAATTCCAATGTACTCACCAGAGTTTTCTGATAGTAAGTAAGTTTCTGGTCCGTTAACACCTGCAGCTAATAATGTATCACCAACTGAATCAGGAGTTGCAGAGAAAACTAAGTTTCCGTTATCATCGATTCTTGCTTGTACATCTGCATTCCAAGTAGCACCTGAAGCTGCATCTGTATACTCTTCATAGACTCCGATTTGCTGACTGATTGCTCCGTCTGCTACGATTTCTACTTTGTTACCTGCTTGGTTGTTGATTGCTGTAATTCTTACATACTCATCAGCTTGTGCTGCTTGTAAGAATTTACCTACAACGATTGGGTTTGGTAAATTAGCTAATGTTGTTAATGTGAAGCCTGCGTCACCAGAGATAACCATTGAGCTTCCGTCAACTTGTGTTTTACCATTGAATGCAGTAAAGTCTGCAGTTAATGGAGTTACAACTTGCTCTACTCTGTGTGAAAGTACTTCGTAATCTTGATAAACATTGAATCCGTTACCTACTAGGTCGATTTGTGGAAGTGCATCTTCTTGGATAGCACAGAATAAACCTGTTCTTCTTGCTTCTAGGTTAATTAAAGTTTCAATGTATAATTGTCTTCCTTCATTATCCATAAATTCTGGAATTAAAGAACCAGAGTATTGTGCTAATAAAGTAACTTCTCTTAGTCCGACGAATTTAGCTAATTGATCTTTTGCTAAACCTTTAGCTGTAAAGAACTCTCCGTAAGTTGGATCGTTGTTTAATGCTTGAGAATCAAATTTACCTTTGAATACAAATACATCTACCATGTAGTCTGATACGTACTCATCAGCTTCGATTCCTTCTGGAATGTTTGCTTCACCATACCATTCTCTTGCAGTAACTTCAAAACCTCTTACATCTCCAGCTTGTCTTACGATAACTGAGATAGGGTCTTGCTTGATATTTACAAATGAAATAGCGTGGTTTGTGTCTTGTGCCGCAGCAGCTAGTAACTTCTCATCTGAAGGTACCCAGAATTTGTCTGTGTCAAATACATCGCTGTATTTCTTTAACAACTGGTTTGAACCATTCGCTGGTACAGAAGTTAAACCTTCTTGAGATGAGTTAGTAGCTGGAGAGAAAATTGCTACTTTATCATTATCATCTGCAGTTGTCATGTTAAGAGCCAAAATTGGACCTCTAGATAAACATTCTAATGCTGATCTGTGGAAAAACATATTTTTCTTTTCTAGTGACTTGTCAATACCACCAAATACTTGGGTAAACTGCTCTGTGTCTTCTATTAGAACTGGAGTGTTGTAAGGACCTTTCTTAGATCTACCTACTACCAGTCTAATAGTCTCCGCAGGGATGTTTACGGTTTGTGACTTGTCAAACTCCAGACGATATACGCCTGAGCTTTTGAACTGTAATAATTGAGGACTTAATGCCATAGTTGTTCGTTTTTATTTTTTAATTCTTTTATTATATATCCCTATGCTTTTGTAAATTTATTTCAATAGGTCATAAATATCATATTGTAAATCTCCAGCTTGGTCATTATCTTTAAATAGTATCTTTTCCATCTCATCATGAAGGTCTGGATCTATGAAATCCAGAAGCTCTTCTACAAAATCTGCATAGTCTGTCGTGTTAAAAAATTCAGTAGCAGTAATACATGTCATAATCACATCGTCATTACCCATTTGAGCCCCATAACTACCGTTTGGTAGAGTACCAAATAGGGATGCCTCTGTTACTGTTACTTCATCTGTTAAATCTAATCTATTTATCTTGTAAAGCTTCGCAAAATTCTGGCAAAAGATAGCTTTATTGTCAGATTTTAGTTTAATTCCTGGTTTTAATGACCTACCATCGTGCCTGTGTTTAAATTTTACTACCATTTCATCATCAAAATCATTCCTTTGTGGAAATATCTGTCTCAAATAATTGAATAACACAGTACCATAAGTGTTATATTCAACAATCATTTTCACATTTTCTGAATAGAATATGTCGACTGATAATGTATATAGTACTTTTGCAAAATCTTCAATTACATGTTCATTAGATCTGAATCTAGCCACTTGACTAAATTTAAAGAAATCATACATCGCCCCGGGATTAGCTACATTCTTGATTTCATCATAATTCATTGGACTTACTTGAAAAACATTGATTACCGATGCGTCACCGCCGTTACCTTCTGCAATATCTACTGAAAATAGCCAAAAATTCTCTTTATCTTTACATGCATCAATATCAAACTCCGGATCCCACTCTAAGAAACCCTTTGTGTCAATTGAAATATAATCAAATTCATCGAATTCATGATAAACGTATGGCTTCATTCTTTTTCTCATCTTTTTCATATCTACGGGGTCTAATAGTAGATTTGAACTAGAAACGAATTCATTTCCATATTGTTTATTAAACGCTTCAATTGAACCTAAGTTTTTGAGTTCTCTGTCGTACCACTCTTCGTCTCGGTCAGGATGTTGCCACCAGTCGATACGCATAGGATGATATTCATTATCGCCACGATCTGCTGCGGCGTATATTTGGTAGAATTTGTTAAATCCATTTGGTGTTGATGTAATTGTAATTCTTGATACTTTTGATGATGACAATGTAGGATATACATTTTCATAAAAAGAATCTGCAATAGATGAGTGGACGTGAGCAAACTCATCCAGATATAAGTTATGAATTGTAAAACCAATACCAGATTTTGCTGTGGTTGATTGTCCTATTAATCGACAACCATTATCACATCTTACATTCATAACGTCGTATTTAATAATACCAGGCTTCATAAAGAATGGAAGATTTTCAATAACTGTTTTAGCCTTGTCGATAATTTCTTTTGTTGAGTCAGATTTATTAGCAAGTAACAGAGTATTCTTGTCCATGTTAAAAGTTAAATACCATGCATTAAAAATAGATGCTGTAACTGTTTTACCCATCTGACGAGATGCTAAAACGATATTAAATCTTTCATTCTGTAGATTTTGAAGCATCTCTACTTGATAATCTCTTAACTTTACTTGCTGAATACCATTATCGGTCATTACAACCGCATATTTCTCTGCAAAGTAAACAATATCTGCAGCGCATCTAGCTAACTCAGCTATTTCCTCATCAGTATATTCAAATACTATATTACCTTTCTTTAGAAATTGTCTACCCTCGTAGAATGGTAATTTAATTTTAGGACGATAACCTTGGTCCATAGCAACCAATAAGTCATTGATTTGCTTGGTTGACCAAACAATTCTTTCCGAGGCTGCCTGCGGCCCTTCCTCTTTCGGAATCCATTTATTATCTCCTACGTAGTCTGCCATTATTCTTCTGTTGGCTCAACATCCTCAATATCCTCTTCAGTGTTAGCACCGTCGATACCTGCACGAATTGCAGCCATTAAGTCTTTTGTACCCCTTTGGATATTTTTATTACCAGAATCTCCACCTGCTCCTTCAATTTCAGATTGATTCTGTCTTTGTTGATAGATTTCTATATCTCTAGCAATTCTTTTTGTTCCTTCTTCTGCAGCCATTAGATACATGGTCTGAGATTTAATAATATCTAACATTGACTTTTGTAAAGTTGCTAATACTTCGAACATTCTTGGTGCTAATTCACCAGAGTCAATAGTTTCTAATAGTGTTGTAAGTGCTCTTTCACCAGCTTGTAGTTGATAGATTAATGAAGACATAGTCATTTCATCCATCTTCTTTTTAGCTTGAATATATTCATCTTTCTCGATAATATCTGCATCAAGATAAAATTTCATCAAGCTTGTAATAGTTTTTTGAGCCTTTTTAGTAGCACCGGCTTTTAAATCTACATAATTTACCATAGGTGCTAAATCTGTAGGTCTAGCTTGGATAGGTAAATCTTTTGGATCGCTTTCTACATCCATTACTCCGTCACCAATCAAATCATCTAACTCTTGTCTTATTTGATCTGCTTGTTCGGATATAGTCTTTTTCTTTTCACTCATAATATGATATTATATTCTATATATCTAGTAAATATAGCTAGATCTGAATAAGCATAATTATCTGCTTTGATTATACCTTCTTAATTGAATTGATGGGATTGCGTTATCGATAATATCTGCTAATTGATTATCTCTAACAATATATTGCTGTAATATATTTCTGTGTTGACCTTGGCCAATAGTTTTCTTAAATAATCTAACGTTAGTTTGTTTTACCGAACCAGGCATTAGAGAGTATTGTTTATCAGTAACCCATCCTTGTGCAGCATTCATATTATGCTTAACATTCATAACTTCTTGTAAAGTTTGCTCAATTGGCATATTTGGATTTCTGTTGCTAGCTGAATTTAATTTGTAAACATAACTTGCAATTTGTTTGTAAGAATTATTCAAATTAAATACTAATCCATACCATTCTCCCATCATAGGAGTAACTCCAAAGTCAAATGTAAATGTTTCACCATTAACTCTTGCTTCAATGTTATCACTAGAGGCTGCTAGTTTATTAAACATCAATTTAAGACCCTTGCTACCTAATCTACCATCAAATAAAGTTACTTGGCCTGAATTTCCAGTAATGTTAGGTTGGAACCAAGTTGTAAATGCTAGGTTTCCGTCTGTGCTTAAAGTAGAAGTTTTCTTGTATACTAGAGCTTCAATACCTTTATCTTTAATTGATGAAAGGTCGTAATGGTTTTTAGAAATAATAGTCCACTTATTTCTAATTTCCATATCTGAAATAGTTAGATTATTATGAATTCTATCTCTAATTCCATCTCCTACTGGACTAAATACAGTTTGATATTGTTCTGGCTTGCTAGTTTTAGCATATTCTGCTTGTATCTCTTCTCCAAATACTTCTTCTATTCCTACTGTTAAGTCGTCCATCTCTGTTTGGATTGCCTGACCAGTTGCATCGTCTCCAACAATCGTAGAAGTTCTCTCTTCGTACTTTCTCAACATGACTCTCCAATAAGTCATCTCCATATTAAATTCATCTGCAAAAGAAACAGAAGCGACTTCATACATTCTGTTCATTAGAGGGAAATATAAGTAGTCTCTAGCTCTAGGTGGTTTACCCGCACCGAATGCAGATTCCATCTGACCTTTTGTAATATGAACTTCAAAGTCTTCCCAACCCATTCCAAATATATCAAAATTGAAAGTTTGTTCTGGCATTGCATTGTCCGGAACCATGATTTTAAGTGAACCTTGTTGTTTCACATTATAGAGTGAGTATTCCATAAGGACAACATCTCTTGATCTTTGATCTGGTTCTACTCTAAAGTATTTTACTTCATGTCCCCACATACTTGCAGCAAGATTTGATAATTCAGTATAAATTGCTGTTGGTTTCTTTAAATTATATGGATTGTAAATAGGGTCTGAACAATCTACTACAATGTTAGTACATCCATCTAAATAAGGGTCAGTACAATCATTACAAATTTGTGGACAAGACTCAATAGTTCCTGCTTGAGTTTCTAATTCAAAAGTTACACTAAATAAACTAATTGTATGTAAATCTGATAATGCTGCAACTTCTGCTCTTACATCTATCCAAAGTGGTTTTGCAGGATCGAAAGTTTGACCTAATAAATCATCTGGAGTTGTGTTAATGTTTAAGGGTCTAAATTCTGACATTTGACCTCCATCAGAGGCTGTACCTTCTTGTGAAAATCTATATTCGTATGAAAATCTATTATTAGCATCTGGTACTTTATACCATTTTGCTTCTGCAGCTGTAAAAGTGGAGGGCGTTGTTAATGTAAAAGTGTTAGGACTTGTAATCGATGCAACTTCTAAAACGTTAGAACCTACTAGAATTTTATCACCAGCCTGTAAGTCTAGATTAGTTCCAGTACCCACAACATTAGCACTTCCATCATTTAATTGTAATGTGCCTACTGTATTTGGCGAGCTAACACCTGCTAGAATACTCCAAGATAAAACTCTTAGTGTATCTAAATACGGTTCTTGAAGTCTAGCGAAAATTTGATCGCCTATTTGATTTGCAGTAAAATTAGTTACCATTTAATGTAAAGACTGTTTTAGTCTATTTTTTATTATATATCTGAGTCTTTATCAGTGATTAAGAGCATTTCAGGGTTATCAGCCTCATATCCCTCTAATTTAGAGATAAATGCGTTTGTAACACCAAAAACTTCAGCATTATTGTTCTCTGATAGGTATAAGTCTAACTGTTGTAGAAATTCTTTAACTTTAATTAGTTTAAAATGTTGATTCTTTTTCAACAATCCAGCTCTCCATAAAACTCTATTGACTAAATGTACTTCATGAGGATGGAACATATCAAAAGTTCTAATAAAACCTCTTAGAACTTTTACATCATATTTGATAGTTTTTGCTTGGTCTACTTTAATAATCCTATTATATGAAGAATTTGTATTTAAGTTAACTCTAATGTACTTCAGATTTGGCGTTGTCTCAAATATCTGCCAAATAAAATAAATTGAAGTAGCCTCCTTATGAATAGTTGTATCACTTACAGCATGAAATCTATTAATATCCCTCTTAAAATAATCAGTCAAATACTCTTTCATAGTAGTAGCTGACACTACTCTACTCATATCTTGATGTACTTTGTTCGTATAACCTCTGAGGATAATTCCCCAAAGTTTTAAGTCTATAGAGTTATACTTATATAAAGTAATATCTACTATTTCTGTAAAGTAATCATGCGTTGTAGACATCTATTTGCTCTTCAATTTTTTTAAGGTCTGTGAATAATTGTTCTTTAGCAAATAGCTTTAGTTCATCAAATTCACGTTTACCTATTTCGTTTTTAGTCATATAAAGCTCTACAGCTCTATCACTTGGATTATATTTATCCGCCACATTTTTCTTAGCCTTTTTAGTTTTAGTATAAAACCATCTAGGAACTGACTTGAATCTCGATGCAACCATAGACCAACTATCCACAACATTACCACCATTAATACCGTTGATATTGAACATTTGAGCATTGGAAGGATATTTAATAGACATAAATCTATTAATCATAAAATGATGTCTCTTCTTGTTGTGTTGTTTTATTTTCTTGTAGTGTGCTGGCTTTGTGAACATGATTTTCACAAAGTCAAATAACTTAGTTTCGTCTAGCATATTAATTATATGTTAATAGATGGGAAAGTTTACTTACACCATTCTTGAAAAGCCATTTGATATGCTTCTTCAATGCCGTAACCTTCGTCTATGAATTTATATGCCCATCTTTGTACTTCTTCTTTCAACCCATAAGCATTAGCTTCTGCTAAAATTTCTTCGACTAATAAGTGCTCATTTAGTGTCATTAGAATAGTTTTTTAGTTGGATCTTTCTTTGTAGATTTTTTTGTCTTTTTACCTACAAGTTTCATAGGTGGTTCCTTTTCTTCTGGAATATCCATACCTGCGAATGGGTCTGGGGCAAAATTGTTTTTCTTTGCTCCATCCAACCACTCAGTATCTTTTAGAATTTTATCCATTTCAAATAAACCATCTTTATTCTCTAATGCACCTTCCCAGTCTTTTTCAATAGCATCATAGATAGCTTTTTGAATTGGATCTGGAATAGTCTTATTATGTAGTAACATTAGACCGATATTTTTTGTAAGATTTGCTTTAATTAAAGTTAAAGAACTGTGACCTACGACTCTGTAAATAATATCGGATAGTTTATCTTTAGCTTCTGATGAGAATAAGTAGTCAATCTTAAAGTCTTTATACTCTTTAATAAATTGATTGTAGATAGACTCTGCAGTTTTATCTGTGATAGAATAGTTTCTAAGTTTACCATTCTTCATTTCTTTCTGCCATGTAATTACAGATGGGATATTATCTGATTTATCACCGACAAGAACTTTCTTGAAAATGAATTCATCACAGTTAACTTCTGTAATGTTAATCTTGTTAGCTTTTACCCAAGACATAATATCTCTTTGATATGCATCCCTCATCATGTGTTGACCACCCATGTTGAATAACATATCATCCTCTGTCATGTCTTTAGAGGCCGACTCTGCCATGTCATCTTCAAAGCCTTCATATCCATAAAGAGATTTCTTGGTGTTGTAATACCATACCGTATGCGCGTCATTCGTGTTAGAATAGTTAACTAATTGAATTAAGTCTCTGTCACCTGTCCACACAATACATGATTTACCTCTGGCATTCAACATTGTTGACCAACCAAAGATAACATCATCTGCTTCTGCACCTTGAATTTGATGTACAGTTACGCCTTTCTTAGCAACAATTTGCTGGAATGCTTCATAGACTTCATATACTGCTGTCCAATCTACAGTTTTGTTTTGTTTTCTTGTGCCTTTATATTGTGCATCTGGATATAGGTCTTTTCTCCATGATTTAGAGTCTACTGTTAAAACTACATCATCGACAAACATCTTTAGCTTACGCATTTCAGATGCAAAGTCAATTGCTAGTTTTCTCATAAACTGAGACTTTTGTTTATCATCACCGAGTAGAAGTGCACCGCCTTTAGGCTTAGGCAAGACGAATAACCTACTGAATACGAAGTAGTTTCCGTCGATTAATAGTGTATGTTTTCCCACTTTCATATTTTATGTTTTATGCTCCCTATACAAATATAATAAAAATATCTGACATAGAAAAATTATTTGGCAATTATTTTGTTTATTCTTTAACAATTCCTTGAATATCATAAACACAACTTAACATTGTGATTACGGGGTCTATAACATGAACTCTCTGAGCTTGATGTTTAGCAACCGAAATAATTACTTGCGGGATATGCCTAACACTTTGCAGTCGTTCTTGTTGTATATATTCAACAAATTCTTCACCTAACGATTGCAAAACGTCATCAACTCTGTTAGAATAATTACTAACCAGAAGCTGATAGTTTTTAGCTGGATCTGACTCATTGAATATCAAGTCAAAAACATCTTTGTATACAGAGTTAAACTTCTTAACATCTTCTACTGTGATATTAGTAGTACCTTGTGTCTTATAGCCTTGTAACTTATTTAAAGTACTTCTTAGATCTGGGAAATTACGTCTAACAAACTCAACTAGAGCTTCTTTATCAATAGTCATTTCCTCTTGTTTACAGATTTCATAAACTCTTCTAATATACTTCTTTGTCAATTCAGATTCTTCTTCTTTATCAAAGTCAAAGTTAATAACTTCAAACCTAGATAGAATAGGATCTGGTAGTTTATTGATATAGTTACAAGTAGCAATAAATCTAGAGTTACTAGCAAATTGCTCCATTGTAGCACGAAGTGCTTTAAAGAATTGGTCAGATACACCATCGACCTCATCGAGTATTACTACTTTAAATGAGCCAGGAGCATCCATAATTGATACTGTAGAACAGAAGTCTATAATTCTAGTTCTAATAACATCTACTGATGTATCTGTAGATGCGTTAATATAAAGATATGGTAAATTAAATTGATTTACTATAGCTTTAGCACATGATGTCTTACCTGTTCCAGGAGAGCCTGCAAATAGCATATTCTGGACAAGTCCATCTTTAAATTTAGACATTACTCTATCTGGTAAGATTAAGTCTTCTAAATTTTTAGGCCGATACTTTTCGGTAAAGAGTTGGTTTATTGATTGCATACAACTTTGTTTAGTTATTATAGTATCATTTTGCCGAAATGTTTCATAGATAAATATAATATGGCAATAATTATCAGAAAGACTGGTGGGCCGTGGCCGGCAAACAGATATGGTATTGTTTTAAAGCATTTACCAAGGTTTTTGAGAAAGTTTCTAATCAATCACAGAAATCTTGCTAAATGGTCTGATGACGACCGTTTCATGGAATGTGTCTTAAAAATGCAAAGGCCAAAATCTACAACTTCCACTAAGATTTATTGGGATATGGTTAATGATAGAGCTCTAGACGAAAAAGGACTGGAAAGGTCATACAATACTATTGATTGGTATTGTGCTATCTCATTAAAACCTATTAAAGCTAAGTTTATGAATTTTGATTTAGAGAACTTTGTACATCCGGAATATAGAGATGTTCTAAAAGCTCCTATGGTAGATAGTCGTATCTTAAAATCTTCAATTGACTTTCGTAAAAAATGTAAAAAACTCCTGCTCGAGCAACGAGAGGAGTTTCTTAAACTTGCAAAAAAGAATTCTAAATCGAATTTATCTATTTAAAATTATTTTCATTTTTTCTGATACAGAAAGATAATGTGGTATTACAGGATGTGAAGATTCTTCAGTTTTAATACCTTCTTCTTCAGCATATTCTTCTGCATTCTCTTTATCGTCTGGACCTACATCTTCTACTGGATATTCTTCGTCACCGACCTTGAATGTATCTTCGCCCTTTGCAATTGCTTCTGCTCTTGCAGCACCGAATGCGTTACCTTCTTCTACTTCCTCTGATTCATTCTTTTTGGCTTCTTCTTGTTTTTTCTTTAGCCCAGCAATATATTCCTCTATTGACTTAATAGATTTTTCGTATTTTGCTTCATCAAATTCCTCACCTTCTACATCCTTCCCCCTAGCTCTATCATCATCCATTTCTTGTTTAGCCAACTCTAAATCAGCCTCGGCTCTCTCAATTTGACCATCTAAATCTGACATATCATTAGACTCTTTTTCTAATTCCTTAATAGTGGCTCTCATTTCTGCATTCGTAGACTTCATTTTACCTAATTCAGCAGCGGCTTCTTTTGCAGCATCTTCTTTACCTTGAGCTTTTAATCTTTTAGCTTTCAGTTCTAAACCTGTTTCAGATGCATTAGCATTTACTTCTCTTTTCTTAGTGTCATAAATCTCCTTCTCTTTGCCCTTCATGCTATTCTCTAACTTCTTTAGTTTCTCATCTACTTCTGCTAGTGCATTGCTCGCTTTTTCTTTTGTTAAATCGAATGTAGAATCTGCATCTGATTTAGCGGTCACTAATTTTTGAATTTTTGCAATTGCCTTTTCTTTAGCTGGACCATCGTTCATATCGTCCTTTACATCTCTAAGTTTACGAAGTTTTTGATCTATTGCCTGAGTTTTCTCAAACTTCTGAAAGTCTAGATAGTTAGAATTGGCGGCTAACTTTAGTTTTCCGTATTTCTTCATCATACTCATGCCTTTTGCTGCAGAAGCTTTAGACATGAAACTAGCGATTACTTCTTCGAAGCTTTCATTTAATGAGGTATGAGGTCCGCCAACCTCATTCAGAAAAAAATCTAAATCTTCGCTAATTTGTTTAGAAAGTGCTTCTAGATTAGTTAAGATGCTATCAACGTCTTTTACTATTTCTGCTCTTACTTCTTCGCCTGATTTAACACCTTCTATTTTATCAATACCAACTGTTTGTGGATTGGTTTGAACCGCTGGAGTAGCGTTCTGGTTTGGATTAGAAACCCCACCTGCAGCAAATTCTTCCTGCAATAAAAGAGGTTTTCTTAGTTTTCTTTTTGCCATAACAATTTTTTGTGTTTTAAAACTAGTTTTATTCTTAGTTTATATATCTGGCAAAGTCTGTATAAAAGAAAAGGCCCTCGAAAGAGGGCCTTTTTATTATCAATTTAACTAGTTAAAATTATAGAGATAAACCAGAGATTGAGAATGACTCATATTGAGTTCCTGGGTGGAATCCAGCTTCAACTAATGCGTATCTAGATTTTACAGCTACTTTTGGAGCCATAGTACCTTCTACGATAGCTTGTACTGATTCAGCCATTAAGTAAGGCATGAATACAAGACCTGGACCATTTCCGTCACCTTTTCTACCAACTAATACGTCACCAGAATCGAAAGCGATTGATGGGTCAGTGTAAATGTTGATACCAGCTACAGAACCTAATGGATAGATTGAACCTGCAACTTGGTTAACAGTGTTAGCAATTGGGTAAGCTACGAAACCAGCGATTGACTGGATTGCAGAAGCAACTTTACCACTGACAACTGCGAAGTTACCAGCACCTCTTCTACCTTTTTGTGCAATTAAGTTAGCACCTGCAAGGATTGAAGTTAAGATTGCTCTGTGTCTGTCAGCGTTAGTCTCACCACCAGCTAAAGCACCAGAGAAGTTAAGATCAGAAATACCAGAACCAGCTAATGCTCTCATCTTTCTTAAGATGTGTGCGTTAATTGATTGAGTTAATTCGTTAGTTAATACTGCTTCTACTTGAGCAACAGCGTCAACACCGAATTGTTTTAGATCTTGTACTTGCTCTCTAGTTACAGCAGCAGCTACTTGGAAAGTCTCTGCAGAAACTGATTTTGAGAATAAGCTTAATCCCATTACTTTATCTGGAGCTTGCTCACCAGCACCTCTTGAATAAGGGTCACCAGCGTCGTTAGCACCTGAGAATCCAGGAATGTGATCTTCTAAAGCTTTTACTAATTCAACAGAACCAGCAGTTGCACCAGCAGCTTCTAAGTCTGCCGCTACAGTAGCGTTAGCACCGTCTAAAGTACCTACTTTATAGATTGATTTTCCGTCGATTCTAGAAGCACCGATGAAAGTATAGTCACCGTTTGTACCACCTACTGCAGCAATATCTACAGTAGCACCAGTAGTTGCTTTTACGTATGTTGGAGCCTCAGAACCACCGATTTTACCACCTTCGTATACGAAGTCTAGGTAAGATAATAATCCCATAGGTCCAGCCATAGGTACAACAGGTACTAGGTCTAAACCGATTGTTTGCGCAGCAACTTGCATTGCTAACGGTAATAATGTTGGAGCTTTGTCACCTGAACCAGCTGCACCAGCACCGCCTTGAGCAGTACTTGCACCACCTGGGAAAGATGTTGCGCCCATACCGAAAATGTTACCTGCAGTACCTAAAGACATTACAGATGCATCTTCATAAAGCTTGTGATTGTGGCAGTATTCCGACATCCAAGCTAGCTTTGAAGCTTCGTTGATACCAGTAGCCTCTTCAATGATTGGAGACCATGTGTTTCTGATTTCAGCTTCGTTAATTAAATTTGCCATTTTTCAGATTTTTATTTTTAATGGTTGTTTTAAGTGTTCATTTCTGAACTCGACTTGCTTGGGTTTTCTGCTTCTATCACCCTAATCGTCGATCAATTTTATATATCTTTACTTTTTAAATCTTTTCTTTAAGCTTTCAGCGTAGCTAGACACATCATAAAGTGGCTCGTCTTTCTTCTCAGTTACTGCTGATTCGTTAACTGCCGCTAATTTTTCTAGGTCAACTTTTACCTCTCTTAGATCTCTAGTTTCCCAGAAGTTTCTAACTTGATACTCAGTGTTTAGAGTATGGTATTTAGCTTGAGCTTTGATTTGATTTTGTTTTCCTTCAGTTAGAGATTCAAACTTCTCTTTGTACTCTGCAGGAGCTGCAGTAATAAAGAATGGTTCGTTATTTCTAGCTTCAACAACAGCATTTGCGTTTTCAATGATTGCACTGATTTGTGATTCATTCATAAATGCTCTTTTTGTAACTCTGTTTCTAACTTCAGTTTTTGCATCTTCATTTAGTGCATTGTAAGACTCTTGTACAGAACTTGATACTACATTTAAGAATGCAGGATTTTCATTTTCTTTTACCTGAGCAGCTTCAACTAATGCATCTAGTTTAGATGAAATTTCTTTCTTGTAAGTATCTAAAGCAGATTCTTCAACGTCTTCCTCTTCGTTTGCTTCTTCTTCAGCAACTTCTTCAGTTTCTTCTACTTCCTCTTCGTTAGTAGTTTCTTCTTCGTTAGTTTCTTCAGATTCTTCAGTAGCTTCAACTTCTTCTTTAACGTCTTCCTCTTCGTTTGCTTCTTCTTCAGCAACTTCTTCCTCTTCGTTTGCTTCTTCTTCAGCAACTTCTTCAGTTTCTTCTACTTCCT
>VTLG01002158.1_pt1 | contig 90299 bp, 100 predicted proteins | sample 4694571 | NCBI WGS metagenome assembly VTLG01 (sample SAMN12604809, study PRJNA352737) | marine metagenome | biome: ENVO:00000447; feature: ENVO:00000209|ENVO:00000569|ENVO:01000036; material: ENVO:00002151; isolation source: viral sequences binned using virsorter ...
CATATTGATAACGTCAACGCTAAACTGGCAGAAGCGTGGCCTTATGAATAGTATTGACAAACAAATTGTAAATATGGAAAATCATCTATTTACACTAGAGCTTGCGATAGAAGCTGCTATGAGTCGTAAAGAAGAAGAAGAACTTAACCGTAAGCGAAATAAGTTTAATAAAAAGTTAAAAAAACTTAGGCGTAAGGCTTGCCCAGACAATGGTAATTCTGAATCAACAGATGAGAATTGGCGATAGTCAAGAGCAGCCTGTAGCACCTGAGTTTGCAATTCTAGATTAAATACGGAGAAGGTAAAATGCTTGATATTAGATACGACAGAAGAGACTTTATGAGAGTTGGCGGTTTAGGAGCAGGTCTTGGGATGGTTCCTTTTTCTGACCTTGCTATGGGACAAGAAAATGTTATAAGCACAGAAGGAAAGTCGGTTGTCTGGCTATGGCTTGGTGGCGGCCCCACTCAATTTGAAACCTTCCACGCTACTCCAGACGATGTTCCGGGGCCATTTCAACCAGTGGCAGGGACCGCTACACATCCTAATGGTCTGGTTTTTGGCGGTCTCTTTAAAGAACTAATCAAGCGCGGAGATAAACTAACCGCTGTTAACTCATTTTCTCACGGTGATTCTTCCCACAGACAGGCCACACATTGGATGATGACAGGTCATCATAATCCTAAGCGAGATGGGTCTGCCGATTCAGCATATCCCGGTTATGGCGCTATTGTATCTTCTGTATATGGAGCTAACCATCCGACAAACGGAATGCCTAGCTACGTAAAGCAGGGGAAGATTGAAGGTGAGCAGCCAGCGTTTCTCGGAGGAGCTTATAAGCCATTTGACCCTTCCAATAAAGAGAACTTAATTCCTAGAGTAGACTTAAGCAGATTTAAAAACAGGAAAGAACTCCTTTCTGCTTTTGACGGCAATAGACGAATATTTTCAGAACAGGCAGAGTCTTTCTCCAAGATTGGAGGTCAGGCTTATGATGTTATTCTTGGCAATGCTAAAGATGCGTTTGATCTAGACAAAGAACCTCAGTCTGTCAGGGAAAGGTATGGAAAAGGAGGTATTGGAGATCAACTACTTTTAGCACGTCGCCTTTCTGAATTTGGCACTAAATTCGTGACCATTCATTACGGCGGCTGGGATATGCATGGCAATATTAAGAAGTCTCTAGAGGGACGAGTTCCGCCACTCGACAAGGCTATCTCTGCATTTATTGACGATGTTTATGATAGGGGAATGACTAAAGACACCCTGCTAGTAGTCACAGGAGAGTTTGGTCGCACTAAATTAAACGCGAACGCTGGCAGAGACCATTGGCCGTCTATTACTCCAATGCTTCTTGCTGGAGGCGACTATTCACATGGTAGGGTTATTGGCAAGTCTGACAAGTCATACTATCCATCAGAAGGAAAAGTCGGACCACTAGATGTTGCCGCGACACTATTTGACCACTTCGGCATCCCGGCAGATATGCAACGAGTAGACCAAGGAGGTCGTCCCAGATATCTACTTGAGGGCGAATCAAAGGTAATTCTTTAAAAGGTGTAATATAATTAAGGAGGAGTTTTAAATGAAAAGACTTATCGTAGCGTTTATTGTTTCTGTGTTTTGTGTGTCTGCAACAAGCAATGTGCAGGCTGAAGATGGAGATGGCAAGGTGAAGGGATGGACTGGCGATCGTTCTATTGTGCCGTATCGCGCCCCTTCGCGTCCTCGGTGGCGCAGCCAGTATCCACCAGCCGCGCCCTCAAGGCGATACAAGATGCCTCACCGTAATGCTCCATGTCCTAATATTGGTGGCTTTCACTTCATACCCCATCTTTATATAGGCCCAAGCCGAAGTCGGGATTATTCCGGCAGAAGGGGAGGCTTTGGTAGTAGCCTTGGTTTAAAATTTGGCCGATACAGGTCTTATGGATTCCGACTTGGCGTTGACTTCTTTTAAAGAAAGATAATATATGAACCATAATATTAAAGTAAATGACTGGGTACAGCGAACTCCAACTCCGCTTCCCGGTAAAGAGCCTTTTGACTGATATCCTTGGTCTGTTGCGCAGGTTGCGCAAATTACTGAAGAGGGTGTTCATGTTATGTTTTCGTGCAAGTGTATGACGCACGACCTATCCGAGACTAAGTTTTGGTACAACGGTGAGTACGAACCTCTAGACGAGGCCACTATTGACAAAAAGCTAGATGCTCATGCAACTCACTGTCCTTTCAAAACAGTATTCTCGGTTGCGTCTTTTCCACCTAACGACGTTATGTTCCAAGGAACAACTGAGGACTATAGATGAAACTCCAAAGAGGTCAGAAGCAATGCAAGCACTGTAAAGCAATCAATGCTGCAAGGCAGAGAGTGTGTACTTCATGCGACAGAGAGTTCAAAATCAAGAAATCTCGAATGAGAAACGAGATTACTGATTGGAGGGCTATGGAAGTAGGCGAGTGCTTTAGAGTTATAAACGGTAGTGGTCCATATTTTACAATAACTGCCAATTGCGCTGAAGGTAATCGTGGAGATAAGATTATGATGGGGGAAAGAGGGAAGTTTCAGGTCGTTGGGATTGAGAAAAATGGCATCTACGCCCGAGGCATGACTGGTTATAACTTCGGAACGCGCTACGTCTATATGGGAGAAGATTTCTATAACAAGGAGTTAAATATCCACAGGACCGCGCATCGTATTGTAAAGATTAAAAAGCCTAAATCTAAATACTGAGGAGTGTCAACATGGCCCTCAACGCAACGGGTAAGCCTGCTATTTCGTTTACTTTAACAATTACCGAAACCTCCTATATGAATAGTCAGGTTACGGAGAGTACAATAGGGGGTAAGTCCAACCTCACATTTACTAATGGTGACGGTACGGGCCAAATTAATATGGGGTCTGCAATAAGTGGAAACCTCCCTTCGGGCGGCTCAATAGCTTATGATTTTACCTCATTCCCAAAAGCGGTCTTTGGAAGTTCGCTGGATTTAGACTTTTCTTCCGGCATAAAGGGAATTACTGTAGTAAATAACTACGCTATTCCGACCGGGTCGGGAGGCATTCCTATGGCCGTTGCTGACCTTCCTTATATTAATATTAATGCCACTGGTTCCAATGCGTTTACAGAATTATTCAACGGGGAATCTGGAAATATTAAACTAAACCCTCAAGGCTCGTGGACGTTTGTTGATTTTGTAGGGAAATACCCCACAGCCTCCAATAAAGTTGTCCACTTAGTTGATTCTGGATCTGGAGTACCCTATGAGATTACAGTTATAGGCGTAACAGGATAGCGCCAACAGGAGAAGAGTGTCTCACCTCTTATAGCTTGATGAAAATCTTATTGATCGGGGAATCATGCGAGGACGAATACGTTTATGGAATATGCTCGCGCATATGCCCTGAAGCTGCTGCAATTTGCTTCAAGAGCAATGGTCATACTGAGACTAGAGGGGGCATGACCGCTAATGTACTTGCCAACATTCAGTCTCTTTACCCATCAGCAGACGTTGAAGTGGTTACAAACACATCAACTATAACGAAAAGAAGGTTCGTTGACCTTAGATACAACACTATTGTTTTTCGAGAAGACCATGCCGACTCTTGCGATAGAGGAGAGTTTGATAAAGTCTCTTTTGAAGAATATGACGCTATAGTAATTTCTGATTACTGCAAGGGCTTTCTAACAGAGCAGGACATTCAATATATAAGTAGTCAGGGAGGGTCTGAGGCACCCCAGTTTATAGATACCAAGAAAAAGCTGGGAGGGTTCCTAAACGGCATTGATTTTGTAAAGATTAATCAGGAAGAATACAACGCAAATGTCTCTAATCTAGAGGATATACTAGACTCCTGTAAAAACCTAATTGTTACGTGCGGACGTGAAGGATCTATTCATCACACCAAGGGTGCGCCGCCTACTTACTATGACGCCGAAACCGTAGCCGTAAGGGACGTGTGTGGTGCGGGAGATACCTTCTTAGCAGCGATGGCCATACGATATATTGAAAGCCAAGACATTGATCTTAGTATTAGGCATGCAAACCAGATGGCCGCTCGCGTCGTAAGAAAGTTTGGGGTTGCGACCCCATAAAAGTGGACAATAGGGACGAGGAATTTAAAATTTTTTTGAAAAAAGTGTGGACGAATGGGTGCTATGATGTCCTCCATGTGGGGCACATAAGGCTTTTTGAATACGCGAGATCGCTTGGAGACGCTCTTATCGTTGGGATAGACAGCGATAGGCGTGTCAGGGAGCTTAAGGGGGATTCCAGACCTATCAACAATGAACGAGACCGCAGAGAGGTGCTGTTAAGCAATCGCAACATAGAAGATGTCGTTATTTTTGATTCACCAGAAGAGCTTTGCAATTTAATTAAAGATAAAGAAATCCATACGATGGTCGTTGGAGACGACTACAAGAACAGGCGTGTAGTTGGCTCTCAACACGCCAAAAGCGTCGTCTTTTTTGAAAAAATATCGGGATTCTCTACTACAAATATCATAGAAAAGGAGTAGTGTCGTGGCGAGGCTTTTGAGTGCGGAAGACTTTGCAAAAAAACAAGAGGCCAACGGTTTCGGCAATATAATGCCTCAATTACAAGTGCTAAGATCGCTAGTCGAGTCCACTGGAAATAAAAGACTATTGTTTTGTGTTCCTGAAAGCGCTGGAGACATTTTTCTTTGCACGAGCCTCTTACCCTCCCTAAGAGAAAACTATCCCGGCTTTGATATTTATTTTGCCTGCATGGAGCAATACCAAGACATCCTGAAGGGGAACCCACACGTACACAAGACATTGCCCTACTTGCCAATCATGGAAAACTACCACATGATGGAGGGATGGTCGGACTGGCAAGGGTTTTTTGATATTTCCATTATGGCTAGCGCCCTCACTCAAAGATACGTTAGTTATCACCACAACGGACTAGATGTAAGCTCATATAATTTTAGGAAAGAAGATGCATCAGATTGAGACATGCGCCCTAGTTAGTGGTGCCAAGATAGGAAAATGTTTTATCCAAGAAGAAGAGGTTGAGATTCCTCGCGGGGAATATATTACGTTCCATCCTCATCACGACAAGGGAACTGCGCGACAATACGATCACTGGGGGATGGTTATTCACTTAATTACTGACGAACTTCCTGATATCGAAATTGTGCAGATAGGTCAGGCGGATGACACCCCATACTATGACGATCTGCATTGCGTAGATCCTAGCTTACTGGGCAGGACAACCTACAACTCTTTGGCGTATGTGATAAAGAATAGCGTGCTACATCTAGGCTACGACAGTCTTGCTGTTCATCTAGCCTCACACTACCAAAAAAAGATCGTTGCACTTTTCCCTCACTGGGCCAAGAGCAGCGGCCCATATTTTTCTAGACCGGAAGATATCAGAATATTTGAACCAGACTTTTCAAAAATTAAGCCATGCCTTAGCTACAATGACCCATACCGACTTTTTAACACCATCCCTCCCGAAAATGTGGCAAAAGCGACGGTGGATTTGCTGCGAAACTGAGGTATAATATATGTAGACACGTATATCGCCCGTGCAGGGCGCAGTCGTTGCCTTAAGGGACGGCTAAATTTTAAAATCTCGCTTTTTTAAAAGGAGAAAACTATGAATTTACTTTCAAAACGTGACAAACTAATGAGTGAGTTTTTTTCTCACTCTATTGGTCTTGACAGCTTATTTAATCAACTTTCCAACTTCAGGGAAGTGAACACTAACTTTCCTCCTTATAATGTCATAAAGGACGGAGACAAAACATTCGTAGAAATGGCTCTTGCTGGCTATCGAAAGGAAGATCTAGAAGTTTTAGTTGAAGAAGGCGTCCTTTCCATCAGGGGCACTGGGAACTCCGAAAGAACCGGAGATAGAGATGTTCATAGAGGAATAGCCTCTCGCAAATTCTCACGAAGTTTCCGACTTGGAGAACACGTAGAGGTTAATTCCGCAGAAATGAAAGACGGAATGCTGACTGTTGAACTAGAGGAGGTGCTTCCTCCAGACAAGCAGCCAAAAGTTATTACTATCAACTAATTAAGGCTTCCTGCACGGGCTTTTTATGCGTTCTTTTTATATATCCGTTGACATGGGGGATCTTGTTTACTCCCTACTTTTTTGTAAAATTCTGAACGTAGACACTATCTATATAGATGGTGGCAATAATGACGTAAAGTTTAACTGGGACTCTGCAAAATTTTTGCTCCCATTAGTTAATAGTCAGGACTACATCAAGGCAGCCGAGTTATATGATAATCAACCGTTTGATTTTAATTATGGAGTACATCCAGAAAAACAGCCGGTTGTCGTCGGCACCAATTTAACAGCCTACCATGCATCCAAATTTAACATTTTACCTCAAGACAAAAGATTATACGATACACCGTGGCTTACGACAAGTAGAAGTCAAAACCCGCTACTTGCCCACAAAAAGCTGTTAATTAATCGCACTGCCAGATACCACGGAGATTATAGTTTTTATGCTAACTTTTTAAAATATTTTGACCCTGAGTTATTAGTATTCGTAGGTCTTGAGTCAGAATATAGCGATTTTTCTCAACAGTTCGGCATTAAAATGGACTTCATAGAAACGACAGACGGTTTAGAATTAGCACAGGTCATTAATACAGTTCCTACTTTTTTAGGCAACGAGTCTTTAGTGTGCTCTATTGCAAAAGGGTTAGGGAAAAATTGCTATGTGGAATACGGCAGGACGGCAGCTAACTATATTTTCCATCGTCAAAACATAATGTACTTTTAAGGGGTAGTCAGGAGGCCTCTGTGACACCCGAGCTTTTCAATTATCAGAGCAGCCTAAGAGATAGAGCGTATTCTTGCGAAAGGCAGGATGAATTTATCTACCATCTTCTAGCTAAACATTTAGAAAAACCGGGCACATTTTTAGACATTGCGTGCGGTCATCCAAAAAATTGTAGCAATACGTATGTTTTGGAACAAAGCTGCGGTTGGAGTGGTCTTGGGTTCGATATTGGAGATATAGAAGCTGATTGTCAATGGAGTGAACATAGAAGCTCCATGTTTTACAAGTACGACGTTACTTCTTCGCGCTTTTGCGATTTTTTGTCTGCATTTCCTAACGACTTTCTTTCAAATATAGATTATGTCTCTCTGGACGTGGATTGCGGAGGTGAGAACTACAGCGCTCAAGCACTGGATAAAATTCTACAGGCAGGCGTTAAATTCAAAGCAATGACCCTCGAACACGAATCCTTTGCTCATGGAGATACAGTCACGTTGCCATCCCGCACCCTACTACACGCGCAAGGGTATGCAATGTTATTTGAGGATGTATGTTTTCAAAATGGCGAAGCTTGGGAAGACTGGTGGATTAATCCAGATTTAATTCCAATAGAAAACATAATGAGCATACAATCTAAAGGGAAGTCCTTTAATAATTGCGTGGAAGCCGTTATATCTCTGACAGGAAACAAATAAATGGCCGTTTACGACTGCTTTCCGTTCTTCAATGAAAATGATTTATTAGAAATCAGAATAAATCAGCATTGGAAGTTTGTTGATAAATTTATTATAACCGAAGCTGGCGAAACTCATACGGGAGTAAAAAAGGATTTCAATTTTGACCAAGAGCGGTTTGAAAAGTATGCGTCTAAGATTAAATATGTGCAATTCGATAGCTTTGAAGAAGAGATTACTCGCGAGCCTGAACTGCTAGACGAACACGCTGTTAGCGACAGACAAGGTCAAGGTCAAGAGACAGAAGATTGGATCAGAGACCATTTTCAGGGGAACTATCCTGTAAAAGTCCTACGCGACTTGCGAGCACACCCTCATGACATTATCTTTATTAGCGCCTTGGATGAGATGCTGAATGAGTCAGGATTTCAAAGAGGGTTAGATATTTTTAATGACAAAGATTCTCTATACCAACTAAGAATGGGTGGAATCCCCATGATTACGGAGGAAGGGCAACCAATAGCAACTAGACCAATATTTGGGTTTAAGCTCGACATGTATGCATACAAATTTAACTTGTACTCTACAACAATGACTGGGCCTGCAATGCTTGAATGGGGCATTATGAGCAGCAATATGCCATCCACATGTCGAAGCGTAGCATACGACACGCACGAACCTATAGAAGATGCGGGTTGGCACTTTACTTTTCTAGATGACACAGACGGAGAAAAGGTATTAGCCAAATACAAAAGCTGGGCACACTCAAGAGATCGCGACACTTTAGACACCTTCGCTGGCGGCGAATATTCAAGCTTGTCCTGTCGTTATTTTGATATTAAGACAAAGGAAGACGCAGTAGAGAGAATGCTAGGAGTCTACAAGCCCTATAAAGTGGACGTTTCTCAGGAGACCCATCCAATTTTTCTCGTCAATAACCTAGACCAATATAAATCCTACATTCAAGAATAAATTATAGAAATCTATGAATAAGAAATTTTGCGTCCTGACCATGTATACTCAAGATATAAAGGAGCTTGGGGTTATAACAGTTGAGTATAACAAGCGCAGGTATTGCGAAAAGCACGGATATGACATAGATATAAGAAAAGATCCAGATAAGTTTCATACAAAAAGAGACTACGGAATTGCTCACTTTGGATATGAAAAGATCGCTGCGATCCTAGACGTGATTAGGAACGGCAATTATAGCTGGATTTTTTGGTGCGGGTCAGACACAATGATCACAAATTATAACATTAAACTAGAGGACTTAGTCGATGAAGACAAGCACTTTATTGTGGCTAATGATTTGTGGGGTCTTAATACCGACTGCTTGTTAGTTAGAACGTCTCTAGAGTCCATACAGTTCTTAAAGGAGGTCTACGGAACTTTCCATAAATTTGTGGACCAGAACGGCGTAAACATAGATACGGGGGTAAGATTACCTGACGGTGGGGCGCGAGCGTGGGCCGAACAGGGTGCGATAAACGATCTTCAAGACAAATATAAAGACATAATCAAGGTTGTGCCTCAAAAGACTATGAATTCGTACCTTTACCATATGTATCCCAGCCCTTGGCATCAGAAAGGCGTCGACTGCGACGGAAATGACGGCACTTGGGCACCGGGAGATTTTTTGCTACACTTGCCGGGAATGCCAAACGAGGCTAGAATCAACGTGGTTATTAATCTTCTCAAAGAAGTAATAGGTGACGAACAATGACAAAAAAGGTATGGTATGCCCCTAACGGATTTGAGGCCTATGGAGAGGAAGAGATTAAAGCAGTTAAAGAATGCCTTCGAGACGGCTGGCTAGCCGGGTTTGGTGAAAGGTCGCTAGAGTTTGAGCGTCGCGTCTCTAATATGTTTGGCAAGCAATACGGAGTGTTTGTTAACTCTGGATCTTCCGCATGCCTTCTTGCGATAGCTTCTCTTGACCTTCCCGAAGGGTCAGAAATCATCACGCCGTCCTGCACATTTTCCACAACCCTTGCACCTATCGTCCAGCTTGGATACGTTCCCATTTTTTGCGACGTTGGCTTGACTTCTTATGTTCCTAGTGTTCCTAGCGTTATTGAATTAGTCTCCAAGAATACCAAAGCCATTATGCTGCCAAACTTGATCGGCAACAAGCCCGACTGGGCAAGATTGCGAGCCGCTCTCTCCACAATTAATAGAGAAGATATCTATCTTATAGAAGATTCGGCTGACACGATTACCTACACTCCTGAATCAGACATTTCTACCACTAGCTTTTACGCAAGTCATGTTATAACTGCGGGAGGCACCGGCGGAATGGTAATGTTTAATCAAGAAGGCCATCGAGATAGGTGTTTGCAGTATAGAGATTGGGGGAGGATAGGAAACAACTCTGAAGAAGTTGATGAAAGATTTAACTACCAGATAGACGGGATTCATTACGATTTTAAATTTTTGTACGGAGTGCTAGGGTATAATTTCAAGTGCTGCGAAATGAATGCGGCATTTGGGCTTGTCCAACTCGACAGATTTGAGGAGTTTCGCCTCACAAGAAGGCGTAATATTGAAAGATATATCAGCAATCTGCAAGGAACAAAGGAAGTTTTACTGCCCGACGACAGCATTCAACCTAATTGGCTTGCCATTCCACTTCAGACTGACGACAGACTGAGCCTTCTTACTTTCTTAGAGAAAAATAATATTCAGACCAGAGTGACGTTTGCAGGTAATGTGACTAGACATCCAGCCTACAGGGAGTACCTCCAAGTCTTTGATAACGCCGATACTATTATGCAAAATGGCTTTTTACTGGGCGCTCACCACGGAATGGGAATAGAAGATGTTGACTATGTTTGTGAAAAAATAGAAGAGTTCTTTGGAAGATAGAATAATGAAAGTAGTTTACATCACTGGCTGCTTAGGCTTCATTGGATCATACGTCACTCGCCACTGCCTTAAGCTAGGGTGGCACGTTAGAGGTATTGATAAGCTCACCTACGCTGCGAATCAAGAGCTACTGAAAGAGTTTGATTCGTATGAAAATTTTACTTTTGAAAAAACAGACATCAATGATATTGAATTTTTGTATGACTGTGATTATGTAATCAACACAGCAGCAGAAACTCACGTAGGTAACTCTATTGTATGTAGCGACTGCTTCGTAAGGTCTAACATTCAAGGAGTGCATCATCTGTTAGAACTAATTCGTAATTTCAGACAAGAAGGGAAGGATGTTCCCACGCTGTTTCACTTTAGTACAGACGAGGTTTACGGGGATATAGGGTCTGGAAGCCACACGGAAGACGACCTTCTGATGCCCTCAAACCCTTATTCTGCCACTAAAGCTTCTGCTGATATGCTTGTGTTGGCTTGGGCTAGGACGTACAAAATACCCTATATTATCCTTAGACCTACCAACAACTACGGAATCGGTCAATACATAGAGAAGCTAGTCCCAAAAACATGCAAATACATTGGTCTGGGCAGGAAGATACCGCTTCATAACGATGGACTTCCGGTCAGAAACTGGCTACACGCCGACGACACCGCATCCGCTGTGATAAACATTATCGACTCTGGTAAAAGCAACGAAATATACAACGTGGCGGGAGGTTTTGAGCAAAGAAACATTGATACGGTAACTAAAATTTTACAGGCATACGGAAAGGTGGACGAGAGTTGCCACAACTTGCACGAATATCTAGACCTTTCGATCTCAAGGCCGGGGCAAGACGTAAGGTACTCTTTAGACGACAGCAAGTTGCGTGACTTGGGCTGGTTCCCTCGCAAAGAGTTTGACTTAGAGATACAAAATATAGTAGACTACTACAGAGATAAATTTATTTGGTAAGGACCATATAATGCAAGACAAAATCTTAATTATTTGTGAAATGGCAAACAACCACATGGGCGACGTGTCTCACGGTAAGCTTATGATCGAAGAATTCGCCAAGGTTGCGGACAGACATCGAAACATTTTTGATTTTGCGTGGAAATTTCAATTTAGAGATCTGGAAACTTTTATCCACAAGGACTATGTGGGCCGTGAAGACCTTAAATACGTGAAACGGTTTAAAGAGACTGGATTATCTCAGGATGAGTTTGCAGACCTGAAAAACCATGCCGAAGAACACGGATTTTTTACGATGTCTACAGCATTTGACGAACCTTCTGTTTTGCGACTTAATGAAATGGGCTTTCATATGGCCAAAGTTGCAAGCTGCTCATTTACCGACTGGCCTCTGCTCAATGAGCTTGTCAAGCTAGACATGCCGATCATTCTTTCTACTGCTGGGGTAACCACTCAGGATATTGATAACGTTGTGAGTTTTATGCAGCATCGCAACAAAGACTTTTCTTTAATGCACTGTGTGGGGCAGTATCCAACAGATGATGAGAACCTCCAGCTAAACCAAATTAACCAGCTTAGGGAGAGGTATCCAAATGTGAAGGTAGGATACTCCACCCACGAACATCCCGAAGAGACACGGGCAGTCGCTATGGCCTTAGCAAAAGGAGCGCAACTCACTGAAAAGCATGTTGCGGTAGTTACAGAGGACTACCCAGTCAACGCCTATTCCGTCACCCCAACACAAATGTCTGCATGGCTAGATAGCGCTGCTAACGCCATACTGATGAACGGTTGTCTCGAAAGACCTCTAGCAAGAGAGCGGGAGCTTTCAGATCTAGCTCAGTTTAAAAGAGGTGTTTTTTCCAAAAGGGACATCGCTGAGGGAGAGGTTGTGAGCAGAGATGACTTATATTGCGCTTGGCCTAGTGTAGAGGGGCAGTTCTTGGCGAACTCGTTATCTAAATACGCTTCGTTTACTGCTAATAAAAATATCGCTACGGATGCCCCACTGCTAGAGAGAGACGCTTCTTCTTCAAACAATCGTGACCAAGTCTGGAGCATTGTTCAAGATGTGAAAAAATTTCTAGAAAAATCTAATGTTATTTACCCGTCCCATGCGGAGCTAGAGATTTCGCACCACTACGGCATTGATAGATTCTATCAAACGGGAATATCTATGATCACAGTAGTCAACAGGGACTATTGCAAAAAACTAATCGTTGTATTGCCAAAGCAAAAACATCCTGAACAGTACCACTTAAAGAAAGAGGAAACTTTTGTGGTCTTGCATGGCGATGTAGATCTAAAGCTTTCTAAAAATAACAACATAGCCAATAGCTGGCCCGAAAAAATTGAATCCCAACACTCACTCAAAGCAGGTGATGTTATCACTATAGAGCCAGAGGTAAGGCACGAATTTTCTACCCAGAATGGATGCGTGATAGAGGAGGTTTCCTCCACTCACTATCCGGACGATTCATTCTATACAGATCCTGCAATTGGCCAAAATAACAACAGAAAGACGTTCGTCTCGTATTGGAAATAACATGAAAGTATCGGACTACATCGTTGCTAAGGTTGAAGAGTACGTAGATCACGTATTTTTAATATCTGGAGGGGGATGCATACATCTAGTAGATTCCCTATCTAAGTCTTCAGTGAGCTTAGTACCCACATTGCATGAGCAGGGCGCTTCAATATGTGCTGAGTCATATTCACAATATACGAACAGACTTGGCGCTCTCCTAGTTACTACTGGACCGGGGGCAACTAACGCTCTTACGGGCGTAGCTTCTGCATGGCTGGACTCCATCCCTCTTCTAGTTGTGTCTGGTCAGGTTCAAAATAAAGATCGGGTAGGAGACAGGGGCGTAAGACAGATAGGATTCCAAGAAATTAACTCTGTGTCAATATACAAAGACATTACTAAATATGCAGTGACTATTGATGACCCTTTAACTGTTAGATTTCATGTGGAAAAGGCGCTATGGCTCGCAACCCACGGACGTAAGGGGCCTGTTCTAATAGATATTCCGCTAGACATTCAAGCTGCGGACATAGAACCGAGTAGTCAAGAGGGGTTTGAGGCACCCGAGTTTTCATACAATCAGTCTTTAGGTTGTGTAAGCGAAATCTTAGATCAAATGGATGCGGCGCAAAGACCAGTCGTTCTGGCTGGAAACGGGGTACGCCTTGCAAACGCAGTTCCTGAATTTTTAAGCTTTATCCGTATGACGAACGTTCCAGTGCTCACCACTTGGAAAGCAATGGACTTTCTGGAGGAGACGGACCCACAGCATGTTGGAAGGCCCGGAGGCGTTGGGCAAAGGGGCGCTAATTTTAACCAGCAGAATGCCGATTTTATTTTAGTAATAGGGGCGAGGCTCGACCACGGACAGCTAGCTTACCAGCCGCAATATTTTGCCAGAGAGGCTATAAGATGCATAGTCGACGTAGACAAGAATGAAATTGAAAAACTAGGCATACCAATTCATCATCCTGTCCAGATGGATGCGAAGGTATTTTTAACCGAAGCCAATAAGCTCCTGAAGAAAGACCCGCTATTAGCGGACCCCTTACCTTCCAAATGGCTCTCAACTTGTAAAACGTTATACGAAAAATATCCGGTCATTGAACCAACATATCTAGAGAACGAGGGGTTAATAAGCAACTACGCCTTTATCGAATATCTATCTGAGTTATTACCGCCCGGATCTTTATTAGTGCCGGGAAGTTCTGGGGCGTGTAGCGAAGTTACTATGCAAGCCTTTAAGTGTAAGAAAAACACAAGGGTTTATAACAGCGAGGGGTTGGGAGCAATGGGTTTTGGAGTCCCCGCTGCTGTAGGAGGTTGCTTGGCTAGTGGAAATAAAGAAACGATCTGTATTGACGGCGACGGTGGCTTTGTTATGAATATACAAGAGCTTGAGCTTGCAAGAAGGTATAACCTTCCTATTAAGTTTTTCGTTCTCAACAATGATGGGTACGGCTCTATCAAAACCACTCAAAATACCCATTTTGGTGGAAGGCTCGTAGCGAGCGACCCATCAAGTGGCTTAACACTTCCGTCTGTAGAGCTTAATGCTGCCGCATACAAGATCCCTTACTTTAGAATAGAAACTCAAGAGACGCTTAAGCAAGACTTAAAAACAGTTCTTTTTACTAAGGGTCCAGTTATTTGTGAGCTTATGGTTGACCCTAACCATGTCACATTACCAAAAGCTTCTGTGTTTAAGAAAGAGGATGGGAGCTTCTCTACACGCCCAATGGAAGACCTCTTCCCGTTCTTAGACAGGGACGAGTTCAGGCAGCACCTGTTAGTCAAAGAGGTAAGCGATTAAAAAGATTCTAATAACTGGCGGCAACGGCTTTATTGCCAAAAGCCTGAATGAATCCTTACGTGAGTTCTATGATATAGATCTCTGTGCAAGAGACAGGTTAGATCTTCTTGATTGCGAAAAGGTTCAAAAATACCTCAGCCGCAATAGCTTTGACGTAGTTATACATAGCGCAACATATGACGCTGCTCCAGAATTTTCTAAGAAAGACCCCACTGCGGTCTTAGAAAACAACCTTAGAATGTTCTTCAATTTAGCTCGTTGCGAAAACAGTTTTGGTAAGATGATTTATTTTGGCTCAGGAGCAGAATTTAGTCGACAACACTGGACGCCGCAGATGGCAGAGGAGGTGTTTGAACAGCATGTTCCTTTAGATCAATATGGCTATTCCAAATATCTGATGAATAAGTACGCTTCTTTAAAGGGTAATATATACAATCTTAGAATTTTTGGACTATTTGGGAAATACGACGATTGGAGGTATCGCTTTATCTCAAACGCCTGCTGCAAGGCAGTATTAGGTCTTCCTATTCGAATGAGACACAATGCAATCTTCGATTATCTATACATAGACGACTTGGTCGCCATTGTTGATTGGGTGATAAACAATAATCCGAAATATAAAGATTATAATGTGTGCAGCGGAGAGGCCGTCTCTTACCAGAGTCTTGCTGGTATAATTCTAGAGGCTTCCGGTAAGAAATTAGACATAATAGTAGAAAACCAGAGCGATGCCTATGAATATAGCGGTAACAACAGCCGGATTATTGCAGAAACTGGGATAACTTTAACCGAAATCTGTTGCTCAGTCAGGGAATTGTATGAATGGTATTCTGAGAACAGTAGTATAATAGATAAGGAGCTTTTTGTTTACTAATGCGTACTAAAACAGCTATAGACTTTTTAGAAACTGTCGTTGCGTCTTTCAGAAAGGAAGACCCGGACATGGGACTTCCTCAAGAACTGTTTCATTTCGTTAGTCGTTCCACTCCGATTGTCAACGTCGACCTGCTAATCAAAGACGAACAAGGAAGGGTACTACTCTCTTGGAGAGACGACCAGTTTGCTGGAAGTGGGTGGCATATTCCCGGCGGCATTGTAAGATTTAAGGAGACGATGGAGGAGAGGCTTGTGAAGGTTGCCGATATTGAGATCGGAAGAGAGTTAGAGCACGACCCTTCTCCAGTATGTTTTAAGGAAGTGTTCCTTCCTCATGACACAAGAGGGCACTTTGTGTCTTTTTTATATAACTGCTTCTTAAGTAGCGACTTTGAACCTTCTAATTTAGACAGCCAGAAACAAGAGACAGATCCGGGCTTTTTAAAATGGCATGATAGATGCCCTGATAATTTAGTAAGCGTGCAAGAAATGTATCGCCCATACATCGAAGGAACGTACTTTGTATAAACTGAACTCCTGTAGAATTTGCGGGGAGAGTCTGTTTGAAGGGCCGATTTTCCAGCTTGACAAGATGCCAAAAGCCGCTCAGCACTTACCGACGACTCCAGAAAAAGGAGTCTCTCTAGAGGTTTGCCAGTGTTCTGGATGTGGAGTAGTCCAGTTGAACAACGAGCCAGTGTCCTACTACAAGGAGGTTATACGAGCGGTAGCCTTTTCTCAGGAGATGAAAGAGTATAGAGTTTCACAGTTCAAAGACTTTATTTCTACACATGACCTATACAATAAAAGAGTGCTTGAGGTTGGGTGCGGCAAAGGGGAATATCTACGACTCATGAAAGATGCTGGCGCTGATGCGCATGGTATAGAATTCTCTAGCGATTCGGTTCGGGAGTGCCGTCAGCAGGGACTGCAAGCATGCAAGCAATACATAGAAAAGCCAGATGAGAAAATTTTCTCCGCTCCCTTTTCCGCATTTTTTATACTGAATTTTTTTGAGCACCTCCCCGACCCAAACGCCACATTAAAAACGCTACGCAGTAATTTAGAAGAAGGGGGTCTTGGTCTCGTGGAAGTTCCTAATTTCGACATGATGTTAGAGAACGACCTTTTTTCTGAGTTTATAGGGGATCACTTATTTTATTTTACAAAAGAGACACTGTTGTCAACTCTCTCTAGAAATGGCTTTGAGATTTTAAATTGCGAACCTATATGGCACGACTATATTATATCTGCCACAGTTCGCAAAAGAACTCGGTTAAACTTAAGTGGGTTTTATGATCAAAAAAATAAAATTGTATCGGCACTCCACCAGTACGTGGATGGATATCCTCGCAACTCCGTATCTATTTACGGAGCAGGACACCAAGCCCTTGCGATTATGGCGATTGCGGACTTAGGGACAAAAATTAAGTATGTTGTTGACGATGCTACTTTTAAGCAGGGGAAGTATACTCCAGCTAGCAATATCCCCATAGTTTCTTCTGATTGGCTATCTTCAGAAAAGCCTGACGCTATAATTGTTATGGCAGCGAGCTATTCAGATGAGGTTGCATCGAAATTAACGCAATTAGATCTAGATTTAGATATTGCAATATTAAGAGAAGACGAACTAGAAATACACAATCGTAACGATAGAAGGGTTCAATATGAGCAATCTTGACATGGTAATTTTAAAAGAAGGTCAAGGAAACATTCCTACAGCCGGGCAAACTGTGCTGATGCACTACGAGCTATGGGCAGGGGAAGGAGTGACTTCCTCTGCGTATGACTATGATAACAAGGAGTACGTAGACGATATCTATTACAGCACTTACGACAGTAGTATCCCTCTCTCTGGCCCGATTGAAATACGGATAGGTTCCCGAACTCCCAAAGACGAGGTTTACACCAAGAGAGACTCTATTGAGGGGCTAGACGAGGCACTTCTTTCTATGAAGATTGGGACGAAGTGTAAGCTGCGCATACCTCCTGAATTAGCATATGGAGAAGAAGGGGCTAGTAGTTTTCACACGTTTCATGGCTACAGAACGCCCCCAAATAAAGAGATTAGGTGTAATATAGAGTTAGTGGACATTATACAGGAGTAACTATATGGCTAAGCAGGAATTTGTTTCTAACGTCACTGGTGAGGAGTGGTTTAAGCATAACTCCCAACGTTGGTCTACTGTTATTAATCAAGTCGGAATTATTATCGAGGACGAAATTCACGATGGTAAAAATGGTGAAAAGATAACTCTTAAAGCAGGCCAGCGAGTCATTATCGATGACATTCGAGGTCGCATCAAGCCGCAATATAGGGTTCTTGACGCAAACGGCAAGGTTTGGTTTGTATCGGCCCTTAATGTAAAATTCGCTAAAGATGAAGAGCGGGAGGCAACAACCGATCATTATCAATATAGAGGTGGAGTCAGGGTCGATAAAGGCTCTAGGCATGACGGCACGCCCCTAAACCCGCGATACACGGTGGATACTAGCACCGAAGAAGAGTATGCCGCAGCACGAGCTAAAGAAAAACAAGACAGACTTAAAGAAATGGAGGGGCTAGATAATGCCTAATTCACACAATGCTATGTTTCACAATCCGCTGGAGGGCAATCCTCACGACCCATCTCCTATGTGGTCAGATGATGAGCTTAAAGAGTTCACTGAGCAACTTGCAGCCGGAAAAGAATTCACACCTGAAGAACTTGCCAAGATGAAAGAAGGCAAGGTTATGCAGGCTACCGAAGTGGGAGATGAAGGACTGCGCCAAAACTGGCTTAAGAACTACAAGCCTCATGTCTACGAAAAGATGATGAAGTTTCCAGAAAAGATTGCGAACGGTGAAAGTATTGCTATTATCCAGTTCCAGTATGACTATCTGTGTAACTTCGACTGCGAACACTGTTGTATAGACAAGTTTTATGTGCCCAAGGACTGGGAAAAGGCTAGTGGAAGACGTAAGTTTGAGCTAGAAGACGTGCGTCGCCTTTCTAATGAATGTGATGAGATGGGTCTAGCAAACTTTGTTATCACTGGTGGTGAGCCATTGATTATTAAAGAGTACGACCAACTCGTAGAAGCTATTGATCCCTCTAAATTTTATCTCGTTACTGACTCCAATGGATGGTTCTTGGATCACAAAAAGGCAAAACACCTTAAAAAGATTGGGATCGATAAGGTGCAACTGAGCCTTGATGGAGCATCAGCCGAGGACCATGACACCTTCAGGCGTGCGCCCGGATCATGGGATCGCGTTATGACGGCCATTGACGCCTGTAAAGAGGCTGACCTGCACGTTATCCTTTCTACTGTTATCTGGAAGGATAGGATCTATACAGAAGAGTGGAAAAAGTTCTTAGACTTTGCAAAAGAAAAACAAGTTGGAACATACGTTGTATATGCCAAGCCTGTCGGTGCATTTGAGAACGTAACTGATCAAATGATGACAGAGACAGAAGGTAAAATCTTGCAACAGTTCGAAGAAGAATATGATATCTTCACACATATGACCCCGTCTTATGGTAGAGATATTGGCTGCATTGCAGTTAAAAGAATTCTTCCAGTTTCTCGATACGGCGACATTATGCCATGTCCCTATCAGCACGTATCGCTAGGGAACTTCTTTGAAGAGCCACTTAAGGACATTGTAGGACGAGCGCTAAACATGAAGTGGTTCGATCCTCGTAAAAACATGCCCTGCATCTGTGGCGTCGACAAGGGGTTCATTGAGAATGTTATCTCTGAATCTTACGGAGACTCTGAGGTGCCTGTGCGGTACGATAAGGTACTTAACTCTGACGACTTCCTAGATAAGGGCAATATGGGAGATGTTAAAGAGGGTACGGGAACTGGCAAGGAAAACGAAACTTGGAAAAATGCGCCTCTGATTACAGTTAAGGGTGCTAAAATAAGACCGTTTAATCCGGTGACAGACTCAATGAATCGGGCAACATAGAGGAGTAGTATATGATTTCTTTTACTGAAAAAGCTTTAGAAGTAATGCAAGAGGCGACCAAGGACGGCGGCGTCATTCGAGTCTCTGTGAGAGGTGGTGGATGCTCTGGTTTTATGTATGGCGTAGAGGTAGAGGCACAACCTCAAGAAAAAGATAGTATTATTGACTTTGAAGATTACAGTGTTCAAATTTGCATAGATCCTCAAAGCTCCTTTATGCTAGACGAGACTATAGTTGACTACGAGACCAGTCTAGCACAGTCTGGCTTTAAATTCGTAAACCCGAAAGCCCAGCGATCTTGTGGGTGCGGGCAATCTTTTGGGTAGACTGTAATAATGACTGAGAGATCTGTAGGGTTCACATGCTCTTGTTTTGACCTACTGCATGCTGGCCATGCCATTATGCTGAGGGAGGCGAGGGAACAGTGTGACCATCTTATAGTTGGCCTTCAAACCGATCCAACCATAGACCGTGCCGATAAAAATAGGCCGGTACAATCTTTACAAGAAAGGCTTGAGCAGCTAGAAGCTATTAAATATGTAGATCAAATAAGGCAATATGAGACAGAAAAAGACTTGTATGAGCTAATTCTGGACTGCACCCCTGACGTGAGGTTTATAGGAGAGGACTGGAAGGGTAAAAAATTTACCGGCCACGACCTGCCCATCCCGGTCATCTATACTAGAAGGTACGGTCATTCTACGAGCGAGCTTCGTGAGAGGGTTTTTAAGGCTCACCGCCAAGCGAAGTCTCGGGGGCAAAACTCTGAAAGGAAGTACGTCCCGAAAGGGTGGGGCTATGAGGACTGGCTTGTTAACAAAGAGGAGTATTGTGGAAAGCTGCTTTTCTTAAAAAAGGGCAAGAGGTTCAGTTGGCACTATCATAAGCTAAAAGATGAGACATTCTATGTTCATTCTGGTAAAATTGAACTGTCCTACGGATTTGGAGACAATCCCTATACTCCATCTACACAAAAAATAATACTAGAAGCTGGTGATACTTTTCATATTTCAGTAGGTCTAAGACATCAAGCCAAGGCACTGCTGGATAGTCACGTTTTTGAATTTTCTACCACTCATTTTGACGACGACTCTCATAGAATTATCAAGGGCGATTAATGACTATTTGCGTAGTATCGGGATATTTCAATCCCATTCATCCGGGGCACGTGAGCCTGATACGGGACGTTAAAGTTAAGTGGCCTGAGTCCAAACTTCTTGTTATTGTGAATAATGATGCGCAAGTTCATATTAAAGACTCAGTTCCTTTTATGGACGAAGACTCAAGGTGTGTAATTGTTTCAAATGTAAAGGGCGTAGACGAGGCGATCCTTTCCATAGATCAAGGAGACAGTGTAGTACAAACCCTTGAGTTAATAAGAAAAAGGTTCCCTCAACCTATAGAAATTTTCTTTTGCAACGGTGGAGACCGTCAGTCTTGGGTGCCAGAGTCTGACTTTTGCAACTCTAACTACATTTCTTTACAATATGGTTTTGGGGATGAAAAAAGCTCCTCTTCTAGTCACCTCATAGAAAACGCAGCCCTATTTATAGGTCAGAGAAAGTTCTGGAGAGCATTTACTGACGATCTTTTATCTGAATTAGGTATCGATAACAGCAACCCCAAGTAAGTTCTGGTGTATAATTTGAGGGAGAGATTACGCACTCAAAATAGGAGCAGATGACATGCCTCTTAAAAAATGTACCGTTGACGGAAAAGCTGGATATCAATGGGGAGATGCTGGCAAGTGCTACACCGGCCCCGGTGCAAAGAAACAAGCTATTCGTCAAGGGGTTGCTATTGAGGGTCCAAAAAAGTTTTCTCAAATGGCCCAAATTGACCAACTTATCACTTCAGAAGAAGACGTGAAAATTGTAGCGGACGCGATGCACGAAGCGGGCCATGATATAGGCTCCATAGTTGCCCTAACCGCAACCCTTAGATCGCAGGCGGTTTATGATGGCTATCGCACCACGTCGATGGTCATGGACCGAGAAGGCTATGGGCATTTTCATACGTTTAAAAAAGATGATGATCACACCTCGAAGGCCAGAACCAACTTTGGAGATATCATCATTACAGGGCATGTTCACGAAATAATTGATGGCGTAATCCAAGAGGCGCACGGCCATACTCACGAGATTCGGGATATTGGACCCGGTGAAGGCTGGGTGTATGGTGACTGAAGATGCGGTATAGCCTGCTGGCGGAAGAGATAGCGAATATTTTTTACAAGGATGAGTATGAAGGGAGTCGTGGATCGATAGATTATTGGGCGAATGTAGAAGCCATAGAGGACGCTATAGAGGACTTTATGCAAGACAAACTGACCCTTGATGAGTAGTATGCCATGATAAGATCTCTGATTCTTTCTACTTTATTAGTCCTTGCCTTCGCTGCCACGGCTAACGCTAAATTTTTAACTCTCAATGAGATTGGAGAAGCCTCTTGTCGAGTTAAAGTGAGTGATGCCGCCGGAAGTGGAACGTCTTTCTCAGAAGACAAAGACTATATTTACGTATTAACTAACGCTCACGTTGTCGGAAACAACAAGCAAGCCACATGCGAGTTTTTTAGATACGGAAGAAAAACTGGCTTGATTCCCGGTGACATAGTTTGGAAGTCTTACAGCGAGAGGACTGTTAATGATTTTGCGATCATTCGCATTAGAAAGTCATATTTTGGCCGCTACCCCCCAAGAATAGTTCCCCTTGCTCCAGAAAACCACAATGTTAAGAGAAACGACTACATTGCCTCCGCTGGCTGCCCGCAGGCCCGATGGCTCCAACTCTGGGAAGGGCACGCTCTTTCTGATTCCTCCAAGGATCGAGTCCTGTTCACGCCGCCTCCTCTTGGGGGGCAGAGTGGGTCTGGCGTCTATACGCTGATCAAGGGGCACACTTATCTGTGCGCGGTTCTGACTTGGAGAATAGAAGAGAACAAAGGAGGAGCAATTCACATAGGAAACTTCATTAGCGCAGCCAAGGGTAGAGCATCTTACAAAGATTTTCAAAAGATACCAACGGACTGGCAACATGTTCAAGCTAAATCTAAATCAAAAGTGCTTAAAAAACGAGGTTGCTATGCGCTAGGTGTCAACGGCCTATACTATCTTCAAGAGCAAATAGATGGAAAATTTTACCAGTCTCTGATAATGCCAAAGGGCCATGAAGGGACGAAGATTAAAAAATGGAACATATGGCTTACGATAGAGTGTCCTGACGGCTTTTGCCCCCCCATTATAGATCCTAACAGGCCAAGACCTCCCCCGAACCCACAACCGCCCAGTAATGGAGGTGGTGACGAAGACAATCCCTACGGGATTCTTCCGCCCAACTGGAAGGAGCACGACGACAAAACTGATGAATACGAAAAAACAATTGACGACTTAAAAAAACAAGTCAGCGATTTAGACAAACAGCGAAAAGACTTGATTGCCCAGATGGAGGGACTGAATAAGGAGAAAAAGGACTTAGCCTCTAATATTCAAGACTTGGAAGCAAATATTTCAGAAAAGAGTTCCAAACTAGCCAACTTGGAAGGGCTTCTGTCTAACTTAAAAACTAACGAAGAAAAGAATCTAGATCAAATTAATGATCTCAATGCGGAAATAGGGATACTAAACACAGACATCGCCAACAACGTAGATAGAATTTCAGGATTAGAAAACTCTCTAGGCAAAAAGTCTGAGATGCTAGACGGCTTACTAGGAGATTATGAACGCCTAAATACAGAATCTCAGGAGGTCAAGACGCAGCGCAACTGGCTTGCTTGGCTTTTTGGGGGAAGTGGAGGAGGAATTTTGCTTTGGATCGTATCGTGGTATTGGAAGTTAAGAGGCAGAAAGAAAGCTAAGGATATAATTGAAAAAAAACTAGACCCAGAAAAGGTAACAGACGCAATCAGCGACAAGATAGATGATATCCAAGAAGAGAAGCTTGGCAAAAACCACGCCCTCAATGGAATAGTGGACTATCTCCAAGAAAGACTAGAGTCGGTTATAGAAGACAAAATAGGCTCTCTTAGTAAAAGTCTACAGGATAGAATCGATAAGGTAGAAGTTGCGTCTAAGGACAACATAGACTTGAGAATCTACAACACTGTAGATGACCGCGACGCTGTCAAGGTAGACAATAGTGTCGACAATGTGGAAATCCCCGTGATGCAGTCTCCTCCTGCGCAGGAAGCACTGGACAGCCAAAACGAAGAAGTAGAAAAAGAAGCGTCCTGCGCTTGTGAAGCCATACTGGACTTCATAAAAGATCCTACTTTTCCCCCTGCGAGCGATAGAATCAGAGATTTCATAGACCTGAAAAAGTCGGATGGAGAAAAGGTAGAGGAGTTGGCATTTTATGCGCACCTTTACAAAGAGGCTATCGAATTACTTAAGAAAAATGCACTAATCATTATTAAAAACGGCAGCCCAAACAAAATTCATAACCAGATTAAAGCGGGCGAGGCGTTAGAACACCATGTGCAGAATGAGTTTTTACGTAGAGTGTCTAGTGCTACTATAAATCGACACATTCTGTATCATGAAGCAATGATTGGTTTTCTGTACAGGCAGGCTGTACGCAAATTAAAAAGAGGCGAGTTTAACGTTTTGGGGTATAAAGATATTGCCAAAGCTATAGAGCAGTGGGTAAAAACTGAATTTTTGAAAAGAATGGGTTTCACCTTATAAGGGAGGTAACAAGATGCCTGAATATCAAAACACTTTTAGAGGAGCCAATCCGGAATTTCCAAACTTGGGAATCCACTTCCTGTTGGCTGAAGTTATTAAATTTAGAAAGCAGCTTACGGTCAGACAGGAATTTCGTTCACAGTCTGGCTGGAACGACGCTTTGAATCGCTACATGGTTACAGAAATCGAGAAGCTTGGAGACACTCTTGAAAATGTAACTTACAACCCCGACGACCTAACTCTCGAAGAGCTAGAGTCACAAGCCGCAAATTCCACCAGAAGCGTTGCTGACGATTATAACGACCTTGCATTAACGCAAGACAATGTTCTAATGCCAGTAGGTGTAAACCGCCATATTGTGTGGGACTTGACAGGTGTGGATTTAGATATTCCTCAGCTTGAGGTCAACAACTGCCCCAACGATGCGGCAAGAGCCTTTGTTACGGCACTCGACAATATTTTTGTTGAGCTAACTCGGCTAGACAGTAGGCACCAGCCATATTCTATCACGAAGTATGAATCCGTCATGATTCGTTCGCTTCTGAACGTGCTTTACACGCTGACCCAGAGAAAGGGTGGCGAAGCCAACAGAAGTGACATTCCAACCGGAACGCTTCCTTCAGATGAGGCCGGAACATTCCAAGCCTAAAAAGCCCTTGGCTGCCTTTCAAGGGGGTAGGGGGATTGACCTCTGCCCCCTTTTTTTCTAAGGAGCGGATATGAGCGATTACGTAAAGAATGTTTTAAGTCATAAAATATATAATAAAATGCGTGCCGCAGACGGTAATAGTCAAGAAGTAGCTATTGACCCTGCGACGATAGTATTAATTGCTAAAATATCTATATCTGTTATTAAAACTATTAAAGGCTGCAAAGAGTCTGCCGAGGAAAGAGAAGGTATTATTCGAAGACCCGGCGCAAATGAAGACAGCATTCTTAAATCTATCGTTCGAAAGAAGCTCGGCTGGTTTAAATATTTCTTAATTGGCGCCAAAGTTATTAGGGCCATTAAAGATATGGGCACAGAAGTCAGACATGAAGAGTTGCGAGATTCGGGACTTTATGACGACTTGGGAGAAGACGGTCGTCGTAAATCAGGAGTGTTCGATGATGGTCAACGATACTACGAATTATAGAGAGGCGGTGCCATATGCTTCGTCGTCATTTCCTGTGGTCTTCCGCTTGCATGCTAGTCGGATGCGGAGCGCAAGGCGTCGAGCAACAGAAACAAAAAATATGTTCGCGCCCAGCCGTTTTTGGAGCATATAATATATATGACAAGTGGGGTAAAACCCACCTGACTTACCACATGCTAGACAGAGACACGGCAGACATGAAGAGGCGGGAGTGGGACGAGGTCTGGGCCAAATCGTTTAAATGCTGGTCTGATGTGTGTCCTTTAACTTTTGAGCACATCTCCAGCGGTCTAAGAGGTTGGGAGCATGCTGATATAGTTATAGATGTTAACAGGGTTGCAGAAGGGTTTGGTAGAAAGGGAGGAATTTTGGCATGGGCCGAAATGCCAGCTACCAGAAATTGGGATAGTCAGCTATGGACACAGTTCGATAGAGCAGAAGACTGGGTTGTAGAGAAAGACGACCGTGATGACATTATGTTGCAATCGGTTGCTGTGCATGAGATTGGGCACTTGCTGGGACTGGGGCACTCTACGCACATAGCTTCCATCATGTACCCGTACTACGACGATCTAATTATTAGTCCGCAGGAAAATGATATAAAAGCGATACAAACGCTGTATGGAGAGAAGAAATAATGGCTATCACGAATAAGATTAAATTTATAAATCAGGAAAAGACCACCGAAAGTAGTACCGAGTCTGCCAGCTTCACCCTGCAAGGCACTATTCTTGATGCCAGTAAGATGACAGCGAATAATAGATATCTTATGGTAAGCTGGGTCAATTGCAAAAGCCCCTCGACCAACGACGGAGCGACTAAACTATCCTTTGAGGGTGGCGCTGGCGATATTACTGGCTCGGTTCAACAAAGGCACGACACTAATAGCTCAGGCATGGCAGTCTCCCATATTGGAGAGTTTGTCTGTCCAGACCCACCTGAGAATATTGGCGTCTATCGACGAAGGCTGGCTGGGAGCGTGCCGGAAGAGACGGCTTATGGTCAATGCTTTGCTATAGATCTATCCTATTCTGGTGCTAGCGGCGGATTACAAAACGGTGTTGATTATAGCAGCAGTACCACCACCTCGACTAGAACAGAGGCTCCGGGTGTCGCTTTTCATAGTCATACAGTAAATCATGAGGGCGCAAATCTCATATTAGCTTCTGCTAAAGTATATGATAACGTAAATAGTGCATTGATAGGGCTTTACATTGATAGCACGCTGATTGCAAGCGGCTCAAGATTCACCCAAGATCCTAACGATCAGAAAGAGGTCGTGTTTGCGGGCGCCTATAATATTACTGCGGGTCAAAAAATTGAAATTAAAAATCTTGACTCAGACGTAGTCAATACCGATTACACATATGTTTTTGCGTTGAAATTGGATTCTGCGGCAATCTCTGAAACTGGAAAGCTGACTAGCTGGACAGATTACGGCTCAAGCGGAAGCTGGGGAAGTAAGGTTATGGACGGGAATGCCGACCCTTCATTTGTTGTCGCTATGGGTCGCCAAATGGCTAGGGGCGCGCAGTCAGGACGCCCCGCCTCGGTCTCTCTAAAAAATAACACAGCCAACGAATGGTTGATGTTTAGCAGTAGACCAAGCGGAGATTTCAATCCTCTCTATTTTCCGTCTACTAACTACGGACAGGACACTAATCAGCATGAGACTTCCGTAATTGTAGGCGTTGGCACCATAAGCGACACTGGCCAAATAGAAATGGTGACGCTCTAATTTTTTTAAAATCCCCTCCTCGCTTTGGGAAAAGGGGGGTATAATAGGGCATGGTCACAAGGGTTTCACAGGATCTAACAAAAGGAGATAAAATGAAGAACTCTACTACGACCGATTGGAATTTGCTTCTTTCGAATAAGTGCTCAGTAACTACACTTAACAAGTTTGCTACTGGAGACGAGACAACGAAAGGAGTCACATCCTGCTTCACAAATACACCCAAAGCAGGAGAGTTTAGGAAGCTGGTTAGAACACATGGAACTACGTATGCACGCAGACTGACTAGAAAAGCACTGCGTTACCGAGGTCTTTTGAAGTAAACTAGGAGATTTTAATGAGTGATCTTAATGAAGTTATCGTCAGCGGTCGTCTCACCAGAGACTGTGAACTCCGGTACACCCCTTCTGGCACCGCTGTTACCGACGTGATTATCGCCTCAAACAGAATTTGGTCCAAGGACTCTGATAGGCAAGAAGAGACAACCTTTGTAGACGTGACTATCTGGGGTAAGCAGGCAGAATCTCTCCATGAGTATTTGGTAAAGGGTCGTCACATTATGGTAGTCGGAAGACTCAAGCTAAATAAGTGGGAGACCGAAGAGGGAGACAAGCGCAGCAAACTGACTATGGTGGCGGAAAAGATTAATCTTACGCCCGGTGGTCGTGCAGGCGGCAACACTCAAGAGGCTACTAAGCCCCAAAAAGTGACCGCCGAAGCAGCAGCCGAAGAAGTCCCCTTTTAAATCCTAGAGAGATCTAGGAATCAAAGACCCCTTATTTAGTTGTCCGCTAAATAGGGGGTTTTTACTTACACTTTGTTTTATCAGAAAGATTGTTATGGAACTCGTTATGCTGCTTGCGATCTCAGCTTGGGTAGCGTCTCATCTTGCAGAAAGGAAAGGTTTCAATGGCTAGCATTATTAAACACACGCTCTTTCTAAAATGGTGGCTATTTATTAGCGCCGTGATGGCGGGCGCGACCTATTTGTATTTTACGGACATGTTTGCTTTACTGTGGAACAAAGATGCTACTAAACTAAGCTATGTTCTTTTGCTCCTCTTCGTGTTCATGTCTGTCTGGTGTGGATACAAAACGTGGAGACTTAGTGTCTTTCTGGATTCGAATAAAACAGAAAAATATATCATAGAAAAGATCGAGCATCTTATGGAGGTTGGCTGGTTCACTAGCGATCTTTGTTTGAGCATTGGCATGATGGGAACCGTCATTGGGTTTATTATGATGCTTTCCGGCTTTTCTAATGTAAACGTGGAAGACCTATCAACTGTTCAGGGTATGATTAAAGGACTGGGGGCTGGCATGTCCACTGCCCTGTACACTACGCTGACCGGCTTGGTCTGTAGTGCGCTCCTTAAAATTCAATACTTTAATCTTAGCCAAGCCATAGATAAAGTACGACAATGAAAAGAAACTACCACACGGACTTAGCATTTTTAGATTTATTATTTAACACGTTACTATGTTTTGCCGCACTGTTTGCACTATCATTCATCCTTGTAAACCCTAGCAAGCAAAATAAAAACGTTGAGGCCAAGGCCGACTTCATTATAACTGTCACTTGGCCTGCCGATATGGATGATGACGTTGATACCTACGTCGAAGATCCTGCGGGGAACCTCGTGGCTTTTATGAGGCGCGAGCAAGGACTCATGCATCTGGACCGAGACGATGTTGGCTTTAGATCTGACCGTATAGAAACAGCGGCAGGCATAGTAGAATTTAAAGAAAACAGAGAGATCGTCACTCTACGAGGGACATTGGCAGGTGAATATGTCGTCAACGTTCATATGTATACCAAGCGTAGCGGAGAAGGCCCAACTCCTGTCGCCATAAGGCTTGAGAAGCTAACTCCGTTTAAAATTGCCGCTGTCAGAGAACTTACCTTGATGGCTAATTCAGACGAAAAGACGGCATTTCGCTTTGTTCTAAACGACAAAGGGGAAGTCGTTGATGTCAACCACCTAGAAAAGTCCTTAGCCTCCAAGGTGCAGCGCAATCCTTCGTTTTAAATATAAGGAAATGAAATTATATGACTATTCCGCTAATGTTCTTAAGCATCGCCCTGATTGTCTTGTGGTTCATTATAGGGGCGAAAGGGCACTGGGCGCTTAAGGCAGCCGTAATTGCTTTCACCTTGCATTTGTGTGTTTCGGTTGGAGCTTCTCTTCCAGACTTTGCGGGCTGGCCGTCTAGCTCGCCTGTTCCTTCTAAGTTTTTGGTGCATTGGCTCGTAGTCAAAGAACCGGATAAAAAAACCAAAGAGCCGGGAGCTATCTATCTTTGGGCGACGAACCTTTCTTCAGAAGAGCAAGAGAATGAAGAGGCTTGGAGAAGATTTTTGATCCCGCTTGACTTTACAGACCTCTCCCAACCAAGAGTATATAAAGTTCCCTATTCCACAGAAAGTCATGAGAAAGCTGACGACGTGATTGGCAGAATAAGAGATGGCAAAACGGTTATAGGAGAAAGCGCAAGCGGAGAAGGAGATGGTGACGGAAGCGGAGGAGAAGGAAAGGGAGGAGAAGGCGATGGTGACGGAAGCGGTCAAGAAGGAGGGGGTGGAAATGAAGGGGGAGGCCAAGGCACTTTCAGCCTTAGCGATGATGTAAACTTTCAAGATCTTCCAGCAGCGCTTCTTCCAGACAAAAACTAGTGGAGTGTAGTAATGAATAAGTTAAATCTGTTTACGCCCGTCAGCAGTCTTGGGTATGGGGTTGTCGGGTCAAATCTTTTTAAATCTCTTTCTAATAGCATGGACGTGGCATTATTTTTGATAGGCGGCCTTGAGGGAACTGAAGATGAAGTAAATGCTGTTAAATCCGCTATGGGAAAAGGGGACGTGTTTGATGGGTTTGACAATGCCCCTTGCTTAAAGGTGTGGCATGAATTTTCTTTAGCTGAACGTATCGGCAATGGCCCGTTCTTTGCATTCCCATTCTTTGAAATTGATACTCTGGATCAGCGCAGAATAAACCATTTAAGTTCTGTTGACGGAATTATAGTAGCTTCTGAATGGGCAAAGAAAATTGTCAGAAATCATATTGGTCTACCTCAGCTTGTAAGCGTTGCGCCGCTAGGAGTAGACACTTCTATCTTCACACACGGTCCTCACGAAACTACTGATAGTTGTGTTTTTCTTAATTGTGGGAAATGGGAAAAGCGCAAAGGTCACGACGTTCTTTTAGAAATGTTCAAAGCTGCCTTTCCAGACGAAAAAGATGTTGAGTTATGGATGATGTCTGAGAATCCATTTCTGTCAGAGAGTACAGGCTATGCAAAAGTTCGCCACGAGTGGGAGAGGTATTATACAAGCGACCCTAGAGTGCGACTGATTGGTCGCGTTCCTACTCACAACGAAGTTGCTCAAGTTATGTCTAGAGCCAACTGCGGAATATTTCCCAGCAGGGCAGAGGGGTGGAATTTGGAGTTGCTAGAAATGATGTCTATGGGAAAGCACGTTATAGCAACTGACTACTCTGCTCACACGGAGTTTTGCACCCATGAAAATACAGCACTCATAGAAATCAATAATCTAGAAAAGGCCGAGGACGGTTTGTTTTTTGACGGATCTGTTGGTGAATGGGCCTCTCTTGAGGGCGATGCATTCACGCAAGCAGTTGAGTTTATGAGACACTTTTATGAAGATTGGAGGTCTGATAGAGACCAGCAGTATAACACGGAAGGCGTTGAAACCGCAAAACAACTGACATGGACGAACACCGCAAACAAAATTGAGGAGATTATCTATGGAAATAAAGGTACAGCGACTGAATAGTGAAGCTATCATTCCCACCAAGGCCAACCTCAGTGACGCTGGCTGGGATCTGTACGCCGCTGAAGACGCGATCATCGACCCTTCTGCTAGGGAACTAATATCGACTGGCGTTGCTATCGCGGTTCCAGAGGGCTTTGTAGGGCTTATATGGGACAGGTCAAGCATGGCTGCCAAGCGTGGCGTGCATAGGTTCGCAGGAGTTATCGACAGTGGCTATCGCGGAGAAATCAAGGTTTGCCTTTGGAATGCTTCTGACAGATATTGCGTTGTAAATCGAGGAGAGAGGATAGCACAAATCCTTTTCCAGCAAGTACCACCCTTCACTTTAATCGAAGTCTTTAGCCTTGACGATACTGATCGCGGCAGAGGCGGATTTGGAAGTAGCGGAAAATGAAAATTAATAAGGATATTAAGTTAGATTTCGACGACATACTTTTAGTGCCACATAGAACGAATACGGCTTCTCGTAAAAATGTCAATATCGAGCGCGAGTTTCATTTTTATCATTCAGCACGACACTGGAAAGGAACCCCCTTAATTGCTGCGAACATGGACACTACAGGTACGTTTGCTATGGGAAGTTCGCTCACAAAACATGCGATGGTAACCTGTATCCATAAATACTACGAATTAGAGGAGTGCGTGGAAAAATTTTCCTCTTGGCGTAAGGCGACCGGAGAATATTCCACTGAAAGACTATGGTATAGTTTAGGCATTAAATCTGCCGAGTTCGAGAGGCTCTGTAAGTTTGTAAAAAGAACCGGGATTGTTCCTAATATTTGCATAGACGTGGCAAACGGATACACCGAAGACTTCGTAGATTTTTGCGCAAAGGTGAGGGAGCAATTCTCCAACACCCCTATCATTATGGCGGGTAACGTATGCACTCCCGAGATGGTTCAAGAGCTTATACTACACGGGGGCGTTGACATAGTAAAAGTAGGCATCGGTCCCGGCTCTGCCTGCACAACTCGCTTAAAAACTGGCGTGGGGTATCCCCAGCTTTCGGCAATTATTGAATGTGCTCACGCAGCGCATGGGCTGAAAAGTCAAGAGCGAAGACTGGGGCTTATATGTGCAGACGGAGGCTGTCGGACGCCAGCCGATATATGCAAAGCGTTCTCTGCCAATGCAGACTTTGTGATGCTGGGAGGAATGCTGGCTGGGACCGACGAATGCGAGGGGGAGTGGCAGTATGAGGGGTGGATACACTCTCCTTGTGGAACAAAAATACGAAGTGGTGTTGTTGCAGACCCCAATAAAAAGAAGTCTTTAAAGTTCTACGGTATGTCCTCAAAAAAAGCTCAGGATAAGCACGGGGAAGGACTCAAGAACTATCGTAGCAGCGAAGGACGAATCTTCGAGGTGGCCTACAAAGGCCCTGTCGACGAAGTCATTCAAGACATTCTGGGCGGAATCAGAAGTTGCTGCGCATACATTGGTGCTACATCGCTAAAAGATATGGCAAAATGTGCAGAATTCATCCGAGTAAATCGCACCCACTTTGATCAATCCACATAGGCTTTGGGTGTATAATAAGGTATGTCGTCCCTCCAGCGCCTCACGAGGCTGTTCGTATGTTTAATTATATTGCAGAGAAACTGAAGGCGTGGCGGGCTGAAGAAGTCCAGCCAGAAGCAGAAGAACTCCCCGACGAAGCCGTTGCAGAGCCGCATATTGTCACCGGAGAAGCAGACCAGCTTCTGGAAGATCCGTATGCCACAATAGTTATCCGCTTGAGAGAAGACGGTGAATTTACCATAGGCACAGAATTTGACAGAGTTGGTGATGAGCAAGCTACGGTGTCCGCGCAAATGCTACAGATGATCAATTCTGGCTTTCTTGCAGAATTTTTTATACAGTCCTTAAATGTCTGGGCGGAAGATGTCGATCAGAAAAAGTTTGTGATAGAAATATTGCGACAATGGAGAGTGTTGCACGAGCAGTACGAAAAAGAACACGATCAAACAAGCCAGCCCGAACTAGCAGTCGACCCTTCTGAAGTTTTTGGTCTAAGGAGAATGAAAGGCCCGGATATATAACCATGTTTTATTTTATTGATGCGTGCGAATTTTGTGGAGAATTTCATAATGTAACGTTACATGATTTGACAGATATAACATATGCAGTATGTGATAAATGCTTAGATATGATATATGAAGAGCAAACTTATATGCCCGCTTCCTAATAACAATATGAGGTGTTATTATGAGTAGTCTACCAAGCCCAACCGGCTATGACGTGTATTGGGAAAAATGGATCGACGCTTTCGAAGAGGACGCAGAAGCCCAACTAGAAGATCACGAGGAGGAGGCCCTAGAAGGGGGTTTTTTTGATGAAGAGTCTTTCTCGGAAGAGGAGGCATTCAAAGAATCAATTTCGCATATCCAAAGCATTATTACTCCCTTTGGCATTATGCCAATCACAGAACAGAATAGGGCGAGTACCTATTTTAAATTATGGGTGGGCCATTGCAACTTCAAGCTAACAGAAGATTTCTATAAAATTATAGGCCGAGAAGGGGGAGTGGAGGCTCTGGATATTCTTACCCCCTATAGGTTTAGAATAGCGGTTGGTAAAATGTTTGTTGACAGAAATGTCATGAAGGCGGTAAGAGACAAAATGGTTTTATACGCAAACGACAAGCTAACAAAATGAACAGGAGAACACACCCCCTTTCACAAATCACTCCGTCTATTGCAGAAGTTCACGATCACGACATTATCGTATCGAGTCGCGAAATTTTTTTGAGTGGCTATGACCTACAGGAAGAAGACGCTGGAATAGATTATCGAGTAGCTACTAAATTTATTAAAAATTTAAAAATACTAGAAAGCTTCAGTTTCGACCCTATAGTGATCCATCAATATAGCGCTGGTGGGGAGTGGGAGAGCGGAATGGCTATCTACGACGCCATACAGCACAGTGAGGCGTCGTTTATTTTTATATGCCACGGATTGGCCGCCTCTATGGGGAGCATTATACCACAGGCGGTGCATGGTAAGGGCGTTCGTTTAACGATGCCTAATTGCTATTGGCTTATACATGAAGGGGAGCAGTCAATGGAGGGCACCGTGAAGCAAGTTCGCTCCTACTATGAATTTTGCAAGCTCAGCAAAGATCAAATGTACGACATTTATGCCGAAGCTTGCTACGAAACGGGAGAGTATTTTGAAGATTCAACCAAAACCAAGACTAAGGACTTTATCAAGCGTAGGCTTGAATCAAAAGAAGACTGGTGGCTAACAGCACAAGATGCCAATAAGTATGGCTTTGTGGATGGAATTCTAGGATGCAAAAATTACAAATCAATACAAGTGATAAAAGACCGTTTGGTGTAATATTAACTAGGAGGGGACGTTGAATTTAAGGACTTAAAGGAAATCTATCATTCTCTGTAAAGAGAGGGTTTTACTATGGCGTTTATTACTAATCTCACAGCGGCTGTTCCCACCACGGGTGCGTATGGCGCAGATGGCCTTCCCAACGGCGTTGACAACAGGCACGGTAGAATTCGGGACGGGGGAACTATTGCCGACTCTACCAACTGGACTTCCGGTCCTATTGGCGAAGGCAACCCTATTGTCACAATCGTTTCGGGTGTCGGGCCTGTTGAGGGCGCCGTTCCGGGCACCTTTAATCAGGGCACTCAGGCAATAATGATCGCTTCGAGCACTATTGCTGGGCAGGCTAGCACTGTTCTGGAAGGTGGAGACTCCAACACCGCCAACGCTGCCTATACTCCGTTGCAATATGATGTTATGAGAACATACTTCTATAAGACGGCAGTTCGGGCAGGCAATTGGAATGTCTTTACGGGAGCGTTTAGCTCTGTCACCAACGCGGTTTCTGGCGCATACAACATCACCACCGAGGTAGATAATGCGGCTGGCATGCGCGCTGCGAAGACTGATGTCGCAGCCAATCCGTCACAAGACTATCCGGGTGCGTTAACCTATCGAGACGGTAGCCCGAATCCGACGAATACCTTCTATAAGGCGAGAACCAACTGGTAGTATTACCTTGTAGCGTTCAGGAAGGGGTCTTAGGGTGTTCTAAGGCCCCTTCTTTTTCTCTTTCCTCTATAAAAAGAAAGAAGCCAAATGACCACTAACAATCCATACGCAAAAGATGTTATTTTGTTTTTAGCAGCGATTGTAGTCAGCATGTCTGGTTTTTGGATGATGACGGGAAAGAATCTTATAAATCGCGACGAAGCACGAGTTTTGGTTCAGCAACAAACAATTGCAATGGAGACCAAATTGGAGTTGTACTACAAAGCTTTACTGGAACAAGAAGATAGAATAGCTAGACAAGAAGAAAAGCTGGAAAAGGTTCTGGAAAAAAACACGGAGGCCATCAATGCGCTCAAAGTTCAAATAGCAACTTTGTCGCAATCGCTAGACTCCTTGTATGACAGGGTTCCATGATGAAAATCGTTCCATATTCAGAGGCTCTCCCCTTGATACAAGAAGGAGACGTATTGCTCTTTCGTGGCAAGGGGATGATATCTTGGCTGATAAAAAGGTACGGAAGTGGCGTTCACAGCCATTCCGCAATAGCTCATTGGGATGGTGTCAACCTAGAATGTGTTGAATTTAGAGAGTTTAGAGGGGGTCGCGCGGTTTCTTTAAAAACACAAATAGAGACCCATCCTAATCATATCGATGTCTTTCGCGCAGCAAGTTCTATACAATATGGCGAAGAATTATTTGAATTTACCGAAGAAACTGCAACAAAAGTTAGTAACACAATGATAGAGCTTTCAGGACTGCCTTATGGCTGGAGGAATATATGGAAATTAGCCAAGCACTATTTGCCTTTCTGTCGCTTAGCCAAACAAAACATAAAAGATGACGACCCTACAAGTGTTTTTGTTTGCAGCACGGCGGTGGCGTATGCTTACCGTAAAGCATATGTGGACCCGGTGCCCTACCTAGCTGACTCGGCAGTAACGCCAGCAGACTTGGCGCGGTCATCTCTCTTTCAATATCAATTCACTATCCAAAAGGACTGGTACAGGAGCTATTTGTATGACGAATAAAAAATTCAGAAATCCCCTCCATTTTTACAGAACAACCTTTGATCCTATGGTCGCTCGACTGTATAATAATGTAGCTCAAGGGGGTAAGTGTCGTCACTGTCACGGTAAGGGCTATTTTGTTTCTCATATCCCCCAAGGCGACGCCACCTCGCTGATAAACGGAGAGCCTTTTGACAAGGTTCATGCATACTGCCAGTGTGTCCAAAAAAACATTAAGGACCAGCTTAGGGATGAGCAATAAACCGCAAAGGAACTAGGAAGAGTGAAGGACAAGTTTGTACGAAAATACATGCGTTTGGCTAGGGTTATTGCCAACGATCAAAACCCCTGCTTCTCCAGAAAGGTCGGTGTAGTTGTTGTGGACCCCTCTACAAACGGGATTGTAGGAGCGGGATATAATGGGCCACCCCAAGGAACCCCTCACTGCAATGACGTGGACTTCTTGAAGGGTTTTTTTTGGCCACAGTTAACATACAGAGAAAGGGTGTCTCTTCACATAAGAAGCAACACAATGGATAGTCAGGATGCTACATCTGCCTGTGAGTTTCTTTCGAAATGCGACGAGTGCCCTCGCAACATGCTAGGCTATTCTTCAGGCAAAAGAGCGGAGTTGTGCTCGTGTCAGCACGCGGAGCGTAACGCTCTAAACAAATTGCCTATACCGGCAGAAGGGCTAGCCATGTTCTGCTGGTGTGGCGTGCCCTGCATTCAATGTGCAGGCTCTGTTATTAACGCAGGGATCAAGGAAGTTCACTGCCTGCACGAAGAAGACTATCAGCCAACTTCTAGATGGCTATTTGACAAGTCCGACACGGATCTTTTTGAGCACGATATTACAACATTGGAATTAGGTTAGGAAGCAACGGAGTTTGCTATGTCAGACAGATTTACTAACAGTTTTAGCTACGAAACATGGTATCAAAAGTATAAGTTTGCTGGAGATGAGTGCGTAGAAGATACGTGGCTCAGGGTGGCGAAGGATTTGGCATCGGTAGAAGAAGATAAAGAAAAATGGACCGAAAAATTCTACATGGCGTTGGAAGACTTTAAGTTCGTCCCCGGAGGACGCATAACATCTAACGCCGGAACCTCCCTTAAGGGAACAACCTATATTAACTGCTTTGTTGACGGCTTTCAAGGAAGAGACCTTGATTCAATAGAAGGCATTTACGACACCTTGTTGCGTCAGGCCAAGATTCTTAAAAGCGAAGGAGGCTACGGATTTTGCTCTGATGTCTTACGACCCTGCGGCGCGCACATAGGGGGCATTGGTAACCAATCTCCCGGCTCAGTAAAGTTTTTAGAGCTATGGGATAAATCGTCGGAGATTATCACTGCGGGATCGGGCAAGCAGTCTCGGGAAGACCAAAAAAACTTTATACGCAAGGGTGCTCAAATGGTCACCTTAAGTTGCTGGCACCCTGACGTTATCGAGTTCATTGAGGCTAAAAAGACTCCGGGCCGTCTTTCTAAGTTCAATATGTCAGTTCTGTGTACTGACGACTTTATGACGGCTGTTGTAATGGATTTCCCGTGGAAGCTTGTCTTTCCAAATTACGAAGACTTCCCTTCAGAATACAAGGAGCATTGGAATGGAGATATCCAATCTTGGCTAGCACTATTTGACAATATAGACAATGATAAACCGGCTCTCGTCACTTATCATGAATTTGACTCTGCTCGCGAACTCTGGGATTTGATTATGAAAAATACCTACAGTCGCAATGAGCCGGGAGTTCTGTTTGTAGACCACATGAATCGCATGAATAATCTTCATTATTGTGAACTGATTAACGCCACAAACCCATGCGGAGAACAGGTTCTGCCTATTGGTGGCGTCTGCTTATTAGGCTCAATTAATCTTGTGCATTTCATTGACCCCGACAAAAAGGACTGGAAATACAAAGAGTTAAAAGAAACTATATCCACAGCGGTCAGATTTATGGATAATGTGAACGACAAGACTTACGTACCACTAAAGACTCAGCGGGACAACTTAAAAGATAAGCGGCGTGTAGGGCTAGGGGTTTTGGGTTACGGCTCAGCCTTAGTTATGGCACACGTAAAATACGGCAGTAAAAAAGCATTAGAAATGACAGAAAAGCTAATGAAATTTTTTACTAACGAGGCATATAAAGCGTCTACTCAGATTGCTAAAGAAAAGGGCGTCTTCCCACTTTATAACGAAAAAGAATATCTCAAGAGCGAGTTCGTTAAAAAGCTAAACAGGAGCACCGTTGCCCTTATTAAAGAGCATGGCATGCGTAACTCGCACGTTACATCGATTCAGCCCACCGGCAACAGTTCGTGCTTTGCAAACCTTGTGAGCGGGGGGTTGGAGCCACTATTCATGCATGGATATGTCAGGACTTCTATTCAGCCTAGCGCTCCAGAAGGACTGCCCGTTCCACAAAATATAGATTGGGCAAATAGAACGTTTGATTTGAAGAACGTCGGAGACGATATTAGCTGGGCGTGGGTTAAAGAAGGAGACGAGCATCTCTTAGCCACTAAGTTTGCAGACAAGACATGGAAATTTGACAGGACTAGGGGCCTGTTAAAAGAGGAATGGATTGAAGACTATGCCGTTTCCTATCTGAAAGAGGTTAATAAATGGAATGCAGACGCAGGCTGGGCATCATGCACTATGGATTTAGATGTTGACGCACATGTAAACACTATGTCCATTTTTGCAAAATGGGTTGACTCTGCAATTTCTAAAACTATTAACCTGCCAAACGACTATCCCTACGAAGATTTTAAAAGGGTCTACAACAAGGCTTGGGACAATGGAATCAAAGGATTTACCACCTACAGGGCTGGTACTATGACTTCCGTACTGTCTGCTTCTTCTTCATTGAGCAATGTGCCCTGCGGGGTATGTCAAACCTCTGGTCCCTCAGAAAGACCTAGAGAGCTACCTTGCGAGGTGCATCACATCAAGGTTAAGGGGGAACAGTATTTTGTGCTGGTCGGCATATTGAACAAGGGGGCATATGAAGTATTTGCGGGTAAAAACGGCTTCATCGACAAAAAGGTTAAAACCGGAACGATCATTAAGCTTGGGCGACCAAAGGGCGTTTACAAAGCGATACTCGAAAACGGCCTTGAGCTTTCTCCGATTAACGCAACTTGCAGTACCGAAGAAGATGCGCTTACTAGGATGACCTCAATGACCTTGAGGCACGGCGCAAATGTACATATGGTGGTACAACAGCTAGAAAAGGTAAGGGGAGACATGACGTGCTTTGCAAAAAGCATGGCTAGAGCACTGAAAAAATATATACCGGACGGGACACAAGAAGACGGTATCTGCCCAGAGTGTGGAAGTACGGAACTAATGCGTCAGGAAGGATGTATAACTTGTACTCAATGTATATGGACTAAATGTGTTTAAATATACCTACAAAAAGCTGTTACATGCCTGCTGCGCTATAGTAGTTGCTGTTTCAGCCATTGACACTTACTGGCTCAGTAAGGCAAGAGCTTATATTCAAGAAGTCGAGCAGAACCCTCTGGGGCAATATCTTATATCACTAGACGGAGGAGACGTTTCCCTATTTATTTTATGTAAGTTTTTGGGAACCTACGTTGCTGTGGCTGCAATCTATTGCATGAATATAAACCGCCCCAACAGGGCGCTCTTTGTTGCGGCTTCGCTCGCGATTGCGCAGCTTTTTCTGTTAGCGTATCTTTACTACGGACTAGCCTTCAATTTTTGAGGGTACAATTGAGGGGAATTAAACGATGCCAGAATATGTTTTCCGCTGTGTTCATTGCGAGATTAATTTTTCACACGTTTGCAGCATGTCTGAGTTCACTAGTCGAAAATACTTCCGGTGCCCGGAATGTAAGAAAAAGGCGCAAAGAGACTTTTCTTTTGACAATGTTCAAGGCTCAGTGTCTGTCTCCTTATCCGATTGCAAAACTATAGGACACTATGCAGACAAACAGTCCTCCAAGTATAGCAAGCAGCAAATAGAAGATATACAGCAAGGCTTTAAAACTAAAAAGACCTCTGGCATGGACGAGCTACCTGACGGCATGAGCCGAATGGACAAACCAAAGAGCGGCGTTAAGTGGGCTAAGAAAAAAAAGAAGACACGAAAATCTAGCAAAAAGAGGAGTTGAGATGGCAAAAAAGAAAGCAGCAAACAAAAACAAAGATGGATTTCACGTTATTGACAAAAAAAAGACGGCCAAAGAACCTAAACGAACTGAGGTTATTTATACTATCACTGGCAAGCAGGAATATCTGTCAGAAGATAAGTATCCCGCCATCAAACTAGGCTCCGAAGAAGCCAAGGAGTCCCCGGACGCGCATGCTATGCAAATTACCATTGGAGAAAGAACCAAATACTACGCCAAGAGAGGTCGTCACGGCAGGCTATTTAATCCAGTAGGGATGTTTAGCGAGGGAATGGGGAATAAAAGACTTGGTCACGCAGGAAGGCTGGAATGGAGGTTTTGCGAAATAGGAGAAAGAGCATTCAGATTTTACAGAAACTTTTTAAGAACTAAAAATATTGCATACTTGCATAACGCAGAAAGAGAGTTATTATGAAAAAGGGCAAGCTTACAGAAGTAGAACTGGCGTGTCTTAATGGCATGGCTATTGCGGATGTCTCAGTGAATGACATGGCGAAGCAGCTTGACAGAAGTGTTAACTCTGTTCAGAAAGAACTAGACCGAATGAATGAGCAGAACTTGAGAGATAAAATGTTTATCACTCGTACCGCTGGAGGCGAGCGTGGCGTAACGATCATGACAGAGGCCGCATCCGTAAGGGCTGATGAAAATAGCAATCAGCCGCCGTCCACAATTCCCAGACAAACAGACCGTTCAGAGTGGATACACACGATCAGACCCGATGAAAAATAGAACCGAAAGTAGGCGATACCCCTCTCGGTACTCGCCAGAAATAGACGATGACGGATTCGCTTGGATTACAGGTCGTCAGTATATTGTTGAGATGGTTTGTGAAAATAAAGCTGCTAAGGAAGGTAAAGAATTACCTCGCGGCTTCTACACAAAGGATTTGCAGCTTGCAGATTGGCAAAAGTTTTATAGGGAACAAATCAACAATCGCAGCCTGAGTAAGCTTATTGACAAACACGGTGTGGATAAAATTATTTCTTTCCTAAAATCCAATAAATATATAATGAGCCTTCGACCTAAGTGGGTTCACGAGAAGATTGAGGAGTATACTTACGTAGAAAGAACGACTGCTAAGGAGGACTTGTCATATGACTTTAACAGTAAGGAAAACTTTACTAGCAACAACCATAAAAGATCTATCATATCAAAGTTAGAGGAACTTGAATGACAAAGGACATAGTCAAAGAATATGGAGACGTAATTCACGACCCATCTTCTATTACCGATCAGGAATTAAAAATTTTATCGGTAAGCCCAAAGATAGACATAGCCCTTGGCGGCGGTGTTCCCGAAGGGTCTCTCTTTATCATGACAGGCCCTGAAAAGGTTGGTAAAACAGTTACCGCTTTAACCTTTTGTGCTAACGCCCAGCAAGACGAGAGATTTGTGTACTACGGCAACATAGAAGGCCGCTTACGCAAGAGGGATCTTGAGGGCATCGAAAGCCTCAGCCTGCTCCCGCAAGAGGAGGGGGGACTAATGCAGGTAATACAGTCCACCGAAGGAAATATTTTGTCCGCTGAAAAGTTTTTGGGGATTTTTGACCAGCTAATACACACGCGCCCGCGCACCATATGCGTTATAGATTCATTTTCTGCCCTAGCCAGCGAAGCGGAGCTTACTGGAGACTTGAGCGATCAGCAAGTTATGAGCGTGCAAAAGGTCTTGGCTAAATTTTGTAGGCGCATTGCTCCCGCTATCCCTATAAACAAAACGACCGTCGTTGGCATTACTCATTTAATGGCAAACGTGTCTTCTTTTGGGAGGGGTAAAAAGAAAGTAGAAAAGTCTGGTAGCGCCTTAAAATATCAGGTTGACGTTAAATTACACGCAACACACACCACTCCTATATTACAAGGGGAAACTCAGATAGGTCAAACAGTGCATTGGCAGGTTGCAACATCTGCAATTGGGCCTCCGGGCCAGAAAGTTTCTAGCCATATAAAGTACGGCAGAGGCATCTGGAAAGAGATGGAGCTTGCGGATCTTCTGGTAGACTTCGGGCTAGTGGGGAAAAGCGGGGCTTGGCTCACGCTTCCAAACGAAGAAAAGCTACAAGGTAAAAACAATCTAGCTAAATACCTAGAGGAAAACCCAGAAGAGTACGCTAGATTTGAAAACGACATTTTTTCTATGATTGGAATTGAAAGGTAAGTATTATGAGAAAAGCTATCGCTGTCTTTACGTTTTTTGCTCTGTGCCATTCGGCGTTCGCAGCCGACAAGGAGCTTTATCAGCACCTCCAAGACGTGTCCGTAACCGTTAAAAGCTTTGCTGGAGAAGGCTCTGGAGTTATTGTTACCAAAGAAGTAGAGACCAGATCTGGTAAAAAAGAAAAGGTAAACTTTGTTTGGACAGCAGCCCATGTTGTCGATGGTCTTAGATCGGCTAGGGTTGTCATCAACGACGGCAAGCCCACGACAGTTGTAGAGTTTAAAGACGCTCAGATTGTCAAGGAGCTTGTCGAAAACGGAAGACGTGTTGGTGAAATTAAAATGGAAGCCAAGGTTATCAAATATAGCGACTCCGAGAATGGCGATGACCTCGCCCTTCTTATGATACGAAAGAAGGGTTTTATTGACAAAACTACGCTGTTTTATGCACAGGACGAATCTATCCCCATAGGGACGGAGCTATATCATGTAGGAAGCCTGCTAGGCCAAGTAGGAAGCAATTCTATGACGCGAGGAATTTTGTCTCAAATTGGCAGAGTTCTGGACTTAGGAACGGGTGACGGAGTCATCTTTGACCAAACTTCGTGCCCCGGCTTCCCCGGATCGTCAGGAGGGGGAGTCTTTCTTTCCGAGAGGAGCAAGGGTAACGAAGGCCGCTACGTAGGGATGCTTGTAAGAGGGGCTGGAGAGACTTTTAATCTGATAGTGCCGGTCAGGCGCATGCGCGAATACGCTAAGAAGAATGGAGTCCTTTGGGCAATTGACGAAAAAATGCAGGCCCCACCCTATGAGGAGATATTGGCGTTGCCAATTGAGGGTACAATATCAGAGCAGTCAAAGGACCAAAAATCTAAGACCGCTACTGGCAAAACAGACTTTCCGTTTCTGTTCAAACGATCTCAGAATAAAGCTATCCCAACAAAAAAGTCGGTATTTTTTCCAAGGTGACACATTGAAGATTAGAGACTTAGACGGCAATGTTCACAAGTGGAGAGTTGAGGGCAACTCGGTTAGGGCCAATGAAAGTCGACCTCGTTCTAAGCTGCACATGTCTGCGAGGTCATTACTTAAGACCACCTATCCGACCCTTCAAATTTGCGAGGAAGTCCCCGCGCAAATTAGGCGTGACAGAACGGCGTTCATAGATTTTTATATAAACACAATTAAAACAGTTATAGAAGTTCATGGCGCTCAGCATTATAAATTTAATTCCCTATACCACACCTGTGCTCAAGACTTTTTAAACCAAAAAAAAAGAGATGCAGACCTTAGAGACTGGTGCGCTTTAAACAATCTAAGCTATATAGAATTACCATTTAATGAGAACGAGGAACAATGGGTATCCCGAATTCAGCAACAGAACAGCTAGAGAAGTTAGACAGTATCTTAGACGAGTATGAAGCGTCTTTGGGAATTCCCAAGTTTAGCAGCGACTTCCATGATGACAGCGCGAAACAATATTTGCAACTCTCCCGAAATCAAATAGAAAAACTAACCCCAGAGCAGTGCGCAGAAGCTGCGTTATTGCTCGCGTCCCTGTCTTTTCATTTACAAAGAAGCTATAATCGCGAGATAGCACGAGTCAATTGGGCAGATCAAGTCATGAAAACTGCCGTAGCAGGAAGAGAGCAGCAATACAAAGGCTCTTGGGAAAGTCAGTTCAATCAAGCAATCAAAGAGGATGGCTACACTAGCAAGGTCTTGACAATAAAGCGATATGCTCAACAGAGGGCAGACAGAGTTACTTATCTGTCGTCCTCTGTAAAAAACATTAGCGATATTTTTCTCAGCGTTCAAAGATCGAAAGCATTTAAACATGGATAAAAACTTACAAGAAATGCTGAACAACTTGTCAGCGGAAGAACTGGAAGTTCTGAGCAGCCTTCTTTCAAAGACATCCAAAAAGCCCAAGAAAAAAAGAAGGGGTCGTGGAAAACGCAAAAAGAAATCCGAAAACACCACCCCTAAAGAATCCCCCGATTTCCTTAAGGGGATAAGGCTTAATGCCGAAGAGCAAAAGGAATTGTTAAACGCATCCGAGTTTGACAAAGAGAAGGGGCTTGACAAGCCTAAATCTGGTGGTATAATGCCCAAGGGACCGACCTTTGAAAAGGTCTCAATCCCATGTAGGGTTTGTGGGAAGGTGTTTGAGGTTTCTCCAGCATTAGTGCCTCCGGAAAAAGATCGTTTTAAATGTAATAAATGTTCATGTAGTGCAGGTTAAGGAGTAGATATGGAAAACACAGACAGAAAATTTATAGTAGGAATCTTGTTTTTGGTGATGGCTGCTTTTACGATTCAAAGCTCTGTATTGTACTTCAATCAGGAGTCTCTTGAGGAAAGATACGCCAAGTCGGAGCAGACAAGAACAACTTTTGAAGAAGACTCTAAAAAGGAGCTTATTTCAATTTACCAACTTCTTGGAGCTTCGGCATTTACCAGTCGAACGAATATGAACTTGTCGGCTAAGACTAACCACTATATCACGCATTCTAAGGGAAGAGACGGGCTTCCTCCGCATGTTACCTGCGATGACTGCTGGGAGCACTTCGAGTCGTTCGTAAAAAATATGCCGCCACTCCCCGAAGGAAACGAAGAATATTTTGAGCGCTTTTATCGAGAGCCATACAAGCAGCTTAAGAAAATGCGCGAGGCCAACTAATAATGATGCTATCTGATGCGCCTGCTGAAAGAGCGATACTTGCTGGCATTTGCCGATATGGCTCAGAGGCTTACTATGACGTTGCGGACCTAGTTGATAACAATAGCTTCACCATCGACTCTAACTCTATGATTTATGCGTGCCTGAAGCACGTAATGGATAAGGATGACACGACAGCTATAGACCTACCTACTATACTGTCTTCGGCAAAAGAGATAGGCTTGCATGATTTAGTCTCTGACAAGCAAGAAGTTCAGCATCTATCTGCCATTATGAAGTTCCCTATTTTGCTGGACAACGTTCGCAAGATGGGCGCTAAGGTGCGTAAGCTGCAAATAGCCCGCATGATGCATGACCAACTGGAAAGCACCAAGGAGAAATATTCTCAGGTTTCTGGAGACGAACCTATATCACAAATATTGGGCATTGCGGAAGAGTCAATATTTGATTTTACATCTCTTATCAACGATAACGACGACGCTCCTCAGAAAGTTTTTATTGATGTTGAAGAGCGGCTGGACGAGCTTTCTTCCAACCCTCTTGATCAGGTAGGGATTCCCACGGGCTTTGACCGTTATGATTTTGCAATAGGGGGAGGCTTGCGAAGAGGCACTGTGAATGTGGTTGGGGCTAGGCCAAAAGTAGGAAAGACTCTCTTTGCTGAAAATGCTGGCATTTACATAGCTCGAACTCTTGGTATTCCGGTGCTGAATTTAGACACCGAGATGATGAGAAAAGACCATCAAGACCGAGGTATGGCGATGCTTACAGAGATTTCAATTAACGACATTGAAACTGGCAAGTTTGCATCCAACAGCTACAAGAACGAGAAGATACGAAAGTCTGCCAAGGACGTAAAAGACATTCCTTATTATCACAAGTCTATCGGAGGAAAGCCATTTGAAGATCAGCTTTCTATCATGAGGCGATGGATCGCAAAAGAAGTCGGGATGAACCATGAAGGCAAAGCCAATGATTGCATTATTATTTACGACTACTTGAAAATAATGGAGTCTTCCGAAATTAAAGGGGACATGAAAGAGTATCAGTTGCTAGGATTCTTAATGACCTCCCTGCATAATTTTGCAATCCGATACGAGGTGCCAATTCTTGCGTTCGTTCAACTTAATAGGGACGGTATTACTAAGGAGTCAACCGATACAGCTAGTGGCTCAGACAGGATTATTTGGCTCTGCTCCAATTTCAGTATTTATAAAGCTAAGTCTGACGAAGAGGTGGCAAAAGACGGCCCCGAAAACGGTAACCGTAAGCTAGTGCCCGTTATAGCTAGGCACGGGGAAGGGCTAGCAGACAAGGACTACATCAACATAAACATGATTGGGAAATATGGCAAGTTAGTTGAGGGCAAAACAGCCTTTGAATTGGAAGATGGCACTAATTTCGTAGACGACGAGGACATATTGGGAAATGACAATGACGACATCCCCTTCGCGTGAGTCGCACAAATATAATGATCAGGCAAAACTAAACGCGCTAACAGCCCTAGCGGTGCAAAACATAGAGAGGATATATAGCTATTTTGGAACTGAAATCTGCTACAAAAACAATATTCTTATTAAGTCGCCGTGCTTTACTCACGGGGGAGACAATCCTACTGCGTTAAACTTATACTATAATGGAGATATTCGTGTTCACTACAAATGCAGAACCCACCAGTGCGAAGAGCTTTTTGGCTCGTCCCTGATAAGTCTAGTGAGAGGCGGCCTGTCTAGGACTCGGTATAAATGGAAAATAAACGGGGACAAAGAAGCATCGTTTAATGAGACTGTCGATTTTCTCTTAAAAATCACGGACCAAAACTTTAATAGTCTAAGTTCAGAACACACAAGTATTGACGGAGACAAGCTACAATTTTCTTCTATGGTCAATGGCTTTACAATGCCAGAGACGAATCTTACCGGAATTCGCAGAGACTTTTATAGAAGCAAGGTAGAAATCCCATCTTCATATTACCTACAACGGGGCTACTCTATTGAGGTGCTTGACAAGTATGATGTCGGAACGTGTAAACGACCTAGAAAATCGCTCTATCAACGAGCCGTTGTTCCAGTCTATGACGACTCGGGCGAAATCATTTTGGGGTTCACTGGCCGTAGTATTTTCTCAGAGTGTTCTGAGTGCAAGCATCACCACGATCCGGATAAGGAGTGTCATTTTTTTCCAAAATGGAAGCATACTTCTGGATTCCAGAAGGAGAATTGCTTGTATAATTATTGGTACGCCAAAGACAAAATTCTTGAAAGTGGCGTTGTAGTTTTAGTTGAGTCCCCCGGCAACGTATGGAGGTTGGAAGAAGCCGGAATACATAATTCGGTAGGTATCTTTGGGGCGCACCTTAGCCAGAATCAAAAAAAGATAATCGATTCTTCCGGCGCGTTATCTATAGTTTGCCTACTGGACAACGATGAGGCGGGCCTTAGCGGTTCGAAAAAAATTCACGAGCAATGCTCAAAAATGTATCGACTATATTTCCCAGAACTCGACGTAAACGATATCGGAGATATGGATGTCGACATAGTAACTAGCGATATAAAACCTTTAATTTCTAAGATAGGAGCAATTTATAATGGTTGATAGTTTTAATATGGACTCTCCGCAGCAGCCGACCGATCCTGATCCAGTACCCTCTGCGCCGCCTGCCAGTCCCAGTAGCCCCGCACAATTGATAGTGTCAGCAGTTCACGCCCATATGCTTGCAAAACGCACACGAGCAGTGGCTAATTTGAATAATTATTTGCTTAATTCTGTTGGTGTAGGTGAGCATCCGGACGTGGTTGAAGAATCCATCAAGCTCATAGAGGACATCGAGTATGCAGACAGTATGATAGAAGCTTTGAATAGGGTTATTTCTTCATGACACAAATTATTGGGTTTGCCGGAAAGAAGCAGGCCGGAAAAGATACGGCTTGTAATTTTATTCTAGCCACAAAAATTGCTGAGCTTGGCATTTGTCGTTCGTCACGTCTAAATGACGATGGCCAAATAGAAGTTACTGACATTTTTGACGAGTCTGTTAGTGGCCAAGAATGGATTCCTTTTAAAGAGCCAGACGTTGATGTTAAAAACCTTTTCGACAACGAGCTTGGCAAGTTTATTAAGATCTATTCTTTTGCTGAAAAATTAAAAAGAATGTCTATAGATATCTTGGGCCTGAAAGAAGAATGGGTCTTTGGTACTGACAAACAAAAAAACACCCCGACTACTTATAAGTGGGAAAAGTTCTCAGATGAGAAAAAGGGGAATATGACAGCAAGAGAAGTTTTACAGCATGTCGGTACAGACGTGTTTCGCTCCATGTATGAGAATGTCTGGGTCGACTCATGTCTACGACAAATCGAAAGTGACTCACCAGAACTAGCTCTAATTTCAGATGCTAGATTCAAAAATGAGGTGGGATCTATTCAAGAAACTGGAGGCTTTGTAATAGGACTGACTCGAAGCCCGTACAAGAAAGCGGACAAGCATCCCAGCGAAACCGAAGTAGAAAAATGTTTTGATCTGTGTGACGCTGTTATACATAACGAAGGACTTAGTATACCACAACAAAATAAAGAAATATACTCAGTTATTAAGCACTTAGATAATATCCCTCAAATTATATAGGAGAAGTTAATGCCCCTTCCAGATTCATCAAACACCTTGATTGTGGATTGCGACGGAGTTATCGCTGACAAGGAAAACGGCGGCGTTTATGGCAAAGCAGGGCCGCTTCAACACGGCATCGACCAAGTAAACAGACTGCACGACTTAGGATATACGATTGTTCTTTACACGGCTAGATACGGAGACAGAGAAAAGGGCAATATCCACTTACAGTATGAGCGTGGGTACAAAGAATGGACCGATTGGCTTGAAAAGCACGGAGTTAAATACCACCATGCTTTTATGGGGAAGCCCGCTGGAGTCATGTACATTGACGACAAGGCTGCTCGCGTCACAAGTGACAGCGAAGACGGGTGGTCTCAAGTATGGGATGAGATAGCCAACTTGGAAGGCCGAGATAGATATGGGAATGCTCTATGATTCCCATAGTCTACTTCAGATCCTCATCTTTTAATTGTCACCGCTTTTGCCCCATGCAATATTACATGGAGTATGTGCTGGGGTGGAGAGGTGATTCTGGCAAAAAAGCCGACAAGGGCACCATAGTTCACAAGGCCCTTGAGATAGCCGCCGTTTGCAAGAAAGGCATGCAAGATGGAAAAAAGATCATTGTAGACTCTCAAATTGGCAGAGTTAGCACTCGCAATTACAAACCCGAATACCTCGACAAAGTAATTGATCGCGTCTACGAATACTATACCTCTCGCACAGAACACCATGAGTGGCTCCCTCTTGACCTCAAACACTGTAGGAAGTGGGTTTGGAAAGCTCTGGAATATAACGACGGGATGTTTGACCCTCGTAACAGAAACGTTGTTGCTGCCGAACCACGTTTCGATTTTATTATTGAAGAGGACTGGGCTAAATACTCGTACTCCTCGGAGGAAGGGGATATTGAAGGCAATTTAGCCCTAAAGGGCACTATAGACTTGGTTACTGACTTGGGAGAGGGCGTCTACGAAGTAATAGACTGGAAAACCGGGAGGAGGCTCGACTGGGCTACTGGCAAGCAAAAGACTCAGAACAGCATGTTTGACGACGCTCAGTTGAGAATATATCACTATGCCGTCAAGCACATGTTTCCAGAAGTGTCTTCTTTCCTTATAACCATTTATTTTATAAATGATGGTGGGGCATTTACGCTGCACTTTCAAGATAAAGACCTTGCTGACACAGAAGAGATGCTCAAATCCAAGTTTGATTTCATTAAGAAGACAAGCAACCCTAAAACGATCCGAGAACTTGACCCCTCTCAATCATGGAAGTGTTCAAAACTCTGCCATCAAGGTAAAACCACCTTTGAAGGTACTGACATAAAGCCCCTCACCGAAAGACGTTCTAGGCAGAGAACCCGTTACGGTGAAACTATGACGAAGTGCGAGCAGGCTAGATATATGATTAAAAAATACGGCATTGATTGGGTAACGCAAAACCTCATTCACCCGGACCATGAGATAGGCTTGTATCAACCTCCGGGTGAAGTATAAGGAGTACGTGATGTCAACAGACCAAAGAACGGATGACCTTAATAAGTTATCAGAAATTTTAAACGAGTTTTTAGACGAGGACCAAGCTAGGGAGTTTACGTCTAAAGTCGAGCAAGAGATAGCGCAGAAAACTGACGACAAAACTCTGCGAGCACTACTAGAAACTCTAAGCTCTATATATACCGTCAGGCCCAGTAGGAGAGAGTATGTAAAGAAAACTCTTCTCTGGATATTGGTCGCCTTTCATATGTTGGTAATAGCAATCAACGTCGCTGCCTTTTTTATATTGCCGTTTATGTATCCACTTTTAGTATGGATGCCTCTAAACAGCTTTATCCTTACGGTTACATTTACTAGAGAGATATGTCCGTTAACCAGACTGGAAAACTACATGAGGACCGGTTTAGGAATGCCAAGAATCGGAGGCTTTATAGGACATTATATTGTTAGACCCGCAAGAAGGGCATATAAAACGTACCGGATAGGACTCGGCCTCTCCTCAAGACAAGGAAAACGAAATGATAGAAGTGAAGATAACGCAGAAGATGAAAAAAAGAGCTTGGGCTAAGGCTCGCGAAATGGGAGTAATCAAGAATTCCATCCTGAACGGGGAGGGGAATATAGCCGGTTTCCTTGGGGAAGAAGTTGCAAACTCTTTGATAAAGGGAGAGATCAGCAATACTTATGATTACGATATCGTACATCAAACAAAGAGCCAAGACATTAAATACGATGTAAAAACTAAAAGATGCACCTCCGCACCGAAACCTTACTACGAATGCTCAATCGCGGCGTATAATACTAAACAGGCGTGCGACAGGTACGTCTTCGTGCGTGTGGAGTGGGTTCATGGCAAATGGGGAAGGGCTTGGGTGCTGGGATGGCTAGACAGTGATGAATATTTTGACAAGGCTACCAGATTAAACAAGGGCGAAATTGACAGGTCGAACGGCTATGTGGTCAAGGCAGACTGTTATAACGTTCGCATCTCAGACTTGCGAAATTTTAGGAGAAGGAAATGACATACGTTCCGCTGCACGTCCATTCTGAATATAGCTTGCTGGACGGGCTTTCACAAACCACGCAAATATCGAGTAGGCTTAATGATATAGAAACAGAAGTCTGCGCCTTAACCGATCATGGCACCGTATCGGGGGCAGTAGATTTCTGTAAAACCTTAAGTTCCGCATCACAGCGCCCCATTTTAGGATGCGAGCTTTACATATGTATGCAGGATGCTAAGGATCAGTCACAAGACAACAGAGACCTTGTGCATCAGGTTGTTCTTGCCAAGAACTTGCAAGGCTGGAAAGAGCTTCTCAGGCTCGTGTCGCAATCAAACAGAACCGATCAATTTTATTATAAACCACGAATTGATTTTGACCAACTCAAAGAGGCAGCATCAAAAGGCAATCTTGTTTCTTTTAGCGGGCATCTCGGGTCTTATCTGGGGAATATCGCACTAAGCAATCCTGATGACAAATTTGTTTGCAAGGCCGCGCTAAGGCTACAGGACATGTTTGGCAAAGGAAACTTTTTCATCGAGATTCAACTTATAGACTCTCTAAATAACGAAGAGGCTAGAATTGCAGCCGAGCGTCTCAGGCAGATCGCAGTAAAAACCGGCATACCTTGCGTTGCCACACCGGACGCTCACTACCCTACCAGAGAGGCCGCAGAAGATCAGAGAGTTCTTCTGTGCACCGCTTTAAAAAAAACAATAGGACAAGTGCATCGGGAATTAAAAGAGGGTAAGTCTAGATCCCTCAAGTCCTTTTTTTCTTCAGACAGCTACCACATCCCCTCGCACCAAGAAATGAGTCAGTTTCATACAGAGGAGGAATTGCAAAATACGGTTGTAATTGCCAGTATGTGCGAAGCATACGACATTCTTGGAGCGCCCAACCCTCCTGCTTTTAACTGCCCTGCGGAACATGACGCTCAGTCATATCTTAGACAGTTGTGCAAGGTGGGCTGGGCACAAAAAATGCATGGAATAGAAAAGGGGACTTCAGAATTCTATCAATACGGTGAACGAGTTCAGAAAGAGCTTGAGGTTTTTGAAGGGGCTGGATTGTCAGGATATTTTCTAATCGTTCAAGACCTTCTTAAGTTTTGTAGAGAGCAGGGATATCTAACTGGTCCCGGCAGGGGGAGCGCCGCAGGATGCATGGTGTCCTACTTGATCGGGATCACACAGATCAATCCGATACAGCACGACTTAGTCTTCGAAAGATTTTATAACGCGGGAAGAAATACTGGCGGAAGAATATCGATGCCAGATATCGATATTGATGTTCCCAAAATAGCCAGAGAAAAAGTAATAAGCTACATGAAACAAAAATACGGAAAGGACAACGTTGCACAAATAGTAACTTACCAGACCCTACAAGGGCGATCAGGGCTGAAAAGAGTTATGCAGGCGAGGGGGAACATATCTTTTTCAGAACAAAACGAAATCACCAAACATATTATGGATGAATCAAAAATTGCGGACGAACTGCAAGACATGAAAGAAGAGCTTGGTGAGTCTTCGCTGATTCTATGGGCCTTGAAAAATAAACAGCAGCAACTTAAAGATTGGTGCGAGATTGGAGAGGACGGAAAGCTGGAAGGAAAAATGTCTCGCATATTTGAGCAAGCTATTAGGCTTGAGGGAACAAAAATTATACAGTCTAAACATGCTGCGGGAGTTGTGGTTTCTCCATCTTCAATATCAGAAACCTGCCCGATGATCAAGCCCGCAAATAAAGGAGAAACTGATCTACTGGCTGGCTTTGAAGGCCCAAGCTGTGAAGATGTCGGCTTATTAAAATTAGACGTGTTGGGCATTAGAATGCTTGACAAGGTAATGGAAGTGCCTACTATATTAAAGGGATCTTTATGACCATATGGATGTATTGTCCGCGATGCGGAAAGGTGGTGGACGAGTTTGAGCACAAGTGCTCTCATTGTGATCTGGATGGGATCTGGAAATATACATGGCCCTCACCGGCACAAGAGCTAGAAGATTTTATGACAACTGGGACTCCCCCCACAATGGCCCCTAGAGCAGATAACGGTTAGGAGAATATATGAATAATCGCTGGATTATAGTCTTTGACTTTGAAACAGACGGGACTGACCCGAACACTTGCAACCCCGTAGAACTTGCAGCCGTTCCTATTGAACCTAGAACATTAGAAATTAAAGCAAGTAAAGCGTTTAGTGCCGTGATTAAGCCTCCCGGCTTCAATAAAGACGAGTATTTCACAGAAGAAAGACAAAAGACTATAGAATGGCACGCAAAGCAGCGAGGCGTTACTAGTGCCGATATTATCAAGTCTTGGAAAAAGGGAAAGAGCGAGAAAATAGTCTGGAAAAATTTCTGTGAATATTGTAAAAAATTTAATATAGAAAAATCTTACGGAAACTGGTATACAGAACCCGTAGCTGCTGGCTATAACATTATCGGGTTTGACCTGCCTATTTGCCAAAGACTCTCAGAAAAACACAAGACTGGCATGCCTTTCGCCAAGGTTAATAAGATGGACCTTATGGACCTGATGTTCTACTGGTTTGAAAATCTTAACCAGCCTAAGAATATGAGGCTCGACACGATGAGAGATTTCTTTGGCTTGCAAGCCGCACAGGCACACGAAGCGTATTCTGACACTATTGACACAGCAAAGCTACTGACTCAATTTTTAAAGTTCCACAGAAGGCAATCTAACGTAGAAAAATTTAAGGGAGCTATGGCTCAAAAATGAAGACAACATTTGCATGTGGGTGTACGTTTGACGTAATTGATGACAAAATTCAATATGACCCTAACATTGAATACTTACCTCTGAACTGCTTAGAAACTTGGAAATTAATATGTGAAGGCAACACCAAGGGGGTTTTCCAACTTGAGTCTCAGCTAGGGCGCAGTATGGCTGAGAGGGTAAAACCCTCAGATATAGAAGAGCTTTCGGATTTGGTTGCGATTATTCGCCCCGGCTGCATGGAGGCGATTGTGGATGGTAAAAGCTTAACCCAGCACTACATAGACCGCAAGCACGGCATTGACCCCGTAGAATACTTTCACGACGCCTTAGAGCCTATACTGTCCAGCACCTACGGGATTCTTGTTTATCAAGAACAGGCTATCCTGATTGCAAGAGATATCGGAGGATTTGACTTGCAAGAAGCGGATATTTTGAGGAAGGCTATTGGGAAAAAGAATGTGGGTTTGATGGCAGAACTTAAAAAGCAGTTTATCCAAAAGGCAGCCGAAAGAAAGGTCGTGACACAAGGGCAGGCCGAGGAGATATTTGGTTGGATCGAAAAGTCTCAAAGATATTCCTTCAACAAGTCCCACTCCGTCAGCTACGCCTACAACGCCTACCTCACAGCATATACCAAAGCCCATTTTCCCAAGGAGTTTTTTACCTCTTATCTTAAAAACTCAATAGGCAAGCCAGATGCGTACACAGAAATAGAGGAGTTGGTTAACAACGCGCGAGTTATGGACATTAGCGTAATGCCTCCAAATATCAAAAAGATGAACAAGGCGTTTACGCTGATTGGAAATAACCCGACTTTTGGTATAACCGAAATTAAAGGGGTGGGCGGCTCCGTCTTTGACAAGATGATTGCATGCCTAGATCGCAACAGAATTGACCTAGAAGAATGTGATTGGAACAGCTTTCTTATAGGTTTTGGGGGCTGCATTAAAGTCGATTCGTTTGAAGCGTTAATTCTTAGTGGCGCGTTAGACTGTTTTAATGTCAGCAGAAGCCAAATGGCTCATGAGCTAAAAATGTTCCGAGAATTAAGTAAGCGAGAACTGGCATGGGTCGAGTCTTACAAGCTATCCTGTGGAGACACAGACCTAAAAGAATGTATAACTCAAATGATCTCTACCAACGACTGGTCTAACCCAAAGAGGCCTATCTTTAGAAGGGACCGTCTTGAGGTTGTAGAAAGCATTATGGATTCTTTAGAAAATCCCGGCTATGAGTTGGTTGACCTGCCGGGCTGGAAAGCCAGAAAAGAAGAACATTACTTAGGAGTCTCACTGACTTGCGCCAGAGTAGATGAATATGACACAAGCGGAGCAAATTGCACCTGTAAAGAATACATAGACGGTTTTAATTCTACAAATGGAATAAGGATAGCTGCCCAAATAGACGCGGTAAGGGAATGGAAAATAAAAAGAGGAAATGCTAAAGGGAAAAAGATGGCCTTTGTCACTATCAGCGATGGGACTTGTAGCTTGGACAATGTTACGGTATTTTCTGACGAATGGGATAAGCACAACGGAGATATTTCGGAAGGAAATGTTGTGTTATTAAGGGGTATGAGAGACGCTAAAAGAGGAAGTTTCCTAATAAAGTCGGTTTCTAAGGTCAAAAACCTAGCTTAGATAATATAATATATTAAGAGGGCATTTTATGGAAGAGCTAATAGAAGAGCATATGGGTCTTGTGCTGTCAATAGTAAATCGCTTCAACCCAAAGAATCAAACAGAAAAAGACGACTATATACAGGCGGGACGGATAGGTTTATGGAAAGCGCTTACCAAGTTTTCCAAAACTGGAGGAAGTAAATTCTCGCCATATGCGTGGAATCCTATCAGGTGGGAGATTATCAAAGAAATACGGTCAGCAAAAACTAAATATGACGCAGTCAGTATAGAAGAGTGCGAATATTATCACGGATCGTCTGCGCCACCTGTCTTTTGGGAAATTGTTCCTTCCACTTTAACACCCGTGGAGGAGCAAGTCATTAAGTTAAGACATGAGGGGTACAACTTCAAAGAAATCTCATCCGAGTTAAGCTTTCACCGGTCTAGAATTAAAAAGATTTTTCAAAGCGCTGTCAAAAAGATAAGAGATACAAATGGTGAATAAGAAGCGCGTCTTGTTAGTTAGCGAGGCCAATTATCTCAATTCGGGTTTTGGCACATACTCTAAAGAGCTTTTAACAAGGCTGCACGCTACCAATAAATACGAACTGGCAGAGTTCGCGTCTTACGGTAAGTCAGACATGGCGCACTCTGTTCCTTGGAAATTTTATGCCAATCTACCAGAAGATGACGACCAGCCATCCTTAGAGCTTTACAACAGCAATGGATCGCACCAATTTGGAACATGGAGATTCGATAAAACTTGTATAGATTTTAAACCAGATATCGTTCTTTCTTATAGAGACCCTTGGATGGATGACTGGATTCAGAAAGCGCCAACAAGGCCTTACTTCCATTGGATCTGGATGCCTACTGTAGACTCCTCGCCACAACGACAAGAATGGGTCGACACATTTTGCGAATGCGACGCGGTACTGACTTATTCAGAGTTTGGGGGCGAAGTCTTGAAGGAGCAAGGGAAAGAAAGGATTAATTATATCGGGTGTGCTTCTCCCGGCATTGACCCGCAAATATATAAGCCTATGCCGAAGGAAGCCCTTAGAAGAGAGATGGGGCTGGACCCCGAGTGCTTCATTGTCGGAACCGTCATGAGAAATCAAAAAAGGAAGCTATTTTTTGAGCTTATGAAAACATTTCGCCTTTTTCTAGACAGCGCTCCTTCCGAAATAGCAAGCAAGAGCCTTTTATATCTACACACAAGTTATCCAGAAAAAAATGGGTGGGACATAGCTGACGGTATAATGGAGAATGGTCTTGGCGGAAAGGTCTTAATGACATATATTTGTCGAGTATGTCGCCAGTTCTTTGTTGCCCCATTTCAAGACGCTCTTGCAATGTGTAAGTTCTGTAAGCAACACACTGCTGTTTGCCCGACTGTCAGTCTAGGTGTCTCTATAGAAGATCTAGCCAAGATATACAACCTATTCGATTTATACGTTCAGTATGCGATATGCGAAGGTTTCGGAATGCCGCAGGTTGAGGCGGCTGCTTGCGGCGTGCCTATTGCAGCTACAGATTACAGCGCTATGACAGACGTGCTCAAGTTCACAGACGGCTATCCGATCCCGGTCAGAACTTTTTTTAGAGAGATTGAAACTAATGCGGAGCGCGCATACCCTGACAATGACAAATTAAAAGAGGCAATGCTGGAATTTTTTGGGCAGTCCAAAGAGGAAAGAATTAAGCAGTCCATACGAACAAGAAAACTTACCGTCCAAAGATACAATTGGGACGACACGGCCAAGGTTTGGGAAGACTATATAGATTCGTATTCTCCTGTCGCGCTACAGGGTCGCTGGGATGCCCCCGCAGTAATCCGCCCCGTCCCAGAGAGCATTCCAGACAATCTGGCTACTCCTGCCGACTTCATTAAGTGGCTATTTCACGAGGTCGCCCACAGCCCCGACCATCTTCACCAAAATGAAGGCGTCAGACTGTACAGAGACTTGATGTTCGGCGCTCAAATGGCACAGGGGGTATTAGAGCCAATGGATAAAAATAAAATTTTTGAGGCCTACAAGGCTAGGGCGCATAATAAAAACCAAGCGGAACACGTCAGGGCGGGCAATGCGCAATTAGCTCCCGAGAAATTTATCGTCGCCGCAAACGCATCTCAGGGAGATAAGCCATGAACATATTGTTTATCGGGCCTTATCGGCAAGTAGACGAATGGGGACGAAAGAGCAGGTCTTTACTAAAAGCTATTAAAAACGCAGGGCATAGTGTTACGTCGCGTCCAATATTTTTAGCCCCCCACCCTAATTTTAACTCATACCTTGAAATGTCTGAATTTAACACGTCAAATGACTACGATGTTCTGATACAATTTTTACTTCAGCCGTATGCTATTTATGAAGGAAGCTTCGCTAAAAGGGTAGGAATTTTTAATACAGAAACAATCCCCAGAAATCTTCCTCTTAGCAGTCTAACAAAAGAGCTTTTAATGGACGAGGTCTGGACAGATAGCGTGCTCCTAAAGAATAGCCTACAGTCTTCTTTGGATAACTACGGAGGTAATGTAACCGTTAGAGCCATCCCTCCCCTTCTGGACACGTCTGATTTACCAGCCGACGAGCCATTTTTGTCTATCAGAGGTTCCGATCCTGAAATACGCGACCGTTTTATTTTTTACTACATAGGCAATATTGCTGAAGAAAAGTCTGGGTTCAAAGAGGCGTGCGTAGCTTTTCTTAGTACGTTTTCTAAATCAGACTTAGTGGCCTTGGTAGCTACCCCGGAAGTGCCAATTGCAGACGAACATATCGATCAAATTATGGGTGAGTGCAGAACCCTAGTGGGTCAAGGCAATGCGATACATCACCCCCTAATTAAAGTAATCCGACCTCAGAATGGAATGTTACAAACCTCAGAAAGAATTGCTTTGCACAAAGAGTGCGACTGTATGGTTGCTCCTCACTACTCCCTGTCCATGAACTCTCTAGTTCTGGAGGCTGCTTTATATGGCAATGCTCCAATAGTCAACAAAGGCAATGCGTGTTATGAGTGGTGGAAGGATGATAGGGGGGTGTGGGGAATAGATTCATATGAAGAAATTTGTTTTACAAATGAAAGACCTTTACCATACAGGTTTACATCTGAAGAGTCTTGGCATAAGCCGATTGTAAAATCAATAGGAGATGTTATGCAGGTCGCGTATGTAGACAAGTTTGATCGAGATAAAAAAATAAAGAAAAATTCTGAGCTAAGAGAGTATTTTAACGGCCCTGTGTTGCAGGAGATTTTACAATGATTGTTGAGAATCTTCTTAGATCTGTACGCAGGTCTTCTGTCGAAAAAATCGACAAATTAAAAATTTTAACCGTTTGCCGTAATCATGAAAAGTATATCTCCTTATTATGCCACAATACCCCCCACGCATTTTATGTGTTACCCAATCATCCTTGGAATATTTTAATTGAACCGCCCCCTGATAGCCTGTACAAGTACGAGCCTCATGTGGGGGCGATAGACTGCGTAATTTGTTACGACAGAGCGGAGGGGTACGTTGAGGCTCAGGGTCTCGCCCATCAATTGCACGTACCTTTGCTACTAGTAGACATGTGTTCAGAAAAAATGGTTCGTCCTCATCACATATTAGAGGAACTAAGAATTCAAGACCCGCCGTCTTTACACAGAAACCCCAATATAAGAATATCTGTTACTGCACAGATACAGAAGTCATGGAACGTCGCTGAACAGTCGCTGGTTATTCCATTGGCCGTGGACGCAGGCAAGTTTGAAACGCCACCTATTGATGAGCCAGTGCTGTGTATAGACAACAACACAACACCCCAAGTCGGCGCTGAGGTCGCGCGTAGAGTAGCTGGTGCGTATCCAGTGATTCCCACCGACCATGATGACGAGAACATCTCTGTAAAGCAGTCTCGGTATTTTTTTAATACCAATTCTAGCATTACCGTCAAGGTGCTGGAGGCGATGGCCGCTAGCAACATTGTAATCTGCTTGCAAAATGAGGAAACGAGCATGTTTCTGGAAAACGGCAGAGTTGGAATATTAATCGACAGCTTAGACGGCCTTAAAAGCTCTATAGATAGCATGGAGGCAGATGAGCCGCTTCGACTAGAAATGTCAAAATTAGCAAGAGAAAAGGTCGTAAAAAACCACTCTCTTGAAGAATTCTCTTCTAAATGGTCGTCTGCATTTGCCATGATTAAGTCGAGTTTTTATACACCCAATATATAGGAAGTATAATATGAATATAAATTTAGTCGTTAACACGGAGACGCCCCCGATTGAAGGGCATGAAAATCTACTGATAAGCGAAATCGACAATCTGCCCGCAAGCTTGTGCAAAAGTGTCGCGCTTAACAATACTATTAATTATTTAAGCCCGGAGCAGTTTCAGGGACTTCTTGCAAAGGTTCGTCATGGAGGTGTAGTCTCCGTCAACGCGCCAGACGCTATGGAGGTTTCTTCGGCTCTGTGCTGGGGGAGAATAGACATCAACACCTTTTCTTCTCTGACTAGCAATAGGTTGCAGCAATGCACCTTACTGGACACCAAGGCCCTTCTTGAGCAGCACGGCTACATAGTAGAAGTCGCCTCAATTAAGGATCTTTCATTTTACATTAGGGCCAGAAGACCATGAACAAGAAGCCTGAAAACGAAAACGATATCAAGGTAAGTATAACCTCGACCGCATGCGCAAACTGCATTTTTGCAGAGCACGAGAACAAAATTCAAGTCGGCTGCGCTGCTGGGCGGCTGGACAAATTTAAAGATGCCGATGTTAATCTAGTCCCGATAGACAACGAGGAGGGCGTCACTTCTTTTTTAATAGATGGTAAAAGCTGCGTTTACTACAGAAATGATAAATGGGCCAAGTCTTATTACAAAAGCTCTTCGACCAAAGGCATTTTAAAATCTGTTAAAAATGAACTAAGGATTCCCTACCATGCGATCCTGTTTTTCAGAAAAGACGACAGTCTGGACGACATAAAAGATCGTCTTTCAGAATTAGAAGGACAAGATGTCAAGCCAAAGATGGTCACAGTCATAGACAGGTCTCACTCAGAAGAGATCATGACTGGTGAGCTAATGAAGATCTGTAAAGAGTACAGCTTTGCTCATTGGCGCATACAGTCTATTCAGGCCGTAGACCAAATAGATAGAGACGTGATCGATCTAGCTTACGACAATACTAAGAAGATTAAATATATGTTCTACATAATATTTGAAACCGCGCACTCTATACCTAAGCAAATGTCTAAAGATATACATATATCCCTGCATGACAAAATGAATTCATTCGTAATACTAGAGGCCAACACAAGCGGGATCGGCTATTGCGCACTGAAAGTAGCCCACGAAAAGTATAACGGAAACTCCTTTACGATTCCCCTTGAAGACAAGATTGTTCATTACGACGACGCACCCCATTTAATAAAAAAGGTTGAAGAAATATGCCCGAGCCTCCAAGTGTATTAGTCGCAATTGGCCAAGGGGAAACGCTTAAGCTTCCCAAGCAAGACTACAAAAATATATTCACCGAATATAATGTCAACCATATAGCCCCAGCGACAGATGCAGATTTCTATAATCGCGTTGTGAAGGCGCCAGCAACTGTAAACAAATCTGAATTTAACATCTACGGCTTTATGGGGGCACGGCATAAATATACTTCAAAGAACACCATACAAAAAATAGTAGACTTTTTTGAAAAAGACAGTATTATAAATGTCGTAATATGTGACGTGGTAAGGGAAACTCCTTACTTCCAGTCTCCCATTTACATCCATCCACAGTCTGAGAACAACATTCCGTTCTTTATAAGTAGCGCCCTTAAAGACAAAATCTCGTTCGTTAATGGGGAAAATCTCTTGCAAGACCAATTAGAGAAGCTCAGAAAAGAGCACACAATTTTTCACGTCGCCTCTCAACTGATATCTGTGTAGCATATATGGTACAAAAAGATAACGACATCAGTATAATCATTCCGGCGGCGGGCGCAGGGCGTAGAATGAAGTCCTATGGCCCAAAGCCATTAATAAAAATAGGCAACTGCACAATAATTAAAAATCAAATCAGCTTATTGAAGTCTTACATCCCTGACGCCAGCATTATTTTGGTGTGTGGGTTTAAGGCAGAGAGGCTTATGAGTGAGGCGCCGGACCACATCTTAAAAGTGGAGAATGAATTTTACGAACATACAAACGTGTCTCGCAGCATTGGGATGGGCTTAAGAGTAGCCGGGAATTCCTCTAAGGTGCTAATAGTTTACGGAGACTTGGTGTTCAACTCTGCCACTATAAAAAACCTACCCCTGAAAGAGTCATGTATTCTTGTAACGGACGAAAGTATGGGTCATGACGAGGTTGGCTGTATCTTAAATGACGAAGGGGTCTTAACCAATCTGATGTATGACTTGCCTGCTAAATGGGGGCAAATCACACTGTTTACAGGGAAAGAGCTTCGTTTATTAAAGCAGCTTTGCTGGAACGAGAAAAACAATACAAAGTTCGGTTTTGAAATTATCAATCAGATCATCAGCAAAGGGGGTATTTTTAGATGTATTTATCACGAGGAAATCAAGATCGTAGATATAGATAGCTCTAAAGATATCCAAAAAGCGAAAGAAATTTTACTATGAAAATTATTATCCCAAACACCCCGGTGCAGGTGTTGCATGATATTGCACAAACTACAGAGACTATAAAGGACCGGGCCAATTTAGAGATCATTATTTGGGATGTTCAACACAAACCTATTATAGACATGTTTGACGAACTTAAGCCAGATATAGTCATGATTCACGAGTCGCAACTGGATCATGCTTTCGCAATAGTTTGCCAAGAATTCGAATTTAAGTACGTGGTCGTCGCTGCCAACCCGCTGCCCGAATGGCCGAAGGCTCCAAGCGCGATTATTACAGAGCCGAGCCTTGTTAAGAACTTTCCAAGACTTCCTGTCATGCAGGCAGTCCATCTAGCGCGTCTTGCGCAGATACAAGGGGGGTCTTATAATCCCAATATGAAATCAGAGGTCTTAGTAGACACTACCTCGGTAGAAATGAATCCTAATTTGTACGATCTACTTCGCTTCTTAACTTCAAACTACAAAACTAAAATAGTAGGGGGCACTCCGGTAAAATCTCACCACTATCTTGGCGCTGTCAACATGTTTGAGCGTGCTGATTTTATTAAATCGGCTCAAATGGTAGTCGACATAAACTCTTACACATTCTGGGATGCTTCCTATTTAAAAGTCCCCTCCACAACCGTAGCTCCCAACGCCCCTTCCCACGTACTTCAATTTCAAAATCTTGACATGCTTAAACACAACATAGAATCAATGCTATCAAACCCCTTAATACGTGCTAAGTATACAGGGATGTGTTATAAGGAAACGCTGAAGGAGAATACGTTTCACCACTTTGCGGCCAAGTTATTCCAAACAATAAAAGAGCCGAGCGTAGCCATGCACCTGACAGACTATATAACGGAGTTGACATCATGATAGGAGTTTTAAAGGGAGAGGTTGACAATAAAGACAAAGACTTGCTAGCTGTACTCAACCTAAACAAGCTCGCAAAAACTAAAACGGCAGCATGCTTGTTTTGCGACCACGTCTCGGATAACTTTTCTATTCCACTTAATACGAACGTTCTACAAAGAACTCACGCCTTTAATTTTAACGGCACGATCATAACCGACGACTTAATGCAGTCTCAAGATTTGCTATACGCTACATACGCTAAAAAAAGATACATATACTTGTATCATCTAGAGTGGCCATTTATTAATGGTTTAAAGTTTGCACACCTCGCTAGAGTTTTTTTAAACGACAGTGTTGAATTAATTGCCCGAAGTCAGGAGCACTTTGAGCTAATTGAGCATCTTTTTAAGCGACCTAAGCATATAATGCAGGAATGGGATTATACAAAATTAATAGAGATAGACGAAAATGAATAAACAAGAAAAATTGATACTCGACCTGTACAAGAATCAGAACTGGAGCACTTATCAGATTGCTGAGAAGTTAGACACATACCCTAACAAGATCAGAAGGCTCCTTAAGAAGAACGGCGTTGCATTAAGAACGTCTAGCGATGCGCAAAAGAATGCTCTCGGAAACGGGCGAGCCGCCCATCCTACCAAGGGGGTATCTCGATCAGAAGAAACTAAGAAAAAAATTAGCGACTCTCAGGGGGCCGTATGGGACGCTCTAACTGATGAAGAAAAGGCTTACAGGTCACAAATAGGCAGAGAAGCATGGGAACAAAAAAGCGAAGAAGACAAGGCTCTTTTAATCGCAGAGGCTCAAAATGCTATTAGAAAAACTAGCAAGGACGGGTCAAAACTAGAACATTTCCTTCTGTCGGAGCTTGGCAAAAGAAATTTGAGGGTAGAATTTCATAAGGATCATTGGCTTCAAAATCAAAAGCTTCAGGTCGACCTCTATTTGCCGAATCACCGAACCGTTATAGAGGTAGACGGACCTTCTCATTTTAAGCCAGTCTGGGGGCAGGAGAATTTAGAAAAAAACATTAAAGCCGACCGTCAAAAAACTGGCTTGGTGCTTAACGCAGGACTTGTGATGATTAGAATTAAGCAAGACCAGTCTTTAACGCAAAGATATATGAGAAATACTTTAGCAAGACTATTGACTTTGTTGCAGGAAATTAAGGACCACTATCCCGAGGAAAATAAGAGGTATTTTGAAATATGAACAGTAAAAATACAGAAACAGAATTTGAAGCAATGATCGAATCCGAAGATACGGACGCTGCGGATGAGTATGTGGACTCGTCATATGAAGTTGCCGCCGTACCGGCAGACTATGATCCTGAATGGTCAGAGTATTTGCTAGACCAGCTACAGGACCACGAACTTATTAACGGAGCGCCTACGGTGGATGGCCTTCGTCGCATCGCAGAAAAATGTTTTGGTGAAATAGTTGAGTCGAAAAGCTGTATTGTAGAAACTCCGTCAAGTGACAACGGCTTGCGCTGCACAATATGTCACACTCTTAGAGTCATCAAGTACCGAAATGGCCAGCAGGTTCAGGTCGATGGGTGTGTCGATGTAGTCTATACCAAAACCCCTTACCCATTCAAGGATCACTTGGTTGCTACTGCGGACACAAGGGCGGAAGGAAAGGCCCTACGTCGCGCTTTAAAAATTCGAGTGATAACGGCAGAAGAGTTGCAGCACGAAGACGAAGAGGCGGCTCTTGCTTCTGATGAGGCTGTAAATGATCAACAAGTCCTTGCGATCAACCAGCTTTGCAAGAGACTGAATGTCTCTGTTGTAGATATTACCAAAGCTCAGTACAACACAGCAAAAACTATCAACGATCTAAGAAACTTAGAGGCCCGACTTTTGATCAGTAGGTTGTCGGAATTGCAAAGAACTCCTGATGACGTGCCAGAGTCTTGCGTTGGGTATGACGAAGATTGGAAAAACGATTTTTACGGGAGTTAAATATGAAGGCTAGAATTAGAGCAACAGACAGTCTTTGGTTTGATGTAGAAGCCGAACAAGAAGACGAACTGTTCAAACAGGTCGCAAGAGTGCAGGAGATTTTTCAGCACAAGGGGTGCGGTCATTGTGAATCGTCTAATGTCAAGTTTGTGTGTCGGTTTGACAATTCAGGAAACGACTGGCTTGAAATCACCTGTCAGGACTGTCGCGCAAAACTGGTGTTTGGACGTACCAAGAAGGGTGGACTAGTTTTCCCCAAGATCAGATGGGACCAACTTTCCGAAAAGCAGCAAGAACAGCGCATCAATGAGAAAGCGTTTGCAGATAAAAATAGAGGATACCTTCCCGATAGAGGGTGGTTTATTTACAAGCCTAAAAATTAGGAGCAAATTTTATGCCAACAAGTAATGATGAAGCCAAACGGATTTGTAACATTATCAATGATTTTTTAAGCGAAAAGGACGCTTTGATTATAACTAGAAGACTAGACGAAGAGGTAGGAGAACACACTGATAACGACTCTTTAAAGGTAAGCCTGAAAATGCTCCGGGGTCTCTATGAGCGTGGAGAAGGTGAATGAGACTAGACCATATAGCGTATAGGGTTTCGGATCGCCATCTGACTTCACGGCTTTTCCAATCAATGTTCGGGTATACAATTGGAACGGAGTTTGATATAGTTTTTGATAACGGCTCGAAAGCGGACTGCATAGCGATGGTCCCTCCAGAAAAAAACAACGGACTTAAAGAGGTGGTAACTATCCCTTGGTCCATCAACTCACCGGGAATTAAGAGTCCAATAGTCTACCATATGGCTCCAGAAGTTTTTATCAGCGACGGCGAAGCAGGCTCTATTGTTGGAGAGTGGGTTGCTAGTAGGGACGGACAAGGAGGCATTCATCACTTAGCGTATCAGGTTGAAGATATCGATGGTTTAGTCTCGAAATGGGCTAGTCAAGGGATAGGGTTTTTAACAGACAGCGTCATTGATTGCCCAGACGATGAGCTAAGGCAAATCTTTACAAAGCCCCTTCATGATTTAGGAGGGGTGATTGTAGAATTGATCGAACGCGGAGATCAGGGATTCTGCCAAAAATCAGTCAAAAATTTAATGAACAGTACCAAGGGGTTATGATATGTGGAAAGCACAAAACTATATTAATGGCAATTTTGTTAGCAGTAGTTCGGACTCGTTTTTTTACAATACCGACCCTTGTACTGAAGAGTCTCTGGGGGAATTTTTTAACTCAAGCGTCGAAGAAGTAGACGAGGCGTATAGCGCGGCCAGAAACGCTCTGGAGTCGTGGCGTGCTACCAGTAGAGTACAGCGTGCCGAGTACATGTACAAGGTAGCGAAACTGATAGAAGAACGCAGAGAAGAGTTGGCGCAGGTAATATCTGTAGAGACCGGAAAAAACTACAACGAATCCATTGCGGAAGTGAACGAGGCATTACACATGGCTCAGTACGCTTTTGGGTCTGGAAGAACCCCACAAGGAGAATCAGTTGCGTCCGAAATTTCTGAAAAAGATGCCTATGTATTGCGAAAGCCCAAGGGTGTTGTGGCTGTCGTTAGTCCTTGGAATTTTCCTCTTGCCATTGGTGCTTTTTGGTGCGCTGCTCCTGCAATCGTGGAAGGCAATACGGTCATTTTAAAGCCTAGCGAAGACGCACCCTATACGTCTCAGATCGCAATGGAGCTATATCACGAAGCGGGCGTTCCGGCTGGAGTCATTAACCTTGTTCACGGTGACGGCTTTATAGGGGACTGCTTAATTAGACAGGATGTGGACCATATCTGTTTCACCGGCAGCGCGGAAGTCGGTCAGCACATCAGAAAGGTCTGCGCTGAAAGCTGGCACAAAACATGCTCTTGTGAACTTGGCAGTAAGTCTGCTGTCATTGTTTTTGATGATGCAAACTTTGATCTGGCAGTTTATTCCGCCGTAGCAAGCGCATTTAAATTGTCTGGGCAGCGATGCGTCTCCTCTGGGAGAATCATTGTTCAGAGGTCGATTTATGATAAGTTCTGTGAGGCTTTTGCAGAAAGAGCCGCTACGGTCAAGGCTGGACCTCCCTTTGTAGACAACGGCTACGTTGTAGGCGGCTCGGTAAGACCGAACCCCAACGCCTACATGGGGCCTCTAATTAATTCTCAGCAATTCGACAGAGTTTGCCGCTTCAACAACATGGTAATGGAAGATCCCGAGGCTGAAGTTCTTATATCTCCAACGAACCAAAAACCCGGATATTATGTTACTCCTATGGTATATAAAACGGAGTGGAGAAATGCTCCCTATCTAAAGAATGAGGTATTTGGACCCCATGTTGCACTCATACCCTTTGACACAATTGATGATGCTATTAGGATCTACAACGATACTGATTATGGCTTGGCTGTTGGCGTGGTCACTGAAGACTTCAAGAAAGCGAGAGTTTGTCGTGATAGGTGTGATTATGGGATGTGTTATTGGAATGGCGGCTCTATCGCTGCTGAATCTCATGTGCCCTTTGGAGGCGTCAAAAAATCTGGAAACGGATATCCATCAGCTTCAAGAACCTTCCGAGCCGTTACTCATGAAGTGACTTGGACAGTTAATCACGATGACACCCTCACCTTTCCTCAAGGAATGAATTAACCATGACATCAACTGTAGATAAAATTTTTGCAGATAATAAAGGAATTTTAGCAGCCGACGAGAGCACTCCAACTATTAAAAAAAGATTTGACACCGTAGGTGTAGAGTCCACCCCCGAAACTAGACACGACTACAGGCACACTATATTTTCTACCGAAGCTATTGAAAACTATATTGGTGGCGTAATTTTATACGACGAAACTATCAGAAATAGAGATACTGTAGGACCGCTTTTGGACAAGGGAATTGTTTTAGGGATTAAGGTGGATAAAGGGGCGGCTACATACGATCTGACTGGTGGTAAATTAACGGAGGGTCTGGATGGGCTTGCGGCAAGACTTCAAGAATATAAAGAGTTGGGGGCCAAATTCGCTAAGTGGCGTGCTGTGCTTAATGTTGGTGATACCGATGCTTGCCTGCTCGCTAATGCTTGGACTCTGGCAAGATATGCTAGAAGGTGTCAAGAGGAGCAAGTAGTTCCAATAGTAGAGCCAGAAGTATTAATGGATGGCACGCACACCATACATAAGTCTTTTGAAGTAACAGAAAAGGCACTCCATATGTTGTTCGATGCTCTTTATTGGGAAAGGGTTGATTTAGAAAATATCATCCTTAAACCCAACATGATAGTGTCGGGATACAAAAGTGCCGTGCGGGGGACAGAAACAGAAGTTGGTCATGCCACTTTGAACTGTTTTCGAAGAACGGTGCCAGCGGCTGTTCCGTCAATTGCCTTCCTTAGCGGAGGACAAGCAGACAGACAGGCTATAAACAATCTAGCAGTCATGAATAAGGAGTTGTACCTACCTTGGGTGGCGTCCTTTTCTTTTGGCAGAACAATGCAAGGTGGCGCTTTAAGATTATGGGGTAATAATCAAAAAGCAGAGGCTAAAGACTGGATACGAAATCGAGCCAAGGTTTGCTGCGAAGCTGTCGCTGGAAAATCAATGAGTGAGGAGGTGTAAAATGGGTTTCTGGGCTTTGCTCTTGTCTAGTGTCCTGTACAGTGTAGTCTTCATTGACTTAGCTGTGAAAAAAAAGTACCCTCTTTCTCTAATTTTTCTCTGCTATACTATAGCTAATTTAGGGTATATCTGGCTAGCTTATTACGAAAAGGAGGCGCAATGAAGGCTCAAAGGGCGGCGGTCGTAGGCGCGGGAAATATGGGAAAAGCTATAGCTTGGGCTTTGGAGAGCTTGGGCTATGATTTGATTATTTTAGATCAAAGCGAAAAGGCAGTTCTTGAATCCCAGAAACTGCTTGATATTTCTAGACACAAGTTCGTCAAGGGAACCTCTTACGAGATGCTTCGAGACTGTCCTGTAGTGGTATCGTCTCTGCCTTACCACCAGAATATTAAACTCGCAACTTTTTGCATCGACAACGGTATAAAATATTTCGACTTAGGAGGGTCTGTAGGGACTAGCGATTCTATAAATCAATATGCAACAAGTCACGCAATTCAGCCAATCATGACAGACTTAGGACTTGCGCCGGGATGGGTGAATATAGTGGCTGAAGACCTATATCGCGAATACATAAACAGCAAGGGTGAAATTCCTAACTCAATTACAATGATGGTGGGAGGTCTTCCTCAAAAGCCTACCAACACACTAAAATATAGCTGCACATGGTCATATGCTGGCTTAATAAATGAGTACAAAGACGACTGTATCGTTTTGATAAATGGCTTTCAAGACGTGCAGAAGGGCATGGGGGGTCTAGAAGAATCCATCGCTACCGAGATAGGCGAACTAGAGGCGTTCTATACTAGTGGAGGAGCAGCCCATACAATTGCCACGATGCAAAGACGAAAAGTTCCCAATTGTTGTTATAAAACATTAAGATATCCGGGCCATCATAAGATTGTTAATTTCCTGATCCATGAATCTGGACTGGATGATGAAGCTGTAGTAAAGATATTCCAGAGAACTTGCCCTCCTCGCGACGACTTAATAATTATGCGAGTGACCGTGGACGATTTATTGTTTGAAAAAGTTATCAGGTCAGATGAAAAATTCTCTGCGATGCAAAAGGCTACAGCGTTCCCTATTGCCGCAGCGGCCCACACGGTAGCTTCATGCGACTTCTCGCAGGCTGTTTTAAAATACGACGACCTTGGAGCCACCCAATTTAATACATGGCTTGATACCGTATTCCATAGGTCAGATTAAATGGGCCATTTAGGAGACAGGGGGGAGCATCGTCCCGTTAAGTCCAAAAGTCTCCTTTTAAGTTGTATAATTTGGGCGGCACGATCTAATAAGTGCTTGGTCTTTGTGGCTTCTCCACCCATAGCCTGACATTCGTAGTCTGTTCTTTTAATCACTTCAATGGAGCGTTGGTATTTTCTGATTTTGTATTCTATGCCTGTTTCTTCTCTGATAGGGCCGTTCATTTTATCTTTTCATAAATGTATCTAGCTGTCACTACATCTTCAATTGCAAGACCTGTGGCATCAAATAGAGTCCCCATCGTGCGGTCAATATTGTCATATCCCAGTGACTTGCTAACAATCTCGCCCAAAGAAAATAATACTGGCTTTCTTTTACATTCTGGCAGATATTGGATTTCTCCAGAATGAGAGCACTGCTCCCATTCGTCGTAAACAATCATGCCCATATGGTTGATTACCGACTCGTCCAGTTCCCTTTTCCCTTCTGCGTCTGCCCCTACGGCGTTTACAAGCACCGCATCCTTAAGCCATTCATATTTGATAAAGCCTTTTCTGGAAGGAGTAAGTGTTGTTACTATATCTGCTTCCCTCAAACATTCCGCCAAGCTGTGAAACGCTCTCGCGTTATCAATCTCGTCTGCTAGCCTGTAGGCACGATCCGGGTCAAGATCGTATAAGAATATCTCTTCTAGGTCTCTTACAGCGGTAACGGCCTCTATTTGTCTTTTGGTTTGATTTCCGCAACCAATAAATGCTGCTGTCTTAGAATCTAGTCTCGATAAGTATTTTGTAGCAACTCCCGTCACCGCAGCAGTTCTAATTGAAGTTAGTGCTTCTCCGTCCATTATACATAAAAGCTTACCGGTCTCAATGTCATTGATTAGCACCTTAGCGAAGATGTTTACTTTTCTCTTTGTGCCTGTATCGTCAAGGTGTACGCCACACCACTTGATTCCAGCGGTATTATACGCTATCGCGGGCATTGCCCTAAAATCTCCATTCGGAATATTCAAATAGGTCTTGGGCGGCATTTGTGTGTGGTCAAGATCTTTAAATAGCCTTTCAATAATATCAATACATTCAGAAACAGTTATTAACTTTCCAACTTGTTCATTGTTCAGCATAGGGATATTTTGCATGTGCGAAACCTCAGCCTAATCTGTTTAGAATTTTAGCAATAATATTGTTCCTAATAATGTCCTCGCCTTCTAATTTGCAGATAGAAATTTCTTCTATCCCTCCTAGTCTTTGCATGCAGGTTTCAAAGCCTCCTTTCGTCTGCTCGTCAAGATCGGTTTGATCCGGGTCTCCGTTTAAAACCGCCTTGGAGTTTCGGCCAATTCTCGTGATAAACATTTTTATTTGACTAAGTGTGGCGTTTTGTGACTCGTCTAGAATCATGAATGAGTTATGAAAATTACGACCCCTCATGTATTCTAAAGGGCAAAGCTCTATCGTATTTTTAGATTTTAAATCGTAAAGCAGGTCGGGGGTCATGTACTTGGTCATCTCCTCAATTACGGGAACAAGATACGGCTGAATCTTTGCCGTATAAGTTCCGGGTAAATGCCCAATCCCTCGCCCAGCCTCGACCGTGGGCCGGGCTATAACTATCTTGTCAACCTTTTTGTCCTGAAGTAGCTGGCACGCAAAGCCTACAGCGACAGCGGTTTTGCCCGATCCTGCTGGACCAGAACAAAAAACCACATCGCAGTCTTGCATGGCCTTAATATACTTAGACTGATTTATTGTTTTTGGAACAAGTTTTGTCTGGGTATATTGATGATAGGAATTATTCTTTACAGAATCCGTAATTATTTTCTTTTTTCTTCTAGCCAATAGTTACCCTTTTTTTCTAAATGGAAGAATTTTGTTTAAAAACTGCTTCCTCTTACTGCAACCGCACCCCCCAACACCCGACCATTTTTCAACAGAATCTTCTGTAATGCCAAGCCTTCCAAATATCCCTGCCAGCAAGTCACCTAATCCATCTTGATTTTCTTCATAGTTCTCCAGATTAACACCGGAACCTTCTACTTCATTTATAACGTCGTCTAGCTCTTTTCGTCGCTCGTTCATTTTTCTCGACTCCTTTGTGAGAACCTCTCGATGCTGCCTTTCGGCCTCATTTGCGGGAGGAGCAAAAAAGTTTTGAAAGTTGTTTCTCCAGACTTCGTCTGTTTGACATAAACGATGCAAGCGTGCCGTCATATTAATTCCATACACCGGACAAAAGCCAGCTTCGGAACATTGGCACTCATTATTACAAGTATCAGGTAATTTTCCTTCTTCAGACATAAGTTTCCTTTATTATGATTCTGTAATCAATCCTGTATAGTGCATAGCGACAGGCATAATTGGAGGGGTATTCATTGGGATGACCACGCCTGTTTGACAGTCACAATTAATGTTCATACTTCCCTCTACCATAAGCATAAACTTCTTGTTTTGATCAGGACTGGCACATTGGCCGCTTACTATAGAGTGGCAAATTGCCGGGCTTAAAGAGCCGGGTGTTGTCTGAGGGAAGCTTGCGTCTCCTGTATAGGCAGCGCACGGAGAGCACGGACTGTCTAATCCCCCTCCCATGATGTTATAACAATTAAACGGTTCTATTTCAAACCAAAAGCATTCCGTGCGACATGGAAGACTCTCTGCCGTAACTCCGCTAGCCAGTCCGTTTCCTGCCGTACTGCATGTGACCGCAGACTGTATTGGGCACGGATGATCGGGCACTCCACCTCCAGAAGTCACAATGCCTGTTTTGCAACAACACAAACTTGCGGTAATACACATTCCTCCGCAGTCATCGCCAGACATTGGAGGCGCACTACTGGTGCAATCCCCACACACAGTCCCCGAGAATCCCCACGATTCTATGTAAGCGCCTGTCGGCTGGTTTTGATACTGATCTTCGCACGGGGTGCAGCCTCCCCCTCCGGGGCTTGCTTCGCCATCGCTATGGTAATAGCACTGAGCCGACCCTTTTCCCATTTCAAATGTAAAATCGGTGCAGCTACAGTCTTTAACCATCGGTGACCGAATTTCACATCTGACCATTTCAAAAGTTAGCGGCCCCGTAGGAACACATGCGCAGCAATTGCAATAACATGAGTCGCCATCGGCGGTCTGAACCCCGCAACATATGCAACAGGTGTTTCCGTGCCTTACTCCTATACCGATTGTGGTAGTACCCATTATGCAGAGAATCCTTGTAATAATCCATTACAGAATGAAAGACTTGCAGACTTCGCCACTAGTTGGTCTCCACTGCAAACAATACCCGTAACTACTTCGAAGGTTCTAGTTATGCCAATAGTGCCCACTTTTACCGACTTATAATTGCTGCCTCCGCAAGCCTCGTCGCCCTGTGCTTGGAGTGTTGTGCATCCGTCGATTGCGTCGAACTTAATATTGGTAATATAATCGCCAACACCGCCCACGGTTAAGTTCTTGGCTATTAGTGTCTTGCACGCACTTGCCGAACTCTCGGAGCCAATTTTTTCCAAGCCAATTCCAAGCTCCAGCATCTGCGTGTGGGTAGTGTTGTCTGCACATGTGCAACGGTCGGTGTCTTCTGTGAACTGATGTACATTAGGAGCAAGAAATATAGTTGACGATTCGGCACCTTCGGATATACGAACGTCTAAACCCTTCATACCCGTAACTGCACACGCAACCTGATTGTTGGCCTTGGGATAGTTTGCGCAGAGATAGCCATCATGATCTGCCCAGTGGGGGCCTGCCGTAAGAGCCACGTCTAACCGGGCAGCGGCTGGCGTATTGGTTTGTGCCATGTAGCCAAAGCCCGAGCCAAAGCATATGCTGCGGGCACGACCTAAAGTACGAGAAATTTGAGGATCGGGTTCGCACCCAGAAACTCTATAGTCGAGACCGTTCCAAGAAATAAGGGCTTCGCAGTCACCCTCATCTTCCATTGCAAGTCCGGTTCCAACGCCGATACATTCAAAAGGCCCTGCTGGGCAAGTGTCTGAGCCAACACTGTCAGGAATGGCTGAGAGGGGAGTCGCTGCGTGCGTCGCTCTGGTCTTCCATTTTTGGAAAGCATCAATTGTAGCTACGCCATTATCGACTGTCGCCCGAATGCCGCTTCTAAATACAAGATGGCCGATATTAGCAGAAGTATCACCGGGGTCATCACAGCCCGTCGAACTGACTGTGAGATCGGCGCCGCTAGTCTTAACCGTGTACCAACACTCCCCCGTCTCATCAAGAGTAAGGCCGCTCCCAAAAGTTAGCCTGTAGAAGCCCTTGTCGTACAGGCCGCTTCCGGAGGCTGATATGCCGTCGAGGACTGGGCCACTAACAACGTTGCCGTCCACACACAGACCCGTACCAAACACAATACATTCAACTCCTGTGCATGGAGTAGTGCCAGAGCAATAGGACGAACATCCTTGTGACGAAATTTTGACGCTGCTGCCTATGCCGCTGGTATGGACCGTATAGTGGCAAGGATCTGTCTGATCAAGGGTAAGGCCGCTACCAAACACCAGCCTAGTGAAGCCTCCGTCAGCGAAACCACCGCCTGCCTTCTTTCCGGCAATCGACGGACCTGTAACAATAACGCCGGTCGGGGTTTTGCTTACGCACAGACCGGTCGAAAATATAATGCAGTCGACCTCTTCGCAGGGGAAGTTAGCGGTGCAACCGTGCCCTGTACCGCATCCTTGCGAACCAACGTTTAATGACCCACCTCCTCCTCCTCCCGCTCCGGTGAGACTGATTAAAATTCCTGACATTCCAATAGACGAAACTGGGCGCACTCCAAGACCACTTCCAACCTCTATATATTCCACGTTGTATTCGTTCGGGCTGTTCGTCAGAATTACCGAATCACACTCCGTCGCAACCTCAGTGCTACACTGAATTCCGAGATGGCTATCTATGGTAAAGGCACAGCCAAGATTGCTGCTGTCGACTTCGCCGCTAGTTACTTTTAAGCCCTTGTTAAACTTCAGTGCCTCAAATACACCAAACGGGCCGTCAACCGCCCCCTCCCCGTACAGCGGAATATGCGTGCCCTCAAGGTTCAGATTTGAATTGATCCATACCGTGCAGTCCCCCGTAGGAAAGATCGCTCTGCCGCTTGGGGGCTTTTCTACAGGACTTATGTCTCTTTTTAAAGTAAGGCCAGTTCCTAATAGTATGTTTTGGAAGGGAAGGTCAAGAAGGTCGTTATCAACATAGGAATTGTCACAATTAATATCGCTAATTGTCGGACCCGTGACTATATTTGTAGTAGCGTCCCACGAAAGGCCAGTCCCAAAAATTATACAGTCTTTGCCGGTGCATGGTACTTGACCAGCACATCCAGTAGATCCAACTTTCATTGTACCGCTGCTAGTGTTAACCGTATACCAACATTCCCCAGTTTTATCAAGGGTCAGTTGGTCGCCAAAGGACAGCCTGTAGAACCCTGCGTCGTATACTGGGTTGCCTGTGGCCCCAACCCCGTCCAGAACTGGGCCAGTAACAGTATACGACCTTGCTCCGCTTGCACCGGGATGGCCGGTTGATGTAACGCATAGGCCCGTACCAAACACAATACAGTCGGCTTCGAAGCATCCCGACTCTCCACCGCAAAAACTTGGGCACCCCGTGGTGCCAATCTTCATGAAGCCCTCGCCACGCCCACCACCACCACTGCCAGAGACTCCTTCAGCAATAGAGACTAATACGCCCTTTCCTCCTCCTGCGGTTTTCTCCAAAACATTAAGACCGCTACCAAACTCTATAAAGTCATAAGTGTATTTCGGAGTTGCAGTGAAGCCTCCACATCCACTAGCAAAACCATCACTACATGCTACGCCAAGCTTCCCACTTGCCGCAGAAACTAGAACTCCCGATTTCTTCCCGTCCTGAATGCCAGATACCTCTAGCCCTCCCCCAAACTCAACAAACTCCCAGCCATCATCGTATTTGGGAGTTTGGTCAAACTGATCGCATCCGCTAGCTTTTCTTTCGCTGCATGCAATTCCAAGGCCACTGAAACCAACATCCACAGAAACTAACAGTCCCGAACAGTGCTCTAACTGAGGAATTCCAAAAGGTGGGCCTTCCTGTGGTTCACCGGGGTTGCCTGCGGAATCTCGCGAGTTGCAGTAGATGCTTCCCCTCACCCCAGAAACCGCAAATCCGTGTCCCCATTCGATGAAGTTGATCGGAAGTCTGCCGTTAATGCCCTCCGTAATCTCGTCCCCTATGATGACTGGCAAACCGTCAGGCCCAATCGTCCCGCGTTCCTCCTTCGCCCAAAAGCCAGAGGGGCCGCACCCACTCGCCCTTCTGGTGGTGCAGGCAGCAAAGATGCCTCTAGGAGCGGCCTGTATGTGTACTCCAGAAGCTCGCGGGATGTTCCACCCGGAGTACGGGCCGCCAGAGCACGTGATGGGAATTCCAGTTGCAAACAGACCAGCGCCAACACGTATAAAGTCAGCAGCAAACTGGCCCCCATCGAAATTTCTATTTTTGGGCCAGCCATCCATTCCGCCCTCCGTTGACGGATACTCGCCCCAGCCGCCACCGCCCTTTCCAAGGGCCATATTAGTGTCTAGGAATGCCATCCCCCCGCTGCTACAGATTCTATGCTGAAGCGCTCCCAGACCGCTGATGTCGTCTTTCGGCCACAGGTCTGCTTCATAACTCTGTATCCTAGTCGAATCGAATCGGTCTTGCGTGTCCATGTCGATAGCCACAAGGAGGCCTCTTCTACCCAGCCCTGTACCGGTTGGCCCGCATGACGGAACACCTATAGAGTCTGTTTCGTACTGGCCTGTAACTGCGAGACCGTATCCCCATTCTATAAATTCCCAATTGTTTAAATCGGGACAGCCCGGATTTGTATAGCCACCAGTGCCGGGGTTACCAACGAAGGTTCCTCGATCATTCAGGCCCGACATGCACTCGTCTATATAAAACAAGTCGTTTTGGGTCGGGGGGGGAAGGCCGCCGTCAACCGGCCCCGTCGGCCACCCGGAAGGGGGGAGTACGTTGTACTGGCATGGGTCGCAAGTGTTTTGTCCGCAGGGGAATCCCGGATTGAAGACCGGCGGGACTTCGCGATCACTACAGGCGGCGCTTACACCACCCCCACCGCCACCGATAAAAATGTATTCACAGGCGACTGTGTCATAGTAAGCTAATCCCCTATCTCCAGACTGTAGACTAGCGGAGTTTAGATTTATAACTTGTATTTTTGGATCTGTCAGAAGGCTGCCGTCTTCTGCGTACAGAGCCTCTGCCCCTTCAATAGAGACGATGCCCGTTTGTCCTTCGTCAATCTGTTCGTCCACAAACACCCTGTACATTCTGAGGGCTGGGGGAATCGTCCAGACCCCTCTGGCCCTGTCAAACCTTAAGTCTACAGGAGCAACCGGCCAGTCACGAGCGTCGGACAGCCAGTTTTCTTTAAACTCGTCTTTAAGCCCAGAGTAGTTATCCTGCCACCCATTCTCCTTGCTATCAGACTCGAATGCAGCGTTGGGAATTGGCTTGCCGTACAGATCATATCCCCACCCGTGAATCAGCAATGGCCCTCTTAAGGCAAAGTGTCGATAATCATCAGCAAAGCTATTATTGCCAGAAATATGTATGAACAGGGAATCTGTACCTCCGGGTTGATTACCTGAGAGCCAAGCGAGGTCTTTTCTCGCTACCGACTCAATATCATGGCCGCTAGTGCTCGTAGAAGTTCTCTTATCTCCCAAGAACGTGGGATTGGAAACCGCGTCTGCCAAGTAGTCTAAATACTTCTGAACAATAGGTAGACCCGTGTAGCCCCCTCCAGCAGACGAGTCACTAATCGGTCCCGGCGGCCCTATCGTGCGGAAGGTGCAGTCACCGCTATTGGGAGCGACTTTAGGAAGGTCGGCGTCTCCATAATTAGAAACGGGCCTAAGAATCCCGTCCATGCTGGTAAAGGCCGTTCTGGGATATCCTGTATAATACGGAGTTGTAGTTTTAGTAGGAACTAAGACGGTTTTTCTTTTGGGGTCCGTTTCGCTAAGCGTTCCAGCAAACCATATGCCCGGTTCATTTTTCGGTGACAAAGCACCCTTGCCTATATCATCAGTAGCATTACGAGAAATCCTAGTGGACGATGCCCCCCCCCCACCACCACCCGCTTTCCCCATATTTTGGGCGACTGCCAGTAGTCTATTTAGCGCGGTCTTGGCACGAAGGTCTCGCTCTGTTTTTAACCTATTGAGGCCTATTCTCTTAAGCCTTTCGGCGTTGTCTTTAGCAAATCTACCAAAAACGGGAGTAAAAGTGCTTATAGTATAGGAGGTTGTTACGCCTCCCGCGCCAACCGTAACATTAATGCTTGAAATGCTAGCTCCAGCAGTCTGCTGCCCCAGCGCCCACGCAACAAAGTGATATATGGCAGGGCCGCTAGGATATGCATGAGACCCAACACCAAGCGATCTCCCTTCATATCTATACATAGGAGAATTGGCCTGCAATGAAGAACCAAGAGAAAGGGTGGGATATCCCGGTATAGTAACCTCTCCTCTTTCTCCCACCTGCATTGCTGTAACAGCATTCTTGACTTTTGCAAGCCCTGCGGCGTTCATAAACAAAGTGCCGCCATATTCCCACGGAGCAAGACCGTCGTCTACTTCCGCTGTAACTGCGCCGGGGTTTGCTCCTACGGCAAACCAAGGCCCATATGTTCTGGTGTTGCTGACAAGAGGGACTCCAGCCTGCCCCGGATAAGCTACCGCAGCGCCAACCGCGCCTACTGTTTCTCCCGTAGCCCCTAGCTTGTTTGCCGTAACTGCGTCTGGAGTCTTGGCAGCGCCTCTTGGCTTGGCGTCCATCAGCTTTGAATTAGACTCTATCGGCTGGGTGCCTTCACCATCTAAGATTGGGGTTTGTATAGTCAGTAGGGCCGACAGCTTGCCAGCGTCTGGAACCCCTTTAACTGGAGTTCCCTCTACCCATTTAGGATCAACACTGGCCTTTAGCCAAACGGTAGAAACGGTGCCCACTCCTCCCATTTGACGAACAATGTAATCGTCCTGATTTAGCGCCTTTAAATTCAAGCCACTGCCCACGTATTTTAAAAGAGGCTGTACTTTTCCCGCATCATCTTTAAAGAAGTCTGCGGCAACACTAGGGTTAGTTATTCCCAAAATAGGGGTGTTGTCAGCCGGTACTGTCCACGCGCCCTCCGTCGAAGGTTCGTCGCTGTAAATTGTTTCTTGAGTGTCAACGTCTATAGCAGAGCACACGTTTGGGCATAGCACGAGGAATTTCTTACCCCAGAAGTCCTGTACGTATGACTGAAGCCAATTAAAAAATGTTTTCCCATCTACAACTTTGGGGTTTGTCGGAGAGCCGTCATTTACTCCACCTTCTCGACCAACTAGGCCATCTATGGCAACTCGGTCGTCCATCTGGCCCGGATCTCTATTACGGACATCGTTAATTTTTATGCCCAGAGTATCTCGGTAATATTGCTGAATAACAGTGGGGCAGTCAGGCCCTTGCATCGTCAATATTTTAGATATAAATGTTTCGTAATCTCCCAGAGAGTACCGCATTTCATTTTCATAAACGGTGCCATACGTTCCATTGACTACGTCTATAGTGACAGGGTTGTAGAGTATTAAGTTGACCTTGCGTAAATCTAGATCTACTGACCACCCCTGTTTTCCGCCACCAAATTCGGATTGCAGAAGATTTCCGTCCGCATCCCATCCCCAGAAAGGAGTCATGTTGTTGGAATCAAGTTCCTGATACAATTGCCTGCCTTTGGCCCCGATAAGAAAGCTACTGTTAACTTCTGAACGTAGCTCTCTTCCGAAGCTATCTGAAACAATGCCATTGCCGCCTAAAAGAATATTGTTGGCGGTAATAAAGCCTTGTATTTCGGAGGTGCCAAGGGCGGGCTGATTTGTTCTTGATATGGTTCTTACTTTAATAATTAAAGAAGTTCCAGTAGGCAAAAGCTCTACATAATAGTCACAGCCTGCGTCTTGACATACTTGATTAATAAGGTCGCTAATGGAAACTACCGGACCTGTTATCCTGTAATCCCACGTATAGGAATTAGGAACCTCTTCAAGATCTAAAACATATCTAGCGCCCGCTGGATGAATCCCATAGTTTAATTCGCCCCAGCCCCCGCCGCTTGTGCCCCTGTAGAAGAGGCCACCCTGAGACCAATCGCTACTAACGCCCCCAATGTTTCCAGCCAAATCTTGCACGGCAGCCTTGATCAAGTCCCAAGGAAGTCCTCTAGCGGTCCTTCTGGCTCCCCCGAAGCCTTGGGCCGGTGCTCCAAACTTGGCGCCATTAACAGTTACGTCCGAGCAGTTGGCGGCGGTACTCTCTAAATATCCGTATACATTAAATAAGTTATAGAGGCCCTGATGACCACCCTCATAAGAGTCTAGAATAACTTGAGCGTTATCGAGAATGATACGAGGGTCTACGAGCTTTACCGTATAAACAGGCTTCCCGGCTGGGTCTTCTTTAACTGTCCAGCCTTGTATCAAGCCAGAATACTCAAAGTCTGCAACCCTAAAATATACCGGAGCACCCATGTTGGGGAAAGTGAAGCCGGGATCTGGTCCGGTCCACTGTTGTTCAGTCACGTAGACTCCGTGCCCAGCCCAGAACGCCTTGTAGTGGCCGGGAGGTGAGTTGCATGGGTCTGGTGCAATCTCCACCGTAACAGACGATGACTCTCCGTTCCATCCGGCGGTTGCCGAGAAACTTAATACGCTACAACCCAAGAAAAGAGTCTGTCTATAGGGTCCGTAAACCGACTGGGGCGCACAGTTGCTTTTTCCCATTTTATCCCCTCTCCTTAATCACAATAGCCTACAGTCCAAGACTTACTCAGGGTGAAGTGTCCTACTTTTGGTTCCCAGCTTTTACTATAACTGTTAACGAATACCTGATTAAATGAGTTTGTCAAAGCCGTCTCATAGTTATTTACCAGTTGGTCGTAAGCGTCTGGCGGATTAATAAACGCCGGATCAGCACAGTCTGCTTGCACGGGAATTATAGCGTCAATAGCCACGTCTCTTGTCGTAACTCCCGATGTAGCAATTACTTGGAATAGTGGTCCTCGTGGCTTTCCTAATATAGTTAATGCTGCAAATATATCGTTTGGTTCATTATAAGTAAAGCTGATGGTCTCAACAATAGCTCCTGTATAACAGTTAACAGGCCTATCGTCGTAGCTCCTACTGTATGTTACAGTTCCCCCTGCTATATTATATCCCAAACTCTCACTTAAAGGTACAGTATTTAATGCTCCAGTTGGCAAGTGGGAACCCGGCCCTTGAGAGCCATAAATTGCCGAAACACGACCGTCTAAATAGCCTGATACTAGCTTCCACTGCTCATATGCGTTATCAAATTTAACTTTCCCAGTGCTGGCAGCGCCATAGCTGACAGATGACAGTCCTTGTATTGTGCCGTTAATGGCAACGGTAGTAAAGGGACTGTCGTGAGATTTATCTATACTGATTTCAAAATCTTCAAATGCAGGCACCCCTCCTGTGAAACTAATCCAAGTTTCGGTAGCGCTGGCGCTTCCGTCGTGCTTGTTCATAGTGACAGTTCTAAAGTTGTTAGCAAGGGTGGACTGGCTGCCAATAGGTATAAGCCCGGTGAGGCCCGTCATCGCTGCCGTGCTGCCATCACCTAGTTGTGAAGTGACGTATGCTTTGGCTCTTTGGGCAGGATCGGGAGCCTCTCCGTCAGCACATGGAAGTGGGTCACCCTGCGCGGTAATAGTTCTTTGAAGAGAAAAGACGGTCGGAAGAGACCCAAACCCTTCTATACTGGTAATTTCCCCTCCTATTTTTTCATCTAAAAATTCCACGGTAAACTCGTCTGAGAGAGAAATCAGTCCGTGTGACGTAAGGTCTCCTGCTCCTGAGCCAGCACAGTCCATTCCTGCGGGTTCTGAAGACTGTCCCACTAGTGTATGCATTTCTAGATTGACAGAATAATCTGCTCTGCGAATATAGTTGTCATCAGAATGCGATATGTCTACACCGACGACCTTTGGATATCCACTGATAATAGGGTCTTCGCTTCCGCACTGTAAATGTAATAGTTGAAAATCTTTCTGAAATGCGGTTCTGAGGTCAGCGAGTCCATTGAATACCTTAGTAATGCCTCCAACATGCCCCCCAACCGCATCTACCCCGGTAGGTAGAATATGCCCTTCCAGCGTAACACTATACTTTGTCGCCAAAGCCTCGTTAACGGGAGTTTTTATAACTTCTTTGTTGACCGTAAATAGCGGCCTTGGATCAAACTCGTAACTTCCGTATTTAAAAGAAATTCCGTCGCCAAGTGGCATAGTATTACCTCACTTATGTTATGCTATATTTGACGTATCACCGAAGGGGCCGCCTCCGGGGAATGTTTTCAAAGATCCGTCAGTATTAAATCTGTCTTGAATCGCTGTATCAATCGCGCTGCCAATTTCGTTAACTAGCCCAGTTCTAAGCTTGTCTAAGAGTCCCTTATCGTTTATGGTGACCTGTATGGGTCCAAGATGTGCCTTAATATTTATGTCTGTGGCTTGTAGTTTCTCTACCGCTGCTTGACCAAAGCTCGCTCCTGCCGTGGCCCAACTTTCTGGATTGTAGAATAGCATGGCAGACTTCTCAAGCTCTTGCGCTATAACGACTCCAGCGGTTTGCGCCCCCTGCGCCATTTGCTCTGCAATGTTACCTCCAGCGCCTCCTCCAGCAGCCCCAGCCCTACCTCTACCGGGGGCGCGAGCCGATAGTAGCCTGTCTCTTTCTTTCTCTCCTTGCTCTTGGATTCTGTCCTGTTCTGCCGCAGTTCTAGCCTTTTCAGCTTGCTCTTGTGCTTTCAGCCTGTCCATTTCCTGTTGTTGACTTTCTTTTACCTTTTCCTCTTTAAACTGCCTGAACGCCGGAAGACCCGTCCCTCCCATAGCCCTTCCTCTTTCGTCTAGCTCAATCCCTGCTTCTAGCAACGAAGTGTCTCCAGTCGGCTTTCCGGTAGCTGGATCGATGCCAAACCTAGCCTTCTTCCCTTGCGCAATTCGCCTTTCGTCAATAGCTCTTGTTTTTTCTGCTCTGCTTTGGGCAAGCTCAAAAGCTTTCTCTTGGTTAAGTCTTCCGCTTGCCGCTCCTTTAAGGAGGCCTCTTTTCTTACGCCTAACGGCAGGGGAGTCGTCGGTGGGGTCGATTCCTTGGGCTTGATTAAATTCTTTATTTGCCTTTTCTGCAACCTTAGCCTTGGATTCTTCTATCTGCTTGAGCTTCTCTGCACTTCTTTGTTGTTCGGCAGCTAGCAACCTGTCTTGCTTTTCTTTAACAATGTCTGCTCTAGCAAGTGCGTTTGGTGCTCCAGCGCCCGCTCCACCACCTCCACCGCCAGCCCTACAACATTCAAGCAACTTGGCAATATTTTTATCGATATTTAACAGGACGCCCAGCATTCCACCTTTGGGAAATCCTCCGGCTCCGACCGGGGCTACGCCTCCCGCACCCCCTGCACCTGCGCCTGCACCTGCGCCTGCACCACCGCCCTCTCGCAACGTTCCCCCCATACGCGCACGATCCGCCGCAAACTTCTTGGCGTCTTGTTGCCTCTTTTTGTCGGCTGCTGCTTGATCGGCTTCATTTTTCTTTCTATCCCTAACCCTGTCATCTGAAAGTTTTTTCTGATCAGCCTTCTGCTTCTTGATTTCGGCATTAGCCTTGCCTTTGTTGAGTGGAGTAAGCCCTTCAGCAGACCTTCTGACGGCATCATTTCTAGACTTTCTGGCAAACTTATTGATGTCTGCAAGCTGGCCTCTGGCGTCACCGGGACGAATATTGGCACCGCTGCTATCAACAGTGATAGGCTCAAGTGGATCGGCTCTTTTGGGGGTAAGGGCATTTTTGAACGGACCGCCCGGTATCTTCGCCATTTTTACGGCAGCGTCGCCTTCAGCCTTGCGTTGCGCACGAACCTTGTCTTCCGCCCCTCTTCTCAGAGCGTCAGTGCTGACATCAGGTCTAAAGGCGCTACCCCCAGCCTCCTGCCGAGCCTGTGCGTCGCCGCCGGGAAATGCCGGTTCGGGTTCCCCCAGAGTCTTGCGCTTCCGTTTCGCGCGGTCTTCTTCTAACTCTTTGGTTTGTTTGTCACTTATTAAATCGGGCAGCTTGCTGGAAATGTCGGCCGCAGCGTCCGCAGCGGCAGGGCGTTCCTCGGCAGGGCGTTCCTCGGCAGGGACTTCCTGCTTTTTCCTTGACTTCCTGATCGTGTCGATCATCTTCAACGTGTTTGGAATCTGCTCTTCAATGACAAGCCTCGTAGCCTCGTCTTGATTGTCTTGCCTTTCAGCAGCAGCTATCTTGTCTTGTATGGTCTTCGACCGCTTTCTAAGCTCATCTAGCTGGTCCGATTGCCCCTCTTTAACCAGTGCCGTAGACGCCTTGGCTTGATCAGAGAGCCGGTTTGCGGTCTCCGTAAGGCTTTTTGTTTGCTCCGTGGGGTCTTCCTCTTGCTTAATTGTTTGCTGTCTTGACTCCTTGATCGCGTCGAGCATCTGCAACGTGTTTGGGATCTGCTCTTCAATGACAAGTCTAGTAACCTCATCTTGATCGCCAGTCTCTTCTGCCGCATCGATCTTATCTTGTATAGCCTTGCTTTGCTTTTTAAGCTGCTCGAACCGTTCGGAAGGATCTTTCTTTGTTGGATCTTCGGCAGGACGGAGGGCGGGGGCTTCGTCCATTGATTTCGGAATATCCTGAGTAGCCTTTTTGTTTTCCTCCGTTGCCTTGGCAGTGTCAGCCGTTTGAGTATTGATAGCTCTGGCTTGAGGAACTAGATCTCCGCACAGGCATGTTAAAATTCTTGCGGCAGTATCGTTAAGTTTTTGTAATTCTCCTAGAATTCCGCCAGCGCGACCTTGCTTTTTATCAGCGTCCTTGACTTTCTTGTCATCAACTTTAGGTGTAGACATTGCCTTATCTACCGCGTCGGCAAGTTCACCTCCAGCTTGACTCTGAAGTCCTTTTAATCTATTAATAAGTTCGTCGACATCCGAGCTTTTAGCACCGTCTCGCTCCAGTATAGATTGCTGTATTCTTTCGAGACCGGCTATCGCAGAGCTTAGCAAGTCCCGCTCCTTAGCCGGGTCACCCTTAATGCCAGCGTCTGGATCTGTAAGCGCGGCCAAGGTTTCTTTAAATTGTAGCCCGGCCTCTTTTACGAAGTCGTCTCCTTTCGCCCACTGCCCTATTTTTTCATCAACTCCCTTATCAAACTTGAAGCCCTGCCCCGCGAGCATCGCCTTCTCCAGTATCATGCCATAGGCTTTTAACGCATCGCTTACTCCCTGCGGAAGCATCGAGAGTGCGCTATCTATAACGCTAGTAATTCCTGTGGTTTCACTTTTGTCTAGCACAACTGGCTGTGGTTGTGGTGTTGTCTTTGAGGGAGAGGGAACTTCTCCTACTTCGCCTCCAAGAAGAACAATCATTTTATCTAGTCTAGTAGTGATATCTGAGCAGCAGCCAGCTAAAGCAGCTTGAGCCATCGCCGCTTGCTGCCTGACGGGTTCGGGCTGACGGGGTGGTGTCGTAGGCGCTTCGGGAGGCTTGGGCTTTTCTTCCTGCGGGAGCGTCCCCGGTAAGGGTGGATTTTGACGAAGGTCTTCTTTCGCTTTCTTTTCAGCTTCGGTTTCCTCACCATCAGCAGGTTTAGAAGGTTTATTAAGAGGAGACTCTTCTTTTTCTTGTTTTGGTTTTTCCTTTCCTGTTTTGTCCTTAATCTCCTTTTCTCTTTTTAGTGCTTCCTGAGCAACAGCAAGCTGTCTTTGGCGATTTTCTAAAATTGCCTTTTGCATCGCTAGGTTTTCTTTTGCAGCCTTTAAGTTCTCCTCTGCGAGTGCTATATCTTCAGGCTTCTTAGATTCCTTAGCTTTTGCAAGAGCTTCTTCTGCCGCCGTGACTCCTCCTGCTGCACCCGTAACGTTCTGTTGCTGTCTCTGTAGTCGAATTTCTGCACGCCTGACATCCTGCTCGGCTATTGTGCCCCCTCTCATGGCCGCAAATTCTGCTACCGCGTCTTGGAAGTCTGTGGCTGCCTTTTGGAATCCCTTTTCTGCTGTTGCTAAAATGTTTTGCAGTTGAGCATTTGTTCTATCTGCATTCTTCTGCAATATACCAACTTGTGCGTTCCCAATTCTTTCAAATACTTGCCCTAGGTTTTCCTGCTCTGTTTGTGCTACGAGAATATTCTCTAGCTCTTGAGATAGGATGTCTCCAAGGCCCGGTAATCCGCCAGCCTGCGCCATGCCTACTCCGGTTACTCCAGCAGCCTTAATTAGTTTATCAAGAATTTCTTTACGTATTTTAGCAATTTCTGTGGGATCGTCTGCTTTGCCTCTGGCGGCAGCAATTCCACGAGCTTTCGTTTCAAGCCTTCCTCCAAGTAGCTTGTCACCACCCTGAAGTCCTGCAATAAGCCTGACCGCCTCATCAAAAGTAACACTACCTCCCTCGGCTGTGGCACGCTCAAGAGCGTCAAGCGGACCCGTAATCGTTTTGTTGAACTCCCCAATGTCGATTTCGCCCTTCTGTAGCTTATTAAGTCCCTCTAAAATAGTTGTTACGGTGCCCTTAGACTTCTCCTCCCGCTGCCTCTGCTCAGATATCTTGGTCTCAATAGCAGCCAGTAGCCTTGTGTCGTTTGCTAACTCTTTAAGGGCTGCCTCCGTGCCATTAATCTCTGAGTTTAACTTCTGTAGCTCATCAGAGTTCTTTCGCATCTCGTCAGTTAATGCCGTAGCGTCACCACCGGCAATTCCAGACTGAATCGCCTGTCCGGGCTTCAACCCTAGCCTTCTTCTGGCAACTTCACGCTTGGTCTCTAGAGACTCCAGTCTATCAAACAATGTTTTGGGATCAAGGACATCGCCAGCTAGAGGAGTTCCCCCTTGGACGCCGCCTTTAGCTAGCAACTCAAGTCTCTTTTGAAGATCGGAAGTGGCCCGCTTAAACGCGTCAGGAGTTCTATCTAGAGCTTTGTCTATACGGTCCCTAATCTGTTCCTGCTTGTCTAATACGCTAAGCTCGCTTTCTAGGCGGAATTTATTTATTTTTTGTTGTATTCTGGCAACGTCTAGTATCGAATTTTTGAACTGGTTAAGGGCGCTGAACGCAGCAGAAAGCTGTTGCGTGGCAACTTCCGAAACTTGGCCAAGAACCTCTATGACCTGCCCGTTCTTTTCTAAGATATTCTTAAGTTGATCGAAGCTGAAGACAAGCTTGCCAGCATCTTGACCTTGACGAGACGTGGTGGCTGCCCCTTCCAGAGTTTTTGTAAGCGCCTCAAGAGCTTGGGGCGGAAGTGTAATACCCTTGGCTTTTAGTCCCTTAAGAATAGCATCTCTAACCGTTGTATTGTCTATGGTCTCTCCCGGCGCAGTACCGAGTTGCAAGTCATTCAAGACATCTCTCATAATGCGAGGAAGATCGCTCTGCGCCTTTACCAGCCCCCCCAAGTCCTTAAACGCGACCTCTCCTTCGGTTTTACCGCCAAGATTTCTTAGCTGACTTATTCCTGCATCAATCTGCTCGTCTGTAGCAGCAGCCACGTTCTCAAACGGGTTAAATTCTTCGAGCTTACCAATGAGCTTCTCCCCCGTTATGGCATCGAACTCGCTTTCCAACTGACCGGCTAAGGTTTTTACCTGATCGGAAAGGCCGCTCATTTTTCCACCAAAGAGTTCTAGCCCGGCAGCTAGCGCATCTAGAGCTTGCGTAGCTTGCCTCATCAGTTCGTTTGCTCTAGCCTGTGCTGCTGACGCTGCGATAGTTTCTATAGTTTGTGCTCTTACGGCCCTAATATTGTCTAGCGCTGCCTTTTCTGCTCCATCGGCTGCCACTGCTCCAGAATTAATCTGAGCTTCTAGTTTAGCGATAATGTTGTCCATAATTTTAATTTTGTCGGCGCCTCTTTCGACTCCAGCAAGCTGCTTGTTAAGTCCCACAAATATATCCGCGAGCCTGCCTGCCTCTGCTTTCCTGCCAGCTTTCTCAAGCAGTGTAAGCTGGGCTGCTACGTCTTTCAAGAATTTGACTTGAGTAAGATTTCCAATCATCCTGCTAAGCTCTTTGGAAAACTTGCCACTAGCCCCTTCGACATCTTCAAGAGTGCTGACTAAACTCCTAAATGATTTATCCACAAGTTCGGCACTCCCAGCCTCATCTAAACCCGGAGCAGTTGTGGTTAATGCGGCCAAGGCGTTCAGCGTATCCATTTCACCAAGAGCAGCAAGGTTGGCGGTAAACGAATCAATAATTCTCGCGAACTGCTCTTCCATTTGTTTAATCTGGTCAGGCGAAATCGCGTCGGCAGCATTTTTAATTGCTTCGCCAAATATAATAAACTTTCCTACGTCAGCATTCTCTTTGATGCGTTCAAGCCCTCCGCTAAAGTCGCTCAAAAAGCCCCCGATAATAGGTATTTTTGATATGAGTAGGTCGGCAGTATTGAGAAGGCTGGAAAATATCCCCTCGCTTCCAATTTGTGATAGCTGCTCTGTTGCAACGTCGACCTGCCCCACGGCGGCACCCTGCCTCTGTGCCGATTGTATAACGTCAAAAAAGCCTACCGGCCCCTGTGGCGGGTTTTGTGCGAAGTCCTGCGCAGCGCCCGCCGAAGCCGCCGCCGCGTTACTCAGGCTTTGTGCAGCGCCCAGAGTACCCAAACCTGTTTCTAGCAGGTTGCCGAAGCTTAAAATATTTTCAGTAAGGTTGGCGTCTATAGCGGCAGATATAAATTTGGCAGTCTGTTGAATCTGTTTTTCTAGTGCTTTGTTTGCGCCTTCTAAATTGACAGTGGTGATATTGTCTAACTTTGCCAGCCTGTCGAATGCTTTGCTAAGCTTATCTGTAGATTTCTGTAGATCAACAAAGGCGTTGAATTCCAGTTGGTTCATAAAGGATATAAGCGCTTCTTTAAGAACATACACGACTCCAACTACAGCAACAATGGCGGCTGCAAGGATGGCTAGAGGAGCAGCAACACCAGCGAGCGCAACACCTATACCTGTCGCAACAGCCACAAGGGCAACGATGATGGCGTTTGTGGCTGCATCTGCGGCTGCAAGTTGTCCAGCCCCCGTAGCACCTTTTGCCTTTCTTCTTCCTCTCACTCCCGGAGCAAGCTCTTCCTCCTTGCCGAATACGGCGTCTTTAAAAGCGTTTCCAAGAGGTTTGATAATCACAGCGCCAATTGCTGCGGCTATGGCTACAGGAGTTAATACAGTAAATAGTCCTTTAACAAAGGGAATCATGGCCTTAAGAAGCCCGGCAATGCCATTAAGCGCTCCGGTTGCTCCTGCTGCCGCTCCTGCGCCTGCCCCGAAAGAGACTCCGGTTACTTTAGTTACAAATCCGCCGATTGCACTTACGGCTGTTTTGAGACCGCTTGCCATGCCTGTAAGGGCGGTTTTGATGCCGCCAATTGCCGCCTGCGCCAAGTCCGCTGCCGCAGCCGATAAGCTCGCGAAGGCCTCCATAATGTCCGCAGAGGCTGCCTGTGCTGAGGCGAGCGCTTCGGCCTCGTCGGCAGCAGCAGAGCCTAGACTTGCCAGTGCAGCCTTCTTATCCGCAAATTCCCGCGCTGCTGTCGCAGCAGCCGCTTCTATATCGGCAACGGTCCCTAATTCAGTAGCAACAGCCGATGCAAATGAAGCATTCGTTGATGCCAAGTTCGCAATAATTTCGGCTTCCTCTGCCGCTGCCCCTGCTGCTGTAGCCGCAGTATCGGCCTGAAGATATGCTGTATGCGACGCAAGTGACGCTGCGTCGGCCTGCTGCACTCCAGCTAGCTTGTTGGCTATGCCCGCTAGCCCACCAAAAGCAGGCCCTAAAGTGGCAACTGCCGCTGTCGCTTGCTGTGCAGCAAAACCTAGTGCTATAGTTGAAGAGATCGCTCCTTCTGCTGTGCTAAAATCAAGACTAGCAAAAGCAGCCGTTATTCCTCCGACTGCCCCAACCACGTTCCCTAAACCTGAAGCGATATCAAGGCCACTAGTAGCGGCCTCCTCATTGGAGCTAGCAACGTCCTCTGCGCTATCGGCAACATCCTTAGACGCGCTTGCTTCCTCTTCTTTACTGTCAACAACCTCTTCTGTAACCTCCGTGAGAGATACTTCTGCTTCCGTTGCGGCGATGGCGGCTTCTGTGAGGGCTTGTAGCGCAGCAGCAGCGGCACTGGCTCCTTCAGTTAAAGAGGCCGTGTCAACATCAAGAGCTTCCGTGGGAGACTCTGGCATTGAAGAAGCCGCAGACCCGGAGGCCTTGTTTAGATCTTTAAGATTTTTTGCAAGACTCGCAAGATTTTTATTGAGGTCTTTAGGAAACTTGAGCGCTGCAATTTTCCCGGCAAATTCTCCAAAATTGTCGAGAAGATCTTCGAAAACAGCTTGCATCTTTTCAGCATTGGCAATATCAGCAGCGTCTGGACCACTTTCTGCTTTCGGTTTCGTTTTATCTAATTTTTTCTTTTCTTTAGATTCCTCTTTAGCCGCGTCTTTGGGCGATTGTGCCTCCAAGGCGGTCAACAATTCTCCGAGCAAATCGGCAGTGACCCCGGTGTTCTCGAATATCCTTTCCAGAATCCCGTGGGTGTACTCACTGAAAGCGTCTGAGACAATGCCTA